>Ga0335074_10004412_pt1 | contig 19379 bp, 14 predicted proteins | sample Lox_Sample_23_FD_206715 | JGI IMG/M metagenome (GOLD analysis project Ga0335074, IMG submission 206715) | Soil microbial communities from Loxahatchee National Wildlife Refuge, Florida, United States - Lox_Sample_2.3 | ecosystem: Environmental > Terrestrial > Soil > Wetlands | place: USA... | reverse complement strand
CGGCCGGGTAGGACGGCCATACTGACCTTGCGCTGGCAAGACCGTCCGCTACGGGCGGTCTTTTTTGTGCCTGAAGGAGATCCGATGGACACGCTGGAAGCGGCTCGGCAGCGGTCGGCCGAGCTGGAAGAACTGATCGTGAAGGACCCCAGCCAGTTCCGCGTCCTGACCGGTGACCGGCCTACCGGGCCGCTGCACCTTGGTCATTATTTCGGTTCGCTGCGGAACCGGGTGCGGCTGCAGGACGCCGGCGCCGAGGTGTTCGTGCTGGTCGCGGACTATCAGGTGCTGACCGACAGAGCCAATGATTCACAGAGCGCGTCGCGGCTGGACGAGTACGTGACCGGGCTGGTACTCGACTACCTGGCGATCGGGATCGACCCGGCCCGGTCGGTGATCTTCGCGCATTCGGCCGTGCCGGCGCTGAACCAGCTGCTGCTGCCGTTTCTCAGCCTGGTCACGGTTCCGGAGCTGACCAGGAACCCGACGGTCAAGGATGAGATCGTCCATTCGCGGCAGGCGGCGGTCAGCGGACTGATGCTCACCTATCCGGTGCACCAGGCCGCCGACATCTTGTTCGGTAAGTCGAACCTGGTACCGGTGGGGCAGGATCAGCTGCCGCACCTGGAGGTCACCCGGGTGGTGGCGCGGCGGTTCAACGAGCGGTACGGGCCGGTGTTCCCGGTACCGGACGCGCTCTTGTCGGACACGCCGCTGCTGCTCGGCACCGACGGCGGGAAGATGAGCAAGAGCCGGGACAACTCGATCCCGCTGAGCGCGTCGGCAGAGGATACGGCGCGGATCATCAGAACCGCCAAGACCGACTCGGAGCGGGAGATCGGCTACGACCCGCGGCGGCGGCCGGAAGTCTCGAACCTGGTGCTGATGGCGTCGCTGTGCCTGGGCCGCCCGCCGCAGGAGATGGCCGCGTCGCTGCGAGGACGCGGTGCCGCCGGGCTGAAGCAGGTGCTCACCGAGGCGGTGAACGACCTGCTCACACCCATCCGGGCCAGGCGGGCGGAACTGGCCGCCGATCTGGGGTATGTGCGTTCGGTGCTGCGGGCGGGGAATCAGCGGGCGGGCGAGATCGCCGGAAGGACGCTGGCTGAGGTCCGTGCGGCCATGGGGATGGACTACTAACGTCAGTGCCGTGACATCGCTGACGGACTGGCTGCGGTCGGCCGGAGTGGACCGGAGCGAGCCGGCCGGGCTCGCCGTCGCGGGTGACAGGGCGGCGGTCGCCCTACCGGGCGGCACAGCTCCGGGCGGCACAGTCTGGACCGGCGGCATTGCCGAGGTAGGGACGGCAGACGCCGCGGTACGGCCGCGCTGGGTGCTGTGGTCGGCCGAGGTCACGGCGCGGGCCTGCCTGGCCGGCGGAGTGCGGCTGGCCACCTGCTGGGATGTGGCGGCCGCGCACCGGCTGCTGTGCGGCGGCTGGCGGGCCGATGCCGGGGTGGCATGGGCTCGCAGCCAGGGACTGACGCCGCCGGAGGCGGGTTCGGGGCCACCGGATCTGTTCGACCTGTCCGACGACTCCGCCGAACCCGTCGGTGACGACGGGCAGCTGAGGCAGTCGTGGGTGAACGGTGGCTGGGCGGACGGAGGTGCGGCTCGGCTCGGCCGGTGGGCGGCGCTGGCGGCGGAAGTGGCTGGGCTGCAGCGGGCGGCACTGACCAGGGTTAACGGCTCACGGTCGCTGGCGGTAGCCGCGTCCGAGTCGGCGGCTGAGTTGCTGTGCGCCGAGCTCGGCCACGACGGGCTGCCGGTGAACCGGGACCGGGCCGAAGAACTGCTGACCCGGATCATCGGGCCGCGGCCACGCAGCGACGCGGAGGCGCTGCGGCTGCGTTCGGCGCGGGACGCGGCGGTGCTGGCCTTCGCGCCCGACGGCATGGCGTGCGACCTGCGCAGTCCGGCGCAGGTGCTCAAGCTGCTGCGCACGGCCGGAGTCGACGTGCCGGATACGCGCGCGCACCGGCTGCGCGCGCTGCGGGACACGCATCCGCTGGTGAACGCGCTGCTCGAGTGGCGCAAGACGGAACGGATCGCCACCACCTACGGCTACTCGTGGCTGGACGCCTGCCTGGGCGCGGACGGGCGGCTGCGTGGCTCCTGGACCGGGTGCGACGGGGCGGCGGGGCGGATGACCGCGTCGGCTGGCCTGCACAACATGCCGGCCGTGCTGCGGGCGGCGGTGGTGGCCGAGCCGGGGCACGTGTTCGTCCGCGCCGACCTAGGGCAGATCGAGCCTCGCGTGCTCGCGGCGGTGTCCGGTGACGCCGGGCTCGCCGCCGCGTCGGCGGCGGACGACCTGTACGCGCCGGTCGCCGCCGCGCTGGGCGTGGACCGGCCGACCGCGAAGGTGGCGGTGCTCGGCGCGATGTACGGTCAGACGACCGGTCATGGCGCTATGGCGGGGCGGCGGCTGCGTTCGGCGTACCCGGTGGCAATGGACTACCTGGACGCCGGCGACCGGGCCGCGCAGGCGGGCAAGGACCTGCGCACCTACGGCGGGCGCCTGGTGCCGATGCGCGCGTCGCCGGGCGAGCCGCCGGCCCGGGTGGCGGCACGCGGCCGGTACGGACGGAACGCGCTCGTGCAGGGGGCGGCGGCCGAGTTCTTCAAGATGTGGGCGGTGACGGTCCGGGCCCGGCTGTCGGCCGGCTCCATCGTGCTCTGCCTGCATGATGAGCTGCTCGTGCATGTGCCCGGTGACTATGGCCAGGCGTCGGCGGAGCTGGTGGACGCGTGCCTGGCGGAGACGGCGGCGCGCTGGGCACCGGGCAGCGCGGTGCGGTTCGGCTCCGACACCCGCGTGCTGTCCGCCTGGTCCGACGCCAAGGACGCCAGCGGATGACTAGCGCGGCTACCCGGTCAGCCAGTCGAGCGCGCCGCGCAGGTGACGCAGGAACGGTTCCTCTATGAACGACTCGACGGTGTGCCCGAGCGCGGTGTAGAAGGAACGGCCGCCCGCGTACTCGCGGCACCAGGCGAGCGGATGGTCAGCGCCCATCGTCCCGCCCGTATATGTCGACTCATCGACTCCGAGCAGGATCTTCGCGTCGGGCGGCGGCCCGTCGCGGAACGAGTACCACTCGTCGGACCTTACCCAGGTCGGGCCCAGATGGCGGGTGGCCGGATGGCTTCCTCCGCGGACCAGGATCGTCGCGGGCTGCACCGGCGGGTGCCCAGCGAACCTGGCGCCGGCCAGCCCGCCGAACCAGGGCCAGCCGTACTCGGTCGTGCTGGCCGCGTGGATGCCCAGCCAGGCGCCGCCGCCGGCCAGGTAGCCGGCCAGCGCGTCCCGGCCCGCCTCGTCGAGAACGTCCCCGCTGGTGGACAGGAAGACGATGACCGCGTAGCGGGCCAGGGTCGGGGGACGGAACACCTCCGGGTCCTCGGTCGGGTCAGCGTCACCGTCAGCCAGACGGCGCAAAGCGGCGATCCCGGCCGGGATTGACGCATGCCGGTAGCCGGCCGTGCGGGTGAACACCAGAATGTCAGCCATCGGCCCAGTCCAGCATGTCACGCGAGCCGTCGGCCCAGATGACCAGCACGCCCTCGTCGGTGACCTCGGCACCGGGCATGACGCCCGGACCGCCCGGACTGGCCGTCAGCGCGACGGCGACGGCGCGGATGTCGCCGGGGGCGACGGGTTCGTCGGTCTGCACGTACGGCACCGCCGCGTGCTGTCCGAACGCGTGCGGCCCCGCAGGCCGGTGCACTCCCCCGTGCATGGCACCGTGCAGCGCCACCACGAGGCTCAGCAGGCCGTCCGGCGTGCGCGCGGCGGCCCGGCCAGGACCGGCTTCCGCGACGGGCGGCTGGTCCCCCGCGACCGCCCAGCTGCCGAAGCGGATATCGCAGCCGTCCGCCCCGGGCGAGCAGCCGTCCGCCCCGGGTGAGACGCGGACCGCGCGCACCTCCCAGCAGCCCCGCTGCGCGCTCACCGTGGTCAGCGCTAGCCCGGTCCGGCGGGAAACCGCCATGTTCCCCGATACCCGCACCAGTTCCAGCTGGCCGCGGCCGGCCCCCCGCCCGCTCCCGTCCAGCACGGTGACGGCGGAGTCGACGCCGCCAGATAGGTCCGGGCCGGTAACCGTCGCGTACGCGCAGCGGGAGTAGAACGGGTCATCCCCGTGCTGAGCATGGTCTGTCCCGTGGCTGGCGACCCGCACGATGCCGTCCGCTGACGTGCCGGACACCACCCAGCCCGGTGCCGTGATGGCCCGGGTGAAGTCGCCGCGCTCGACCGCCAGGGGCTCCTCGACGGAGGTCCACACCGGGTCGTCCGCGGGCAGCAGCAGCCCCGCGAAGCCCTTGGACGCCCAGTACGGCGACCCCGGACCCGAGTACGGCTGCCGGATGTCCCCGAACTCGCCGTGCCAGCCGATCGACAGCGTGCCGTCCTGGCGCAGGCAGCCACGGGACAGGAAGTAGCGCAGCATCCCGCTGCCAATCCTGCGGGTCAGGCCAGGGGCCAGCGGCGAGCAGCCGAACAGCGCACCGGTCCAGAACGGCGCGGCAGCCGCGAACCGGTAGGTCAGCGACCGGCCCTGGAACAGCGGCGCGCCGTCACCGCCGATCAGGTGCTCGGCATCCGCGAGGAACCGGCCGAGCCGCTCGCGGTACCGGGCGGCGAGCTCCTGCTCGCCCGCGATGCGGCAATACCACAGCGGGTACAGGTGCATCGCCCATCCGTTGTAGTGGTCGAAGTTCCGCTGGCCGCCGTCGGTGTACCAGCCGCCGCCGGCGTACCAGTCATCGGTACGGGTGATCGCGTGGTCTATGTCGTCCGCCGACCAGGCGCCGCCGGCCGACCGGGCGAACGCCTCGGTGACCGCGCGGAACCACACCCAGTTGTTGTCCGGCACCCGGGCCGCCACCATGCCCGCCATCCAGTCCAGCACCCGCGCCTGGACGTCGTCACCGAGCCGGTCCCAGATCCACGGCCTGGTTTCGTGCAGCGCGATCGCGACGGACGCCGCCTCCACCCGGGCCTGGGGTATCTCGTCGGGCCGGGGCCAGCGCCACCGCGACGCCGGGTCGGTGCCCGCCGCGAGGCCCGCCGCGTACCACCGCGCGATGCCCAGCCGGTCCTCGCCGCGGGCTCCCGCGAGCCGGAACGCGGCGAGCAGGAACGTCCTGGCGAACCCCTCCAGGCCGTCGCTCCACTCACCCGACCTGCTGGCGGGGCCGGGCAGGCTGATCAGCGCGGGCTCCGGGCTGGCATAGGGCCGGACCGCGAGCAGCATCCGGTCCGCGGTCTCCTCCCAGTGCGCCCGGGTCCAGCCGGTGAACGGCGACAGCCGGTAGTCAGGTCCGGATTCCATCACCATAACGCGATGTACCGCAGGTCGGCGGCTGTTACCTCGCCGAGCAGCGGCTGGCCGCCGGCGAGCCGTTCGACCTCGGCGACGGCGAAGTCGCCGAGCATGGCCACCTCCGTTCCCAGCGCGCCCGCCAGGTGCGGGGTGAGCAGCACGTTGGGCAGCGCGAACAGCGGGTGGGACGGCGGCAGCGGCTCGGGGTCGGTGACGTCGAGGACGGCGTCGATGCGTCCGTCCGCGCAGTGCCTGGTCAGCGCCTCGGTGTCGACAAGCGCGCCGCGCGCCGTGTTGACCAGGATGGCGCCGTCCCGCATCAGCGCCAGGCGGCGGTCATCGATCATCCGGTAGGTCTGCGGCAGGGCCGGCGCATGCAGCGTGACCAGGTCCGACCGTGCCATGAGCTCGTCCAGTCCGGTGAGCTCGGCACCGGGGATGGCGCCGGCCAGCGTGGGGTCCGCGAGCAGCAGCCGGAACCCCTGCGCGGCCAGCAGCGGCAGCACCAGCCGCCCGACCCGCGACGCGCCGACCACGCCGACGGTGCGGCCGGCGTTGCCCAGGCTCAGGTCGGCGTAGCCGCGCAGCACCTGGCCGCCGGCGTACGCGCGGGCCCGGGCGAAGGCGCGCTTGTGCGCCAGCAGGACCATCGCGAGGGTGAACTGCGCGACCGGTTCCGCGTTGGCCCGCGCCGCCGAGGAGACGACGACGCCGCTGGGCCACAGCCCCGGCGCCAGCAGGGGCCGCACCGATCCGGCAGCGTGCACGATCGCGCGCAGCCTCGGCGCCGCGGCCAGGACAGCGGCATTGAGGCGCGGGCAGCCCCAGCCGGTGATCAGCACCTCGGTTCTGGCCAGCGCGTCGCGGGCGGTCGGTTCCGCGAAGTCACCGGTGACCAATCCGAAGTCGATGTCGGCCACGGCCGCCAGGCGGGATCTCGCGGCGGCACGGAACAGCACCGGGACAAGGTCTGGCGGCATCGCCAGGACGGCCCTCAACCGCGTCACGACCACCCTCCACCGTTACCATGAAGAGCTTTACCTACCAGAACAGGGTAAAAAGCCTTCACGATCATCAATAACTGGCGGTGGTGCTTCAGGCCGGCAACGTCGGGAGGCTGTTCGCACGGGCCACGCTCGAGTAGAACACGGCGCTGGACTTGGGGATACGACGCTGGGTGCCGAAGTCTACGAAGATGATGCCGAACCGCTTCTGGTACCCCCACCCCCACTCGAAGTTGTCCAGCAGGCTCCACACGTAGTAGCCGGCCAGGTTGGCGCCGTCCTGGATGGCGCGGGCCGCGGCGGACAGGTGCTTGTGCAGGTAGCTCACTCGCTCCACGTCGTTCACGAGCCCGTCGGGGTTCACGTAATCCTCGGCGGCGCAGCCGTTCTCGGTGATGTACAGAGGCAGGCCGGGCGCGGCCGCCGACAGCCGCAGCAGCAGCTCATACAGGCCCTCGGGGTCGATCAGCCAGCCCATTGACGTCCGGTCCAGCGTGTCCGGGCGGTAGCCCACCACGCCGGGCACGTCACCGCGCGCGGGCTCTTCGTGGCGCCGCAGGTCGGCGGGGTCGCCGGGGCGCAGGAACGCCGGGGAGTAGTAGTTCACGCCAAGGAAGTCCAGCGGCTGGCTGATTACCTCCATGTCGCCGTCATGGATCAGCTCGGCCGGCGGGCTGAGTTCGGGCGAGGCAAGCTTGGGATAGCTGCCGTGCAGCAGCGGCTCCAGGTACAGGCCGTTCATCTCGGCGTCGGCGATTGCGCCGGCGCGCTCCAGGGCTGCTTTCTCCTCCGTCCCTCCCTCCCCGCCGAGCAGGCGGACCGGGTGCATGTCGAGGGTGATGCCGACCTCGCGGGCGCCGGCTGCCCGCAGCGCCTGCACCGCCAGGCCGTGCCCGAGCAGCAGGTGGTGATTGGCCGCGGCCGCCGCCACGGGGTCGTCCAGGCCCGGTGCGTGCCGCCTGGTGCGGTAGCCGTTGTCCACGATCACCTGCGGCTCGTTGAGGGTGATCCAGCGGCCGACCTGGTCGCCGAGCGCCTCGGCCAGGATTGTCGCGTACTCCGCGAACCGGTACGCGGTGTCGCGGTTCGCCCAGCCGCCGGCGTCCTGCAGCTCCTGGGGCAGGTCCCAGTGGAACAGTGTGAGCGCCGCCGCGATGCCGTGCCCGGCGAGCTCCTCGAGCAACGCCCGGTAGTAGTCCAGGCCCTTGGCGTTCACCGGCCCGCTGCCACCGGGCTGTATCCGCGGCCAGGACACCGAGAACCGGTACGCGTTCAGCCCCAGCGAGGAGAGCAGCGCGATGTCTTCCCTGTACCGGTGATAGGAATCGCAGGCTATGTCGCCGGTATCGCCGCCGCGCACGTTGCCCGGCGCGTGGCTGAACGTGTCCCAGACGGACATCCCCCGGCCATCCGCGTGCGCCGCTCCCTCGATCTGGTACGCGGCCGTCGCCGCTCCCCAGGTGAAGCCTGGCGGGAAGCTCAGCGCGCCGTTGGACACTGCGGTCATCGACCCTCCTGAAGTCGGATTGTTAAAACCGTGTGACGGACGGCCCTTGACCGGCCCGAACCGCGAGGTTAGTGTAAGCGCTTAGATTCCAGGATGTAAACGCTTACATGTAATAAATAGGTCATAAAAGAGGACATCAATTCGTGACAACGCTCTACGACGTTGCACGCCTCGCGGGCGTATCCACCGCGACGGTCTCGCGCGTCCTGCACGGGCAGGACCGGGTCCGGGAATCCACCCGTGCCCGGGTGCAGAAGGCGATCGAAGAGCTTGGTTACGTTCCGGACAACGCGGCGCAGAGCCTGTCCCGCGGACGGAAGGAGGTGATCGGGATCGTCTGCATCGAGCGCCCCGCCGACAACCACGAGAACATGAACCTCACTTATACCGATGAGCTTCTGCATGGCGTCGAGTCACACATCCGCACGCTGGACTGGTCGCTGCTGATCACGTTCTGGAACGAGACGATCGACCCCGGCTTCCCGAGGCTCACCGCGATGTCAGGCAAGGTCGACGGGATGCTGATCGGCGAGGGCAGCTTTCCCGCGCACCTGCTGGAGCGGCTGGCCGCGCGCGTGCCGGTGACGCTGATCGCCGGCCCGCCGGACGAGCGGCAGTTCGACGTGGTGACCGCGGACAACCGGGCCGGCGCCGCCGCGCTGGTCACGCACCTGGTCTGCGAGCACGGCAGCAGGCGGGTGTTCCACCTGGACGGGCCGGCCAAGGCGCCGGACGCCATCGAGCGGCGGCGCGCGCTCGAACAGGTACTGCGCGACCACCCGGGCTCGAGGCTGGCAGGCACCACGCACGGGTCGTTCAGCGTGGAAAGCGGCCAGGAGGCCGGCCAGCGGATCCTGGCCGCCTTCGGTGACGACCTTCCCGACGCGGTCGTGTGCGCGAACGACCAGATGGCGATCGGGCTGCTGCGGGCGTTCACCCAGGCGGGCGTGGCCGTCCCGGCACAGGTGGCTGTGGTCGGGTTCGACGACATCTTCCCCGGCCGGTTCACCGAGCCGCCACTGACTACCGTGTACCAGCCGATGCGCATGCTGGGTGAGCGGGCGTGCACCCGGCTCATCGAGCGGATCGCGGCACCCGGCCTGGCACCAGCCGTGGAACTGCTGCCCACGGAACTGGTGATCAGGTCCAGTTGCGGGTGCCCGCCGGGCACCTTCATCCGTCAGCCAGTCCGCCAGCGAGTCCTGGAGTAGCCGTGTCGTTCATCCTCCGCCGCCTGGTCTTCTACGTGGTCGCCGCGTGGGTGGCGCTGACCGCCAACTTCTTCATCCCGCGAGCCATGCCGGGCAACGCGGTCGAAGCCATCATGAGCAAGTTCCCCGGAACCTTGCAGCCGTCCGCCTACAAGGCGCTGGAGGCGATGCTCGGCGTCAACCATCCCGGCTCGCTGGTGCACCAGTACTGGGCGTACCTGGTGCACATCGCCCACTTCGACTTCGGCACCGACCTCACGCAGTACCCCGCATCGGTCAGCACCATCCTCGGCGAGACGATCCCGTGGACGCTCACCCTGGTCGGCACCGCGACGATCATCGCCTTCTTCATCGGCACCGGGCTCGGCATCCTGGCCGGCTGGCGGTACGGCGGCTGGCTCGACCGGGCCCTGCCCGCGCTGACGTTCCTGCAGGCGATGCCGTACTTCTTCCTCGCGCTGATCCTGGTCGACCTGCTCGGGGTCAAGCTGCACTGGTTCCCGACCGGGACGGGGTACGCGGGCGGCCTGATTCCCGGCTGGCACTGGGACTTCATCGGCAGCGCCATCTACCACTCGCTGCTGCCGGCGTTCACGATCGTGATCACCTCGGTGGCGGGCTGGATGCTGCAGATGCGTAACGTCATGGTCACCACGATCAGCGAAGACTACGTGGTCGCGGCGCAGGCCAAGGGCCTGCATGATCGCCGGGTCATCTTCACCTACGCGGCACGCAACGCGCTGCTGCCCCAGTTGCAGGGGTTCGGCCTGGCCCTGGGGTTCGTGGTGTCCGGCGCGATCATCATGGAGATCGTCTTCGCCTACCCGGGCATCGGCCTGCTGCTGCTGTCCGCCGTCAGCTCCGATGACTTCCCGATGATGCAGGCGATCTTCCTGGTGATCACGTTCGCCGTGCTGCTGGCCAACCTCATCGTCGACGTCATCATCGTCTTCGCGGATCCGCGCGCACGAACAAAGGAGGCGACCTGATGACCGCCGCGCTCCCGGTAACCACCCAGCCTGCCGTCATCATCGCGGACAAGGTCCCCGGCCGCTGGCGCCGGATGCCGACCAAGGCCAAGGTCGGGGCCATCCTGCTCGGCCTCTTCATCCTCGCCGCGATCATCGGCCCGATGCTGGAGCCGTACAACCCCGCGTACCAGAGCCCGAATCCCAACCTGTCCATGAACGCGCCGAGCCTGGCCCACCTGCTCGGCACCACTCAGTCCGGTCAGGACGTGCTCTCTCAGCTGCTCACCGGGATCCGGCTCACCCTGGAGCTGGCGGTCATCGTCGGCGTGATAGCCACCGCGCTGTCGGTCATCGTGGGCGTGACGTCGGCGTTCCTCGGCGGGGTCTGGGACGAGGCACTGTCCCTGCTGTCCAATGTGTTCCTGGTCATCCCGGCGCTGCCACTGCTCGTCATCCTGCTCGGCTACCTGCCGCAGAAGGGGCAGACGCCGACGATCATCGTGCTCAGCGTGCTCGGCTGGCCCTGGGGCGCCCGGGTGATCCGCGCCCAGACCCTGGCCATCCGCAACCGCGACTTCATCGCGGCCGCGCGGGAAACCGGCGAGCAAACGTGGCGGATCCTGGTCTACGAGATCGTGCCGAACGAGGTGAGCCTGATCGCGGCCAGCTTCGTGAACACGGTGCTGTACGCGATCGGCACCTCGGTGGCGCTCGCCTTCATCGGCCTCGCCGACCTGAACAGCTGGTCGCTGGGCACCATGCTCTACTGGGCGGAGAGCCAGGACGCCCTCCAGCTCGGCGCCTGGTGGTGGTTCGTGCCACCGGGCCTGGCAGTGGCCCTGATGGGCACCGGGCTGGTGCTGCTCAACACCGGCATCGACGAGTTCGGCAACCCGAGGCTGCGCGACGCGAGCCGCGCCAGCCGGATCGCGGGACGGCGGCTCCCCCCCACCGACCCGACGCCGGTGCTCGCGGACCTCAACGCGGACCGCGGCCGGGTGCGCGCGTTCGTGCATTCGTTCTCCCGCGGCTCCCTTATTGAGCAAGCAGGGTTCGACGAGAAGGGCGGCCAGTCATGACCGGCGACACGGTGCTGGAGATCAGCGACCTGTCGGTGGTGTACCGCACCCCGGCCGGCGACGTGCGCGCGGTGGACCAGGTGAATCTCTCGCTGCATACGGGCGAGGTCATCGGCTTGGCCGGCGAGAGCGGATCGGGCAAGTCCACGTTCGTCTACGGCGCTACCCGGCTGCTGCGGCCGCCGGCCCTGGTCACCAGCGGCAGCGTCCGCTATAACGGCCGACGGCTCGCCGCGCAAGCTGGTCCGGCCGACGTGCTGCGGATGCGCTCTGACCAGCTGCGGCGGCTGCGCTGGCGAGAGATCGCCATCGTATTCCAGAGCGCGATGAACGCGCTCAACCCGGTACTCAACGTCCGCGACCAGCTGACCGACGTGATGCACGCGCACCAGGACATCAGCCGGGGCGATGCCGTAGACAAGGCCCTGACCCTGCTCGACCTGGTCGGCATCCCGCGGGAGAGGCTGCGCAGCTACCCGCACGAGCTGTCCGGCGGCATGCGGCAACGGGTGATGATCGCGATGGCGCTGGCCACCGATCCCGAGGTCGTCATCATGGACGAGCCCACCACCGCGCTGGATGTGGTGGTGCAACGCGACATCCTCACCCAGATCGTGGAGCTGAAAGAGCAGCTCGGCTTCGCCGTCTTGTTCATCACGCACGACCTGTCGCTGCTGCTTGAGCTCGCTGACCGCATCGCGGTGATGTACGCCGGGCAGCTGCTCGAGGTGGGCACCTCAAGGGAGATCCTGCGCGAGCCGGCCCATCCCTACACCAGAGGACTGCTGAACTCGTTCCCGTCGCTGCACGGCCCGCGCCGTGAGCTGGCCGGCATCCCCGGCTCGCCACCCGACCTGCGGAACCTCTCCCCCGGCTGCCCGTTCCTGCCGCGCTGCTCGTACGGCACCAATGCCTGCAAGGAGATCGACATGAGCCTTAAGCCGGTCACCTCCTCCCATGATCCTTACCATGAGACCGCCTGCCCATTCGTGCTGCCGGACGCCGTCCTTCCCCCCACCGGTGAGGTGCGGTCATGACCACCCCGGGCGGGACGATCACGTCGGCGGCGGCGGCACGCGGGCCGCTGGCCATGGAGGCGATCTCGCTGAGCAAGGACTTCAAGCTCGGCCACGGCCAGACCCTGCACGCGGTGCGCGACGTGTCGTTCAACCTGTACAGCGGCGCGGTCGTCGCGCTGGTCGGAGAGAGCGGATCGGGCAAGTCAACGGCCGCCCGGCTGCTGACCGGGCAGGAACGGCTCACCAGCGGCACGATCAAACTCGGCGGCGAGCCGGTGCACGTCTCGACACACCGGGCGTTCCGCCGGTACAAGAGCCAGGTCCAGTACGTGTTCCAGGACCCGTTCGCCTCGCTGAACCCAATCCACACCGTGCGCTATCACCTGGAACGCCCGGTCCGGCTGCACCAGCGAGGCGCCGCGGTCGAGCCGGTCCTGGCCACGCTGATGGACCAGGTCAGGCTCACCCCCGCCAGGCAGTTCCTGGACAAATACCCGCACGAGCTGTCCGGCGGCCAGCGGCAGCGAGTCTCGTTCGCCCGAGCGCTCGCCGCGCAGCCGAGCGTGCTGCTCGCCGACGAGCCGGTGTCCATGCTCGACGTCTCCATCCGGCTGGAAATGCTCGCCCTGCTCAACGACCTGCGTGAGCGGCTGCGGCTGGCGCTGCTGTACATCACCCACGACATCGCCTCGGCCCGCTATTTCGCAGACGAGATCCTGGTCATGTACGCCGGGCAGATCGCGGAACGCGGCCCGGCGGAAGAGGTCACCCAGCAGCCCAAGCACCCCTATACCCAGCTGCTGGTGTCCTCCGCGCCCGACCCGGACAACCTCGGCAGCACCCTGCGCGCGGGTGCCAAGCGCGACCCGCGCAAGGCAAGTGAGGGCATCCCTGCCCAGGGCTGCCCGTTCAGCCCTCGGTGCCCGCTCGCCGACGATCACTGCCGTGCCGAGAATCCTGCGCTCACCCAGCTTTCCGATACCAGGTCCGCCGCCTGCTGGCACCTGGATGAGGCCGGAAAGGAGAGATCCTCCAGCTCTTAACCTGCACCCCCCGAGAGGAAAGAAGATACAAGAAATGATGAGGAGATTGCCGAACCATAGACGGTTCGTCGCGGTAGCGGCCGCCAGCCTGCTGGCTGCCGGAGTCGCCGCTTGCTCGTCCAGTTCGTCTACCCCGAGCTCATCATCGTCGTCGCCATCGTCGGCGACGGGAGCGACCCTGGTGATGGAAAGCTCGCCGGAGACCAGCATCACCCAGGCGTTCAACCCGTTCGTTCCTACCCAGGCCGCTTACGGCATGGGGGCTGACGGGCTCATTTACGAGCCGCTGATCCAGTTCGATATCGCCTCGCCACCGACGTATTACCCGTGGCTGGCCACGGCGTACAGCTGGTCCAACGGCGGCAAGACGATCACGTTCACGATCCGCCAGGGCGTGAAGTGGAGCAACGGCACGGCGTTCACCCCGGCGGACGTCGCCTTCACGTTCAACATGCTCATGAAGAACAAGGCTGTCAACCTGGACGGCCTGAGCATGACCAGCGTGACCACCTCCGGTAACACGGTCACGCTCAACTTCCCGACCGCCCAGTACGCGAACCTGCAGAACATCGCCGGCACCGCGATCGTGCCGCAGTCGATCTGGTCCTCGGTCAACCCGTCGACCTACACCGACGCCAGCCCCGTCGGCACCGGGCCGTACGTGCTGGACAGCTTCACTCCGCAGGGCTTCACGGTGAAGAAGAACCCTGACTACTGGCAAGCGTCCATGGTGAAGGTCCCGAAGGTTTACTTCCCGGTCTACACCTCCAACACCGGTGCGCTGAGCGCGCTGTTCTCCGGCGCGATCGACTGGACGGGTAACTTCATTCCCGGCCTGCAGAAGGACTTCGTCGACACCGACCCGGCCACCCACCACTACTGGGAGGCACCGGGCAGCACGAACGCGCTGTTCCCGAACCTCACCAAGTGGCCGACCAACCAGCTCCCCGTCCGGCAGGCAATCAGCGACGCGATCGACAGGACCCTGATCGCGTCCGAGGGCGAAGCAGGACTGGAGAACCCGGTCCTCACCCAGAGCGGCCTGACGCTGCCCACCTTCAACGCCTGGCAGAGTTCGTCGGTATCGGGCACCAACTCCGCCTCGGCAGACCCCGCTGCGGCTGAGCAGGTTCTCGAGAAGGCCGGCTACACCAAGAACAGCAGCGGCTTCTTCGAAAAGGGCGGCCAGGTCGTCTCCTTGACGATCGTCGACCCGGCGGCCTACACCGACTACGCGGAGGACGACGCGCTCGTCGCGCAGGAACTGAAGGCGGCTGGCATCGACGCCACGTTCGACGGCATCGCGGTGACCGCATGGGACACCGACGTCGCCGACGGCGACTTCCAGCTGACCATGCACTGGGCCAGCGGCGGCCTCACCCCGTACAACATGTACGACAACTGGCTGGACAGCTCGCTCAAGACCAATCCCGCGAGCGGCGACTACGAGCAGCTCAACGACCCGGCGCTCGACGCCGACCTGGCCACGCTCGCCGCAGCAGCCACCACGTCGGAGCAGGCCGCTGACCTGGTTCCGCTTGAGCAGTACGTGGCGACCAACCTGCCGATTATCCCGACCACCACGGCGTCGGACTGGTTCGAGTACGACTCGCAGCACTACACCGGCTGGCCCACCCAGGCCAACCCCTACGATTCCGGTCAGCCGTCCGGCTCGAACAACGGCGGCAGCACCGGCTCCGACGAGGTGATCATCCTGCACCTGACGCCGACGTCCTAAACCATCACCAAAGCGGGCCCGCTCCGGGAAATCCGACATCCCGGAGCGGGCCTCACCCCACGCACACATTACCGAAACACGGTTCCTGTCGGCAGCTTAGGGTTGCCGCCAGGAACCAGCGTGGCGGAAAAACCAGGTGCGCCGGGCGGTGCACAGGTTCTACCGTGCGTAGCATGCGTTCACTGCCGGAGGCGGAGCCCGGGAAGCCGGACTGCCGCTCGGCGACGCGGCTGCTGCTGTGGATATGGCGGGATCAGTGGCGGTCCCAGCTCACCGGGGCGTGCTGGGGCGTGGCCTGGATGCTCTCGATCGCGCTGATACCGGCGGCGATCGGGCGGACCATCGACCGGGGCCTTCTCGCCCGCTCTTCCACCGGGCTGACGACCTGGGCGGGCGCGGTCCTCGGGCTCGCCGTGCTGGTCGCGCTCGCGGGCGCCATGCGGCATCGCAGTGCCCTGACCAACTGGCTGTCCGCCGCCTACCTGACCATCCAGATCACGGTCAGGCACGCGGTCAAGGTCGGAGCCGATCTGCCCGCGCTGACTGACTCCGGCGACGTCGTCGCCATCAGCAGCACCGACACCGAGGCGATCGGCAGCACGTTCGACATCACCGCGCGACTGACCGGCGGGCTCGCCGCGGTCGCCGCCGTCGCCATCATCATGCTGGACATGTCCCTCGCGCTGGGGCTGGTTGTCCTGATCGGCGTCCCTGTCATGATGGGCATCACGGCGCTGCTGCTGCGCCCGCTGCACCGGCGTCAGGACCGGTACCGGACCATGCAGGGCACCCTCACCGGACAGACGATCGACATCGCCGCGGGCATCCGGGTGCTGCGCGGAATCGGCGGCGAAGACGCCTTCGCGGCACGCTACGCCGCTCGCTCGCGGGAGCTGCGGTCGCTCGGCCTGCGCACCGGGCGGATCGAGTCGCTGTTCGCCGCCCAGGAGGTGCTGCTGCCCGGACTGCTCACCGCCCTGGTGACCTGGCTGGCCGCGCGGCTCGCGCTGCACGGCGATGTCACCGCCGGGCAGCTCGTCGCGTTCTACGGCTACGCCTCGTTCCTGGCCCTGCCGCTGGGCACGTTCGGCGAGGCCGCCGACGCGTTCACCCGCGGGCACGTGGCCGCCCGCCATATCGTCACGATCCTGCGGCTGCGCTCCGGCATCGCCGACCCCGACGACCCGGCCGCGATGCCTCCGCCCGGAGCGACCCTCACCGACGCCGCGTCGGGTCTGACCGCCCGCCCCGGCCAGTTCCTCGCTGTCGCCTGCGCCAGCACCGATGACGCGGACCGGCTCGCTGCCCGCCTGGCCAGGTACGCCGACAGCCCCAGCCCCGAACCCAGCCCCGGGCCCCGACGGGAACCCCGCCCCGAGCCCAGCCCTGAACCCAGCCCTGAACCCAGCCCGGAGCAAGGCCCCGAGCTCGGCGGCATCCCGCTGCGCTCGCTGCCACTGGACGGGCTGCGGGCCCGCGTCCTGCTGGCCCGCAATAGCGACTGGGTCTTCCCCGGCACGCTGCGCGACTGCCTGCGCGCCAGTTCGTCAGGTGCCGCCACGCCCGATGAGGACCTGCTCGCCGCCCTGCACGCGGTCGCCGCGCAGGACATCCTGGACGGGCTGCCGGAAGGGCACACCGATCCGCTGGACGCGGCCGTTGCCGAGCGGGGCCGGAACTTCTCCGGCGGGCAGCTGCAGCGGCTGCGGCTGGCCCGGGCCCTGGTCGCCGACCCGGAGATCCTGATCGCGGTCGAGCCGACCAGCGCGGTCGACGCGCACACCGAGGCCAGGATCGCCGGGCAGCTCGGCCCGTACCGGCGAGGACGCACGACGCTCGTGTTCACCACCAGCCCGCTGGTCCTGCACCGCGCCGACCTGGTCGCCTACGTGAGCGCTGGCACCGTCACCGCTACCGGCAGGCATGCCGTGCTGCTGTCGGCCGACCTGGGCTACCGGGAACTGGTCACCAGAGGTGCCCCGGTTACCGAGGACCCGGTTACCGAGGACCCAGCGTGAGCCGCGGCATGCTCCCGGTCGCCGATCGCGCCGCGGTCAGGGCCTACGCTCTCCAGGTCGCCCGCGGGCATCGCGCAAAGCTGGCGGCGGTGGTGGGGCTAGCCTCGCTGGCCACCGTCGCCGGCCTGGCCGGGCCCAGGCTGCTCGGCACGATCGTGCAGGACGTGCAGCACGGGACGACGGCCGGGCACATCGACCTGCTCACCGCGCTGTTCGTGCTCGCGATCTGCATCCAGGCCGTGCTCAGCCGGTACAGCTACCTGGCCGGGAAGAACTTCGGCGAGACCGTGCTCGCCGAGTTGCGGGAAAGCTTCGTCGGGAGCGTCCTCGACCTGCCGCTGTCCCAGATCGAGCAGGCTGGCAGCGGTGACCTGATCAGCCGGGCATCCAGGGATGTCAACGCGCTGCGCCAGGCCGCCCAGCAAGGCATCCCGGCGATCCTCGCCGCGGGGACCTCCGCGCTGCTCACGTTCGGCGCGCTTATCCTCGTGTCGCCTCCGCTTGCCGTCATAACACTGGTCACCATACCGCCGATGCTGATCACCGTCCGCTGGTACCTGCGCTATGCACGCGACGGGTACCTGGCGACGAACGCCACTTACTCGGCCATGATCGAGAACCTGGCCGCGACCGTCGACGGCGCTGCGGCCATCGAGGCGCTGCGGCTGGGCCCGGAACGGATCCGGCTCAGCGACGCGGACATCGCCCGCTCCTACCAGGCCGAGCTGCGCACGCTGCGGCTGCGGCTGCGGCTCTACCCGGTCACCGAGGTCAGTCAGCTCGCGCCGGCCGGGCTGATGCTGCTGTGCGGTGGTTACGGATACACCCGGGGCTGGGTCAGCATCGCGCAGGTCACCGCCGCGACACTCTACGTGCAGCAACTCGCCACTCCGGTCAGCACCCTGCTCGACTGGCTCGACACCATCCAGACCGGGGCGGCATCGCTGGCCCGGCTGGTGGGGGTCGCCCGCGTCCCGGCGGACCGCACCGTGACCGGGGTCCGGCCGGACGAGTCCGACCGGCGGCTGGCCGCGGACCAGGTCGGCTTCGGTTACGACATCGGCCGCGAGGTGCTGCGCGACGTCGACCTCACCGTGACGCCGGGCGAGCATCTCGCGGTGGTCGGGCCGTCGGGTGCGGGCAAGTCCACGCTCGGCCGGCTGCTCGCCGGGATCAGCGCGCCCGGCCGGGGCAGCGTCGCAGTGGGCGGCGCGCCGCTGGTTGAGCTGCCGCTGGGCGATCTGCGCGGCGAGGTGGCGCTGGTCACCCAGGAGCATCACGTCTTCGCCGGCACGCTGCGCGAGAACGTGGCTCTGGCCCGCCCCGGCGCGGCGGACGAGGAGATACTCGCCGCGCTCGCCGCCGTCGACGCCGGCGAGTGGGCCGCCGCGCTGCCTCAAGGTCTCGGCACCCGGCTCGGCTCCGGCGCGACAGAACTCACCGCACCACAGGCCCAGCAGCTCGCCCTGGCCCGACTGGTCCTCGCCGACCCGCGGATCCTCGTCCTGGACGAGGCTACCTCGCTGCTGGACCCGCGGGCGGCACGGCACCTGGAGCGGTCCCTGGCCGCGGTCATGCACGGCCGCACCGTGATCTCCATCGCGCACAGGCTGCATACCGCGCACGGGGCAGACAGGGTCGCGGTCATCGAGGACGGCCAGGTCACCGAGCTCGGCCCGCACCACGAGCTGATCGCCGCCGACGGCGCCTACGCCCGCCTGTGGGACTCCTGGCACGGCGAGACCGCCGCGGCCGAGGAGCGCGCGGGCTAGCTTCCGCCGCGGGCTACCTTCCCGGCGCGGGCTACCTTCCCGCCGCGGGCTACCTTCCCGCCGCGGGCTACCCTCCGGCGCGGGCTAGCTTCCGCCGCGGGCTACCCTCCGGCGCAGGCCCGCTTCCGGGCCGAGGCCGCTCTCCGGGCTCTGGCACACATTTCGGCGACGGTCACGGCGGATCCGCACGCGTTGCGCTGGCTCATGGGCCGCCGTCGGCGGACCTGGGGCACCTCCTGCTGTCAGAAGGCAGCAACCGGATGATTGCGTGTACTCTTACCCCCTCCCATGGGTGTAAGTACACGCGATAATCGAGATCGGCCGCCGGGCACCCGTTTTGACCATGTATGAGACACCTGCCGCGCAGCGCTTGCCTGATCGTTCCGCGGCCGGGGGTGACTTTATGGGACGTAGTCTCCGATGACTCGGACACCGCGAGCCCGGTAAGCGACCAGAACGGGACATAACACCCGCGCAGTCGGCGATTCCGGCTATCGTGTGCAGCTGTACCCCTCATGGGGGGTGCAACTGCACACACTAATTCGATTAACTATCCCAATCAGCGAGATGGTGTAGATGCAGCCTTCGTGTGGCCAGGGTTGACAACCGGTCTCCCCGTAAAGTACGCCAGAGCCATTTAACGGGCTCTGATGCACTTCATGGGAAGCTGCTGACCAGCTGTGCGCTCCT
>Ga0335074_10004411_pt1 | contig 19381 bp, 16 predicted proteins | sample Lox_Sample_23_FD_206715 | JGI IMG/M metagenome (GOLD analysis project Ga0335074, IMG submission 206715) | Soil microbial communities from Loxahatchee National Wildlife Refuge, Florida, United States - Lox_Sample_2.3 | ecosystem: Environmental > Terrestrial > Soil > Wetlands | place: USA... | reverse complement strand
GTCGATGGTCGCGGTCGCCGACGACTGCAGCGGGTCCTCGGCGGTGATGATCTGGCCCTCGAACTTGCCGAAGTTCCCGCGGACCTTGCTGACCATGAGGTGCCGGGCCACGAACCCGACGTGCGAGTGGACCGGGTCGATGTCCCAGGTGCCAGCGATGTAGCCGGGGATCTCCACAGTTTCGGCTGTCATGATGTCTCCTGGTGGCAGAGGTAGACCTTCACCCAATCCTCCCCAAGCCCCCCGCTGGGCACAAGGCATGCATCAGTGCCCCAAGTTTGTCCGGCAGCAACCGGACAAACTTGGGGCAGTATCGCTGCGGAGGCGAAGATTGTGGATAACTTGCCGGGTTATCCACAGGTGGGATATTGCCGTGGCGGCCGGCTGCGCCGGATGACGAGGCTGGAGGCATGGCACAGCAGTTACCGGCAGAGGCCCGCACCCTGCTGAGGCGGCAAGCCGGCGTGATCACCCGGGCCCAGGCGCTGGCCGCGGGAATCAGTCGGCACGCGATCTACGCCAGGCTGGAGGCCGGGCGCTGGCAGCGGCTGCACCTCGGCGTGTACGTCAGCTACAGCGGCCCGCTGGCACGCGAGTCGATGATGTGGGCCGCCGTCCTAGCGGCTGGGCCAGAGGCCGTGCTCTCCCATCGCACATCGGCGGAGCTGCACGGGTTGCTGGTCGCGGCGAAGGCCGAACCGATCCACGTAACGGTGCCTAGGCAGCGCACGCTCCGGCCCATGCGCCGTGTGGTGGTGCATTACTCGGGGCGCGTGGACGCGGCGCGGCATCCCGCGCTGGAGCCGCCGCGGACCCGGCTGGAGGACACGGTCCTTGATCTCGCCGAGGCAGAGCGGACGGCTGACGGGGCGATCTCCTGGATCCTCGACGCCTGCGCCAGTCGGCGGACCTTGCCGGACCGGCTGCTGGCGGCGATGGACGCACGCCCGCGGGTGCGGCGCAGGAGGATCCTGCTCGTGGCGCTCGGCGACGCCAGGATCGGCATCCAGTCGATCCTGGAACGCGGCTACCTGTACAAGGTGGAGCGTCCGCATGGCCTGCCGGAGGGAAGGCGCCAGCGGCGGACGCCCGACGGCGGAAGCTCCAAATACGAGGACGTTCGATACGAGGAGTACGGGGTCATCGTCGAGCTTGACGGCCAGCAGGCGCACCCCAATGGCGAGCGCTGGCGGGACACCAGGCGCGACAACGCCAGCGCCACTAAGGGTCTGATCACCCTCAGGTACACGTACGCCGACGTGATGGAGCGCCCATGCGAGGTCGGGGACGAGGTGGCCCGAGCCCTCGCAAGCCGCGGCTGGACAGGCGGGGCCCGGCGCTGCGGTGACTCGTGCGCCCCCGGCGTGCCGACCATGCGGGCCAGCGTCGGCTGAGCGTCGCCGGACGGCGTTGGTCCCGGGGACCGGCGGGCGGCGGGTGGTCAAATACGCCAACATGGGACGCATGAAGCTGCGCATCTTCACCGAGCCACAGCAAGGCGCCTCCTACGGCACTCTGCTCCGGGTGGCACGGGCCGCCGAGGACCTCGGCTTCGACGCGTTCTTCCGGTCGGACCACTACCTGAGCATGGGCGACGTCAGCGGCCTGCCGGGGCCGACCGACGCGTGGGTGACGCTCGCCGCGCTGGCCCGAGAGACCGCCCGGATCCGGCTCGGCACCCTGGTCAGCCCGGCCACGTTCCGGCTGCCCGGGCCGCTCGCGATCACCGTGGCGCAGGTGGACCAGATGAGCGGCGGCCGGGCGGAACTCGGCCTGGGCGCAGGCTGGTACGAGGCCGAGCACACCGCGTACGGCATCCCGTTCCCGCCCGTTGGCGAGCGCTTCGACCGGCTCGAGGAGCAGCTCGAGATCATCAGCGGCCTGTGGGGCGTGCCGGACGGCGGCACGTTCTCGTTCAAGGGAGCGCATTTCACCGTGGCCGACTCGCCCGCGCTGCCCAAGCCGGTGCAGCGGCCCGGGCCTCCGCTGATCATCGGCGGGGAAGGCAGGCGGCGCACGCCGCAGCTGGCCGCGAGGTTCGCCGACGAGTACAACGTCCCGTTCTCCAGCCTGGAGGACACCGGCGCGGCGTTCGGCCGGGTGCGGGCCGAATGCGCCGCTGCCGGGCGGCACGAGAGCTCGATGATCTACTCGGCCGCGCACGTGGTCTGCTGCGGCCGGTCCGAGGCCGAGCTGGACCGGCGGGCCGCAGCCATCGGCAGGAGCGTGACCGACCTCGCCGGCGAGGGTCTCGTGGGCACGCCCGCCGAGATCGTCGACGCGATCGGGAAGTTTGCGGAGATCGGCGCCGAACGCATCTACCTGCAGGTGCTCGACCTGAACGATCTTGATCACCTCGAGCTGCTCGCCGCCGAGGTGCTGCCGCAGGTCTAGCTCAGCAGCGGCTCAGAGGTCGGGCCCAGGGTCCGGTCAGCAGCGGGTGTCACGATTGCGAGCCCGGAACGCGACGCGTCGTGGAGCATCGTCTCCGGAGCGGTTGGCCAGGCTGAGAGGTGACGGCATGCCAGGATCCAGAGGACGCAGGTCAGCCCGGCGGCGCCGGTGGGCGTGGTGGCTGGCCGGTGCCGCGGCAGCGGTCGTCGTCCTGGCCGTCGGCGGCACCTTCGTCTTCTTCCACTTCATCTCCGGGCCGACCCCCGCGCCGCTGAACCTGAAGCAGTCGTCCGGGCCGAGTTCCACGGCGTCCGCTGGGGAGTCGGCCGCCACGTCGGTGGGCGGCACCTGGAAGATCACCACCGGCTCGGTGGTCGGCTACCGGGTGAAAGAGGTCCTGTTCGGCCAGAACCACACCGCGGTCGGCCGCACCAGCGCGATCACCGGCCACGTCACGATCAGCGGGACGACCGTGACCGCGGCGGGCTTTACCGTGCAGATGGCCACGATCAAGAGCGACGAAAGCGAACGTGACGTGCAGTTCCGGGGCCGGATCATGGACACGGCCGCGTACCCGACCGGGACGCTGACGCTCACCAAGCCGATCGCGCTGGGCACGCTTCCAGCGCTCGGCGTCGTCAAGACCTACAAGGCAACGGCCGACCTCACGCTGCACGGCCAGACCCGGGCGGTGACGTTCCCGCTGTCGGCCGAGCGCACGTCGAGCGAGATCGAGGTGCAGGGATCGATCCCGGTCCTGTTCTCGCGGTGGGACATCCCCAACCCGAGCTTCACCGGCTTCGTGACCACCCAGAACCACGGCGTGCTGGAGTTCCTGCTGAAGCTGGCCAGATCCTAGGCCGTCAGCTGTATTCGCGCAGTTGTGGCCACATCTGGGCCCATGGCTGGCGAGGCCCGGTGCAGATGTAGACGTGGCCGTCCCATTGCTGGTTGTGCAGGCCGTACGGGTTCGACAGGGTGGCCGCCATCCGCACGCTCATGAAGAACTGCGCCAGGTAGGAGCCGTAGCCGGTGCCGCCCCCATAAGGCCCTGGCGCGACGGCCACGATGGTCGTGGCGTGCGGGTTACCGGGTCCCCACCACCATTCGCTGTTCTGCCTGCTGACAGCGGTCGGCAGCCCTGTCCCGCGGCCGAGTTCGTTGATGGCCCCGGCCAGGCCGTAGTTGTCGGCGAAGAGCACGGCGCTGGCCCGCTGCCTGGGCGGCAGGGAGGTCCACACCGCATCGACGGTACGGACGACCTGGGGCCAGCCGATCGTCTCCAGCGCGTCCGGGTTCGCCTTGGCGAAGGTCCGGCCGAGTCCGGTGGGCGGGAACACCGGCAGGGCCAGCGGCAGGGTCACCGCCGTGAGGACCGCGGTGACGAGCACGAGGTTGCGCAGCCGGCCCGGCCGGGCTCGCAGCCACCCGTCGATGGCCACGGCGCCCGCGGCGACCAGGTATATGTACGCGGCGCCCAGGTAGTAGATCTTCGCGCCGCTGGTGAGCGCGAACAGGACGAACAGCAGCCCGTACGCCCAGGCCAGCGCCCGCCACAGCGGCCGCCCGGACCGCGACAGGCACCACAGGCCGATCACCGAGACCCCCGCCAGGGTCAGGGCCGTGATGAGCAGCTGGCCGACGATCCAGGAGCCGATGTTGGCTAGGCCGCCGTTTTCACGGTTGAGCGCCTCGGTCATGGCGATCGTCGCCCACTGGTGTCCTGCCTGCCACCACAGGTCGGGAAGCTCGAACGCCAGCATGATGACGGCGCCGGCCGCGAACCAGCGGTTCCAGATCATCTGGCCGCCGCCGCTGAGCAGCGCGCCGATGACGACCGCGATGGCCAGGAAGCTCATGCTGTGGTCATCGGCCATCCCCAGGCCCGCGACCAGGCCCCCGGCCAGCCACCATCGGCAATCGCCGGTCCGCCCGATCCTGACCACGACCAGCGCCAGGCCCGCCCACGCCAGCAGGGCGTACGGTGTCGTGTTGGCCAGATGGTCGGTCCCCAGCACCATCGGGATCGGGGCGGCCGCGGCCAGCAGCTGCGCACGCTTGCCGCCGCCGAACTCGCGGGCGGTCAGCCCGGCGACCACCACCGTGGCCCACGCCGCGAGCGCTGGCCATACCCGCAGGCCCGGCAGCGACACCCCGAACAGCTTCAGCGACACCCACGCCAGCAGCGGCGCGAGCACCGGCTGATCAACATAGCTGGCCTGCAGATGCCGGGCACAGTCCAGAAAGTACAGCTCGTCGCGGTCAAAGCCATACCGGCCCGAAACCGCCATCAGCGCGGCGAACGCGACGCCGCCAAGCACGATCACGCGGCGGTCGAACCGGTGGACGTCGGGCAGCGGGCCGACGGGCCCGAGCCCCGGCAGATCCCTGAGCCTGGGGCCACGTTGCGGGACTCGTTCGTCCAGGTCTGGCAGCCGGGTGCTGTCATCCCACCCGACCTTCTCCTTGAGCCAGGCAAGCAGCTCCGGGTAGTCCCCCATCTCCGATTGCCTGCCCAGCAAGCCGCCACCACCCTAAAAGCCCGCTCGCCCGATATCGCACTATTATTCCGCCGGGATAACTGGGCCGGAGATGGGAGGCCAGATTGGTCTAGGACCGGTTGGCCCAGGGGTCGTAGTCCACCTCGAGTGGTTCCTGCGGCGGGCGTTCCGTCTCGGGCACGTTGCGCAGGTTGAGCCGGATCCGGGTCCACACCGAGGAGCGCCCGCGCATCGCGTCCACGAGCACGTCGGCGGGCTCCAGCAGGGCCCAGGTCTCCGGGTGGCGCTGCTTCCACCGCTCCAGCCCGGCCATGGCCTCGTCCTTGGTCGCGGCGCGTGCGACCTCGATCAGCGGCATGGAGGAGCGCCGTCGCCCGGTGGGCGCGGGTGTGCCCGGCGCGCGGCGCTTCGACGGCTGCACGCGAGGCTCCTCGTCGGCCTGCTTCACGAAGTGCGGCGGCCACGGGGCATCCGGCAGGCCGGCCGCCTCGTCCCTCGCCGCGAGCTCGAGCAATGGCTCCAGCGAGCCAGCCGACGCGTCCATGCCCTCGGCGAGATCGCCGAGCATCGCGTACCGGGCGGGGACGGTGTCGATCGTGAAATCCTCCAGCCGGCAGTCCGGGACCTCGTCCCAGGCCAGCGGGGCCGACACGCGGGCGTCGGGCGTGGGCCTGACCGAGTAGGCGGAGGCGACCGTGCGGTCCTTGGCGTTCTGGTTGTAGTCGACGAACACGCCGTGCCGCTCCTCTTTCCACCACTTGGAGGTCGCGTCCTGCGGCGCCCGGCGCTCGATCTCCCGCGCCAGCGCGACCGCGGCGCGCCGGACGTCGGCGAACGTCCAGCGGGGCTCGATCCTGGCGTAGACGTGCATCCCGCGCGATCCGGAGGTCTTCGGCCAGCCGATCAGCCCGACGTCCGCGAGCACCTCCCTGGCGACCAGCGCCACCCGGGTGATCTGCGCCCAGTCCACCCCGGGCACCGGGTCGAGGTCGACGCGCAGCTCATCGGGGTGGTCAAGGTCACTGGCGCGCACCGGGTGCGGGTTGAGGTCGATGCAGCCCAGGTTCACCACCCAGACCAGCCCCGCGGCATCGGTGACGACCACCTCCTCGGCCGTCCGCCCGGACGGGAAGCTCAGCACGACCGTCTCGATCCAGTCCGGCCGCGACGACGGGGCCCGCTTCTGGAAGAACGCCTCGCCCTCCGCCCCGTTGACGTACCGCTTCAGCACCATCGGGCGGTCGGCCACGCCGCGCAGCGCGCCGTCGGCCACGCTCAGGTAATACCGGACCAGGTCCAGCTTGGTGTGCCCGGTCCGCGGGAAGTAGACCTTGCCCGGGTTGCTGACCGGAACGCTGCGCCCGGCGACCTCGATGATCTCCTTGCGATCGGGCATGCCGCCACGATAACCGGCAGGTCACCACCTGCGCTCCCGGCCCGGCTGCGGCTCGCCCCCGGCGGTGAGCAGCCGCGCCGCGACCGCGCACACGGCCGCGAGCGGCACGCTGACGCCGATACGCTGCAGCAGGCCGGCCCAGGACGGGAAGGCTCCGGTGAAGAACACGGCGAGCACCGCGGCCGTCGCCAGGCTGGCGGCAACCAGCGGCCAGCGCAGCGGATCCCACCACGGGTCACCGCGGAACCTGCGGGCCAGCAGCAGCGGCGCGGCTATCAGCGCCACGTAGATCACCGCGCTCACCACGTCGTGCGCGTGGTTGTGCCACGACTCGTGCGCCGGAGCGGTCAGCAGCATCCGGTCGCGGCGCAGCAGCCCGGCGGCCACCGTGAGCAGCCCGGCCGCCTGGATCACCCGCGGGCCCAAATTTGCCCACCCTGCCCACCCTGCCCACCCTGCCCACCCCGAACACCCCGCCCGCCCTGCCCACCTTGCGCGCCCCTGCCGCCCGGACCCGGCAAGCTCGCGGTGCAGCACGCCGCCGAACACGAACGAGCAGCATCCCAGCACCACAAAGCCGGTAATCATGATCCACGGATCGCGGGCATCCGGCGCCGCCAGCCCGCTGATCTGCACCTCGGTGGCGGCGTGCCCGGTCTGCAGCAGCGAGGACACGGCCCAGGCGGCGGTGAACGCGACCGGCCCGGCGAGCCCGGCCAGCCCGCCGAGCACGGACAGCCGGCGACCGGCCACTACGCGGGCACCCGTACCGCTCGGGCCCAGTCCGGGGCGTCCGGCGCGTCGTCGCCGAGCAGGCCGACCACCACCCGCATGCCCCGCGGCGGCTCGTCCGGCTGCAGGCTGCGTGCCGCGGCTCCGGCGAGCAGCCTCAGGTAGGTCTCCGCCCTGGCGTGATCCGGCGGCGGGTCCGGCCCAGCGCCTTGCCCTGACGTCATTGGGTCCTCCGGCGGTCAACGCTGCAGACACGATACGTCGTGTTGGCGCCGGACTGACACCGGATAAACGCCGGTGCGAAGGCGGGCTAAGTTACGCGCGCAGTGGGCCGTTCCGGCAGTCGGCGAAATCCTCAAGTGGGTTGCGTTGGGTTCAGGCCAGCAGTTCGCCGGCGGCCGCGGCGAAGATCGCGGTGTGGGTGTCCACGTCGGCCTCGGTGGTGACCGGGCACATCAAGGCCATGTTGTGGAACGGCGTCAGCAGCACGCCGCGGTTGACCGTGTAGAGGTGCAGGTACTCGTCGAGCTGGACGTCGGCGGCGGCGTCCGACTCGCCCCCGGTGCGCGGCGGCAGGGGGCAGAAGCGGTACTCCGCGCGGGCGCCGAGCTGCACGATGTTCCAGGGCAGGGAGCGGGTCTCGATGACGCCGCGCACCCCGGCCGTGTAGCGGTCCGCCAGCCGGATCATCGTGGCGAAGGCGGCCTCGGTGAGCACCTGCCCGAGCGCGGCCCGCATCGCGGCCACCGACAGCGCGTTGCCCGCCAGCGTCCCGCCCACGCCGCCCACGTCGATGATGTCGGCCGTCTCGTCGCTCATGATCCGGTCGGCAAGGTCGGCGGACAGGCCGTAGGCGCCGGCCGGGATGCCGCCAGCGATCGACTTGCCGATCGTGACGATGTCCGGGTTCAGGTTCCAGGCGCGGGTGCAGCCGCCCGGGCCCGCGCTGAACGTGTGCGTCTCGTCGTTGATCAGCAGGGTGCCAGTGCTGCGGGTCAGCTCGCGAACCACGGCCAGGTACCCCGGCTCGGGCAGCACGATCCCGATGTTGGTCAGCGCGGGTTCCATCAGCACGACCGCCACGTCGCCGATGGCGAGTTCCCGCTCCAGCGCGTCCAGATCGTTGAATTCGACGACGCGCGTGGTCTCGCGGGGGTCGACGGGTGCGCCGACGTTGCCGGGCCTGGACCGCGGGCCGTCCGGTCCCGCCACGATGAACGTCTCGTCCACGCTGCCGTGGTAGCAGTACGAGTACACGAGGATCTTCGGCCGCCCGGTGAGCTGGCGGGCCAGCCGGATCGCCCACCGGTTGGCGTCGGTGGCGGTGAGCGTGAAGCTCCAGTGCGTCGGCCCGAACCGCCGCGTCAGCTCGGCCGCGACCCACGCGGCGTCCGGGGTCGGCAGCATCGTGGTCGCGCCCCCCACCTCGCCGTACTGCCGGGCCACGGCAGCCCGCACGGGCGCGGGGGAGTGCCCGGCCATCGCGCCGGTGTCGCCGAGGCAGAAGTCGATGAACTCGTTGCCGTCGAGGTCGGTCACCCGGGCGCCGTGCGCGCCGGCCATGTAGAGGGGGAAGCCGCCCGGCCACATCCGCATCCAGGTCATCGGCACGCCACCGAGCAGGTTTGCACCCGCGGCGGCGAACGCCTCGCGCGACGCGGGATGGCGCTCGGCGTACGTGGCCCGTTCCCGGTTGATCAGCCGGGCCAGGCGCTCCCGGTCGATGGATACGCCGCGCTCGGTCGCCTGCTGCTCCGGCATCCCGGGCCTCCCGCCTGACCTGCCGGGCCTTCGCGGCCCCGCTGGGTCGAGGGTAGCGAGCCAGCCTCGCGTCGCCGGCAGCCGTGCCAGCAAACCCTCCGTGCGGGCTGCGTGCCCCGGTAGGGGCACCGATCCCGCACAGTGCCCCTGGCCCCTGCGCTGCCTTCCTCGGGCTGCTGCGCGGGCACGGGGTCTCAGCCGTGCGCCAGGGCCACGCAGACCCGGCCGTCCGAAGGACGGACACCAGCTAGCCAGCTTGCGTCCAGGTGGACGGGGCGCCCGGGGATCAGGCGGGCTCGTGACCTGGCAAGCACACGGTCGCCCTGGCGTACCTCGAGCTCGCCCCGGCGCTGGAACACCTGGCTGCGAAGGAGGAAGCGGCCGCGGGGCGGGGGGACCGGACCGGCACCACGAGGAGGGGCGGACCCGGCGCCCGGCGACGGCAGTGACGCGGCGCCCGCTGAACCCATGAACCGGATGGCGTTCGGTGAGATCCACGCCAGCGGCGGCCGGACGGTGACGGGCACCCGGTACCCCGGAGGCCCAGGATCCTCCGGAGGCGTGTCCATGCCCCCGCCGCCGCTCAGCGCGGCGGCGATGTGGCGGGCGGCGTGAACGCCGTCGAGCGCGGCGACGTCCGCGGTCTCGGCGGCGTGCACGAGATTGCCCGCGGCGAACACGTTGCGGGCCGACGTCTCCAGGGCGGTGTCCACGGCCGGGCCGCGGGTACCCGGGTCGACCGCGATCCCGGCGGCCCGTGCCAGTTCGTGGTCCGGGATCCAGTCCCCGGTGAACACCAGCGTGTCGCACCGGACCCTGCGGACCGCGCCGGTGCGGACGTCGGCCACGTCCACCGCGGTCAGCCGCTCCCGGCCGTCCACCCAGCACACCGCGGTTGACGTCCACACCGGGACCCGCCAGCGAGCCCGCGCGCCGAGCGCGAAAGCGGCGTAGCTCTGCTGCCGGGGCTGCTCGGTGACCAGCGCCACCACGTCGGCGCCCGCGTGCGCCAGCGTCACCATCGCCGAGAAGCTCACGTGCTCGGCGCCAGCCACGAGGGCCCGGCCGGGCAGCCGCTCCCCGCGGGCGTAGACGCGCTGCTGCAATTCGCCGGTGGTCATCACGCCCGCCGGGCGGCCGCCCGGAACGAGCCGCGCCGGCCGCGGCCGCTCCCGGCAGCCCGTGGCCAGCAGCACGGCCCGCGCCGACACGGTCTCGATCCCGCCGGGGCTGGTCAGCGTCGCCTGCCCGTCCCCGGCCCACGCGGTGACCGTGGTGCCGGCCCGGATCTCGGCGCCCGCCTGTCCGGCCAGGGCGGCGTAATGCCGTGCGTAGGCCGGCCCGGTCAGCACCCGGTGCAGGTCGCGGATGCCATAGCCGGTGTGCGCGCTGTGCCGGGGGACACCTCCCGGCTCCTGCTCCCGGTCCACCACGAGCACACGGCCGGCTCCGAGGCGCCGCAGTTCGATGGCTGCCGCGAGGCCGGCCGGGCCAGCCCCGATGATCAGCACGTCGGCGTTCACGCCGGCTGACCCGCAGCCGCCTGCCGGCCGGACCCTGCCGGTGCCCGGTCGGCGGGCCCTTCGGCCATGAGCTCGGACACGGTCGCGGCGCAGTAGAACCCCTGGCACCGGCCGTTCTGAGCCCTGGTCCGGCGCCGCAGCCCGTCCAGATCCGCGGGGGGCACGGTGCTCGCGAGCGCGTCCCTGATCTCGCCCAGGGTGACCCGCTCGCAGTGGCAGACGATCCGGCCGTACTCGGGGTCGGCCGCGATCATCCCCGCATTCTGATACGGCCTCGTGCCGGCCTGGCCGATATACGGCATGACCGGCGGCCCGACCGAGCCGTTGCGCGGCCGCATGGGCAGCCCGGCCGCGTCCATGGCCTCGGCCAGGTACTCCGCGATCCCCAGCGACGCCGACAGCCCGGTCGACCTGATGCCCGCCGCGCAGGCGTAGCGGCGGCCGCCGTCCACCCGGATCTGGTAGTCCCGGTGCTCGGTGGCGGCGCGCAGGCCCGCGTAGGTCGCGGTGACCTCCTCGTCGAGCAGCGGTGGCATGATCCTGCGGCCCGCCTCGGCGAGCGAGGCCAGCCCGTCCGCGGTCGTCGCGGTGTCGCCCCGGTCGTCGACGTCCTGCGCGGTGGGCCCGAGCAGCACGTTGCCGTACACGGTCGGGGCCACCAGCACGCCCTTGGTCTGCGCCGTCGGCACGGGCAGCAGGATCGAACTGATCAGCGGGCGTGCCAGCTTGTCGAAGACGATGAGCTCGCCGCGGCGGGGGCTGATCGTGAACCCCCCGTCGCCGCCGAGCATCGCGTCAACCTGATCGCTGTACAGCCCCGCCGCGTTGACCACCCACCGGGCGTGCAGCGGCCCGCGGGTTGTGGACAGCACGTGGCCGCCTGGGCCTGCCCCCGCGCCAGTGATCTGCGTGCCGAGCATCAGCCGCACCCCGGCCCGCACCGCCTCGGTGGCGTAGGCCAGCGGCGTGGTCCACGGGCAGATCACGCTCTCGTCCGGGATTTCCAGCGCGGCCAGAGCCCCGGGCCCCAGATGCGGCTCCCGCTGGTAGAGCTCGGCCACGGGGATCTGGCGCATCGCGTCGTACCCGTTCTTCCTGGCCCGCCCCATGATCGAGGGCAACGCGCTCTCCTGCTCGGCGGTCCACGCCACCAGCAGCGCACCGGTGCGCTCGACCGGTATGCCGGCCCGGCGTGCGTAGTCCGTGAGCAGGGCGTTGCCGCGGCGCAGCAGCCGGCTCTCCAGGCTGCCGGGCGTCGCGTCGAACCCGGTGTGCAGGATCGCCGTGTTCGCCTTGGTCGTCCCGGCGCCGACGTCGTTGGCCGCGTCGGCGAGGACGACGGAGAGCTGGTAACGCGCCAGCTCGCGGGCGATCGCGGTGCCGACCACCCCCGCGCCGATCACGACCACGTCGGCGGCTCCGCCCGCCTCGCCGTGGCGGCCGGCGGTCACCGCGACGCCGCCAGGACCGCCCGCAGCCCGGCCTCGAAGGCCGCCAGCCGCTCGGCCGCCTCGGCCGCTCCGATTCGCGGCTCGATCACGGTCTCAGCTTCCGCCGGGCCGACCGCCTCTGTCACGCTGGCTGCGTCTGCGGCGCCCAGCCGGGCCAGCGCCGCCACCCCGAGCGCGGTCGCGTCCGGCACCTCGAACACCTCCACCGGCAGCTGCAGCAGGTCCGCCTGGGCTTGCAGCAGCAGCCGCGACCGGGTCAGCCCGCCGTCCACCCGCAGCGCGGTGAGCGGGCGGCCAAGGTCTGCGGCCACGGTCGCGGCCAGGAGCGCGACCGACGCGGCGAGCCCGTCGATCACGGCGCGGATCAGGTGCGCCCTCGTGGTGCCCAGGCCGAGCCCGAGGAACGCGCCGCGGGCGTCCGGCCGCCACTGCGGCGCGCCGAGCCCGGCCAGCGCGGGAAAGAACAGCACGCCGCCGCTGTCCGGCACCGAGCCGCCCGCGGCGTCGAGCTCTGCCGCGTCGGCCAGCAGGCCGACGTCACCAAGCCAGCGGATCGCGGCACCGGCCGTGTAGACCTGCCCGTCCAGGCAGTAGCTACTCGTTCCGGCCAGTCGCCAGGCAACCGATGATGACAGCCCGTTCTTCGAGCGCACGGCCCGGGAACCGGTGCTGGCCAGCAGGAACGCGCCGGTTCCGTAGGTGCACTTGGCCTGCCCGGCGTCGAAGCAGCGCTCGGCGAGCAGCGCCGCCTGCTGGTCGACCGCCAGCCCGGCGACGGGCACCGCGGGGCCGAACGCCGAGGTTTCGCCGGCGAGCCCGGCACAGTCGGCGATGCGTGGCAGCGCGCCGGGATCCACCCCGAACGCGGCGCATGCCTCCGCCGACCACTCGGCCGAGTCCAGGTCGAGCAGCAGCGTCCGGGACGCGGTCGTTGCGTCGGTGACGTACCCCGCGCCGAGGCGGGCCAGCAGCCAGGTGTCGGTCGTGGTGATCACGCCGCCCGGGTTCAGGTTCTCCCGGAGCCAGGTCATCTTCGGCGCCGCAAAATACGGGTCGAGCGGCAGCCCGGTGATCTCGGCCAGCCGGCCAGCGCATCCGGCCAGGCGCTGGCACACCCCGGCGGACCGCCGGTCCTGCCAGACGATCGCCTGGGTCAGCGGGCGGCCGGTGCGCCGGTCCCACGCGAGCACGGTCTCGCCCTGGTTGGCCAGCGCCACGGCGTCCGCGCCGGTACCCGCGGCGGCCAGCGCCTGCTGGCCGGCCGCCACCACCGAGGCGAACAGCTCATCCGGATCCGCCTCCACGCCGTCGGCGCCCACGGTGCGCACCCGGACCGGCACCTCGGCGCCGCCGAGAACCTCCTGCCCCGGCCCGACGAGCACGGCCTTGGTCGCCGAGGTGCCCTGGTCGATCGCGAGGATGCGCACCGCTCAGCGCAGCTCCGCGCCGTGGGCCCCCGGTTCGGTCCGCATCGCCTTCGGCTCGGTGATCCACTGGACGATGTAGAACACCAGGCCAATGCCCAGGGCACCGAGCACGTAGTACTGCGCGTCCCGGAACTCCGCCGGGCCGATCAGGATGATCAGTTCGTAGGCCAGCCAGATCAGCGCGCCCACGATGACCGGGATCTCCCAGCGGCCGAGCGAGAAGTGGCGTTCGGTGTCGGCGCGGCGCCGCCGGCCGGTGAACACATACAGCAGCACGGTAGACGTGTACAGCAGGGCCGGCATGATCGTGGACGCCGTGAACAGCGTGACCAGCGCCGAGATGTTCGTGCGCAGCGCCAGCGTGATCACCGCGCCAAGTACGGCGGCCAGGAGCGTCGCCCAGGTTGGGCCGCCGGTCGCCCGGGGCACCTGGCTCCAGAGCTGGTGCCCGGGCAGCCGCTTGTCCCTGGCCATAGACCAGATCATCCGGCTGTTGGTCACCATGATCACCATGCCGCAGGCGAAGATCGAGACGCAGACGAAGATCAGGAAGATCTTCTGCACCACGCCGCCGAGCACGTCGTTGACGATGAACGCGACCGGCGCGCTGCTCGCGCTCGCAGCCTTGACCGAGCTGGTGGCGTAGCTGAGGGCGATCAGGAACGCCATGCCGACCGCGCCGGACAGCAGCACGGCGCGGATCATCGCCCGGGGGATCGTGCGATGCGGCTCGTGCGTCTCCTCGGCCAGGTTGCTGGCGGACTCGAAGCCGACGATCGTGTACGCGCCGAGCAGCGTGGCCAGCATGAACGGGCCCAGCCAGTGGTAGTACCCCGCCGACGGCACCACGCCGGAGGACCCCAGGTTCGACCAGTGGCCGAGCCCACGTACCGCGGCGACGATGATCAGCAGCACGGTCAGCCCCGCGATCCCGATCACCTCGGTCGCGACCGCGGCGTTGTTGACCCGCGTGGTGATCCTGGTGGACCAGACGATCAGCGCTGCCTGGGCGGCCAGGACCACCAGGGTCTCCAGGGCCGCGCTGGTCGGCGTGTAGACCTCGCCGATCAGCGGCTGGAACGCGACCTGGACGAACCCGTAGTCCACCGACACGGTGACGATGGTCAGGAACGCGAACGACATCCAGCCGAGCCACCAGCCGATGTTCGCGTTGGAGAGCCGCGACGCCCACTGGTAGGAGTAGCCGGACAGCGGCACCCGGGCGGCCAGCGCCCCGTAGACGAGCGCGACCAGCGACTGGCCCGCCGCGACGATCAGCCACGTCCAGATCGCGCGCGGGCCTCCGGTCGTCAGCGCGAAGCCGTAGGTCGTGAAGATGCCCGTGGTGATCGAGATGAAGGAGAACGCCACCGCGAAAGACTCGAAGTGGCGGAGCGAGCGCACGAACTGCTGCCTGTAACCGAAATTGGGCAGCAGTTCGTCATCGTCGTGCTGGGTGACCGTTGCCACTTTCGCGTCTCCCCTCGTGGCGTCTTGGTTATCCGGCAGCGGGCAGTTGCCGCCCGGCGACGGCGGCCCGCATCAGCGTTACGTCCTCGGCAGCCAGGGCCTCGGCGGCGGCGTGGTTCTCAGCGTCGTCGGTGAGGATGGCCGTGATCAGGCCGAGCTCGCAGACCTTGCGCACGGCGATCACGCCGAGCTTGCTCGAGTCGGCGAGCACGTAGTTCTTGGCGGTGTGCGCGACGATCGTGCGCCGCACCACGACCTCGGCCGGGTAGTAGTCGGTGAGCCCAGCCTCCGGATGCACGCCGCCCGAGCCGAGGAACGCCCGGTCGGCGTAGAACTCGGCGAAGAACGCCTCGGCGTGGGCGCCTGAGCAGGCGCCGTCGCCCGGGCGGACCTGGCCGCCGCACAGCAGCACCTCGATGTCGGCGCGCCCGGACAGCTCCATCGCCACCGGCACCGAGTTGGTCAGCACCCGTCCGGCGAAGCTGACCGGCAGCGCCCGCGCCACCTCGAGCGCGGTCGTGCCGATATCGATGACGATCGTCTCCTCGGGCTCGACGAGCGAAGCGGCCAGCGCGGCGATGGCGCGCTTGCGGTCGGTGTTCCTGCCGCTCCTGGCGGCGAAGCTGCCCTCGCTGGACCGCCCCGACGGCCGCGCCGCGCCGCCGTACACGCGCTCCAGCAGCCCGGCCCGCTGGAGCCTGCGCAGGTCGCGCCTGATCGTCTCGACGGACACGGCGAACTGCCGGGAAAGATCCTCGGCCGAGACCGCGGCCTGCTCCCTGACCTGCGCCAGGATGGCCTGCCGGCGCTGCGTGGGCAGCATGTCCCGCTCCGATCCACCGGGTCCACCGGGTCACCCGGTCCACCCGGTCCACCCGGTCCACCCGGGTCCACCCGGTCCACCCGGTCCACCCGGGTCCAGTATTCGAACGAAGATGACCGTTAATGACTGATGTTGATGCACTCTTGTCGCATTGTCAATGCGCGGCGTGGCGTTGGGGCGCGACGCCAGGGGGCGGCGGGGATGGGCTCGGTTTAGCCTGGGTGTATGGCTGCAGCGCTCCCCACGTCACGCCACCTCGAGCTCAACGGGCTGAAGTTCCACTACCTGGACTGGGGCGGTGACGGGCCGCCGCTCGTGATGCTGCACGGGCTCACCGGCCACGCCCATACCTGGGATCACACGGCGTCCGCGCTCAGCGGCCGCTACCACGTCTACGCACTGGACCAGCGCGGCCACGGCGACACCGACTGGGCGTCCCGTTACGGCATCCAGTCGATGGTCGGAGATCTGCTCGCCTTCGTGGACGCGCTCCAACTGCCGGTGGTGACGCTGATGGGCCTGTCGATGGGCGGGATCGTCGCGTACCAGTTCACGGCAGCCCACCCGGAGCGGGTCAGCCGCCTGGTTGTGCTCGACATCGGGCCGGAGATCGCGCGGGCCGGCGGCCGGCAGGTCGCTGCGGCCCTGGTCGCGAACGACGTCTTCGGGTCCGAGGACGAGGCCGTGGCTCAGGCGCGCGCGGCCAACCCGCGACCGACGGACGAGTCGCTGCGGCACCGTGTCTCGCACAGCCTGCGGCCGCTGCCGGATGGCACGCTCACGTACAAGTGGGACAAGGCGCTGCGCGAACTCGGCGCGATCGGCGACGGCCTGAGCCCGGATCAGCGCTGGGCGGCCTGGAACGCGGTGAGCTGCCCGGTGCTGCTGGTGCGCGGCGACGACAGCGACATCCTCGCCCCGGAGACGGCGGAGCGGATGGTGGCCGGCAACCCCCGCGCCACCCTGGCCGTCGTCCCCGACTGCGGCCACAGCATCACGCTCGACCGGCCGGAGGCCCTGATCGCCGCCGCCGCCCCATGGCTAGCCGCGACCGAGCCCGCCTAGACGTCGAATGTGGTCACGAGGGGCTGCTATCACAGCCGTTCGTGACCACACTTCGGCGGGCGGCTGGTTACCAGGAGCCCCAGGGCAGGCTCGGGGCGGGCAGTTCCGGCGGGTCGAGGAACGCGGGCGGGGCGTCGAGGTCGAGCGCGGCCAGCGGCGTGGCAGCCGCGGCGTCCCTCCGGGTCAGCGGCGGCAGGTTCCACTTCTGCTCGACCAGCCTGAGCACCGAGGTGTGGTCGAGTACCTCGCTGCACACGTAGCCGGGCCTGGCGTGGGGCGAGACGATCACCGCGGGAACCCGGAACCCGTAACGGTCGAAGCCGCGGGGGCCCGCGTCGACGGCCTCGATCTCGGAAATGTACGTGCCGAAGAATGGGCGCAGGCAGGCCCGCAGCCAGCCCGGCATGTACAGGACGCTGCGCCCCTCGATGTCGTCGGGCGGTGGTGCCTCCGGCGGCGGCACGTGGTCGTAGTAGCCGCCGTGCTCGTCGTAGAGCCAGATCAGCAGGGTGTGCTGCCAGCCCTTGCCGTGCATGACGCGCCGGATCACCTCGGCGGCGAAGCTCTCGCCCTTGCGGATGTCCTGCGGGTTCTCCTCGGAAAAGCTGCCGAAATCGGGATCGACGATGCTGAAGGCCGGAAGCGTGCCGTTGTCGGCGTCGGTGAAGAAACGCCGGGCGGTCCTGAGGTGCCGCAGGCAGCTCACCAGGCCGAGCGGGTACAGGTCGGCGGTGAACGACTTGTTGCCCTTCACCGCGTTCACGACCGGCGGCACCCACCGGGCGAGCGACAGCAGCCGCCGCGCCGCGACCAGCCCGGGCCTGCCGAGCAGCCGGGTGAGCAAGATCTTGATCGGAGAGACGTTGTGATAGTTCACCCAGGAGATGCCGAACCGGTCCAGCAGATCGAAGATCGTTCCGGCTGGCGGGTAGTCGACCATGCAGAACGGGAGGTCGTCGATGAGCCCGTGGGCCGTGCCTGAGATCAGGAAGCGGCGGTTCGGGAACGTCGGCCCGAGGCAGGAGCAGAACCAGTGGTCGGCGACCGGGAACGTCTCGGCCAGGCCGTGGTAGAAGGGCAGGTCAGCCGCGGACCAGTAGGTCATCGGCTCGGTGGCGTCGGCCTTGGGCACGGTGATCTGGACGCTGCGCACGAACCCGTCGCAGCGGCCGTCGTCGTACTGGATGTGGCTCGCGTGCCAGCTCTGGGTGGGGGAGTAGTGCTCCTGGACCGGCCCGGGGGCGTGGTGCAGGGAAACCGGCTTGCCGCCGAGACCGGTGTTGGCCACGTCGGGCGCCCCGTCCGGGCCTAACGGCAGCCCGTCACCGCGCCCGGAGAGCGTTCCCAGGTAGTTGTCGTAGGAGTGGTTCTCCATCATCAGCACGACGATGTGACGGATGCCGGGGAGCAGGTCGGTGCCGGCCGGCTTGGCCGGGTCCGGCAGGGCCGGCTGGCCCGAGGGTGCCGATTGGCCCGAGGGTGTGGCCATGCCGGAACACCTCCGCGAAGCGGGCCTGGGCGGTCTGGACCGGAGCGTACCGGAATCGGCGAGCCTGCCGCAGCCGGGAGGAACCCTGCGGCAGCCGGGCGGAACCCTGCGGCAGACAGCCGGAACCGTGCGGCAGACAGCCGGAACCGTGCGGCAGACAGCCGGACGCGCGCCGCCGTCGGCTGGGGCCTACGGCAGCCGGGCCGGGAGCCCGAACACCGCGAACAGCGCGGGGTCGATGAAGTTATGGTGCCCGACGATCCGGTCACCCGAGACTTCGATGATCTGGAGCGCCCACGGCTCCCGCCCGCTACCGGCGGCCGGAGCGTAGGAGCCGAACGCAGCGCACCCGTTGGCCTCGGTGGCGACCAGGCGCGAGCCACGGCAGTGCTCGCCGGGACCCCGGAAGAACTTGCCCATCTCCTCGGCCCCGTGCAGCCAGAAGTCGAACGGCGGCATGGTCATCACGGCGTCCTCGTGCAGCAGCGACACCAGGGAGGTGATGTCGTAGCGCTCGAAAGCGTCCACGTAGCGCGCGAGCAACGCCCGCTGGTCTCCGTTGGCCACGTCGGGCACGGGCTCCCCGCTGCCGCGCTCCGACATTGTGGCGCGCGCCCTTTGCAGCGCGCTGTTCACCGACGCGACGCTGGTGTCGAGCAGCTCAGCGACCTCGGCGGCCTGCCAGCGCAGCACCTCGCGCAGGATCAGCACGGCCCGCTGCCGCGCGGGCAGGTACTGCAGCGCGGCGACGAACGCCATGCGCACGCTCTCCTTTGACGCGGCGACCTCGGCCGGGTCGCCGCTCTCCGGCAGCACCCGGGCGTCCGGGACCGGTTGCAGCCAGGCGTGATCCGGCAGCGTCGTGCCGGTGAACGAGTCGCTGGCGCGCGACGGGCCCATGTCGATCGGGCTCGCCCGGCGCTGGCTGCCGCGCAGCATGTCGAGGCACACGTTGGTCGCGATCCGGTACAGCCACGAGCGGATGGCCGACCGGCCCTCGAAGTTCTCGAAGCCGCGCCAGCCACGGACCATCGTCTCCTGCACCGCGTCCTCGGCGTCGAACACCGACCCGAGCATCCGGTAGCAGTAGCCGGTCAGTTCACGGCGGTACTGCTCCAGGTCCTCCGCCAGGGCCTGGCCACCGCCGACGGCGCAGGGATGAGCGGTCATGTCACCGACCCTACTGTGGGTCACCGACAGAACGGCCACCTCGGCAGCGTCCCGGGTGTGCGCCAATTTTGTAGGTGACTGACGGGTAGCTTGGTGGTGCCTGCGTGTTCTGAGTGTGCTGGGGTTGTCAGATGGCGTGCTGGGCTGCGCTGGCCTGGTTGTGCGGACGCTTCCAGATC
>Ga0335074_10004410_pt1 | contig 19381 bp, 15 predicted proteins | sample Lox_Sample_23_FD_206715 | JGI IMG/M metagenome (GOLD analysis project Ga0335074, IMG submission 206715) | Soil microbial communities from Loxahatchee National Wildlife Refuge, Florida, United States - Lox_Sample_2.3 | ecosystem: Environmental > Terrestrial > Soil > Wetlands | place: USA... | reverse complement strand
TGCCCCCGTACTCGTGCACGCGCGTTCGGGCGTTGAAGCCCGCGGGTGTTCGCTCGAGGATCTGCCCGTTCGAGCCGGGCGTGACGATCACGTAGCGGCCGCCCTCGGTGGGCCGGCTCTCGAGCCAGTAAGGCACTCCCGAGGCGACCTGGACATAGCTCAGCGAGACGGCCGAGCGGGCGAGGTCCGCTGCCGTGATCGGAGAGTGCCAGGTGCCGTACGGAGCGCGCCTCATGAGAGCCTGGACCCGCCTAATAGCCGACGGCCTGACCGGTCTCGTTCCGAAAGTCACTCGCGCCGAGCCGCTCGCCGGTCGCAAGATCGATCTCGATGCACTCGCCGTCACCCCGCAGCCCCCGCGAGATCTGATAGCCGTCCTGCTCGAGCAGCCGAACGGTGTCGGGCGAGAAGCGGTCCCGCTCGAGGATGATGCGGTCGGGCATCCACTGCTGATGAAAGCGGGGCGCATCGACGGCCTCCTGGATGTCGAGCCCATAATCCTCGACACCGATCAGGATGTTGGCGACGGTCGTGACAATCGTCGGGCCGCCGGGGGATCCGAGCACGAGCCAGAGCTTCCCGTTCTTGAGCACGATGGTCGGCGTCATCGTCGAGAGGGGGCGCTTGCCGGGCGCGACCGCGTTCGCCGCTCCTTGAACGAGGCCGTACATGTTGGGCGCGCCCACCTTCGTTGCGAAATCGTCCATCTCGTTGTTGAGGAGGAATCCGAGCGGTGCAACGGTAACCCGCGAGCCGAAGAAGCCATTGAGCGTCGTCGTGACGGCGACGGCATTGCCCTGTGCGTCGACGACGGAGTAGTGCGTCGTATCGGTCGGTTCCGGGGCGCTCGGGACGAGCGGATGCTGGGCGGCATAGCGGATCAGATTGGGAAACGTGCCTGGGCGCTCGAGCGTCGCGTTGCTGCTCGCGTGGTGGGGCTCGATCGAGCTCGCCCAGGCTGCCGCGTAGCGCTTGTCGAGTAGCTCGCTCATGGGGGCGCCGCTGAAGGCGGGGTCGCCGAGGAATTCGGCGCGGTCGAAGAAGGCGCGGCGGTAAGCTTCACTGATCAGATGGATGGAGTCTGCTGAATCGCGCCCCGACTGTGTGAGGTCGAACCGATCGAGAATGTTCAGGATCTCGATGAGGGCGATGCCTCCGGAGGAGGGGGGCGGGGCACTGAGGATCTCGAGGTCACGATACGTGCCGCGCACCGGCACTCGATCCTGCACCTCGTAATGGGCCAGGTCATCGGCCGTGATGAGCCCGCCGCCGCGTTGATCGAACTGCGCGATCTCGCGCGCCATCGCTCCCGTGTAGAAATCATCCGGCGCGGCGGCGATACGCTCGAGCGTGCGCGCGAGCTCGGGCTGGCGGAAGACCTCGCCCTGCTGCCATCCTTTCCCGTCATTCTGGAAGATGCGCCGCGAATCGGCGAAGCGCGCGAGTCCGGCATCGTGCGTGAGGAGTTGCGCCTCGCCCCAGCTGAGCGCAAAGCCCTCGCGCGCCAGGCGGATCGCGGGGGCCATCGTGCGCTCGAGTCCGAGCTTGCCGAAGTGGCGCTCGGCGTAGACGAGCCCTTTGACCGAGCCGGGGACGCCCGAGGCCTTGTAGCCGACCCTGCTCAGCAGGGGAATCAGGTTCCCGTGGGCATCCTGGTACATGGTGGCGGTCGCCCGGCCCGGAGCGGTCTCGCGAAAATCGAGAAAGTGCGTCGCGCCATCGTTGAGGCGGATCAGCATGAAGCCACCGCCTCCGAGGTTGCCGGCCTGGGGGTAGACCACCGCGAGCGCGAACCCCGTCGCGACCGCCGCGTCCACCGCATTGCCGCCCGCCTTCATCAGCTCGACGCCTGCCTCGGAGGCGAGCTCGTGCACACTCGCCACCATGCCGTGCTCGGCATGCACCGGGTGCAGAGCGCCTCCGGCAAAGCTCGGAGAGAGTGCGGCGAACAGCAGTAACCCGGCGGACAGAGACAGCTTCACGGCGAACCCCGCAATTCGGTGCAGTGCTTGGGTGCAATGGCAAAGGCGGAAGTATAACCGCCGGTCACGTGCGGCTCGATCAGGGCGCTGAGGCGGGTGGCTGGGCCTTGGCTCCGGCGGCACCCGCGCCCGCTCGCGGCGGCTGGGGTGCCCCACTGATCGTTTGAAAGACCGGCCCGCCGTTGTACGTGAACAGCAGCTTGTGCTCGGCAAGGAGGACGAGCAGGCGGTGGGAGAGGAAGAAATCACAGCCGATGAGGATGTCCGGTAGGCCAGGGACCGGCCGAGCCACGATCGAGCCGAGGGGAATCTGCCTATCGTTCACGAACAGATCCGCGATGCGCAGCTTGACGTTGCGGATCTCCTCATCGCCCAGGCGGAAGGTGTCGAACGTGCCGATCCAGGTATCGACCGGCTCGGATCCCATGCCCCCCGACTTCCCGACGGGGCGCACACCGTGCTCCCAGGGCGCAACCCCTGCCCGCTCTGCCGCCGCGCGCGTGATCACGGAGGTGCGCGCGCCGGTATCGAGAACTGCGCTGAAGCGATGGCCGTTCAGCACCACCTCGGTGACAATGTGCGGTCCCGCTTCCTCGGGATCGACGAGCTTGGCGAGCGCGTACGTGTGGCTCCAGTAGGTGAGCTCATCGGACTCGCAGCCCTCGGGATGCAGCAGCCGTATGACACCGTGTGCGAGATCGAACTCGGTCGTGTATCTCGAGAGCAGCTTTTCGCCGAGCACCAAGCCCACGCCCGGCTCCGGCCCGCGCTCAGGGTTCAAGAGCAGGAGCCATGCGTTCTGCGTGAGGAGCGATCCAACCTCGAGGCGCCGCACGTAGGTCTCATCCGTATCCGCTTGACCCCCCACACCGAAGATCTGATACCGCGGGTCAGCCTGGCGGATCAGGTGCAGTCGATCGGCCGTGGCGCGGGTGAGGAACGAGAAGGCGGTGCCCGTGTCGATGAGCACGAGAACCGGCGCTCCGTCGATACGTCCCGCCGTGACCACACGATTGTCGAGGGTGCGCACGTTGATGCGTGCCTCCTCGAGGATGCGACAGCCCGCACTTGCCCACGGCGCGGCACCCACGCACGCGAGGGCAGCATAGAGCACGAGCATCACTCTCACGCGGGCCTCGGCTGCTCGTTGGAACCGCGAGCAATCAGCCGAGCAGGGCACGCCGGCGCGCGAGGCTCTCCTGCGGCCAGTAGCGCTCGCGATCGTAGTAGGCAGGCACCGCGGGTGTGTCGGCGGGAAGCACGACCCAGGGCTGCTTCGTCGAGGTAAAGATGTGAATGTCGGGAGCGAGGCGACCCGGCTCCTCGAGCGTCCCGACGCGCACGAAGCTCACGGCATCACCCGCGCCCGCGTAGTGGCTCCAGAGCGCCACGCGGCAGGTTGGACAGCGCGCGATCTTCTGTCCCTTGCCGCTCGCGGAGGGCGTCGGCACGAGCTCCGGCGTTCCACCGAGCACGATGAGCCGCGGCGATTCGATGAGCGCGTTGAGTGCGAAGGAGGCTCCCGTCTCGCGCTGGCACCAGCTGCAGTGACAGCAGTGGACGAACAGGGGCTCGCTCGTCATGCGGTAGCGAACGGTGCGGCAGGTGCAGCACCCATCGAACGGGCGCAAGTCGGGAGGACTCATGGCGGAGCCTCGATTCGAGGTGATGCCCGTAGCCTAGCGCACCCGTGCCGGGCTGCGCTCGCTCTCTCTAGTGTTCCATCATTGCGGAGGTTACGCTTTCGCACTCACAGGAAGGACTGGTACTGACAGGAAGGACGGGTCGCGGCACATGGCACCTCGGATTCTGCGCACGGCGGTCTGCGTACTTTCACTTACGGCCGCACAAGCCCTGAATGCAGCGCCGCCGGCCGCGACGGGGACGGGAGGCGCCGGTGCTGCGCTCGTTCCGGTCGATGTGGAGAACTCGGTGGTGAAGGTCTTTGCCACCGTGCGCTATCCCTCGCCCTTTCGCCCGTGGACGAAGGAGACCCCGAGCGAGGTTACCGCCTCGGGCGTCGTGATCGACGGCAAGCGCATCCTGACGAACGCCCACGCGGTGCTCTACGCGAGCGATATCCAGGTGCAGGCGACGAAGGAGGGCGACAAGGTCGCCGCGACGGTCGCTGCCGTCGCACCCGGCATCGACCTTGCGGTGTTGAAGCTCGCCGACGACTCGTTCTTCCAGAAGCACCCGCCCGTCGTGCGCGCGAACGTGCTGCCGAGGATCAAGGACCCGGTGCTGGTGTACGGCTTTCCGGTGGGAGGTGACTCGCTCTCGATCACCAAGGGGATCGTCTCACGAATCGAGTTCGTGCCCTACAGTTTCTCAACCTCCGGACTGCGCATCCAGATCGATGCGGCGATCAACGCCGGCAACAGCGGCGGACCTGCGATCGCCGGTGACCGGATGATCGGCATCGCCTTCAGCCGCCTCGGCGGGGACACGCAGAACATCGGCTACATCATTCCGAACGAGGAGATCGAGATCTTTCTGCGCCAGGTCGCGCACGGCCGCTACCTCGGCAAGCCCGCAATGTACGATGAGCTGCAGACGCTCGAGAGTCCGGCGCTGCGGAGCTACCTCAAGCTCGACAAGTCCGTCTCGGGCATCGTCGTGCATCAGCCCTTCCGCTCCGACGCTGCCTATCCGCTCAAGGAATGGGACGTGATCACCCACATCGGGGACACCCCGATCGACGACCAGGGAATGGTCAGCGTCGACCCCGACGTGCGACTCTCCTTTCGCTATCTCATCCAGAAGGTCGTGCGCAACGGCAAGCTGCCCCTCACGATTGTCCGCGGCGGAGCGACCCTGCATGTCGAGCTGCCCGTCCCCACCTCGCGACCGTTGCTCATTCCCGATCTGCAGGGAGAGTACCCCTCGTACTTCATCTACGGTCCGATCGTGTTCTCCAAGGTGACCTCCGCATTCCTCGCTCCGGTCAGCAGCAATGCCGCGCTGATGGCGAGCTTGAGCTACGTCGGCAGCCCGCTCGTCACGCGCCGTGGCGAGGCGCCCGATGCCGAACACCAGGAGCTCGTCGTGATCTCCTCTCCCTTCTTCCCGAATGTGCTCGCGGAGGGATATTCGAACCATGCGGGATCGGTCGTATCCTCGATCAACGGACGGCACGTACGCAGCCTCGCGCAGCTCGTCGCCCTCCTTCGCGACCTGCAGGATGAGTATCTCGTGATCGAGCTCGAGGGCCGAGGAGGGGAGGCGCTGGTGTTTCCCCGCAGCGAGATGGCCGCCGCAACGGACGAGATCCTCATGGACAACGGCGTGCGGGCGCAAGGGTCGTCCGACATGCTCGCCGTGTGGCAGCGCCGGGCCGCGGCGAAGTGATTCCTCTCACCCACTGAGCAGGTGCCGAGATGTCGAGCCAACGATCCACGGGGGGTGATGCCGAGCGGCGCAGGGTGACCACCGCCCGCCTCGCCGAGATGAAGGCGCGTGGTGAGAAGATCGCGATGCTCACGGCATACGATTACTCCTTCGCGCGCATCCTCGATGAGGCGGGCCTCGACGTCCTGCTGGTCGGCGACAGCGCCTCGAACGTCGTGCACGGCCACGAGACCTCCCTTCCGATCACGCTCGATCAGATGATCGATCATGCGGCGGCCGTCGTGCGTGGCGTCAAACGGGCGCTCGTCGTGGTGGATATGCCCTTCGGCACGTACCAGGGAGACAGCCAATCGGCGCTCGACAGCGCCGTGCGCATCATGAAGGAGTCGGGCGCCCACAGCGTCAAGATGGAAGGCGGCGCCGTGATCATCGAGAGCGTGCGCCGCGTGCTCTCCGCAGGCATTCCGGTCATGGGTCATCTCGGTCTCACGCCGCAGTCGATCTACAAGTTCGGCACCTACGTCGTGCGCGCGACGCAACAGGACGAGGCCGAGCAGCTGATGCAGGATGCACAGCTGCTGCAGGAGGCCGGATGCTTCGGGATCGTGCTCGAGAAGATCCCGGCGAAGCTCGCCGGGCGCGTCGCCGAGCGGCTTGCGATTCCGGTGATCGGCATCGGAGCCGGGCCCGAGGTGGACGGCCAGGTACTCGTGACGCACGACATGCTGGGACTCAACAAGGAATTCTCGCCCCGGTTCCTGCGCCGCTACGCGCAGCTCGCCGACATCATGGGCGAGGCGTTCGGGCACTACGTCAAGGACGTGAAGTCTGGAAAGTTTCCTTCGGCAAAGGAGAGCTATTGAGCCTCGCGGCCGGCCGCTTCGCCAGACGCGCGGTCAGGGCAGGAACTCCGCCCCGGGCGGCTTGCCATCGACCCAGAGCTCGGACGGGTCCCAGTGCTCGGCGATGAGCCCGTGGCTGTCGATGCGGAACATGTCGAACCAGGTGATGTAATAGATGTGGTCCGGATTCTTGCGGTCGCGCACCTTGCGTACGGTCGCGACGGTGACGATGTCGCGCTCGGCGGTGATCGAGATCACCGGCACCTTGATGCGGGGTGCGATGGGCTTCGGCGGCCGCGCCTTGCCGATGACCCGGATGAAAGCGGCGCGCCCGCTCTCGACGTTCGGGTTGTGCTGGATGTAGCTCTCCGCCATGTACTTCGGCGCCTGATCCATGTGGCCGCCTTCGAACACGATGCGCCAGAAGTCGAAGACGAAGCGCTTGTTCCGCGCGAGCGCGGGATCGTCGCTCTGCAGCATCGCGAGCTGGTCGGGCGCTGCAACCGGTGGGACCTGCGCGTGAGCCACGGTTGCGAGGCTAGTGAGAAGGAACGCGAGGCGCAAGCCAAGCTGTTTCATGGCGTCAGTCCCATCCGAGCGAAGCGCTCGGCGATTTTCGGTTGAATAGCACTGGCGGCCGCGAGATCAGCCTGTCCCTCTGCCTGCAAACCCTTCTGCAGCTTCGCGAGCCCCCGGCCGTAGAGAGAAGTGGCAAGCTTCGGACGGAGCGCAAGTGCGGCGTCGTAATCTTTGATGGCCCGATCGAGCTCGCCGCGCCGGAGCTGCACGAGAGCGCGGCTATCGAGGAATGCCGCGTTCTTCGGCAGCCTCCGGAGTGCGGCGTTGCAGTCCTTGAGCGCCTGATCCAGGTTCTGATTGGCCGACGCCTGCGCCCAGCAGCGAGCGTTCAAGGCAATGGGGAGCACGACGTCGCTCTCGTGAGCATCGATCCACAGATCGTATTGATGGATCGCCGGGCCGGTCTCGTCGAGCGCCTGGTACATCATGCCAAGTTGCAGGCGCCGGCTGTCCTGGGGGGGCGCGACTCGGTCGAGAGCGTCCATGTCCTCCTTGGCGCGCGCATGATCTTTGAAGCGAAGCTGTGCGCGGGCGAGTAGTCCCGCGACGTGATCCGCTTTGAGCTGAATCGTCTTATCGAAGGACTGCAATGCCAGATCAGGCTGGCCACTTTGCCACTGCACCCGGCCGAGCTCGTAGAAGTAATCGGGATCGTGGGGTGCGAGCTCACATGCCCGATGGAGATCGGGCAGCGCATCCTTGAAGTCTCTGCGCGCCGCATACGCGGCTCCCCGTCGCATGAACTCCGCGGCCTGTGTCGGTTGGTCGCTGAAGTGTCCGAGAGAGGCGGGTTGTGCGGCCTCGGCGATGGCTGCGCCGCTCGGCCTCGATGGCTGTCCAGCCGGCGGGCTGCTCGCGTTCGCCGCAGACACCGATGATGATGAGGAGGACTGCTCGGCTTGCGCGCGGGATCCGATTTCGAATACCGGGCCGCCCTGGTAGGTGAAATAGAGCTTGCGCTGGCCGTTCGCGACGTAGACACGATGCGAGAGAAAGAAGTCGTCGCCGATGAGCATGTCGAAGTAAGGGCTGTTCGAGTCCAGGATCCGAATGTGGGTGTGCTTGATCTCTTCGCCGCCGATCGCGAAGCTGGCGATGGGTGCTATCCAGTTCGCGACGAATCTTGTGCCAACCCCGGAGCCCGTACCTGCGGCGACCACACCGGGAGAGCTGGGCGTGAGGCCGGCGCGTCTCGCGCCACGCAGGAAGAGGACGGATGTCGCGGCGCCCGTGTCGAATGCCGCCTTCACTTCGGTGCCGTTCACGGACACCACGCCAATCGGCCAGGGCGTGATCACCGAAGGTCTCTCGATGTCGATCATGCCGATCGGTTGGGACGCTGGAGCCCAGTACGCCAGCGGTTGATTACCGCAATTCTCGGGCTTGATGAAGCGCACCACGCCATTGGCGAGATCGTATTCCAGGTCGGCCAGTCGTATCAGATTCTCGCCGAGTAATCCGGCTGCGGCCGCCCCGTATTCGTTGCCGCCGACCAGGAAGTCGACTCTGTGAATGGGATAGTTCGCCAGCGTCAGGGTGTCGACGGTGGCCACCTCGGGCGTGATAGCGCCTCCGATACCCGAGACGGTAAAGCCAAAAGGCGCTCGGCGTAGTGGGAGCTTCAATTCCGCGGCGGCCGCTGGAGAGATCATGCTATAGAAGGCGCCGCTGTCGATGATGAAGCGCGTATCGACGCCATTCATCTTGAGCACGACTACCGGGCGCAAGCCCTCCATGGTCACGGGAAGCTCGGCGAAGCTCTTCAGCACGCAGCGCTCGGCGGCAGTCGCCGAGAGCGAGACGATCACCCCCAGAAAGACCAGACCGGCATAGCGGACGCGCATGCTGCATCCCCCGCAGGCAGACCCCCATCGGGCAAGCGTACACTGCAGACGGATCCGATTCGAGCGAGCCCGATCACCGCCGGCACGCGCCTCGCAGCGGCGCGAAATGTATGATCGTGGAGGGGAACGGCCGCACCGGCGCGCACGAGCACCTCATGCCAAACGAGCTCGAATCCGCCATTCGACGCCTGTGTCTCGCCTTCGATGAGACCGAGGAATCCCGGTCGCATGGGATGTGGGATTTCCGCGTGCGGGGTGGAAAGACCTTCGCCACGTACGCCGAAAATCATCACGGCGATGGCCGTATCGCGCTCTGGCTCAACGCTCCAGCGGGCTTTTCCGACTCTTATGTCCGCTCGCAGTCGAAGCACTTCTTCGTGCCGCCCTACGTCGGGCCCCGCGGCTGGCTCGGCGTGCGGCTCGATCGGGGTATCGGCTGGACGGAGGTGATCGAGCTCGTCCGTACCGCGTACGGGCGCGTCGCGCCCGCTCGCTTGCGGGCGCAACACAAGCCGATCGATGCTCCGGCGCCGAAAAGACGCATCACGGCTGCGGACGTCGATCCCAAGAATACCCCTCGGGGGAAGCAGATCCTCGCGGCGATGCGCAAGGTCTGTCTCGACCTGCCGGAGACCTCGGAAGGCCTGCAGTTCGGCCAGTCGGTCTGGCGGGCGGGCAAGCGCGTCTTTGCCCAGGCGTACTGCTACGACGCGCGCTGGCGAGCGGCATTCTGGGTGGGGCTCGAGGGCCAGATGATCATGAAGGGTGACACGCGGTTCGAGATCCCGCCCTATCTCGGCCACAACGGCTGGATCTCGCTCGATGTGACGCGCCGTCACAGCGAGCGCGAGCTGCGCGCGCTCGCCCTCGGCAGCTATCGCCACTTCGCCCTGAAGAGGATGCTCGCGAAGCTGTAGGATGGGGCGGCCGTGCAGCATGGCTGCGGTGGCGTACTCCGTTGCTACCCGAGCGTGCTGCACCGACCATCCTCTCTTCGAGGCCCGCATTCGAGGTCTACATGTTGCAATCCAACGCCGTGAAAACCATCGCGCTCGTGATCACGCTCGGTGCAGGCGCTGGCCTCGGCGCCCCGGGGGGCACGGCGGCTGCGCCGGCCGGCGACATTCCGTCGCATTTTGCGAAGCCCACCGCGCAGAACGACTACGTGAAGCGCATCGAGATGATCCCGATGCGCGATGGGGTGAGGCTCTACACGATCATCATCATTCCCAAAGGCGCTCACGATGCCCCGATCGTGCTGACGCGTACGCCGTACAATGCGAGCCAGAGGGTCGCGAACGACAACCCCTCGATGCTTGCTCTCCTGCCGGAGACCGATTCCGATTTCGTGCGCGCAGGCTTCATCCGCGTCTATCAGGATATCCGCGGCAAGTACGGCTCGGAGGGGGTGTACGAGATGACCCGCCCGCCGCGGGGCCCGCTCAATCACACCTCGACCGACGACACGACCGATGCCTGGGATACGATCGACTGGCTGGTGAAGAACGTCCCGGAATCGAACGGCAAAGTGGGGATGTTCGGCTCGTCCTACGAAGGCTGGACGGTCGTCATGGCGCTGCTCGATCCACATCCCGCGCTCAAGGCGGCAGTGCCCGAGAGCCCGATGGTGGATGGCTGGATGGGCGATGACTGGTACCACTACGGCGCCTTCCGGGATCCCAACTTCGACTACTTTGCCGAGCAGACGGAGCAAAAGGGCTCGGGATCGGCCGTCCCGCGCACTGCCTATGACGATTTCGAGGGCTTTCTCGCGGCAGGCTCCCCCGCCGCGTACGCCGCCACCAACGGTCTCGATCAGCTGCCGTGGTGGGGCAAGATGCTGGCGCATCCGGCCTACGACTCCTTCTGGCAGGATCAGGCGCTCGACAAGCTCGTAGCCGCGCACCCATCGAACGTGCCGACGCTCTGGGAGCAGGGGCTCTGGGACCAGGAGGACATGTGGGGCGCGAATCACTCGTGGCTCGCGCTGAAGGCTGCGGGCCACGAGGCGAACAACTGGCTCGTGCTCGGGCCGTGGTACCACAGCCAGGCCAATCATTTCGGCTGGAATATCGGCGTTTTGAGGTGGCCGGGCGATACCGCGGAGCAGTTCCGTCACGACATCGTCATGCCCTTCTTCAACCAGTACCTGAAGAATGGGCCTGCCGCCAACCTCTCGCGAGTGATCATCTACAGTCCGGCGGAGAGCCGCTGGCAAGGCTTCGATGACTGGCCCGTCGCGTGCGAGCAGAGCTGCGCTCACCCGATGACCCCGCTCTACCTCAAGGCCGATTTCGGACTCTCGTTCGAGCGGCCGAGCGCAGCATACGCGGGGGACTCATACGTCTCGGACCCGGCGAAGCCCGTGCCGTATCTCCCCCGGCCGGTACGCTTCTCGGACCATCCGGCCTGGCAGACCTGGCTCGTGCGCGACCAGCGCTTCGTGGATGGCCGTCCGGATGTCCTCACGTATCGAACTGCGCCACTCGCGCAGCCGGTGAAGATCGAGGGCGCACCCATCGCCGACATCATCGCCGCGACGACCGGCTCCGACGGGGATTTCGTGGTGAAGCTGATCGATGTGTATCCGTCCCAGTATCCGAGCCAGCCCGAGCTCGGGGGCTACGAGCTGCCGGTCGGCATCGATATCTTCCGGGGGCGCTACCGGATGAGCTTCGAGCACCCCTCCCCGATACCGCCCGGTAAGCCCCAGCATTACCGCTTCACATTGCCGAACCAGAATTATGTCTTCCTGCCGGGTCACCGGATCATGGTGCAGATCCAGTCGACCCTCTTCCCCCTCTACGACCGCAATCCGCAAACCTACGTTGCGAATCCCCTCGCGCCGAAGCCTTCGGATTTCAGGAAGGCGACGGTCACCGTGATGCGGTCGGCGAGCGAGTCGAGCGCCATCTTGTTGCCCGTCGTTCGCTGAGCTTCGCCGGAGCTCAGGTTCGCAGGCGCGCCTCTCATGTCCGACATCGCGCAATTCGGGTACCGCGAGCAACTCGCACGCAGCCTCTCGACGCTCGACCTCGTCGTCTACGGCATGATCTTCATGGTCCCGATCGCGCCCTTTGCGATCTTCGGGTTCGTCTGGCACGACTCGAGGGGCATGGTCGCGCTCGCCTACCTCATCGGGCTCGTCGGGATGCTGTTCACCGCTTTGAGCTACGCGAGCATGTCGCGCGCGTTCCCCATGGCGGGGTCGGTGTACACCTATGCGCACCGCGGCCTCAACGAGGTCGCGGGATTCTTCGCCGGCTGGCTGATCCTGCTCGATTACATTCTCGTGCCGGCACTGTGCTATGTCGTGAGCGTCATCGCGATGCACGCTCTGGTGCCGGTCGTGCCGGACTGGCTATGGCTGATCGGCCTCGTCGCGTTCAACGCGACCGTCAATCTGCTCGGCATCCGCTTCACGGCCCGGGTGAACCTCTGCCTGCTCGCCATCGACCTTGTGATGCTGGCGGCGTTCCTGATCATCGGCTCGATCGCGCTCGCGCACGGGGCGGGTGCCGGGCGGATGACGCTCGGGCCCCTCTACGCTCCGGGGTCCTTTTCCCTGGCGACCGTCGCCGGGGCCACCTCGACGGCCGTGCTCTCGTTTCTGGGATTCGATGGGATCTCGACGCTCGCCGAGGAGAACCGCGGCGCCGCGAACAACGTCGGCCGCGCGACGCTCATCGCGCTCGCCGTCGTCGGGGTGCTCTTCATGCTGCAGACGTGGCTCGCCGCGGATCTCGCGGTGGGCATGCGCTTCGCATCGCTCGATACCGCCTTCTACGAGATCTGCCAGCGCGCCGGGGGCGACGGGCTGCGCATCGCAGTGGTGGTCGCGAATGCGACCGCCGTAGGGGTCGCCAATGCCATGGCGGGGCAGGCCGCCGTCTCGCGCATTCTGTTTGCGATGGCGCGCGACGGGAAGTTGCCTCGCTGGCTCGCCCGCATCCACCCGCGCTACAAGACCCCTTACAACAGTACCTTGCTCGTCGCGCTCGCCTCTTTCATCGTGAGCTGGCTGTTCACGGCCCACCTCGACGATCTCAGCCGCATCGTGAACTTCGGCGCCTTGAGCGGGTTTCTGCTGCTGCACGCCTCCGTCGTCAACCACTACATGCGCCGGGAGCGCAGCGGCCAGTGGGTGCGATACCTTGTCTGTCCCGTCGCCGGTTTCCTCGTGATCGCGTACGTGCTCTACGAGATGGACTCCAAGGCGAAGCTTCTAGGTGCTTGCTGGATTGCGATCGGCATCGTCTACTACCTGGTCCTCACGCGGGTGTCGAAGGGCTCGCCGGCCCTCGAGCTCGACTCCGCGGACACTCACGGATAACCCGCGCGCGGAACATCGACGCGCGTGGTGAAGAGACAGCCGTCCTTCTTGCCCTCGCGGCCGGCGCCGACACCGGGCGGAGAGCAGGCGAGGAGCAGTGTCCTGCCATCGGCGCCACCCAGCATGCACGCGAACGGCGCCATGCCCGCGGGTGTGCGGATCTCTTCGATCACCCTGCCGCCTTCGGCGATCAGGCGCGCTCGCGAGTCGTGCGGGTCCGCGGACCAAATGCGCCCCTGCGCATCGAGACAGCAACCGTCGGGAACGAGGTCGGGTAGCGCTGCCCAGATGCGGCGATTCTCGAGCGTTCCATCCGCGGCGATGGTGAACGCCGTGTAGCGTGCGCCGGTCGTCTCACCGACGATGAGCGTGCGATTGTTCGGTGTGACGACGGCGCCGTTCGGAAATTGCATCTCGCTCGCAGCCACGCTCGCTCGGCCGTCGGGGTCGACCCGGATGAGGTTCGTCGTGCGCGGCTCCTCACCGGCAAAGTGGTCGTAGCCGAAGTTGCCGCACCACGCCCGGCCGAGCCCGTCGACGACGATGTCGTTGAGCCACCCGCCGCAGAGTCCGGATACGTCCGCATGCTCGCTCACGACGCCGTTCGGGCGGCGGCGCAGAAGCTTGTGGTCGCGCATGGAGGCGACGATCAGCGAGTCATCCGGCAGCCAACCGAGCCCCGAGGGCTGCTGGGGGACTTGCATGATCTCCTCGGCGGCGCCGTTCTCGTCTATCGCGAGCACGTGGTGCTGATAGAAATCCGAGACGTACCAGCGTCCCTCGCGCCAGCGCGCGCCTTCGAAGAACGATCCCCCGGTGAATAGTTTTTCGATTTTTCTCGTCATTGATGCGCTTCCCGGAATCCCAGGCGCATGGCCGATGGCGGGAAAGCTTACCGCCACGCGGTGCGCGGCGGTAAGATGCAAAGCGTCACGATTCGAGCTCGCCGCGTCGATCGAGGGTATCGGAGGTTCAGCGTATGAAAGCGAGAATCCTTCTCTTCGGCGTGTGCGGTGCGCTCGGTGCCGCGTTCGCCTGGGCACAGGCGCCTGCAGCCAACCCCATGCAGGGCCTGGCCCGGTTTGCAGGCACTGTCGTCGCGGTGGACGGGAAGGAGTTCAAGCTCCAGGGGCCGGGCGGTACGACCGCCACGTACCGGCTCGCCCAATCGACGAGCATCACGACGAGCCACCCGGGAACGATCTCCGACCTCGCATCCGGCCAGTTCGTCGGCTGCACTGCCGTCGCACGGGGCAGCGCCCTCTACGCAACGGAGTGCCACATCTTTCCCGAGAGCATGCGCGGGGCGGGAGAGGGCCACTACCCTTGGGGAAGAAGCCCTGACACCACCATGACGAACGGCGATGTCACGCGGATGACGAACGGCGAAGTGCTCACCTCGACAGGCAGCGCCGCGGGCGTTGTGCTCAAGGTGTCGTACAGGGGTGGCACACAGCAGATCGGCGTCTCACCGGTCACGCATATCACCGTGATCACCGCCGGAACCGCATCGCTCGTCAAGCCGGGGGCGAAGGTGACGGGGGGAGCGCGCACGGCGCCCGATGGGACCGAGGTGGTGCAATTCCTCGGTATTGGTTCCTGAGCACGGTCGAGGTGCGAAAGAGCGCCACGAGGAACGTGTAGCTGTCGAGGCGCCGCAAGCGCGAGCGGGAGCGCTTCTTGCGGTGGGCGGTCGATGGACGCACCGCCCGTCATCGCAACCGTCGAGGTGATCGAGACCGACGTGCCCGCGCGTCTCGATCGGCTCACCTGGAGCCGCTTCCATTCGCTCGTCGTTTTCGCGCTCGGGATTACCTGGGTGCTCGACGGGCTCGAGGTCACGCTCGTCGGAGCGATCTCGGGTGCCCTGAAGGCAAGTCCCAGCTTGCATCTGAGCGATGCGCAGGTCGGCGGTGCGGCCAGCGCCTACCTCGCCGGCGCGGTGCTCGGAGCGCTGCTCTTTGGCTGGTTGACGGATGCGTGGGGACGCAAGCGGTTGTTCTTCATCACGCTGGGCCTCTACGTTGCGGCGACGGCGGCGAGTGCCCTTGCCGAGAGCTTCACGGTCTTCGCGCTGTTTCGCTTCCTCACGGGCTGCGGGATCGGCGGCGAGTACACGGCTATCAACTCCGCGATTCAGGAGCTCGTGCCGGCGCGCTATCGCGGGCGAACCGATCTTGCGATCAACGGCAGCTTCTGGCTCGGGGCATTGCTCGGCTCGCTCTCGACGACGTTGCTGCTCGCCCCGGGACGGCTTCCACCCGATCTGGGCTGGCGGGCCGCGTTCGCAATCGGCGCGCTGCTCGGACTCGTCATCCTCGCGTTCCGACGGTCGCTGCCGGAGAGTCCACGCTGGCTCGTGCTACATGGACGCGAGCGCGAGGCCGAGGAAACCGTGAGCGCCATCGAGCGGCGCGCGGGCGCGCGCGCGCCGGCCTCGAAGCCAAACCTGCCGCGTCTGAAGCTGCGCGCCCACCACGTGCCTGTCGGCCCCTTGCTGGTGGGCGTCACGCTCTTCCGTCTCTATCCACGGCGCGCGGTGCTCGGGCTCGTGCTCATGTCGGCACAGGCATTCTTCTACAATGCGATCTTCTTCACGCACGCCCTGGTGCTCGGGCGCTTCTTCGGTGTGCGCTCCGCGGCGGTCGGGCTCTACCTCGTCCCGTTCACGGTGAGCAACTTCGTGGGACCGCTCCTGCTCGGCTGGCTGTTCGATCGCTGGGGACGACGGCCGATGATCACGACGACGTACGCGATGTCCGGAGTACTGCTTGCGCTCACCGCGTTCGCCTTCAGGGGAGGCGCTCTCGGTGCCCTGACTCTGACGGTTGCCTTCACCGCCGTCTTCTTCTTCGCCTCACCCGCCGCGAGCAGTGCCTACCTCACGGTGAGCGAGAGTTTCCCGCTCGAGGTGCGCGCGCTCGCGATCGCCGTCTTCTATGCACTCGGTACGGCGCTCGGCGGCGTTGCGGCGCCGTCGATCTTCGGCGAGCTGATCGGCACGGGGGAGCCGGGCGCGATCGCAGCGGGGTACGGCGTCGGTGCGGCACTGATGCTCGTGGCGGCGGGCGTCGAGGCGTGGCTCGGGATCGCGGCGGAGCGCAAGCCACTCGAGGAGGTTGCACGACCGCTCTCGAGCGCCGGGTAGCCGTGAACGAAGAAAACCGCGGTGCGCCCCCGCCGGGAGAGGGGGTCGCCGGCAAAGAGCGCACCGCGTTGCTAGCAACCCGAAGGTCGGAGGGTCAGGCCCACGCTGCCGAGAAGCCGATCGATGCTGGTCGCGACCGCTACACGCTGCGTGTGCACGCACCACGGCTCACCGCGGGAGGTCGAGCGCAGGTAATCGGCGCACTCGCAGCTCAAGGAGACGTGTCCCGACCTCTCGCGCCGCTCCTCGACGCGATGACCTTGAACGAAGTACGTCCGCTGCGATGAGGTGCGGCGGCTCTCGATCTCTGAACCCACAGCTCGCCTCCTTACCCATCGCACCGTGCGCAGTGCGCGCGAGAAGCAAAGCAAATCCAATGCCAAGCTCTCGAGACGCCACTCGCCTCGCAAGTGGCTGATCGGACGGCCACCACTCGCTTCGATCCCTTCCAGGGCTGCACTGATTGTGTGCGCAGGGGCGCGCCACGCACCAACGTTGTGGGTCTTCGCAGTCCGAGGACGCGCTCGTGGCCGCAAGGAGCGCCGCAACGCCTGGCACAGCCGTTGCACAGCATCCGCAAGGAGTGTGTCCCTGTCATTGGCCCGTAGGATCGGGTACCCCTCTCCCGACCAGGATCACGACTCGGACACGCTCCAATCTTTTTCGATCGAGGGAGCACAGCGCATCCGCCGGCGAGGACTTCGATGAGCGCCATCCCCGAGACCCAGGAGGGCACTTCCCCTTCGGAGCAGGCGCGAGCTCGGCGGGCCACCCCTTCACGTTCGGCAGTGGTCGATGCCGTGGCCCGGATCGTCGCGCGGCGCGGCGTCGCAAGCGTGCGCTGGTCGACGATCGTGCGGGAAACCGGCAATCCGAATGCCGCACGCGCGTTCGGATGGTTCGAGGACGTGGCGGCGCTCGTCGAGGAATGCTACGCACGAACCGCACAAGGACTCGAGGAGAGTCTCCTGCGTGCGGAGACCGCCCCCGGCACGGGTCTCGACAAGATCGCGGCCTTTCTCGTGGCAGCGTTCGAAACGCGGCGCGAACGCGGGTCGCTCCTGTCCTTCCATCCGTCCGAGGATCTGAGCGAGCCTCAGCAGCGGCGGCTGCGCGAGCGCGACATGATGATCCGAACGAGACTCAAGCGGCTCCTGATCAAGGGTCAGCGCGACGGTTCGCTCGCTCTGCGCAACGCCGACCCGGCCTGTGCCTTGATCCTCGCCTGCCTGCAATCGCCGGCCATCACCGAGAAAGGGCCGGAGCAGCAGATCTGGGACGCAGAGCTCGTCGAGCTGTTGCTCGCAGCGGTCGCCGAGCCGCACCCGCTCGAGAAGGTGGCGCCGCGCGAGGCGGCCCTTCAGCGCCCGGTGCCGCCGCCGACGTTGGGCCCTGCTCCGCCCGCGGGGCCGCTCGGAGTGACCTTGACCAGCTCCACGTCGAACTTGAGTAGCGAGCCGGGCGGGATCGGTCCTCTCCCCGCATCGCCGTAGGCAAGATCGGGGGGGATGTAGAGCTCCCATTTGGCGCCGGGCTTCATCATCACGAGCGCCTCGGTCCACCCCGGGATTACGTGGTTCACCTGGAGGGTCGCCGGCTGGCCACGCCTGTAGGAGCTATCGAATTCCGTCCCATCGAGCAGCGTGCCGCGGTAGTTTACGACGACCTGGTCGTTCGGCTGAGGCGGTCTGCCGCTCCCCGGGCTCACGATCTTGTACTGAAGGCCGCTCGGCGTGGTCTTCACGCCTGGGCGCTTCGCATTCTCAGCGAGGAACCTGCGCGCCGCGGCCTTGTTGGGCCCCGCCGCAGCGGCGCGGCTCTGCACGATGAGCTCGCGGAGGTGGTCGTTATCCTGCTCCGAGGGCTGCACCTTGCCGCTCGTCACGTCCTTGAGCCCCTCAAGGACCTTCGCGAACGATACGGAGTTTGCATTGAGCCCCGACTGGTGCAGCTGCCAGCCGAGCAGCACGCCGAGGCTGTAGCTTCCCTCGCCCTTCACGTCTGCTGGACTCCCCGACGCGGGCTTGTGCTCAGGCTCGCCGGGTGAGCCGCCCTGGCGGGCCTGCACGTGCGCCGCGCCTGCGCTCAACGTTGCGCCAAGCACGATGGCAAGCGCAACCGGAAGTGTGCGGCTGGCGCGGGATGTCGAGAGATGTCGTGAAGTCACTAGAGCACCTCGAAGAGTCGCGAGGGCGCATAGTGTGGCGGGTTGGGCGCCGACCTGCTCGAGTTTTTGCGGTTCCGCTCGGCGTGCGCCGGCTGGCTCATGGCGAGGTTGACCCGCGTTGCGCTTCGGACTCACGCTACCCCTCGGACCACATCCGGAGAGAGAGCATGTTCGAGCGGCTCGAGCGCGTGTCGGAGGATACGATCCTGGGGCTCATGGCCGCCTTTCGAGCGGACAGCCACCCGGAGAAGGTCGATCTCGGCGTCGGCGTGTATCGTGATGCGCGGGGTGAGACGCCCGTGCTCGAGGCCGTAAGGCGGGCCGAGCGGACGCTTCTCGAGCGCCAGACGACCAAGACGTATGTCGCGGCAGGCGGCAATCCGAGCTTCAATCAGGCGATGGAGGTTCTGGTCTTCGGTGAGCGTCACGCGGCGCTTGCAGCCGGACGGGTGCGCACGATTCAGGGCGTCGGGGGGTGCGGGGCGCTGCGCCTCGGGGCCGAGCTCATTCATGCGGCCGCTCCCCAGTCGGTGGTGCACGTGAGCTCCCCCACGTGGGCGAATCACGTACCGCTCTTGAGCGGCTGCGGCCTGAAGCTCGAGCGCTACCCTTACTACGATGCCGCAACCGGGAAAGTGCGCTTCGCGGCGCTGCTCCAGGCGCTCGATGCGCTGCCCGCGGGCAGCGTCGTGCTGCTGCACGCCGCCTGCCACAACCCGACCGGTGCCGACCTCTCGCAGGCCGAGTGGCGCGAGGTGCTCGCGCTCGTTGAGCGCAGGCATCTGCTGCCGTTCATCGACATGGCCTATCAGGGCCTGGGCGCAGGTCTCGAGGCCGATGCGTTTGCGGTGCGATTGTTCGCCGCCGAGCTGCCGGAGCTTCTGGTCGCGGTATCGTGCTCGAAGAATTTCGGACTCTATCGCGAGCGCGCCGGGACGCTACACATCCTGGCCGAGTCGGCGCAGACCGCGGAGATCGCGCTCACCCAGCAGGTTGCGCTCGCGCGGCGCCTGTACTCGATGCCGCCGGACCACGGGGCAGCGATCGTGGCGTTGATCCTCGGCGATGAGGCGCTGCGCGGGCTGTGGCAGCGCGAGTTGAGCGAGATGCGCGAGCGCATCGTCGGGCTGCGCCG
>Ga0335074_10004408_pt1 | contig 19382 bp, 17 predicted proteins | sample Lox_Sample_23_FD_206715 | JGI IMG/M metagenome (GOLD analysis project Ga0335074, IMG submission 206715) | Soil microbial communities from Loxahatchee National Wildlife Refuge, Florida, United States - Lox_Sample_2.3 | ecosystem: Environmental > Terrestrial > Soil > Wetlands | place: USA... | reverse complement strand
GGCGGTGGGATCGTCAACATCTCCTCGACGTCCGCAGTGCGCCCGGACCCGGCCATGATCGCCTACGGCGCGTCCAAGGCGGCGTTGAACGCGCTGACCGCCAGCGCCGCGCTTGCCTTCGTCGATGACGGGATCCGGGTCAACGCGGTCGCTCCCGGGTTCACCCGCACGCCCCGCGTCGACACGGTTGACCCCGGGGCCCGGGCCGCGATGCTGGCCCGGGTTCCGATGGGCCGCCTGGGCGAGCCGGACGAGATCGCCGCCGCGGTGGCCTTCCTCCTCTCCGATGCCGCGAGCTACATCACCGGCCAGGTTCTGACCGCGGCCGGCGGTCCCTGACGCTGCCTGATCGTGAGGGACCGGGGCAGGTCTAGGCGGGGGCGGCGGCGGACTCGAGCCGGGCGATCTCCTCCTTGCTCAACTCGATGAACGCGGCGTCGATGTTCTCGTCCAAGTGGTGCTGCTTCGAGGTACCGGGGATCGGCAGCATCGCCGGCGAGTGGGCCAGCGCCCAGGCCAGGGCCACCTGCTGGGTGGTGCTGGCTCGTTCGTCCGCGATCGCCGCGGCCACGGCGGCCGCGGGCGTGCCGTCGAGCTGGATCGGCTTCCAGGGAAGGAAGGCCATTCCCGCTTCCTCGCACGCGGCGAGCAAGCTCTCCGAGTTCCGCGTTCCGGCGTTGTAGGCGTTCTGCACCGACACCACCGTGCACAGCGAACGGGCGATGGCAAGCTGCTCGAGCGTCACGTTCGACACGCCGATGTGCCGCACCTTGCCCGCCTGTTGCAGCTCGACGAAGGCGCCCACCGTTTCCTCGTACCGCACACCGGGGTCGGGCACGTGCACCTGGTACAGGTCGATGCAGTCGAGCCGAAGACGGCGCAGGCTCTTGTCGCACTCCTCCTTGATATGGCCGGGGTCCCCCAGCGGCGGCAGCGACGTCTTGCCCGGCTCGATCTTCCCGGGCCGGAAGCCGGCCTTGGTCGCGATCACCAGGTCGGCGGGGTAGGGGTGCAGCGCCTCGGCGAGGATCTCCTCCGACTCGCCGTACCCGTAGACGTTGGCGGTGTCGATGAAGTTGATGCCCCGCTCGTAGGCGCGGCGGTAGATCTTGATGGCCTCGGCCCGGTCGCGCACTCCCGCGGCGTTCCTCGCACCGGATACCCGCATCGCGCCGTAGCCGAGGCGGCGGACGCGCAGGTCGCCGACCGCGATAGTGCCGACCGTGGCGTCCTCGAGTCGCACTACTCCTCCTGGCCGATGTCGAACCTTTTCAGCTCGCTCGCGACCATGCCGTCGAGCGTGGAAGCGGGGGGCTCGGGCAGCGTTACTGGTCCGTGCTCGCGGGACGGCAGCAGCACGACCGCGGTGGCCGGGGTGGTGATCTCACCGACCTGGTTGGTGCAGCGCAGCGCTATGTTGACCGCGAACAAGTCTCCGATCCGTTTCTTGCCGGTGACCTCGCCGGTGATCCAGCTAGCGTCGCCGACGTAGTTGAACTTGCGGTGCTCGCAGCGGAGCTGCCAGAGCCAGCCGTCGTCGCCGATCCAGTCGGTCAGCGCGTGGCAGAGCCAGGTCTCGCGCATCGCGCCGTAATCGTAGGAGGTCGGCAGGCCGAGCTCCTGGGCGCGCTGGGGCTCCCAGTGCAGGCGCTGGACGGTGTCCGGCACGTTGATCGCGTTCGCCGGGTACAGGCCGGGTGCCTTCTGCCGCACCTTGTAGGAGATCTTGAACGCGCCGGGGGGAGTGAGCTGCATGCCCCAGCCGAGGTGCCAGACCACCACGTCGGTGGTCAGGAGCGGGCCCTTGACGTGCGGGTAGATGGGCTCGCCGACCTCGACGTCCTCCCAGAACCTGGGCTCGGCCCCGCGGCGGGTCTCGGCCGCGTAGGCGGCGTCGATCCCGGCGAGCTGCTCGGGCGTGTAGGGCTCGGGGACCCGCTGCTCCTTGGCGCGCTCGCGGGAGGTGTGCCGCTCGGCGTTGATCCAGGTGCCGCGGCGGACCGCGTGCATCTCACCCGCGCCGTTGGCGTAGAGGTAGTCATGGGTGATGTGCGCGGTGCGGCCGCCGAAGGAGCTGGGCTTCTCCACCACGCCGACCTGTGTCTGCAGCACCTGGCAGCGGTCGCCGAGGGCAAGCGGGCGCCACCACTCGTACTCCATGACCGCCTGGTAGGAGCCGAGGCCGGCGAACGGGTCGCCCTTGAGCAGCGCCTTGGTCTCCGGGTCGGGCTTGGGGGCGGCGTCCTCGCCCATCGTGTAGTGGAACGTCGGCGGGGCGATCAGCGCCCCCCATCGGGTCTTGGCGGCGTACTCCGGGTCGGTGAACAGCGGGTTGTCGTCACCGAACCCGTAGGCGAAGTGCCGCACTCCGTCCCAGGTCACCTCGTAGTTGTGCGGCGGGTTGCGCTGCGGCTGCGGGATGCCGAGCCGCAGCCGGGACCGCCGCAACGCCGCACTGGTCAGGACGCCGAAGGCTTCCTTCTCCGTGGCCTTGTCCGGCTCTTCGCCCGGGACGGCGTCCTGCGCTGCTTCGGTGGAGCTCATAGCGGCCTCTCTCTCGGATCCTCTATATAGTACAATAGAAGCACTAATTTAGTCCTAGGAGGCCTAGGTGGAGTACGGAATGCCGTGGCCGGGCGCGACCGTTGCCCGTGACGCGGAGAAGTCCGGCGTCACGGCGTTCTGCAGTGGCGAGTTCGTCGACCACGAGGCGTACACGACGCTGGCGGAGATGGTCATGGCGACCGAGACCGCGCTCGTCGGACCCGCGATCGCGTACGCGTTCGCGCGCTCGCCCTACGCGCACGCCGCCGCCGTCCGGTCGCTGTGGAAGCACGGCCGAGGACGGATGTTCCTCGGCCTCGGCTCGGGCGCCTACCGGATCAACCGGGACTGGTTCGGGGTGGCGGCGGATCATCCAGTCGATCGGATGTGCGACCTGGTCGGCGCGGTCCGCGCCTGGCTGCACGCGGAGAACGGCGCGGTCGTGAGGTATGAGGGGCCGTATTACCGGATCGACGCGGACGTGCGCGCGCCGGTGCTCGGCCGTCTTGAGGTGCCTATCCTGCTCGCCGGGTTCAACAAGCGGATGGCGGCGGCGGCCGGGCGGGTCGCCGACGGAATCATCGGGCACGGCCTGTTCACCCGCTCGTGGTGGAACGACGTCGTCCGGCCGGCGCTGGCTGAGGGAACGCAGGCCGCCGGCCGGTCCGCTCCGGTGACCGAGCACGGCTGGGTGATCACCGCGGTCAACGACGAGGATCCGGCCCGGGCCGCGGCCGACGCGCGCCGGATGATCGCCTTCTACCTGACGGTGAAGACCTACGACCCGTTCGTGGCGCATCACGGCTGGGAGGATCCGGTTGCGGCGATTCGCGCGGCCTTCCGCCGGGGGGATACCGACGCCATGGCGACCGCGGTGACCGACGAGATGCTGAGCGCGATAGCCGTCTGCGGGACTACCTCCGATGCCCGCGCGGCGCTTGCCGCCCGGGGTGACGGGCTGGCGCGGGACCTTATCTTCCTGGCACCCCCGTCATTCCTCGTCAGCTCGCGGCGGCGGGAGGCCTACGCGAAAGCCAGTCTCGGACTGGTCGGCGCTGTCTGATGGCGGCTCCAAGCGGGGAACGCGAACTGGGAATGGACCTGACGCGACTGGCGGCCGTGCACGGTGACAAGGCCGCGGTGATCATGGGCGGCTCCGGTTCTGTGCTTAGCTACGCGGAACTCCAGCGGCGGTCCAACCAGGTCGCGCACCTGTTTCGCGCACGCGGCCTGCGGCCAGGAGACCACATCGCCATCTTGATGGAGAACGAGCTCGAGCTGTTCCCGGTGGTATGGGCGGCGCAGCGGTCCGGCCTGGTCTACACCCCGGTCAATTGGCACCTGTCGGGCGAGGAGGCGGCCTACATCGTGGCCGACTGCGGGGCGCGGCTGCTCGTGTCGTCTAGTTCGCTCGAGCCGCTGGCGGCTCTGGCGGCGTCCGCGCCGGCGCTGCGCGGCAGGCTGACGGTGGGCGACCCGGTGCCCGGGGTGGAATCGCTTTCCCTGGCCGTCGCGGGGATGCCGGACACGCCGGTCCCCGACGAGCTCGAGGGCTACTACATGTTCTACTCGTCAGGGACGACCGGCCGGCCCAAGGGCATCAAGCCCGAGCTGACGGGTGAGCCGTTCGGGACCGGGCTGAACATCGACTCCGTGATGCGGGCGGCTTTCGGGTTCTCGCCGGAAACGGTCTACCTCAGCCCGGGGCCGCTCTACCACGCGGCGCCGCTCGGCTGGTCGCTGGGAACGGTGCGCAATGGCGGCACCGTCGTCGTGATGGAGCGTTTCGACGCGTCGCGGGCGCTCGAGCTCATCGAGCGCTACCAGGTCACGCGGGGGCAGTTCGTCCCGACGATGTTCGTGCGGATGCTGAAACTCCCCCAGGCCGAGCGGGATGCCCGCGACGTGTCGAGCCTGCGGCTGGTGATCCACGCCGCCGCGCCCATCTCGGTCGAGGTCAAGGAGCAGATGATCGAGTGGTTCGGGCCGATCCTGACGGAGTTCTACGCGGGCAGCGAGGGCAACGGGTTCTGCATGATCGACAGCCCGGCGTGGCTCGCCCACCGGGGCTCGGTCGGCCGGCCGCTGGTGGGCCGGGTGCACATCTGCTCCGATGACGGCGCCGAGTTGCCGGCCGGCCAGACCGGCACCATCTGGTTCAGCGGCACGAACCGCTTTACCTACCACAACGACCCGGAGAAGACCGCCACCGCCTACAACGCCGAGGGCTGGAGCACGCTCGGCGACATGGGCTACGTCGACTCCGAGGGCTACCTGTACCTCGCGGACCGGCGCACCGACCTGATCCTCTCTGGCGGGGTGAACATCTACCCGAGGGAGGTCGAGGACGCGCTCGCGATGCACCCGGCCGTGGCCGACGTGGCCGTAATCGGCGTTCCCGACGACGAGATGGGCCAGCAGGTGCACGCGATCGTGCAGCCAGCGCCCGGCGCGGTGGCCGGCCCAGGGCTGGCGAGTGAGCTCATCGAGTTCTGCCGGTCGCGGATAGCGCACTTCAAGGCACCGAAGACGGTGTCGTTCTCCGGCGAGCTGCCGCGAACGCCATCGGGCAAGATGCTCCGCCGCGTGCTGGCGGAACGCCACAGAAAGGAAGAGGTCTAGGACATGCGGCGGACGATCTTCGAACCGGAGCACGATCAGTTCCGTGCGACGGTGCGGGAGTACATAGCGCGGGAGGTCGCTCCGCACTCGGCCGCGTGGGAGGCGGCCGGCATTGTCGACCGGGCGGCTTACGTCGCGGCCGGCAAGCACGGCGTCGTCGGGTTCAACGTGCCCGAGGAGTTCGGCGGCGGGGGAGTGGACGACTTCCGGTTCAACGCCGTGGTGTCGGAGGAACTCGGCCGGTACGGCGCTGCCGCTCCCGGGCTGACGCTGCAGAACGACATCCTCGCGCCGTACCTGATCTCCCTCGGCTCGCCGGAGCAGAAACGGCGCTGGCTGCCCGGGTTCGCCAGCGGCGAGCTCATCGCGGCGGTGGCGATGAGCGAGCCGGGCGCGGGCAGCGATCTGGCGGGCATCCGCACCTCGGGCGTGCGGGACGGCGACGACTGGATCGTCTCCGGCGCCAAGACCTTCATCTCATCCGGCATCAACGCCGACCTGGTGGTGGTGGTGACCCGCACCGATCCCGAGGCCGGGCACCGCGGCTTCACCCTGCTCGTGGTGGAGCGGGGCATGCCGGGCTTCAAGCGAGGTCGCAAGCTGGCCAAGATGGGGCAGCACTCGCAGGACACGGCCGAGCTCTTCTTCGATCAGGTCCGCGTGCCCGCCGCCAACGTGCTCGGCCAGGTCAACCGGGGTTTTTATCACCTCATGCATAACCTGCCGTCCGAGCGGATGTCCATCGCCGTCAACGCGGTCGCCGCGGCGCGGGAGGTCTTCGACCAGACCCTTCAGTACGCCAAGAGCCGTCAGGCGTTCGGCCAGCCGATCGGGTCGTTCCAGTACAACCGGTTCCGGTTCGCCGAGATGGAGACGGAGCTCGACATCGCGCAGGCGTACGTGGACCGCTGCCTCGCCGCCATCGGTGACGGAGAGCTGACCGCCGTGGACGCGGCGAAGGCCAAGTGGTGGACCACCGAACTGCAGAAGCGGGTGGTTGACACCTGTCTGCAGTTGCACGGCGGCTACGGCTACATGACGGAGTACGCCGTGTCCCGGGCCTATACCGACACCCGCATCCAGACCATCTACGGCGGGACCACGGAGATCATGAAGGACATCGTGGGCAGGAGCCTCGGGCTTTAGCGGTCACGCGGCCGAGCGCACTCGAGTGAGCGAGCTCGGCCGCGCAATCCCGGCCTGTCGCGGGCGCAGCCTTCAGATGTTGAAACGCTGGGCGCCGTCGATGCGGATGACCTCGCCGTTGATGTAGTCGTTATCGACGATGGCCAGAGCCAGCCGCGCGTACTCGTCGGCGTGCCCCATCCGCTTCGGGTTCGGCACCCCCGGGCCCCACTTGGCCTGCGCCTCCGCCTCCTCCATCCGGTAGGCGGGGGTGAAGAAGGTGCCGGGCGCGATGCAGACCACCCGGATTCCGGCCGGGGCGAGGTCGCGGGCGGCGGTGAGGTTCAGGCCGATGATGCCGCCTTTCGCGGCTGAATAGTCGGTCTGCCCGACCTGGCCCTCGTAGCCGGCGATGCTGGCGGTCGTGATGACGACGCCGCGCTGGCCGGAGTCGAGCGGCTCATTCTGGGACATCGCGGCGGCCGCCTTGCTCAGCACGTGGAACGTGCCCGTGAGGAAGATCTCGATCGTCCGGCGGAAGGTCTCCACCGGGTACGTCTTGCCCTCGCGATTGACCAGGCGCTTGCCCGCCGTGGGGCCGCCGTGCACGATCACGGCCGACCGCAGCGGGGCCAGTTCCACTGCGGCGGCGATCATGGCATCGACCGACTCGTCGCTGGTCACGTCGGTGTGCACGAAGATCGCCTGGCCGTTCAGCTCCTTCTCAAGCTCTCTGCCCTTGTCTTCGGCCATATCGGCGATCACAACGCGCGCGCCGGCCGCCGCCAGCCGGCGTGCGGTAGCGGAACCGAATCCTCCCGCGCCGCCGACGACGATGGCCGATGATCCCGTTAGCTCCACGTGCCCTCCTTGACTCGCCTGCACTGGCTGCGGTGGACGCCCAGTCTTTGCAGATAGGTAATATTAGTTTACTGTATAGGCAAAGCCTAGGGTAGTGTGCTGGCTGCCAGCACAGGAACGCAGGGAGGTGGACGGAGGTGTCTCACCCCGTCATCGTCAGCGCCGCGCGGACGGCGATCGCAACCGCGCGCAAAGGATCGCTGGTCAACACCGGCGGCGAGGAACTGGCGGCGCTCGTCCTGCAGGAGGCGGTCCGCAGGTCGGGACTCGACCCCGCCAGGATCGACGACGTGATCTTCGCCGAGTCACTGTACGGCGGCGGTGACCTCGCCCGCTACGCGGCCGTGGTCAGCGGCTACGACTCGGTGGCCGGGCAGGCCGTGAACCGGCACTGCGCAGGCAGCCTGACCGCCATCGGCAACGCCTCGGCCGGCATCAAGTCCGGCATGGAGCAGGTCGTAGTCGCGGGCGGGGTACAGGCGACTTCGCTGGCGCCGCGACTGCGGAGGCGAGTCCCGGGGACAGTCGACGAGATGGTCGACTGGTACCCGCCCACCCACCCGGACTCGGCCGAGGCGCCGAACTTCGATATGTCCATCTCGGTCGGCTGGAACACCGCCAAGGCGGCGGGCATCACCCGGGAAGAACAGGACGCCTGGGCGCTGCGGTCGCACCAGCGCGCGGTCGCGGCGATCGACGAGGGCAAGTTCGCCGACGAGATCGTCCCGGTCAAGGTGACGGCGCCGGACGGCTCGGTGCGGGAGTTCGCGGTGGACGAACATCCACGGCGTGACAGCACGCGAGAGAAGCTCGCGTCGCTGAAAGTCCTGCACCCGGAGATTCCGGGGTTCTCGATCACGGCGGGGAACTCGAGCGGGGTGAACGACGCGGCGGCGGCGGTTGTCATCGCCGACCCCGACGTCGCCCGCGGCGAGGGGGTTACGCCGCTGGCGACGGTCCGGGCGTGGGCCGCGGCCGGGGTCGAGCCGAAGCTGATGGGATTCGGCGCGATCCGGGCGGCGTCCAAGGTGCTCGACCGGGCCGGAGTGGCGGCCAAGGACGTCACGCTGTGGGAGATCAACGAGGCGTTCGCGTCGGTGCCGGTGGCGGCCTGCCGCGAGCTCGGACTGGACGAGGAGAAGGTCAACGTCAGCGGCAGCGGCTGCAGCCTGGGCCACCCGGTGGCCGCCAGCGGCGCGCGCATGGTCATCACCCTGGCGTACGAGCTGCGCCGGCGCGGCGGCGGCATCGGTGTCGCCTCGATGTGCGCGGGCGGCGGGCAGGGCGGCGCCGTGCTGATCGAGGTCTAAGAGCCGGCCAACCGTAAGACCGACTCGGGAGGTTCGAATGGCCGTTCCCCAGCGGGCCCTGCCGCCGCTCGGGGGCCTAGCGCCCCCGCCTGCCGACCCCCACCAGGGAACGCCGCCGCGAACTCCAGGGTCGGTCCGGCGGACCAGTCACCTGAACGCCACCTGGCCCGGCGGCCGGCGCCAGGACATGCACATCGATGCCGCCGCCAGGGATCTCGTCACCATGAGCAGCGGCGCGGTCGCGGTGGCGGGCGAGCAGCAACTGCACGTCACGGTCGACCGTACGCGGGTCCTGACCAGCATCGAGAGCAGCCCGGCAGTTGAGGCGCTGCCGGGTCTGGTCGGCGGCGGCGGCAGCGGCTACCGCAGGCGACTGCGGGAGCTGCTGCCGGGCGAGGCCGACGCGGGTTCGCTGGCGTACTTCCTCCTCGACGACATGCCAGGGGTCACCCTGGTCGGGCCGTTCGCCTGGCGACTGTGGCCGGAGGCAACGGCCGACATGCGGCGCGCGACGCAGGGCGCGGACCGGGAGGCCGCGGGCATCCGCACGGTCGCTCGGATGCGCGACATCTGCAGCGGGTTCCGCTCTGACGGCCTGCCCATCCAGCGGATGATGAACGCCGAGGACCCACAGCACAACCTGGTTGCTGCCCGTGACCTCGCCCAGCCCGACGATCCGCTCGCGTGGCACGCCATGCGGCCGCAGCCCGCCGGATCGGCGATGATGCGCCGGCGTCGGCTCGTTGACGTGGCCGCGGGGGAGCAGCTGGCCGTCGCCTCGCTGTTCCGCGACAGCATCTGGGCCCCGGACGGCACCGAGACCGTCGTCCACGAGTACGGCCTGCGCGCAGCCGTCGACCCTCGGTCGCTCCGGCTGACCGCGATCAGGGCCGATCCGCGGGTTCTCCCCTTCGACACCTGCCCGGCGGCGGCGCGCAACGTCGACCTGCTGCTCGGCGAGCCGATGGGCACGCTGCGCGACCGGGTGGTGGAACTGGTGCTCGGCACCGACGGCTGCACGCACCTGAACGACGCCCTGCGCGCCCTCGCCGAAGTACCGGTCATGCTCGGCGAGCTCGCCGTCGCTAGCCGATCTCCGGCTTCGGGCGGCGCACCATGGTGACCTCCTCGCTGGCGGTGTCGAGCAGCGCGTAGGACATCAGGCCGAACCCGGCCGGGTCCAGGGACTTGCCCAGCGAGGACGGGTTGATGACCAGCGTCCGGCCGACTCGCTTGCACACCGGTACGTGCGTGTGGCCCATGATGAGAATGTCGGCCCCGAGTTCCCCGCACTGCCGGAAGTCCGGATCGTCGGAGTTCAGGTACCGGTCGTACGGGGGCCACGGGCAGCCGTGCACCATCAGCAGCCTCCGGCCGTCGACAACGGCGTCCAGGCTGACCGGGATTCCCGCGACGAATTCGAGGTTGCTCCGGCGAACGTGCGGCGCGGACCGCGCTCGCTCGCCCGTAGGCCCCATGAGGCGCAGCTCGTGGTTGCCCGCGATGTAGCGCATTCCGTAATCGCGGATCACCTCGGTGACCTCGTTGCTGAACCGGTACTCGTAGTGCGCATCCCCGGCCAGGAGGATCTCGTCCGCCCCCGCGGCCGTCATCTCCGCCGCGGCCACCGCCAGCAGCCCTGCGTCGCAGTGAACGTCTGCCACGATCCCGAGCCTCATAAGGAGAGCGTACCGAGGGTTCTTCTCAGTATCGCCTAAAAAGTTGTATTGTTGTACTGATAGGACGAGCGTCAGCAGACTAGACCGGAATCCGGTGGCCCATGCTTATCAAGGACAAGACTGCCATCGTCGGCGTCGGTTCGACGCCGTATTACAAGCGGGGAATGTCATTCCCGCAGACGAAAATCGAACTGGCGTGCAAGGCCATCCTGGCCGCCTGCGAGGACGCCGGGCTGTCGGTCAAGGACATCGACGGCTTCGCCTACTACTCGGGCGGGTTCGACTCCGCGCTGATCGCGCAGACCCTTGGCATCCCGGAAGTGCGCTTCACCGCGACCCTCACCGGCGGGGGCGGCGGCGCGGCGGGCAGCGTCGGCCTGGCCGCCGCCGCGATCACTTCCGGCCACGCGGGCGTCGTGGTCTCGCTCATGACGCTGCAGCAGCCGCCGACCGCGAGGCTCGGTGCCGCGTTCGCCACCAAGGGCACCGGCGGCTACTCGCGGCCGTCCGATCCGGAAACCGACTTCGTTGCGCCGCACGGACTGTTCGCCCCCGGGCAGATGTTCTCCATGCTGGCCATGCGGCACATGCACCGGTACGGCACGCGCCGCGAGGCGTTCGGCGAGATCGCCATCAGCAGCCGGGACAACGCGATCCGCCGCCCCACGGCCCGATTTCGCGACCCGATCACGATGGAGGATTACCTCAACGCCCGGATGATCTCCGACCCGCTCTGCCTGTTCGACTACACCCAGGAGAACGACGGCGCCGTCGCGGTGATCACGACCTCGGCCGAGCGGGCCCGTGACCTGCGCCAGCACCCGGTCTCCATCGTCGCCTCGGCGCACGGGGCCGAGGGCCGCTGGGGCCACGCCATCACCTGGATGGGAATGCCCGACGAGTACTTCGCCTCGTCTGGCCACCGCCCGGTCGCCCGGGCGGTCTACGAGCGGGCGGACGTGACGCCACAGGACATCGACGTCGCGCTGCTTTACGATCACTTCACCCCCATGGTGCTCATGCAGATCGAGGACTACGGCTTCTGCCCGGTCGGCGAGGGGGGACCGTTCGTCGAGGCGGGCAACATCCGCTGGAAGACCGGAACGATCCCGGTCAATACGCACGGCGGGAACCTGTCCGAGGCCTACATCATCGGGATGACCCACGTGAAAGAGGCCGTGGAGCAGCTGCGCCACCAGGCCGTCAACCAGGTTGAGAACGCAGAGCTCGCGCTGGTCACCGGGGGACCCGCTCCCATGCCGGTCAGCGCCACCATTCTCCGGAGGTCATAGCCGATGTCCCGCCCCCAGGGTGCCCTGCCCGCAGAATTCGCCGAGATCGGGCCAAGCTCGTGGACCGAGCCGTTCTGGCTCGCCGCCCGGGAGCACCGGCTCACGGTGCCGCGCTGTGTCAACTGCGGAACGTTCCGCTTTCCGCCCGGTCCGTTCTGCCATGAATGCCAGCACCAGGAGGTGGAACAGGTCCAGGTGTCCGGCACGGGCACGGTTTACACCTATACCGTGGCCAGGCACGGCGTGGTCCCGGTGCTCGCCGATTACGTGCCTTACGTGGTGGCCGTGATCGAACTGGACGGCGCGCCCGGCATACGGATGATCGGCAACATCGTTGAATCGGATCCCGACGCGGTCCGCATCGGTTCCCGGGTCGAGCTCGCCTGGGACGACGTGAACGACGAGGTGACCATTCCGCGTTTCCGGCTCGCCGGGTGAGTAACGGCGAGGCTGAGGCCGGGAGTGCTGCTGGTGACCGGCCCCAGCCCGCCGACGCTGCCTGCCGCCGCGAACCGCGCTCGCTGCCTTGCTGCCGGTTAGCGTCCCTTCCAGACCGGGGCCCGCTTCTCGGCGAAGGCGAGGGCGCCCTCGCGGGCGTCTTCAGACTGGAAGGCGGGGCGCATGATGGGTTCCTGCTTGACCCAGACCTCGGCCATGTCCCAGTCATGCTGCTGGCTGATGATCTGCTTGGTCGCGGCCACGGCAAGCGGGCCGTTGACGGCGATGCGGGCGGCCAGCTTGCGCGCCCCGTCCAGCGCCTGGCCGGGCTCGGTCAGCGCGTTGACCAGGCCCAGACGGTAGGCATCGGCTGCGGGCAGCGGGTCGCCAGTCAGGGCGAGCTCCATCGCGATGCCGGCCGGGATACGCCGCGGCAGCCGGACCAGGCCCCCGGCGCCTGCGACGAGGCCCCGTTTGACCTCGGGGATGCCGAACTTGGCGTCGTTCGCCGCGACGATCAGGTCGCAGGCCAGTGCTACCTCGCAGCCGCCCGCGAGCGCCCAGCCTTCTACCGCGGCGATCAGCGGCTTGCGGGGCGGGGCCTCGGTGAGCCCGGCCAGGCCCCTGCCTTCCGCCCGGACGTTCTCCCCGGCCAGGAAGGCCTTCAGGTCCATGCCGGAGCTGAAGGTCCCGCCCGCCCCGGTGATGATGCCGACCGTCAGGTCGGCCCGCTCGTCCAGCTCCTCGAGCGCCTCCGCCATGGCTGCCGACACCGCGTGGTTGATGGCGTTGCGCGCGTGCGGCCGGTTGATGGTGATGATCGCGACCCGGTCGTCGTGCTCGACCAGTACTTCGTCCGCCACAGGGTCTCCTTGTCTTGTCAATGTGGGGTAAAGATATTTCCGTAAAAGACGGTTGACGTTGGGGGTCGGCGCGGCCGCCCCCGGGGTTGTCACCGGAGTAATGACGATCTTGCCGGTGACCTGGCGTCCGGCGACCCGCTCGAGTGCGGCGGCGGCCTGGTCGAGCGGGTAGCACTCGGAAACCACCGGCCGCATGCCCGCGCCGGCCAGCCGGGCCAGCGTGCGCTCTTCCTCCGCGATCGCGTCGGGCAGGTAGTCGGCTAGCGTCCGCAGCTCGAAGCCGCGCACGATGACGCCTTTGAGCAGCACGAGGTTGAGCGGGATACGGGGAATGTCGCCGGCGGCGAAGCCGACGCACACGAACCGGCCGCCCCAGCGGGTAGACCGCAGCGCCTGCTCCGCGTAGGAACCGCCTACCGGGTCAACCACGATGTCCGCGCCCGGGGCGGTGAACCGGCGGATGGCCGTCTTGACGTCCTCGTGACTGTAGACGATGCTGCCGACGGCACCGAGCTTCTCGCAGATGGCGACGCGGTCCCGGCTGCTGACGGCGGCGATCACCCGCGCCCCAAGCCGGCTGGCGAGGTCCACGCAGGCACTGCCGACGCCGCCGGCCGCGCCGAGCACGACAACCCAGTCGCCCGGCTTGAGGCCGCCGATGGTGACCAATGCATGAAAGGCGGTCCGGTAGGTCACGCCGAACGCGGCGGCGTGCACCATGTCGAGGCCGGCGGGCACCGGCCGCAGTACGCGGGCTGGCACCGCGACCCGCTCGGCGAACGCGCCGCCGGCCGACGCGGTGCCCATCACCGCGTCGCCGACCGCGAACCCGGTCACGTCCGGGCCGAGTTGAAGCACCCGTCCGGCGAACTCATTGCCGGGGATGAACGGCAGCCCGGCCGGCACCTGGTACCGGTTCGCGATCAGCAGGACGTCGGGAAAGTTCACTCCGGCGGCGTGGATTTCGACCACGACCTCGCCGGGGCGCGGCACCGGGTCAGGCACGTCCCTGACCACCAGGCCGGCCGGAGGGCCGTAGACCTCGCAGCGAACTGCCTTCATCTTTTTCCTCGGATGGTTCCCAGGGCGGTGTCCTCTCGGGCACGTTAGCGTATATATATAAAGAATATCACTGTTTTAGGTAGAGCTTCCGTGAGCGAGGAGGAGTCGGATGGCCCAGCCGATGGAGGGCGTGCGAGTTCTTGAGGTCGCCCAGTTCACCTTCGTGCCCGCGGCGGGCGCCGTGCTCGCGGACTGGGGCGCGGACGTGATCAAGGTCGAGCATGCGGAGCGGGGTGACGCGCAGCGGGGACTGGTGCGGTTGCTCGGGCTGGACGTCGCGAGCAAGGGAAGCTCGTTCTTCCCGATCATGGAGGGCCCCAACCGGAGCAAGCGGTCCATCGGTCTTGCTCTGGACAAGCCCTCGTCGCGGCCCGTGCTCGAAGAACTCGTCCGCCAGGCCGACGTGTTCCTGACCAACTACCTTCCCGGCCCCCGCGCCCGGCTGCGGATCGAGGTGGAGGACATCCGGGCGATCAATCCGGACATCATCTACGTTGTCGGCAGCGGCTTCGGGCAGGAAGGGCCCGAGACCGGCAAGGGCGGCTACGACAGCACCGCGTTCTGGGCCCGCGGCGGGAGCGCGGCGGGAGTGACGCCGCCTGGCTCCGATGTGATGATGGGGATGCCGGCCGGTGCCTACGGGGACTCGATGGGCGGGATGACGATCGCGGGCGGGATCGCGGCCGCGCTGTACGCGCGCCAGGCCACCGGGGAGGCGCAGGTGGTGGACGTGTCGCTGCTGGGGGTCGGGGCCTGGGTGACGCAGTTCTCGGTGAACCTCGCGCTGATGGCGGGCGGCCCGCTGCCCCGGCCCGAGCCGCCCAAGCACGGAAGCAAGACCAACCCGCTGATCGGCACCTACCGCACCGCCGACGACCGCTGGCTGATGCTTTCGATGCTGCAGCCGGGCAAGTACTGGCCTGAGTTCTGCTCGGTGGTCGGCCGGGCGGACCTCGCCGCCGACGAGCGGTTCAACACGACCGAGAAGATCATGGCCAACGCCGCCGAGGCGGCCGAGCTAGTGGCCGATATCCTCGCCACTCGCACCTACGCCGAGTGGCTGCAGCGGTTCCAGGGCATGGAGGGACAGTGGGCCGCGGTGCAGGACGCCTGGGAGGTATCCCAGGACCTGTCGCTGCGGGCCAATGGCGGTATCGCGCCGGTGACGGACGCCGACGGCAGGCAGCGCGAGCTCGTCGCCAGCCCGGTGCGCTTCGGCGGGGAGAATGTCCGGATGACGCGGGCACCGCAGTTCGCCGAGCACACCGATCAGATTCTCCGCGAGCTTGGCTGGAGCGACGACGACATCATCGCCCTCAAGATCGACGGTGCCGTCACCTGATCGATCCGCGGGGACGCGCCCAGAACAATATGAGGCCAACCAGGGAGAATCACCGTGGATTTCGCACTCAGCCCGAAGGCCGCGCAGCTGGCGGCTTCCCTCGAGGAGTTCATGCGGGACCTCGTGTATCCCGCCGAGGCCGTCTACCGCGAGCAGATGCGAGAGGCCGGCCTGCCGCACTTCCAGCCGCCGGTCCTGGAGGAGCTCAAGGACGCGGCCAGGTCGCGGGGATTGTGGAACCTGTTCCTGCCGCACAAGACCGAGTGGACCGACGGGCTCAGCAACCTGGACTATGCGCCGCTGGCCGAGATCACCGGCCGGTCCGTGATCGCGCCTGAGGTGCTGAACTGCTCGGCGCCCGACACCGGGAACATGGAGCTGCTGACGCTGTTCGGTACCGAGGAGCAGCGCGAGCGGTGGCTGAAGCCGCTGCTGGGTGGGGAGATACGCTCGGCCTTCCTGATGACCGAGCCGGCCGTGGCGAGTTCCGACGCGACGAACATCCAGACTCGGATCGACCGCGAGGGCGGTGAGTGGGTCATCAACGGCCGCAAGTGGTGGATCTCGGGAACGGGCGACCCGCGCTGCCAGATCGGGATCGTCATGGGCAAGACCGACCCCGCCGCCGCCGGCCACGAGCAGCAGAGCATGGTCCTCCTCCCGTTCGACACCCCGGGCATCAAGATCCTGCGCGACCTGACGGTGTTCGGCTACAACGACCGCGAGGGGCACTGCGAGGTCATCTTGGACGACGTCCGGATCCCGGCTGAGAACCTGCTCGGCGCGGTCGGCGGCGGCTTCGCGATGTCCCAGGCGAGGCTGGGACCGGGGCGGATCCACCATTGCATGCGCTCGATCGGCGCCGCCGAGCGGGCCCTGGAGCTGATGTGCCTGCGGGCGAGGAGCCGGGTGGCGTTTGGCGGCCCGCTCGCCGACAAGGGCGTCGTCCAGGAGGCGATCGCTAACAGCAGGATCGAGATCGACCAGGCGCGGCTGCTGACCCTGCACGCCGCCTGGCTCATGGACACCGTGGGCAACAAGGCGGCGCGCGGCGCCGTCTCCGCGATCAAAGTCGCGGTCCCGCAGATGGCGGCCCGGGTGATCGACCGGGCCATCCAGGTCCACGGCGGCGCCGGTCTCTCGCAGGACTTCCCGCTCGCGCAGGCGTACGCCCTGCAGCGCTATCTGCGGCTGGCCGACGGCCCGGACGAGGTGCACCGCACCGTCGTCGCGAAGCTGGAGCTCCGCAAGTACGCCGGGCGCTGATCATTGAACTCAAGGCGGCCAGCGCGACCTGATCTGGTCACGTGAGGGTCATGCCGCCGTCGACGACCAGCGTCTGACCCGTGATGTAGCCGGCTGCGGGGCTAGCCAGGAACACGACCGCCGCGGCCAGTTCGCTGGCATTGCCCCAGCGCCCGGCCACGATGCGCGTGCTCACCTGCTCGATGTACTCAGGCGTGTACTGGTCGGTCATCTCTGTGTCGAAGAAGCCGGGCGCGATGGCGTTGACCCGGATGCCCTTGCGTCCCGTCCACTGCTGGGCGAGGTCCCGGGTAAGGCCAATGAGGCCAGCCTTGCTGGCCGTATAGGCGGCCTGGGGCAGCCCGGCCGTGGTGATACCGAGCACGCTGCTGATGTTGATGATGCTGCTGCCTGGTCCCATGACCCGCCCGCACGCCTGCGCCATCCAGTAACAGCCGCTCAGATTCACGTCGAGAACCAACCGGAACTGCTCCGGCGTCTCCCGCGTCGCGGGCGCGGCTGTACCGACACCCGCGTTGTTGACCAGGATGTCGACGTGGCCGAACTCCTTGATCGCGGCGCCGACCAGTCGCTGGCAGTCGTCCGGCTCGGCGACGTCGGTCGCGACGGCGATGCCGCGACGGCCGGTGGCGTCGCGAACGCTGTCCAGCGTCTGCTCCAGTCGGTCGAGGCGCCGCGCGCCCAGGGCGACGTCGGCGCCTGCCTCTGCCAGCGCGTGCGCGAAGGCAACCCCCAGCCCGGATGACGCCCCTGTCACGACGGCGACCTTGCCGGTCAGGGTGAACAGTTCGGTAATGGGCATTCGCTTACCTCTCTAGGCACAGGCATGAACCGCCCGGCGCCAGCCGAGCCGGCCGTCCGAGGCATCCTTGGCAGTACAAAGAATTAACTATATAGTGACGCACTGACGGTAGTGCAGGCGAGTTCCCGTGGAGCTGACATGACCCCACCAGTGATCGACCTGGCTAACCGCGTCGCCCTGGTGACGGGTGGCGGTGCCGGGATCGGCCAGGGCTGCGCGGTCTCGCTGGCTGCGGCCGGCGCCGACGTGGTGATCGCGGACATCGACCTAGATCGGGCCGAGCACACTGCCAAGCTCGTACGCGAGCACGGGCGGCAGGCGCTGCCGGTGCGGACCGACGTGATGGACACCGACCAGATCCGCGCGGCGGTGGCCGCCGCGGACGAGCGGTTCGGCCAGCTGGACATCCTCGTCAACAACGCCGGCGGGGTGCGCGGACGGCTGTTCCTCGAGCAGAGCGAACGCAGCTGGCGGCGGCACATCGACATCAATCTGGTCAGCATGCTCGCGGCGACGTCAGCGACCGTGCCGTTGATGATCCGCGGCGGACGGGGCGGCTCGATCGTCAACGTCGCCAGCATCGAGGCGTTCCGCGCGGCCCCCACGTTCGCGGTCTACGCGGCGTGCAAGGCCGCCATGGTGAGCTTCACCAAGACGATGGCGCTGGAACTGGCCGAACACCGGGTGCGGGTCAATTGCATCACCCCGGACATGACAATCACTCCCGGCAATCACGGTCAGCGCTCCGGGCCGGTGGACCCGGCAACCTTCCTGCAGCGGCCGCCCGAGCAGCAGGGCGCGCTGGACCGCTACATTCCGCTCGGCCGCGAAGGGGAGACGCCGGAGTGCGGCGATGTCGTGGCCTTCCTCTGCTGTCCGCTCGCGTCGTACGTCACCGGGGCCACGCTGCCGGTTGACGGGGGGACCTACGCCGCCAGCGGCTGGGTGCGCTCGGCGGCCGGCACCGGCTGGGATCTCGGCGCGGTCCCCGTGGCGCACCCCATCAGGAATGAAGGGACTCCCTCATGAGCGCACCGCGTCAACTGTGGTCCGATCTGGCCGAGGAGCGGTCACGCTGCCCGGTGACGCGGCATGAGGACGTCAACGCGGTTCGCGTGACGTCGTATGCGGGAGTGAAGGAGGTGCTGCGCGACTTCCGGTCGTTCAGCAACCGCTTCGGCACCGTCGAACCGGGACCGGAGCTCCCGGTCGAGGATCAGGTCCTGGCCTTCGCCGACCCGCCTCGGCACAGCAGGCAGCGCAAGCTGCTCACCGCTGCCCTCTCGGCCTCACGCGTCGAACGTCTCCACGAGGCAATGCAGCAGACCGTCGACGGTCTCATCGATGCGCGATGACTTGATCGCGACGATGTGTTTCGCCGAGACCGACGGTCAGCGCTTCTCGGACCGCGAGGTCGGCCAGATGGTGCAGCTGGTGAACTCGGCCGGGAACACCACGACGACGACGCTGATCTCCAACATCGTCTACGCCCTGGACGAGTTCCCCGAGCAGAAGAAGCTCTTCCTGTCCGATATCGACGGACTAGTCGACTCGGTGGTCGAGGAGGGGCTGCGCTACGACGGGCCCATCCAGGGCCTCGGCCGGCTGTCGCAGTGCCCGGCCCGGATCCAGGGCTACGACATTCCTGAAGGCGAGCGGGTGTTCGGCTCCTACGCGGCCGCCAGCCATGATCCGGACGTCTACGAGGATGCGGACGAGTTCGTGGTCGGACGGGAATGGCGTAAGCTGCCGCCGCACATGGGCTTCGGCTACGGCATTCACCACTGCATCGGCGCGAACCTCGCCAGGCTCGAAGCGGCGATCGCACTGACGACGCTGTACAAGCGCCTGCCGGGACTGCAAGTCCAACCCGGGTTCACCCCCGAGGCGGTGCCGGGATGGACGTTCCGGGGCTGGATGGGAATGATGCTGCGCTACGAGACCAGGGAGCAGTCGTGAGGACAGAGTTGGCCGCCGGCGGCCTCCAGGTGAGTATCGATCACGATCGGTGCAGTGGCACCGGCTACTGCCAGGAGGGCCTTCCGGCGCTGTTCGCCGTGCAGGACAGGCGCGCCTGGCTGCGTGAGGATTTTGACCTTGCGTCGGCGGACCGCGAAGATGTCGAGGACGCCGCCGGGACTTGTCCCTGGTTCGCGATCACCGTGGAAGAGCGATA
>Ga0335074_10004407_pt1 | contig 19382 bp, 16 predicted proteins | sample Lox_Sample_23_FD_206715 | JGI IMG/M metagenome (GOLD analysis project Ga0335074, IMG submission 206715) | Soil microbial communities from Loxahatchee National Wildlife Refuge, Florida, United States - Lox_Sample_2.3 | ecosystem: Environmental > Terrestrial > Soil > Wetlands | place: USA... | reverse complement strand
TTTGCATGGCACCTCGTTCGGTGAGGCGTCGACACGAACACAGGCCACTGATCCGACGACGTCGAGAGACGCCCAGGGTCAGGACAGGTCTCCCCGGCTTAAGGGGTGACCCGAAGTGGCTGCACCAAGCGGTGCTACGTCGTGTCGTGCCAAAGCTCTGACGAGAAGGGGTGCGTGTTTCCCCTGGTGCGTGTTGCGCCGTGCCGTGCGCGAGCTGACACCCCCGTGTGTCATGACCGGAGGAGGCGAGACATGGACAGTAGACCGGGCCATCAACGGCCCCGCTTCCAGGCAATCTCGCTGTCCCCCGGCACGCGGTAACCACCGCTAAAGACGTTTTGTCGGCCTATTCCGGCTGGCTGCTGCGTGCCTCCTGAACCTGGGAGGATCACCATGACCGCCACCCTGGAGCGCCGCAGCGCGGTACTCGACAGCGAGCACGTCGGCGACATCCGCGGCGCGCTCGGCACGATCCGCCTCGATGACACCTCGTCCCGCCGCGGCCGTTCGGCGTACCTGAAGACGCTGCTGGCGATCATCGGGCCCGGCCTGATCGTGATGGTCGGCGACAACGACGCCGGCGCGTTCGCTACCTACGGCCAGGCGGGCCAGGACTACGGCACCCGGCTGCTGTGGACGCTGCTGCTGCTGGTGCCGGTGCTGTACGTGAACCAGGAGATGGTGCTGCGCCTGGGCGCGGTCACGGGGGTCGGGCACGCCCGGCTGATCCTGGAGCGATTCGGGAAGTTCTGGGGCGCGTTCAGTGTCATCGACCTGTTTATCCTCAACGCGCTGACGATCATCACCGAGTTCATCGGCATCACCCTGGCCGCGGGTTACCTGGGGGTGCCCAAGATCCTGGCCGTGGCCCTGGCCGCGATGGTGATCATCGGGGCGGCGTTTACCGGCAGCTTCCGCCGGTTCGAGCGGATGGCCATCGGGCTTTGCGTGGGTTCGCTGCTGCTGGTCCCGCTGTACTTCCTCGCTCACCCCGCCGCCTCGCAGATGGCGCGCGGCTTCGTCACGCCGACCCTGCCCGGCGGGTCCGGGCAGCTGGCCACGGTGATGCTGCTGGTCATCGGCATCGTCGGCACCACTGTCGCGCCGTGGCAACTGTTCTTCCAGCAGAGCTACGTCATCGACAAGCGGATCACTCCGCGGTTCATCCGGTACGAGAAGGCTGACCTGTGGATCGGCATCGTCGTGGTGGTGCTGGGGGCCGGGGCGATCATGGGCTTCACCGCCGCCGCGTTCGCGGGCCACCACGGCGACTTCAAGAATGCGGCCGATCTGGCCGTCGGCCTGCAGGCGCACGCGGGCCGGATCGCCGGGGTGCTGTTTGCGGTCGCACTGCTCGACGCCTCGATCATCGGCGCGTTCGCGGTCTCGCTGTCCACCGCCTACGCGCTCGGCGACGTGTTCGGGCTCAAGCACTCGCTGCACCGCGGCGTGAAGGGTGCCAAGGGCTTCTACGCGATCTACGGTGGCGTGGTCCTCGCCGCGGCCGCGGTGGTGCTGATCCCCGGCTCCCCGCTCGGGCTGCTGACCGAGGGCGTGCAGGCCCTGGCCGGGGTGCTGCTGCCGTCGGCCGCGATCTACCTGCTGCTGCTCTGCAACGACCGCGAGGTGCTCGGCCCGTGGGTGAACGGGCGCCGGACCAACCTGTTCACCGGCACGGTCGTGGCCGTCCTGGTCGCGCTGTCGGTCATCCTGACCGCTTCCGTGCTCGACCCCGGCATCACCGCGCGGCAGATCATGATCATCCTGGCCGTCTGCTGCGGCGCCACGGCTGTTGGCGTGCTCTCGGTGGCGGCGTGGCGGCGGCACACCGGCACGCTGGCCACGGCCGCGGTCGACCGCACCGGCCGGGAGAACTGGCGCATGCCGCAGCTGGCGCTGCTGAACCGGCCGCGGGTACCGCTCGGCCGCAAGATCGGCATGAGCATCCTCCGCTCGTACCTGGCCATCGCGACCGTTCTGGTCGCCGTAAAGATCATCCAGCTGGCGCTCGGTCACTGAGCCGGGGCAGCGCCGTGGCTGGCATCGCCGTCCGCGCGCTGCTCGCGATCCTGCGGTGGCAGCCGCGAGTCAGCTGTGGCTGGTGCCTAGCTGGATGGCCTTGACGATCAGCAGCAGGACCGAGACGACCAGGTAGCCGCGGAGGGTCAGCACGCCGAGCTTCGTGCCCGTCGACCACTGCACCGGCTTGAGCAGGGCGAGCGGCGGCATCCGCCAGTTGAGGCGCTCCGCGGCGGTGATCGTGGTCCTCGGGTGCGGGGACGGCGGCGGGCGGCGGGAGCGGGTGCGCCAGAGCCAGCCAGCGGCCAGGCCCGCGGCGGCCGCAAATCCGAGGGCCAGCCAGATCGCGACCCGCAGGGAATTGAGGGACGGGAACAGCGTGGTGATCACCAGGGTGCCGGACAGCACCAGCAGAATCGCGATGATCGTCCCGGACAGGATGTTCAGCCAGCGCGGGTTCATCCACGGCCCGAGTACCTCGCGGTCGTTGCAGAGCAGCAGCAGGAACACGCTGGCGCTCGGCAGCAGCACCCCCGCCAGTGCCTGCACCGCGGTGGTCAGCAGGCCGAGCGGCGCGCGGGGAATGAGGACGATGCCCGCCGACAGCGCGATCATCGCGGCGTAGGTGGCGTAGAACGACTTGGCGTCGCGGAAGCTGCGGTGCAGGGAGTGCTTGAGGTTGAAGACGTCGCCGAACGCGTAGCTGGTGGACAGGGTCACGGCCGCCGCCCCGATGATGCTGGCGTCCAGCAGCACAATCGCGAACAGCGCACCGAGCACGCCGCTCTTGGCCTTGAGCGCGTTGGCGACCCCGAGCGCGTCGTTGAAGTGCCCGATTAGATGCGTGCCCCGGACCGCGTACACCGCGACGATCAGGATGGCCGAGGCCCCGACGACCACCACGAACGCGCCCAGCGACGTGTCGGCCCGCTCGTACTTGATGAAGCGCGGCGTGATCCGCTTGTCGATGACGTTCGACTGCTGGAAGAACAGCTGCCACGGGGCCACGGTCGTGCCCACGACCGCGATGATCAGCAGCACCGCGGTCGAGTTGGCCCCACCCTGAATGCCGGGCACCACGAAGTGATAGCCGATCGAGCCCCAGTGCGGATGGGAGAGGATCAGCAGCGGCACCAGCACCAGGCTGGCCGCGATGAACAGGAACATCGCCCGCTCCCACCGGCGGAAGCTGCCGCTGGCGGTGATGGCGACCAGAAGAACGGCGGCGATCGGCACCGAGATGTAGGAGCTCACGCCGAAGTACTGCAGGGCGAGGGAGACGCCGATGAACTCGGTGACGATCGTCAGGAAGTTGAGCAGGAACAGGTCTCCGACACTGAACCAGCCCCAGAACCGGCCGAACCGCTCGTTGATCAGCCGGGCATGGCCGACGCCGGTCACCGCGCCGAGCCTGACCACCATCTCCTGGTTCACGATCAGCACCGGGATCAGCAGCAGCAGCACCCAGAGCAGGCTGTAGCCGTAGTTCTGCCCGGCCTGCGCGTAGGTGGCGACCCCGCCCGCGTCGTTGTCGCCGACCATAACGATCAGGCCCGGGCCGACGATGGCCAGGAAGGTGATCAGCTGCCGCCGCCAGCCGCTGCGCTGTTCGTCGTCGAGCCTGATCCGGCCGAGCGCCCCCTCGATGTCGCCGAGGTGCGCCTCGTCGAGCACGGCGGCGGGCCTGGCCAGCGCCTCCCGCTGCGCGAGCTGCGGGCTGGCCCGCTGCCGCGCGCTGGCCGGCCGCGGCGTGGGGTGGTGCGGCGGCTCGCCGGCCCGGTGCTCTCCGGCGGCCGGCTGCTGTGGAGCGTCGGGCTGCTGCGGAGCTTCCCGCCGCTGCGGAGTTTCCGGCTGCCGTGGAGCTTCCGGCTGCTCCGGGGTGCGCTGCTGGGGACCGTCGCGCTGCTGCGCGTCGCTCACGTGGAATCCCCGTGATGGGCGTCGGGCGGCTGCGCGGCCTCCCGGCGCCGCCAGTCGTCCGGCAGCGTTACCTCAAGCACATCATCGACCGTGATCACGCCGATCATCTTCCGGCGCTCGTCCACAACCGGGATCGTGATCAGGTTGTAGTCGCTCATCAGGACCGCGACGTCGACCACGTCGGTATCCGCGCCGACCCGGACCGGATCGTCGTCGTAGATCTCCCGCATCGGGGTCCCGGGCTCCGACTGCACCAAGGAGACCAGCCGGGCCACCCCGCACAATCGGCCGCGCTCGTCGATGCAGTACACGCTGGTGAGCGCCTCCGGCTGCAGGCTGGCCGACCGGCCAACCGCATCCAGGGCCTCACGGACCGACGCGTCGCACGCGACACCGAGGAAGTCGACCCCCATCAGGCCGCCCGCACTGGTCGGGTTGAAGCCCATCAGCGTCAGCACCTTGGTCCGCTGGCCCAGGGGGAGCAGATCGAGAACGGGCTGCCGGCGCCGCTGCGGCAGCTCGGCGATCGTGTCCGCCGCGTCGTCGGCGCGCATCCGCGACAGCACCTCGGCGATCTCGGCGTCAGTCCGCGCACCGAGCAGCCGGGTGGCCAGATCCTCGTCGAGCTCTTCGAAGACATCGGCCTCCAGCTCCGGGTCGGCATGCACCTGGCCGAGGATCTCGGTCTCCTCCTCCTTGGACGCGTCCTCGATCAGGTCGGCGATCTGGGCCGGCTTCAGCCTCCGGATCCGGGCGAACGGGCCGCGCAGCAGCGCGCTGCCGGTATGGCCGATCAACGGCTCGAACCTGCTCCACTCGCGGAACGTGTGCCCGCCGTGCTCCCGGGATCCGAATGGCCAGCGCGACTGGCGGTGGGTATCAACTCCGGCCACGACCCAGTCCCGGCCGCGCTGCTGCAGCTCCAGGTCCCCGGCCTTGATCAGGTGGACACTCTCCACATCGATCAGCCGGTGACCGAGCACGTCCGCCCGGAGCAGCACCTCGCCTTCACGCCGCTCGAACTGGCGCAGGTCCAGCTTGGCGCTGGTGAGCTTGACCTCTTCCCCGCTCAGCGAGCTGACCTGGTCGATGGGCACGTAAAGCTCGCGGCCGCCAACCGTGGCTACCAGCCCAGTCACCAGCGGGTTGTCCGCGCCGCGCAGCCGCACGATGACGTCGGACAGCCGCCCGATCGACTCGCCGCCCCGGTCGGTGAGTGGCCGCCGCAGCAGCTCCGACAGGTGCAGCGTGCTCGCCTGACCGGCCTGCGGGGCCGGGGCGGCCGGTGTCGTGGCCATGGGAGCTCCTCCTGATCGGGTCGGCATCGGGTCGGCCCCGTGCCGTACTGCTACCCGGATCACTGTCCTTACCCGTGATAGCCTGCCACGCCCCGCTCCCGGACGAATTGCACCGTCGCCAGCCGGGCCGGTGGGAGTAAACAGCCGGTTAACCTGATGATCGGCGGCCGAGCCGGGCTGCCGCTGCAGGCCACCGCGATGGTATGAAGGCCACAGTCAGACTTGTCACGAAGTGGAGGGCGCAGCAGCGTGGCCATGCGCAGAGCGGCGGGTCTTCTCGGCACGCAGCGCGATCTGGCCGAGGGCCTGGGATATACGCTCAAGCGGCGGCTGCTCGGACGCCCGCTGATCAACGAGCAGCTCAGTGAGCAGCGGCTGTCCAAGCCGCTAGCGCTGGGGGTGCTGGCCCCCGACGGGATCTCCTCCTCGGCCTACGGCACCGAGGAAATCCTCATCGAGCTGCTCCGGGCCGGCCTGGCGGTCACGGCGTTCACGCTCATCCTGCCGCTGACCGGGGTCGTGCTGTTCGTGATGGCCCTGGTGGTCCTGTCGTACCGCGAGGTCGTCACGGTCTACACCAGGGCCGGCGGCTCATACGTGGTCGCACGGGATAATTTCGGCCCAAAGTGGGCGCAGATTGCCGCGGTCGCGCTGCTGATCGACTACGTGGTCACCGTGGCCGTGCAGGTCGCCGCGGGCACGGCCGCGGTCGCCTCGGCCTGGACGGCGATCGACAGCCCGCTGAAGATCACGCTGATCTCGATCGCCGTGGTGTTCCTGATGCTGTACGGCAACCTGCGCGGGATCCGGGAGGCCGGGCGGTCGTTCGCGGTGCCCACCTACCTGTTCGCCGGCTCGGTGATCGTCATGATCGCCACCGGGCTGGTCCGCGAGATCCTCGGCAACCTGCCGCGGCAGCACTACCCGATGCCGGGGCAGTACACCGGGCACTCGCCGACCACCGGGCTGATCGCGTTCGGCATGGTCTTTGTGCTGCTGCGGGCGTTCGCCAACGGCGGGTCCTCGCTCACCGGCATCGAGGCGGTGTCCAACGCGGTCAGCGCGTTCCGCCCGCCTGAGGGCATCAACGCCCGGAAGGTGCTGGTGACCGAGGGCCTGATCCTGGGCACGCTGGTGGCCGGCATCTCCTGGCTGGCGCACCTCACGCATGCGGCGCCGTACGTCGACGGCGTCCCCACGGTGATCTCGCAGGAAACGAAGATCGTGTTCGGGCACACGGTCTTCGGCACCGTTATGTACATCTTCGTCCAGGCCGCCACCGCACTGGTCCTGTACACCGGGGGCAACACCAGCTTCAACGGGTTCCCGTTCCTGGCCAGCTTCGTGGCCGAGGACGCGTTCCTGCCCCGCTGGCTGACCAAGCGCGGGCACCGGCTGGTGTTCTCCAACGGCATCGTGGTGCTGGCCGTGCTGTCGTGCGCCCTGCTGGCCGCCGTCGGGGCGAACGTCAACAACCTGGTGCCGTTCTATGCGATCGGGGTGTTCACCGCGTTCACCATGGCCGGGTTCGGCATGGCCAAGTACCACCACCGGGTCAGGGAGTCGGCCTGGCGCCGCCGGCTGGTGATCAACTTCTCGGCGGGCGTGACTTCGGCGCTAGTGGTAATCATCTTTGCCGTGGTCAAGTTCACCGAGGGCGCGTGGCTGGTGGTGGTGCTGTTCATCGTGGGCGTGCCCGCCCTGATCCGGCTGAACCGGGAATACAAGATGGAAGCCGGGGTCCTGGCCCGGATCAGCACCCGGGCCAGGCCGCCCGACCCGCCCACGTACTCGCGGCGCAGCGTCTTTGTCTTCGTCGACGACTTCGACCTGGCCACGATGGCCGCGCTGCGCTACGCGCGGAGCCTGCGGCCCACCACGCTGCACGCGGTGCACTTCGTGATCGACAACGTTCAGGCGGAGACACTGCGCCAGGACTGGGTGCGCGCGAACACCGGGATACCGCTCGATTTCGTGGACTGCGCGGACCGGAGGCTGGCCCGGTGCGCGGCGGAGCTGGTCAGCGCCGAGGCCGCCCTGCCCGGCGTGGGCGTTACCGCGATCCTGCCCCGGCGCGGCTACTCTCCGCTGCTCGGCCGGCTGCTGCACGACCGCACGGCCGACAAGATCGCCGCCGTGGTGTCCCGCATCCCGCATGCCGCGGCCACGATCGTGCCCTTCGACGTGCGCAACCGGCTGGAGACCATACAGCGGCGCGGCGCGGCCGAGGCGGCTCAGAAGGACCGCGCGGCCGAGGCGGCCCAGAAGACGGTGACACAGAAGGACGCGGCGCAGAAGGACAAGGCGCCCGAGCCCGCCGCGGCGGCGCAGGCCCCCGCGGGTACGGCCGCCGATGGCCTGGATGACGCGGCCGACGCCGCGCACATGGCCAGGCCCGAGGCCGCCGTGGCCGACGGCGTGGCCGCCGAGGCCGGCGAGCGCGACGGCAGCCAGTACGACCGGCCCGCCCCGCCGCCGGGGGTCCGGCCGCTGGGAACGCTCACCGGGCCGGGCCGGGCCACGGTGGAGGGCCGGGTGTACGCGGTGGAGATCCGCCCGGTCGAGCGCAACACCGTGCTCGCCGCCGAGATCGCCGACTCGACCGGCCAGCTGACCGCGCTGTTCTACGGACGGTCGCACATCCCGGGCCTGGAGTGCGGCACCCGGGTCAGGTTCCGCGGCCAGGTCGGCATGCGGGCGGGCGGCCCTGTCATGATCAACCCCGCCTATGAGCTTGTCGCCCCCGGCGAAACCAGGCCGCGGCCGGCCGGCGGGCCGGCCGGGGACGAGGACCGGCCGCCGGGCGACTCGGCGAAGCGGCGCGGTCTGCGGCGGCCCAAGGAAAAATGACCGGCCATTCCCATGGCGCGACGGCCACCGGGCGGCACCGCCGGGCGCTGATCACGGTGCTGGCGCTGACCAGCCTGGTCGCGGTGGCCGAGGTGGCCGGCGCCGTGATCACCGGCTCGCTGGTGCTCTTCGCCGACGCCGCGCACATGGCCGCGGACGCGGCCGGCCTCGGCCTGTCCCTGCTGGCCGTCTACTTCGCCGCCCGGCCGCCCGCCGGAAGGCGCACCTTCGGCTACGCGCGGGCGGAGATCCTGGCCGCGATGGCCAACGCCTTGCTGCTGCTGGGCATGACCGCGTTCATCATCTACGACGCGGTCCGGCGGCTGATGTCCCCGCCCGTGGTGCACTCGGGCCTGCTCATCGTGTTCGGCGTGATCGCGCTGGCCGCCAATGTCGCCTCGCTGCTGCTGCTGCGCGGCAGCCAGGCGGAGAGCCTGAACCTGCGCGGCGCCTTCCTTGAAGTCGCCTCGGACGCCCTCGGCGCCGCCGCGGTGATCGTCACCGGGGTGCTGATCGCGACGACCGGGTTCACCCGCGCGGACCCGATCGCCTCGCTCGCGGTCGGCCTGCTGATTCTGCCCAGGACCTGGCACCTGCTGCGGGAGACCGTGGACGTGCTGCTCGAGGCGAGCCCGCAGAACGTCGACCTGAGCGAGGTCCGGCGCCACATGACCGAGGTGGGCGGCGTCCGCGAGGTCCACGACCTGCATGCCTGGACGATCACCTCCGGGCTCCCCGTGCTGTCCGCTCACGTGGTGGTGGACCCTGAGATCTTCGACGGCCAGTGCTTCACCATGCTCGACCGGCTGCAGGACTGCCTGCGCGGCCACTTCGACATCGAGCACTCCACCTTCCAGCTCGAGCCCGCCGGGCACGCCGCCCACGAGCGCCCGATGCACGAATAGCGGCCAGCTCCGGCTCTGGAACCTCCGCCGTACTAGCGAGTAATGTGAGGTGAGGTCTACTTCGGGGAGCCCGCCGTGAGCACGTACGACCATTACACGACCCCAGTCCCGCCCGGCACCTGGGACGTGCCCGCGGCCGGAGCTACCCGGTTCAGCTGGGAGTACGACGACGGCCGGACCCGTCTGCTCGACCTGTACCAGCGCGGCAAGGACAAGCAGTGGGACGCGGCCAAGCGGATCGACTGGTCGATCCCGGTCGACCCCACCAACGTCATGGAGGTGTCCGAGGAGTTCAGCCCGATCTACGGGTCGCGGCAGTGGGAGGTGCTGTCCCAGAAGGAGCGGGACGAGCTCGGCCATCACCTGTCGGCGTGGCTGTTCAGTCAGTTTTTGCACGGCGAACAGGGCGCGCTGACCGTCGCGGCGCGGATCGTGGAGTCGGTGCCGGACATGGACTCCAAGTTCTACGCGGCCACGCAGGCGATGGACGAGGCACGGCACGTCGAGCTGTACTCCCGGTTCATGAGGGAGAAGATCGGCCTGTACTACCCGGTGAACCCGCACCTGGCCAGGCTGCTCGAGGACGCGCTCACCGACTCCCGCTGGGACATGCCCTACCTGGGCATGCAGGTGCTGATCGAGGGGCTCGCGCTGGCCGCGTTCGGCGTGCACCGGGACATGTCAAACAACGCCCTGGTCACCCAGCTGCTTGCGTACGTGATGCAGGACGAAGCGCGGCACGTGGCGTTCGGGCGGCTGGCCCTGCGCGACTACTACAAGGACCTGACCGAGGCCGAGCGTGCCGACCGCGAGGAGTTCGTCGTCGAGGGCTGCTACCTGATGCGCGACCGGTTCCAGGCGCAGGAGGTCTGGGAACGGATGGGCTTCAACGTGCAGGAGTGCCTGGACTTCACCGAGCAGTCCCCGGTCCAGCAGGCGTTCCGGACGCTGCTGTTCTCGCGCATCGTGCCGTGCGTCAAGGACATCGGGCTGTGGGGGCCGAAGGTGCAGCGAGCGTTCGCGGACCTGGGCGTGATCGACGCGGCCAAGAGCGACCTCGACGCGCTGATGCGGGCCGACGAGGACATCGCCGAGCGGGTGGACCAGGAGAAGTACGCCGCCGAGATCGCCGCCCGCCAGGCCGAGGTGGACGAGGCGGTGGCCCAGGGCTCCGCGGCCGTCTAGTCCGCGACCGGAGTGACGCGTACGCTCGCTGCATGACAGTGAAGGGGGACGGGGAGGTGGGTGGGTTGATGCCGCGCTTCCCCAGCGACTTCGCCTGGGGCGTTGCCACCTCCGCCTACCAGATCGAGGGCGCGGTCACCGAAGACGGCCGCGGCGAGTCGGTCTGGGACGTGTTCTGCCGGAAGCCGGGCGCGATCAGGGACGGGCACACCGGCGACGTGGCGGCCGATCACTACCACCGATGGAACACCGACGTCGGGCTGATGGCCGACCTCGGGCTGACCGCGTACCGGTTCTCGATCGCCTGGCCGCGGGTGCAGCCGGAGGGGAAGGGCCCGGCCAGCGGGCCGGGCCTGGACTTCTACGACCGGCTGGCCGATGCGCTGCTCGCCGTCGGCGTCACCCCCGTGCCCACCCTGTACCACTGGGACCTGCCCCAGCCCCTCGAGGAGGACGGCGGCTGGCTATCCCGGGACACCGCGCACCGGTTCGCCGACTACGCCGGGCTGGCCGCGGAGCGGCTGGCCGACCGGATCCCGATGTGGATCACGCTGAACGAGCCGTTCGTGGTCATGGCCTTCGGCTACGGCCTCGGCGTGCACGCGCCCGGGAAGTCCCTGCTGCTGGGCGCGCTCCCGACCGCGCACAACCAGCTGCTCGGGCACGGGATGGCCGCGGCGGCCCTGCGCGCCGCCGGGGTCCGGCAGGTCGCGATCGCCAACAACTACACCCCCGCCTGGCCGGCCAGCGACGACCCGGCCGATGTCGCGGCGGCCGAGGCGTACGACACCCTGCACAACCGGCTGTTCGCGGACCCGCTGCTGCTCGGCCGCTACCCGGACCTGTCCGCGTTCGGGGTCGGGCCGGACGGCCCCGACTTCGCCGTGGACGGGGACCTGGCGGTCATCTCCTCCCCGCTCGACGCGATCGGCGTGAACTACTACGCCCCGACTAGCCTGTCAGCGCTGCCCGGCTCGGCCCTGCCGTTCCAGATGGAACCGATCTCCGGTTACCCGGTGACCGCGTTCGGCTGGCCGGTGATCCCGGCCGGGATGACCGAGCTGCTGACGATGCTGAAGGACCGCTATGGTGACCGGCTGCCGCCGGTGTACATCACCGAGAACGGCTGCTCGACGAAGGACGACCCGGCCGGCGGGACCATCGACGACCAGCCGAGGATCGGCTACCTGGACAGCCACATCAGGGCGGTGCGCGACGCGATGAGCGCCGGCGTGGACGTGCGGGGCTACTTCACCTGGTCGCTGATGGACAACTTCGAGTGGAGCGAGGGCTACCACCAGCGGTTCGGGCTCGTCCACGTGGACTTCGAGACCCAGCGGCGCACGCCGAAGGCGTCGTTCGGCTGGTACCGGGACCTCATCGCCGCCCAGCGCACGCCCTCCTGACCCAGTCGCTAGGCGGCCCGCTGGTTCACCCCAACATGGAGCTGTCCGGGTATTCGCCGGCACGCTGGCCGTGGTGTTCGGCCTCGGGTTCGGGCTCGGCCTTACCGCCATTGTGATCGGCACGATCATCGGCTCGCTGCCGGTCGCGATCTTGTGCACCTGGGGTTCGTCCCGCTGGAGAAGCTGTTCTTCGGCACCGACTACCCGGGCTTCCTGTACGACCCGGTCGCGCTGGCCGGGAAGGTGCGCTCGGTCAACGAGGAAGCCGGGCGGCTGGGGCTGGACCCGGTCCCGCAGCCCAAGCTGGACGGCCTGCTCGGCGACAGCTTCGCCCGGTTCCTCGGCCTGATCCCGGGCTAGGACGCGCCCGGTCCGGACGGGAGCCGTCCGGTCAGGAAGTATTCGGGCGTGAGCGCCCCGGTCAGCCCCGCGAGGTCGGCCATTGCCACCCGGGTCAGCTCTTCCTCGTTCCAGGTCAGCGCGCCGGTCCGCAGGTCCTCGACCACCCCGTCGATCCAGGCCAGCTCGGCCGCAATGACCGCCCGCCGGTACTCGTCATCCAGCAGCGTCACCCGGGGCAGCGTGCCCGAGTAGCGGTCCAGGACCTGCTCGAGCCCGGCCAGGCTCTTGCGCAGCACGGCCGCCCGCCGCTCCAGCGCCTCCCGGATCTGCTCGGGCGGCAGGCCCATGGCGAACGACAGCGCGGCGGGAAACTGCGGAAACTCACTGCGCACCGTGGCCAGCATCTCGGCCAGCCATTCTGGCGCCTTCCGCCGGCCCTCGTCGGTCAGCTCGTAGACGGTCCGCTCGGGATACTGCTGGTCCCGCTCGGTCTGCCGGACCGCGATCAGCCCGGCCTCGTGCAGCCGGTTGATCGTCTTGTACAGGTTCGCGCGCTGCCCGACGTTGATGACCTCGTCCTTGCCCCAGTGCTTGAGCAGCCGCTGGATCCCGTACGGGTGCAACGGTCCCGGCACCAGCACGCTCAGCACGGCCAGAGCCAGCGGCGACGGACGATAGCTGGGCTGCACGGATTCATTGTACTAGTCACTCGGCAACTAGTGACCAGGAATCACGCGCCGGGCCGTGACCAGCCCCACGCTCACCTATAGTGCTGAGAGCACTAGTTTTCTCGCTTCTAGATTGACGGATGACTAGTAGCAAGTCTACTATCCAGTCGAGATATAACGCGAAGGCTGGATGCGCGGGCGGTACCAACCAGGAGGAACAGCGATGGGAATGCAGGACGCGCCGCTGATAGAGGCGCGCGAGGTCACGGTGAAGTTCGGGAAGGTGACAGCGCTTGACGGGCTGGGCCTGATCGCGCCGCCGGGGGAGGTGCTGGCCATCCTCGGGCCGAACGGCGCGGGCAAGACCACATTCGTGCGCACGGTGGCCACGCTGCAGCGGCCAGATGGCGGCGAACTGCGGGTGCGGGGCCACGATGTGGTGCGCGACCAGGTGGCCGTCCGCCGGGACATCGGCCTGGCTGGCCAGTTCGCGGCGGTCGAGCCGACGATGACCGGCCGCGAGAACCTGGAGATGACGGCCAGGCTGTTCGGGCACGGCCGCCCCGCGGCGCGGCGGGCGGCGGCGGCCGTCATCGAGCAGCTCGGCCTGGGCGAGGTCGCCGACCGGCGCAGCGCCGGCTACTCCGGGGGCCAGCGGCGCCGGCTCGACCTGGGCGCCAGCCTGGTCGGCGCGCCGCGGCTGCTCCTGCTCGACGAGCCGACCACAGGGCTGGACCCGGCCGGCCGGCGCGAGGTCTGGGACGCCGTCCGCGGGCTCGCCGCGGCGGGCACCGACATCCTGCTGACCACGCACTACCTCGACGAGGCCGACGAGCTGGCCGATCACGTGGTGGTGATCGACCATGGCCGCACCGTCGCCTCGGGCACCATCGGCGATCTCAAGGCCAGCGTTGGCCGCGACGTCGTCGAGGCGGTCGTGACCGACCGCGCCCGGCTCGACGAGGCCGGCCAGGTCCTCGGGCGCGTCACGTCCAACCGACCCCGGCTGGACCGCGGCAGCCGCCGGGCCACCGCGCCCGCCGCGGGCGGCGCCGACGAGCTCGCGGCCGTGATCCGGGGGCTCGACGACGCTGGGATCGGCGTCGACGAGATCGGCCTGCGGCGGCCCACGCTCGACGAGGTGTTCTTGGCCCTGACCAGCGATCACGCCGACCCAGTCACCAGCACCGCCAACGTCACCAACGGGAGCTCACGATGACGACCCAACCCGCCACCCACCCTGCCCACCCCGCCTACCCCGCCCGGCCCGCTCTTCCGGCCGGCATCACCCGCCCCGCCGCCCCGCCGAGAGCGGCCCGGGCCAGTCTCGAGGTCTGCCGCCGGGCGCTGCGCAAGTACTACCGGACTCCCGGCCTGTGGGCCATGGGCGTGGTCCAGTCGGTGCTTTTCCTGTTCTCGTTCCGCTACGTGTTCGGCGGTTACGTCGCGGGTGGCGCATCGAGGTACGCCGACTTCTTCGTGCCGGGTTACGTCGCCACCATCGTGCTGTTCACCGGGGGCGGCATCGCGGTGGCGGTGGCCGAGGACCGCACCGGCGGGTTCACCGGGCGGCTGCTGTCCCTTCCCGTGCCGCGGCTATCCATCGTGGCTGGCCGCGCCGCCGCCGACTTCATGACAAACGGATGGTCGATCCTGGTCACGGCCGCCTTCGGCTTCCTGTTCGGCTTCCGCCTGGGCGGGACCGTCACCGACGGCCTGGCCGCATTCGGGCTCTGCCTGCTCTACGGCCTGGTGTTCACGGTGGTCTTCATGGTCATGGGCCTGATCGCACCGAACAGCCAGGCCGCCCAGGGCATGTCGATGATTGCGTTCGTCTTCGCGTTCATCTCCAGCACCTACGTCCCGGCCGCCACCATGCCCGGCTGGCTGCAGCCCTTCGCCAGGTACCAGCCGATCACGCCCATGGTGGATGCGGTCCGCTCTCTGATCATCGGGTCGAGCAGCGACCTCGGCCTGGCCCTGGCCTGGTCAGCCCTGCTGCTCGTGATCTTCACGCCGCTCGCCGTGCTCGGCTACCGCCGCGGCTGAGGCATCAGGCGACATCTAGCATGAGGGTCGGTCGCCTCGGCCACCGGCGGCGGCATCCAGGGACGTCGCCCCCGGTGGCCGTCGGGCCGGTGCTCGCCTGCCTACCAGCGGCTGACCTTGGCGTACCGCGGCTTCCACGCCACCCGGTACACCAGCCGCAGCGGCAGCGGCATCGTGCCCAGCACCTCGGCGCTCTGGGCATCGGTCGCGCCGTCCAGTGTCCAGGCGAAGAACTCGGCGCTGCCGGAGAGCCCGTTCTCAAAACCGAGCCGCCGCCCGATGCCGCGCCACTCCGCCGCCGTGAGCGCGGTCCCGATCAGCGGCAGCGCGTCCCGTTCCTCGTGGGCGAGGTGGCTGTGCAGGGTGGTGGCGAGCTCGCCGACGGTGTCGGCCAGCCGGCCGCCGCCGGCCGGATCGGCGAACGCGGCCTCGACCGCGTCGAGCAGCGGGTCGACCCGGGAGTGCTCCTCCTCCATGGCCTGCAGGATGGACATGGCGCTCTCGCTGTGGGCCAGGCGTTCACCCAGCCTGGGCCAGATGTGCCGGTCCTCACCGGTGTGGTGGAAGTGCAGCTGGCGCTTGAACACCTCCCATCCCCGGGCCACCCGCTCACGCCGGGCCGGGGCCCACTCGGCGCCCGCCCCCCCGGCCCCCGCGGCGGTCGCGGCCCGGGCCAGGCTGGTCAGGTCGCGCCGGAACGCGTCGTGGGCCGCGATCATGACGGTGAGGTCGGCGTCCCCGGCCCCGTGCCGGGCCGCCTCGCTGCCCGGGAGTCGCTGTGTGGTCATCGTGCTCCTCCATCCTGGTCAGCGGGCCGCATCTGCCGCGCCCGCTCGGTTACCGCTTGCAGGGTCCTGATCGTGGTTTCGATGTCGCTGGCGGCGAAGGGCGCGACCAGTTCGGCGGTCACCCGCCCGACGGACCGGCGGACCCGGTCCTGCAGCGCCGCACCGGCGGCGGTGAGCTCGACCACGCGGCCGCTCGTGGCGTCCCGTTCAAGGTCATGAATGATGCCGGCCGTCTGCAGCGATCCAGCCAGCACCACCGCCGAGGGCTGATCGAGCGCGAGCGCGTCGCTCAGGTCAAGAATGAAGGCCTCCAGGGCGGGCGCGCCGCCGAGGAAGGACAGCCGCTGCATGGCCAGGTAGGTCTCCCGCGACGTCCCGGTCTCCGCGAGCACGCCCGCGAGCAGCTTGGTGAGCTCCGCCTCGGCGATGCCCACCGCCTGACCGATGGTCGCCGGCGGGCGGGCCGTCGTCTGGGTCTCGGTCACTGGGTCACGATCCTTTCGGCCAGGGCCGGCACGGTTTCCTCAGGTGCGGAGCGCTCCTCCGTCCGGCGGCCCGCTCCTCGTGGCAGGGCCAGCACGAGCAGGAAGCTGAGCAGGAACACGCCGACCTGGAACCAGAGCGTGCGCTGCAGCGAGGCGGCGAAGTCGTCGCGCACCGCGCTGCCGCCCGCGCGGGTGATGACCTGGTGGGCGGAGGCGGGAAGCGCCTGCTGCGCGGTACTCGGCCGGCAGGACGGCGGCGTGACCGTCGGATCGGCGGCGACCAGCCGGTCGTGCAGGCAGCTGCGGAACTGGGTCTCGATCCGCCCGGTGTACTGGGCCGGGACGCCAGCCGCCACCAGGCCGGTGCGCAGCTGGGGCGCGACCGCGGTGGCCGCGGGCCCGGCTTGCGTGCCGAGCATGCCGAAGAAGATCACTCCGATCACCGCGATCCCGATCGAGTTGCCGACCTGCAGGCCGGTGTTGAACACACCCGACGCGGAGCCCGCGTCCTGCCTGGGCACCCGGTCCAGCACGATGTCGGCCAGCGGCGCGATCACCGTGCCCAGGCCAAGGCCCGCGGCCAGCAGGCCGGGGGTGAGCTCCCAGGTGGTCACGGCCGCCCCGTAGTGGTGCACGATCACGATCAGCCCGGCCATGCCGGCCGCGATGATCAGCGCCCCGGCCATGGTGACGCCGCGGCCGAACCGCGGCGCCAGCCGCGCGGCCGCGCCCGACGACAGCAGCACGCCGACCGAGAACGGCAGGAACGTCAGCCCCGCGTGCAGCGGCGTGAAGCCCAGACCGAGCTGCAGGAACAGCGTCAGCACCAGCCCGAATGAGGCGATCCCGAGGAAGAACGCGATCGTGATGGCCATGCCGGTGCTGAATCCGCGGTCGCGGAACAGGCTCAGCGGCACCAGCGGGGAGCCGTCGCGGCGGGCCTTGACTCGCTCGTAGCCGATGAACACGGCCAGCAACGGCGCGGCCGCCGCCATCGAGACGAACGTCCAGGCCGGCCAGCCCAGCTGGCGTCCCTCGACCAGGGGGTACAGCAGGAGCAGCAGCGCGGCGCTGATCAGGCCGACGCCGACCGGGTCCAGCTTCGGCGGGCGCGGCGCCCGCGACTCGCGGACCAGCACCGCGGACGCGACCACGGCGATGATCCCGACCGGCACGTTGATCAGGAAGATCGGCCGCCAGCCCAGACCGAGCAGGTTGTGCTGGATGAGCAGCCCGCCGAGCAGCGGGCCGCTGACCGTGCCGAGGCCTGCCGTCACCCCGAAACCGGCCAGCGCCTTGATCCGGTCCTTGGGCGGGAAGATGACCTGGATGACGGCCAGCACCTGCGGGACCATGATCGCGCCCATCGCGCCCTGCACCACCCGGCAGGCGATGAGCACGCCGGGGCTCTGCGCGGCCCCGCACAGCGCCGACATGATCGTGAAGCCGGTGACGCCGATCAGGAACAACCGTTTCCGCCCGAACGTGTCGCCGAGCCGGCCACCGGTGATCAGCACCAGCGCGTAGGCCAGGGTGTACCCGGCGAGGGCCCACTGCACGTCGGCGTAGCTGGCGTGCAGGTCGCGCTGGATGGACGGGATCGCGATGTTGACGATGGAGACGTCGAGCAGGTTCATAAACGCGGCCAGCAGCAGGATGATCAAAGTCAGCCAGCGCCGCGGGTCAACGCCATCGTCCGCAGCCTCCGGAGGTGCCAGGATCTGAGCGTCGGATGTCATGTCGATCTCCGCTTCCGGGGAGGTAATCACTCTTACACTCTTGGCAACTTAACATCTTGGTGCGCTATTGTCTAGGCAGCTTAATGAATAGGGAGCTTAAGCATGTCCGAGGAGTCGCCGGAGCCGTCAGGCCGGGCTGGAGAGCAGGGGTCCGGTGAGCAGGTTGCCGGCGAGCAGAGGTCTGGCGGGCAGCGGTCGGGCGGGCCGGGGGGCAGCGGGCACGACTGGGACATGCCGTGGATTGAGGCCATCGGCAGCGGCCCGCCCGAGCGCAAACAGCTGGCGGCCGAGTTCGGGGCCGGGTTCCGGAAGACAACCTCGCTGATCCAGCTCATGGGCCAGGCCGCGGCCGACCGGATCGGCCTCAACGCGACCGACCTGAACTGCCTGAACATCCTGAGCTTCAGCGGTGAGATGACGGCCGGGGAGCTGGCCAGGGAAACCGGGCTCACCACGGCGTCGATCACCGGGGTGGCCGACCGGCTCGAGGAGGCCGGCTACGTGCGCCGGGAACGTGACCCGCGCGATCGCCGCCGGGTCGTGATCCGCCTGGTCCTCGAGTCGGCGCTGCGCGATGTCGCCCCGGTGTTCCTCCCGCTGATCCTGGGCTGGCAAGCGGTGGTGACCCAGTACACCGACGACGAACTGCGTCTGATCGTGGAGTTCTACGACCAGATGGAGCAGGTCATCCGGGCCCATCTGGCCCGCCTGCGCGCCCCGGCCGGCGCTACCGGCCCGGCCGGCCCGGCCGCCACTGCTGGCCCTCCTGGCCCGGCGGGCCCGGCAGGCCCGGCCGACTGAGGGTCCGTCCGCCGCCTGCGGCGCGCCCCGCTCAGGCCCGGATCTGCTCGCGGACGGCGGCGGTGACCTGCCCGGCCCGGGCGATGATGTCGTCCGCCTTGTCGGCGTCGGCGATCATCTCCAGGCTGGCCGCCTCGTCGGTGATGCCAGCCAGGTTGATCTCAACGTTGACCCGGGCGGTGGCCGCCGCGGCGCGGGCCGCCTCGGCGGCGGCGGCCACGTCGCTGATGACGTTGCGGTTGCCGATCGTTACCAGCGCCCCGGCCAGGTCGATGACCAGGCCGGCGACGCCGATGAGCTTGGCCGGCGGCCAGGTCGCGTTGGCCAGCGCCTCGGCGATGGCCGCGGAACGATCGGCCTTCTCCGCGTCGGTGGACCGGGGGAGGTTATAGGCGTCGGCGACGCTGGCGAACGCCGCCGCGTCGGCCTCGCCGAGCCGGAGCGCGATCGCGCGCAGTTCGTCGGCCTCGGTGATGATCCGGCCAATGGCGGCCTGATGCTCGGCGTACATCTCCCCGGTGGTGTACCGGGCGACCATCGCCAGCAGCGCCGCGCCCTGGGCCACCTGCAGGGCAGCCGAAGCACCTCCGCCCGGGGCGGGAACGCGGTCGGCGAGCCGGTCAAGGAACTCGCCGATGGTCTCGTCACGCATGAGCACTCGTCCTCAGGATCTGTTGCGGCCGCGGCCGGTGCGGATCGCCGCACGAGCGAAGATCCTCCCACAACTCCCGCTCCCGTTCTCCCCGTGCCCACGCCGAAACGAGGTCAAGGAATGGGCGCCTCGTGCGGCCCTAGCCCCGGCGGGCCGATGCGAAGTACTGGCTGACCGCTTTGGCGATGCCGCCCGCGATCACGTGCTGGCCCTGGGCGCTGACGGCGATCGAGGCCTCGAACGGATCGGTGACATACAGCGGCTCGATCAGCGCC
>Ga0335074_10004406_pt1 | contig 19386 bp, 17 predicted proteins | sample Lox_Sample_23_FD_206715 | JGI IMG/M metagenome (GOLD analysis project Ga0335074, IMG submission 206715) | Soil microbial communities from Loxahatchee National Wildlife Refuge, Florida, United States - Lox_Sample_2.3 | ecosystem: Environmental > Terrestrial > Soil > Wetlands | place: USA... | reverse complement strand
CGCCTCGGCTGTGTCCAACGTGATGTTTTGCGCACCGGTCTCGACGGAGGAGAGATAGGGTTGGTCCATGCCAACAAGGCCGGCCAACCGCTCCTGCGACATGTTGGCGGCGACCCGGGCAGTGCGTAGGTTCTTGCCAAAGGTTATGCGTGCGCGTCCGGTGACCCGGCGCGGCCCATCGAATCGAGGCCCTCCCGATTCGTTCCCCGGCATGCCCCCTCCAGGCCTCGTCTGCGCGAGTCACCCAGGGGTATGGACGGCGATTGCTCGATTGGCAATGAATTCCAGCGAGCAGCGCGGCTCGACGGTCGTGATGCTGGTATTTCATCTGTAGCAAGTGCGGCAGCCGCCCTCGTCTAGTGCCATGGAGTATTGGCCTTCGTGTGCAGGCAGACTACTGCGCTCGCGTGCACGTTGCCAACCTCGACGCTGCAGGATTCCGCCTGCGAGATTTCCACAGGCGACCGATATCGTGGACCTTGGATCAGATCGGCTGCGCAGCGGTTCAATGCCGGCCGGGGCGGTTCGGGACGATCGGCCAAGCACTCACGATCCGCTGCAGGAGGCGCTTGTTGGACCGAGAGACAGTTCGCGACATCATGGGGGCGAAGCCAAGACCGACGGCACGCAGCTTCGGCGCGTGATCGCGGCTTGAGCCAGGCGGGAGGGCCGGATACGCAAAGATCGATGCAGGGGCAGGTGTTCGGGCTGTGACGAGGCCGTCCCGCACCTCACGACGTTCCGAGGAGGCGCTGCAGCACGCGGCTTTCGAATGCGGCGGCGACGTGGTCGCTGCGACGGCGGGACGCGGCAGATCCACCTGCATGTTCATCGCAATCCGCCCATTCTGGAGTACCAGCATGCGATCGGCCAGCGTGACCACCTCGGCGACATCATACGTCATGACGATGGCGGTGAAGCCTTTCTCCTCCTGGCACATCGCCTCGATCAGCGCCTGCATGTGGCTCCGCGTCAATACGTCGAACGCGCCGAGAGGCTCGTCGAGCAGCAACAGCTTCGCGCGGCCAAGGAAGACGGCGCACGGACGCCGCCAACGAGTGGCGACGCTCAAAGCTGCGCGGCCGGACTTGCATCCTCGGGGCCGGCTCTTTGCCGCGCGGTCGCCCGTGCCACAGGATAGCAGATTCCGGCGACAGGGGTTGTCGATCTCATCCGTGAGACTGTGACCACGTTCCTATTGGTGGATTACCCATTTTCCGAGTAACTGGAACGACACCTGATGCCGTCCGCGGAAGAGCGCGCAAACCGGGAGCATGCCTTGGTCGCTCGAATAGCAGATGAAGGGTGACAGGTGCTCTTGACCTGTCCTATGCCGCGCTCGGTCCATGCCTCAGAAGATGTCGTGGAGGGCGCACGGCGTCCATTTTGAGGCGGTCTGAAGTTACCCGAGCCCAGCAAATAGTCCCGAGCTGAGGTGACGCTCAGCGTTCGAAGGTATAATCGCGACCACCAGCCGGCCCGCATTCTCCTTGCTCCGGGCGATGTGGAGCGCCGCGTGGAGTGCGGCGCCGGCAGAGAGCCCGATGGGAAGCCCCTCCCGTCGAGCGCATTCGCGCGCAGCCTTTATCGCCTCCGACTCTGATACAGCCATAACCTCGTCGAGACTCGCCAAGTCCAGAACGGCCGGACAGAAGCCGGGTCCGATGCCCTGGATACGGTGGGGCGCCGGCTCATCCCCGGACAGCACAGCGCTTTCGGCAGGCTCAACCCCGACGACACGCAAGGACGGTCGGCGTGGCTTCAGGCTGTGAGAGATGCCCGTCAGCGTGCCGCCGGTACCAAGGCCTCCAACGACAACGTCGACCTGCCCGCCCGTGTCGGCCCAGATCTCCTCGGCAGTACTTGCCTCGTGAATCAATGGATTGTGCGGGTTGTCAAACTGACGCGGCATCCAGGCGTCGGATTTCGCTTGGAGAATCTCGTGCGCCCGCTCGATCGCGCCGGCCATCCCATTTTGAGCAGGTGTCAGCTCCACCTCCGCTCCCATAAGCCGGAGCAGCCGCTGATACTCCAGCGCACTGCCGTTGGGCATTGTCAAAATCAACCTGTAGCCCTTGGCAGCGGCGACGCATGCCAGCGCCAATCCAGTATTGCCAGAGGTGGGCTCGACGACGACCGTCCGGTCGGGCTCGATCTGTCCGGCCCGCTCAGCCGCATCGATCATTGCCAAGCTGATGCGGTCCTTAATTGACCCCAGCGGGTTGAAGAATTCCAACTTGAGCGTCAGGTCGGCGACCAAGCCCTCCGCTGCGGTCAGCCGGGGAACGCGTACCAGCGGGGTGCCGCCGATCGTGGCGAGCACACTTGAATATATCCGACCACGCGACGAGGCCAGTTCCATCGACGATCGGTCATCTTTGGGTCTGCCCAAACGGCGCCGTGACATCGGGACCTCGTAACACGATCAGGTGGAGCGTTCATCGCTGCGAGCGACCGCTCACCGACCGAAGGATTTTCCTACCCGGCGTAGCTCGGAACGTTCCGCGGCGCGGCCCTGGCCGGGAACGCGCGAGCCCGCTTGACGTTGAGACCGGCCCGTTGGCCCACCCTGAAGCTGTGGTTTTCGGCGGCATCCGCCTCAACGGTGCGCTGTCCGGGCCCGATCGCGATCTCGAGGCGCCGCGTGGCACCCGCCCGGCGCAGCGAGGTGATGGTCCCGGAGATCAGCCCCGGCCCGGGCAGCCCGATCGAGACGTCGTGCGGCCGAAAATAGACGGTTGAACGGCCTTCGGGCAGGTCGTTGAAGGGCAGCCCGACCGGCCGCTCGTCGAAATAGGGCTTGCCGGAGAAGACTTCGACCTCGAAGCGGCTCGACTCGCCGATGAAGTCAAAGACGAAGGGCGTCGCAGGCGCGTCGTAGATTTCGTCCGGTCCGCCGACCTGCTCGATCCGGCCGGTGTTCATCACGACGACACGGTCGGCGACCTCCAACGCCTCGTCCTGGTCGTGCGTCACGAATACCGTCGTATGCCCGGTTCGATCGTGGATGTCCCGTAGCCAGCGGCGCAGCTCCCGGCGCACTTTCGCGTCGAGTGCGCCGAACGGCTCGTCCAGCAGCAGCACCTTCGGCTCGATCGCCAGGGCCCGGGCGAGCGCGACCCGCTGCCGCTGGCCGCCTGAGAGCTGCGCCGGGAAACGCCGACCGAACTCGGGGAGCTGCACGAGGTTGAGGAGGGCGTCGATGCGGGCGGCGATGTCCGGTTCTGACGGTCGGGCGCGCCGCGGCTTCGCGCGCAGCCCGAAGGCGATGTTGTCGAACACCGTCATGTGCCGGAACAGCGCGTAGTGCTGAAACACGAATCCGACGTGCCGGTCCTGGACAGGCCGGGCGGAGGCATCGTCGCCGCCGAACAGCACTTGTCCCGCAGTCGGAAAATCGAGGCCGGCGATGATGCGCAGGAGCGTCGTCTTGCCCGACCCCGAGGGGCCGAGCAATGCGATCAACTCGCCGGGGTCGATGCTGAAATCGACGCCGTGCAGCGCGGCCGTGGCGCCGAATTCCTTGGTGATGCCGCGCACCTCGAGCCGCATGTCCACCATTCCCGATCAGCCGCGCCGGGCCGCGGCCAGTTGGTCGCCATAGCGCCGCTCGAGCGCCGTCTTGACCAGCAGCGTCACGATCGCCAGCGCGGCCAGCAAGGTTGCGGTGCCGAACGCGCCGACGAAGTCGTAGCCGTTGTAGGCGAGCTCGACCTGCAGCGGCAGGGTGATGGTCAGGCCCTGCAGATGGCCGGACACGACCGAAACCGCCCCGAATTCGCCCATCGCGCGGGCATTGCACAGCAGCACGCCGTATAGCAGCGCCCAGCGGATATTCGGAAGCGTCACCCGGCAGAACGTGTAGAACCCGCCGGCGCCGAGCGATAGCGCCGCCTCCTCGTCGCCATTGCCCTGCTCCTGCATCAGCGGGATCAGCTCCCGGGCGACAAAGGGGAAGGTGACGAAGATGGTTGCCAGGATCATTCCCGGCACGGCGAAGATGATCTGCACGCCATGCGCGACGAGCCACGGTCCGGCGAGGCCATTGGCACTGTAGAGCAGCACGTAGATCAGCCCGGCGATGACCGGCGAGACCGAGAACGGCAGGTCGATCAGCGTCACCAGCAATGTCCGGCCCGGGAAAGTGAACTTGGCGATGCACCAGGCGGCGGTCAGGCCGAAGAGGCAGTTCAGCGGCACCGCAAAGGCGGCGACGATCACCGTCAGGCGGATCGCCGCGAGCACCTGCGGGTCGGCGAAGTTCGCCAGAAACGGCACCAGCCCCTTGGCAAGCGCTTCGACCAGGACCTCGACCAGGGGGAGGACGAGGAACACCGCCATGACCGCGACGCAGGACCCGATCAGCGCGAGGCGGACCCAGCGCGCTTCCGTCACGGGATTGCGGGTGTGCCCGATGGCGCCGTCCCGGCCGGCGCTACTCCGCATCAGCAAGTCTCCGCCGCAGCCAGCCCTGACCGAGATTGACCGCGAGCAGCAGCAGGAACGACATGGCGAGCATGATGACGGCAATGGCCGTGGCACCCGCATAGTCGAATTCGGACAGCCTGGTCACGATCAGCAACGGCGCGATCTCGGAGACGAACGGGATGTTTCCGGCGATGAAGATGACCGAACCGTACTCGCCGATGCCGCGCGCGAGGGCAAGGGCGAAGCCGGTCAGGATCGCCGGCAGCAGAGCCGGCAGAACCACGCGCATGACGGTGCGCCAACGTCCGGCCCCGAGCGTCGCCGCGGCCTCCTCCACCTCGAGGTCGGCGTGTTCCAGGAGCGGTTGCACCGTGCGGACCACGAAGGGCAGGCCGATGAACACCAGGGCGATCCAGATCCCGACCGGGGTATAGGCGATCCTCACGCCCCAGGCCGCGAACAGCGAGCCGATCCAGCCATGCGTCGAATAGAGTGCGCTCAGCGAGATGCCCGCCACCGCGGTGGGCAGGGCGAACGGCAGATCGACCAGCGCGTCCAGCAGCTTCCGGCCGGGAAAGCGGTAGCGCGTCAGCACCCAGGCGACCAGAAAGCCGATCAGGGCATTGCAGGCGGCGGCGAGCAGCGACGCCAGGAAGCTCAGCCGCAGGGCGGCGAAGACGCGCGGATCGGTTGCGATGTGCCACAGGCGGGTCGGGCCGAGCCCCGCCGCGCGCGCGACCAGCAGGCCGAGCGGTAACAGCACGATCGCCGAGAGATAGAACACCGTGAAGCCGAGGGCGGGCCGGAACCCCGGAAGGATCGACCGGTGCCGGGCGCGAAACCGCGGCAGCACCAGCAGCGCCGGGGGTGCGCGCGACAGGACGTTCGGCACCGCCGGCCCCCTCACGATCCAGCCGGTTGGCAGGCCCGCGTCACGGCACTGCGGACCCGGTCATTGGCCGCCCAGATAGATCTTGTCGAAGATGCCTCCGTCGGCGAAGAACTTCGCCTGCACCGCGTCCCAGCCGCCGAACATCTGCCGCACCCGGAACATCCTGACCTTCGGGAACCGGCGCAGATCGGCGGGGTCGGCATATTGCGGCTCGAACGGACGGTAATAATGGCGGGCAATGATCTTCTGGCCTTCCGGCGAGTAGAGATAGCGCAGATAGGCCTCGCTCACCTTGCGCGTTCCGTCCCGGTCGGCATTGCCCTCGACCAGTGCCACCGGGGGAAGCGCCAGCACGCTGATCGAGGGAACCACGATCTGGAACCGGTCGGGCCCGAGATCGTGCATCGCCAGGAAAGCTTCGTTCTCCCAGGCGAGCAGCACGTCGCCGATCCCGCGCTGTACGAAAGTGGTGGTCGATCGTCGGGCACCCGAATCGAGCACCGGGACGTTCTTGTAGAGCGCGCGCATGAAGCTCTCTGCCTTGGCCGCGTCGCCCCCGTTCTTCTCGACAGCGTAGCCCCATGCGGCGAGGAAGCTCCACCGACCGCCGCTGGAGGTCTTCGGGTTGGGCGTGATCACCTGGATGCCAGGCCGGACCAGGTCGTCCCAGTCCTGGATATGCTTGGGATTGCCCTTGCGCACCAGGAACACCACCGTCGAGGTGTACGGCGCGGAATCGTTCGGCAGCCGGCTCTCCCAGTTCTTCGGAATTTTCCCGGTCCGCTGCGCGATCGCGTCGATGTCGGAAGCGATCCCAAGCGTCACGACGTCGGCGTTCAGCCCCTCGATGACGGCGCGCGCCTGCGAGCCTGAGCCGCCGTGCGACATGCGGACGGTGACGGTCTCGCCGGTCGTCTGTTTCCAGTGCCGGGCGAAGGCCGCGTTGAAGTCGGCGTAGAGTTCCCGCGTCGGGTCGTAGCTGACATTGGTGATTGTCTGCGCGGCGTGCGCGAGCGGCGCTGCCGCGATCAATCCGCCGGTAAGGAGGGCGGTGCGGAGCAGGGCTGTCAGGCGCGGTCGGGTGCTCATCGGTATGTGCTCCTCGCACTTTCGGGCCGGCGGAGCGCCGGTGCGACCCGGATCGCCCCCGATTCGGCGGTCCGGCGCAGTCAGCCGCGCGGCTTGCGCCGCGGTCGTCGGCCTCGTCCGGGTCATCGCAGTGTTCGCCGCGGCACCGGTCGCGCATTCGCGCTGCGCGAGCCGGCCCGGGAGCAGAAGCATCAGGCCGAGCGTATCAACCGAACCGATCGCGAGTTCCCGGCTCACTGGAACGGCAAGTAGCGCAGATCCACCATGATGACCTGTTCATTGGCGTAGGGCGCGCCGCCCACGCCCGAGAAGATCTGCCGGTGCGTGTAGGAATACTGCGCGCCTGCCTCCATCGTGCCCCAGGGGCCTTTGATGAATTTGTAGTACCCGCCGAGTGTGCCCTGCGTCAGGCCGGAGGTGTTGCCGGTGCAGGTCAGCGGGCTGAGCTCCACGTCGCAGCCGGCGTTCGAGTAGAGAACGCTGCCGTAGCCGAAGCCGGTGTTCTTGCCCTTGATGACCTCGTTGAACGACGTGCGGCTCTCCTGCTCCGTGCCGACATAGCTGAACAGGTCGATGCGCGGCGTCGGGTGGCCGACCAGTCCGATCATCGCCTGCACTTCCGGGATCGGCGCCGGCGTGCCGTCCGGCTTCAGCGTCGCATCGGGAAGCCCCCCGGCGCCGTAGCGCCCGATGCCGGTGCCCACGAGGGCGCGCGCCTCGAACTCGAGCTTCTTCGGGATGATGGGCAGGATCGCGTCGGCGCCGCCGCCGCCCGCCAGCACCGTGTTGCTTTTGCCCCAGCCGACCGTGTCGACGCGATCGGTGATGAAGCGCGCGATGCCGAACGCCTCGTAATGCCCCCAGCCAGGGTCGTACGCCGCCTTGAGGATGATGTCGGGCGCGATGTTGTCGCTGTAGTTCACCGTCGGCGCATAGCCCGAGCCACCCGGGGTGGTGATCTGGGCGTCGAACCCGTCCGGCAGCGCCGCGGTGTTGCCGCCGGTCGTGGTGTAGCCGGAGGTGTTCCAGGTGGTCTGTGGGTTCTCCAGCGACATCGCCAGCCAGAGCCGGTGGTTGTCGAAATCCTTGTCGATGCGGAGCTGCGGCTGGCGGGCGTAGGTGAAGCCGGGCAGGTAGCTGTTGTCCATCGTGATCGGCACGTTCTCCTGCCGCGGCACCAGCCCGACCTTGTATTGCGTCAGCAGGCTCCAGGCCTGGCCGGCGAGCACATGAAGGCCGAGTGCACTATTGTCGTACTGGGCATAGGCCTGGCGCAGGCGCGGCACGTAGCTGTTGCTCTGCACCGAGTTCGAGGTTGGCGCCGCGCCCTGGAAATCGGTCTCGATGTAGCCGGCGAGCGTGCTGACGGGGTCGGGATGGCCCTGCATCAGCAGCGACAGCCGCGTCGCCCGCGCCGACATGTGGAACTCGTTCTCGTAATGGTTGGGTGAGTTGCCGAGCGGGATGCCGCTCCAGCTCGACCCGACATCGGCCGCCTCGTTCCTGGTGCGGAAGATGCCGCGCATGTCGATATAGCCGCCCAGCGTGACGGTGACCGCGCCGAGCTGGAAGGCGCCGCGGGGCAGGGGCGGGCCGGTCGTCACCGGGGTCGCCGGCCCCACCATCCCCGGCGGCACCTGTGCCCCGCCGGTCGGGCCGTACTGGGTCGAAGGGCCGGTCGGGATCTGCGCCTGGACCCGCGCCGCGGTCGCTTGCGCCTCCGCCGCGGCACGCCTCGCCGCCTGGACCTGCTGGTCACGCTGCGACAGTGCCTGCCGCATGTGATGCAGCTCGCTCTGCAGGGCGTGGATCTGCTGCTCGATCGCGTTGATCTGCGCCGTGGTCGAGTCCTGCGCCTCGGCGCAGGGCGCCATCAAGATGGTCGCCCCGACGACGCACGTCCCGAGCCCGGCACGGCGCATGCTGATGGTCAAGCGCTCACCCCCCGACGACCGCTGAATGCCGGCCCGACGCTCGCCGGCCCGACGCTCGCCGGCCCGCCGTTATTCCACGCGTCCTGAACCGATCCCGAGATCTACACATTGTAAGCGTGCACCACAACCATATAACAGTGCGCATTCGTGCTTTGCAAGCCCGACAAGGCACGTGGGTCTGATTTCCACGTCGGCTCTCCCTGTGGCGCTGAGAAAACACTATGGGAAAAGCGTATTCGCGAGACGGACCCCGGGGGTGATGGTGGGCGGTGCAACCCAGCTTCTCGCTGCGCTGCGCTGCGCTGCGGCAGCGCCTGGCGCAACACGTGCTCGGTGAGCCGGGGGATATCCGCGAGGCTCGGCCAGTTGCTGCTGTCCAGAGCCTCGACCCCGGATCGAGGGCGATGAAAGGACATCTTCGGATCCCGACGTCGGGAGCGTCCCGCCGTGCATCGGCGCGGGACGCTGTCAGGCCGGCGGCTCGAACGCGCCCTGGAAGCGCGCGCGGCCGGCGGCCGATCCGAGGTCAGCGGCCCCTGACGCCGCGCTCAGGCGCTCCGGCGTCGCGAATACGCGTGAACCGCCTCCGCCACTTGGCGCGCCTGGACGCGGATGTCTGGCACCGCTGTGCACTCCCAGAACGTGCCGCGCACGATCGGCCCCAACGCCCACAGGCCTGGCGTCACGGCCCCGTGCGACCCGACAATGCGCAGTTGGCCGTCGACTTGCAGCCCGGCGCTATGTTCGTCGAGGCGGACCAGGCCGGCGGTACAGAGACTGGCGACCAGAGTATCCGAATCGGCCGCCGCTGGGGCGCCGGTCGCGTAGACGAGCCGCTGCACGGTGAGCGTCTCGCTGACCGCGCCGGCACGGGCGATGGTGACATGGGCATGGCCGGCATCGCAGACCACCGATCGCACGCGTCCGCGCCGCAGGCTCAGCGCGCCACTCGCGCGCATGGAAGCGTGCGCCGCAGCGACGGGTGGCGCCATTCGATGCCGGTGGACGTCCCAGAACGGGCGCAGGTGGCGCAGGAAGCGCCGCTGCTCCGACGCGGGCAGGCTGCGCCAGAGGCTCGCGGTCACGGGCCTCAACCCATCGATGACCCCGCGCCAGCCAATGCCGGCCTCCGCGGCGGCGGCGATCTCGCGGCGAATTCGCTGCAGCAGCCGAACGAGCGAGTGACGTTCCGCAACGGTGAACTCAGGCGCGGGCCATCCGCCGCTGCCGAAGACGTGCGGCCGCGGCACCAGGCCGCGGCGCGACAGCGCGACGATCGGCCCGGCGAAACCGTGCGCCTGCATGGCGAGGGTCAGATCGACCATGGTGAGGCCAGTACCCACGATCAGCACCGGCTCAGCAGGCGGCAGCCCGGTCGCAGCAGCCTCGTCCCACGGATTGTGGAACACGACTCCGTCACCCTCCGAGGGTGGGGCGAGATTGCCACCGGCGAGCACCACCATTTCGGCGCGCAGAAGACGGCCATTCGCGCAGGACAGTCGCCAGCCGCCCGCGTCCGGCAGGATGCGCTCGACATTGCTGGATTGGAGTACAACCCGACCGCCCCCCTCTCGCAACTCCCGGTAAAGGAGCTGGCGCAGATAGCGCCCATACAGGCGCCGCGTGGCGAACCGCCCGGCCTCCGTCTCCGCGATCTCAGTCCGATCCGCCGGCCGGCGCGCCAGATGTTCCTTGAGCCATGTCTCGAAATGGCTAGGTTCGTCGGGAAACGCGCCCATGTTCATCGAGCGCACGTTCAGCAGATGCGGCACGGCGCTGGCGGCGTAGGCGGGACCACACCTGTGAGCACGCGCATTTCAGATGATGTGAAGAGGAGAGACGTACTGCGCCTTGGCGGATTTGACACGTCGGTAGATGCCTCAGAATGTCATTGTTAACGATCGATGGATATACAGTGCCCAAGCAGCGTACATCGACGTGGTGCGGACCGGTAAGCTATGGCTTACCTGAAAGGGCTTCAGACCACGAAAGACTTGCGGCTAGCCGAAGGGAGCAGGTCGGGCATCGCGATGGCTGGCTGCAACTGGTGCGTCGGGCCATGGCGCGTCGGAATCACGGCCGTCCCCCCCGGTGATCGCATCCGCCCGGCAGCCGGTACGGGCTGCGATGAACGATGCCCCCGGACGGGGGCGACGCGTCCTCGTCGGGCGGCGTGTCCGCGCCCGACCACGGCCGGTCGATCGGCACGATGAACGACACGCCGGACGGCAGGGTCCAGACCGGGCCAGGCACGCCGCCGCACCCGTCGCCGCGCAGCAATCGCGAAGCGAGACCCCGAAGGACCGCTCTCACGACCCGGCCACCTGCGGTCGGATCGGCGCAGCGACGCCGGATTCACCGAACGGGCCGGCGTTTAGCGCCGGCCCCGACTTCCGTCCGGTGGTCGGCTTCAGCTTCAGAAGCGGAAACACCAGTTCGGCGAGGCGGTAGCCCTCCTCGAGGTGCGGGTAGCCGGACAGAATGAACTTGTCGATGCCGAGTGCAATGAATTCCTGCATGCGCGCCGCGACCTGCTCCGGATCGCCTACCAGCGCAGTGCCCGCCCCATCGCGCACCAGCCCGACGCCGGCCCAAAGTTTTGGGCTGATTTCCAAGCGGCCGCGCCGGCCGCCATGCAGCCGCGTCATCCGCTGCTGACCCGCCGAATCGAAGCGCGCGAACGTCGCCTGCGCCTTGGCGATGGCGGCGTCATCGACGAAGCGGATCAGCGACTCCGCGGCTTGCCACACCGCCTCGGCGGTCTCGCGCACGATCACGTGCAGCCGAATGCGGAAGCTGCGCCCCCGGCTCACGGCGACGGCAATCTTGGCCGCACTGCCAGAGGGATCAACTCCCCACCCGGGCCATCGCCATCCGCCAGTCGAGAACCACGCAGGCTTCAAAAGGCGATCGTCGAACTCTCACTCCCGCAAGGCATCGGCGACCAGCGCCGAACGGGTGCCCCGCGCTCAACGCGAACCAACACCACCAATGCAAGGCGCAGGGCCGCCGCCTGGGACGCGGAGATTCCACAGCCGACCCGAGCTTGAGGGCTTAGGGCTGTTGGCCAGAACCCCGGCGTCGGTGACCCAGAGCATCTCGCCGCCGAAGGCGCAGTTCGTCGGGTGCCGGCCAACCGCAATGAATTCCTCAGCGGTTCCATCGCGCGCGAGGACATGCAGACCGCCAGCCGCGATATCCGTCACATAGAGCCGGCCGTCGGCGCCGATCTTCATGCCGTCCGGCGTCGGCGTGTCACCCGGCAATCGGCCGAGATCCTCGATCGAGCCATCGGCTTTCAACCGCCGCACATGACCCGTGTACGACTCTCCCCAAACGATCGAGCCGTCGGATTCGACGGCGATCCCGTTCGGGAACACCGGCTCCGGAAAGGCGACGAGCACATGCGCGCTGCCGTCGGAACCGAGCGCATGGATATAGCTGGGGTCCGGCGCCCCCGGGTTGTAAACTCCGGGATCGGTGAAGATCAGGCGGCCGTCGGGCGCGAAGACCAGATCGTTCGGTCCCTTCAGCCGGACACCCTCCACCTCGGTGAGGAGCATTTCCGGCTTCCCGCCCTCCCGGACGCGCTGGATTGACGGCGCGACCATCTCCGCCGCGCGCCACGGTCCAACAGTCCCTCCATTTTGGCAGACATAGACCCAGCCCTCGATTCCGAGCACGCATGAGTTCGGCGCACCAGCCACATAGGCAAAGCGGCGTGGGATCCGATCGGCTCCGACGACCGTCAACTGGCTGCGGAAGCTGTCGACGATCAGGACTCGACCGTCCGGAAGAATTGTCGGCCCCTCCGGCCAGCCAAGGCCCTCCGCGACCAACTCGATGGAGTACGGCCCCTCTCGCTTCATGCTACACCCCCGCCCACCGCCGGTGTCGTCACCACTGCGGCTTGAACAGATCGAGGTCGGTCTTGTCGATGACATAGTTGTGGTCGGCCAAAACCTTCACTGGCGGCAACTCCGTCTCAGGAAAGAATATCGGCTGGCGGTCGCCATTGATGCATTTGACCGCGAGATCCAATGCCTCGGCAGCCTCCGACTTGGGTGCGAAGGGTGTCGTCGCCCAAACCTTGCCCTCTCGGATATAGTCGATGAATTGCTTCTGGCCACCATAGCTCACAATCGGCACTTTGCCCTCGAGCTTCGTTCCGATCAATGCATCGGCGGCGGCAGTGCCCATGTTGTTGGTGATTGCGAGAACACCATTGATCCGGGTTCCGAATCGCTGGACGAAATCCTGCATTACCCGTCGCGCCTTCCCGGCGTCGTAATTCGCCGGCTGCATGGCGATCACTTTGATGCCCGGGTATTTTTCCTTCCATATCGCCTCGGCACCCGCCTGCCGCTGTCGGGGCGAACCGGCAGCGAGCACGCCCTGGATCACGACGACATTGCCCTTGCCGCCCATCGCCTTGGCAAGCGACTCCCCGATGCGCCGGCCGCCGTCGTACTCGTTCCAGCCGACATAGCCCTTCATCCCTGGAAAGACGACTCCGTCGCCGGTGCCGGCGTTGTTGATGACGGCGACCGTGCACACACCTTCTTTGTCGGCGCGCTGGATGCTGGGCACGATGCCTTCCGAGCTGACCGCCTGGATGATGATCGCCTTCGCATGCTTGGCCAGCGCGTTCTGCAAATTGGCAACCTCAGTCGCTGGGTCAAAATTCGATTGCGTGATCTGCAGGTTCGTCAATCCCAGTGTCTTCGCCTCCTCACGGAAGCCCTCGTCACCGGCCGCGACGTAGGGGTGCACCCCGGGCTGGATCACCTGGATCAGCGCGTCCTTCGCCGCCCCGACGGCGACATCGTTCTCCGTCAACGGCGAATGAACGGCGGGACCGGGCGGGTCAGCCGCCCGTGCCGTCGAAATCTGGGATGCCAGCCCCGCGGCGATCAGGAGAGTCGCCGCTGCCAGGCCGCTGTTCAACGATGCCACGTTCCGTTTCCTTCCCATTCTTCCGAGCCTGTCATGCCGGTCATGCGTTCGTTCTATCCGCCGGCTCGCGCTCCCTGTCTCCCAGGGACACAGCGCTATCGGACGGCGGCCTCCGCTGCTCCATGCGGGCCATCCCCGCGGGCCGCAGCCGTGCCGCGCGCTTCTGCAGCGCGCTGTCGACAGCCACGGCGACGACGATGATGATGCCGGAGAAGATGCTCTGATAGTTTGGATCGAGACCGAGCAGGTTGAACCCGTTCGACACGACGCCGATTAGAAGAACGCCAACGACGGCCATGAAGACCGTGCCGCGCCCTCCCATGATGCTGACGCCGCCCACCACGGTTGCAGCGATCACATCCAGCGGTAGCCTCGCGCCGGCACCAGGATCGGCGGTATTCAGCAAGCCCGTCAGGATCAGCGACGCAAGTGCGCAGAGTAGTCCCATGATGACGAACGGGACGAATCGGACGCGATCGACTCGCAATCCCGCATACCGAGCCGCCTCGGGATTGGCACCGACCGCGAACAGCTCGCGTCCGCCGACCGTCGAATGCAGAAACCAGGTGGCTCCTACGATGACCGCTGCGAACAGATAGGTCGGCACCGGCACGCGTAGGAGGCGCAGATTCATGGCAATCTGCAGGGTTCGATCGACCAGAACGATTGGCTGCGACCCGGAGAGCAGGAACGCCGCGCCGCCGAAGGCAAGGCCACTTCCCAGGGTCGCCACCAGCGAGTTCACGGAAAACCAGGTGACGATGATGCCGTTGAGAGTGCCCAGCGCGCCACCGACCAGTATTCCCGCCAGAACGCCCACGACTACGTCGGTATAGTTCGACACGGTCGCGACCACGACGCCGATCAGCGCGACCTGACCGCCGACGGAGAGATCAATGTTGCCGGAAACCAGCAGCAGCGTCATACCCATCGCGGCAACGCCGACGACAGAGACCTGCTCTGAGATGTTCCCTATGTTGTCGATCGTCGGGAACACGTCGCTGACCGCGCTGAGGCCAATGCAGATGGCCAGCAGAACCAGGAAAACCGCATACGACTGAAGCGCCTGCGCGGAAGTCGACGTCGCGAGATCCACTGTCCGACGGAGATAATCCCTCATGCCACGCGATCCATCGCTGGGCTACCCCGCAGCCGCGTGGCTGACTCGAGCGCTTCGCTGGTCAGCGCGTCACCCTGCAACGTAGCGACGATCCGGCCGGCAACAACAATCAGCACGCGGTCGCAAAGCTCAACCAGTTCGTCGGGATCCATGGAATGCACCAGGAGCGCATTGCCCTGGGCACAGAACGCCCTCAGCGCCGCATGGATGGCAAGCCGCCCGCGCACGTCGACGCCGCGGGTCGGATCGGCGGCAAGCAGGCAAATTCCCGACCGGTTCAACCACCGGCCGAGTGCAACCTTCTGCTGATTGCCCCCGCTGAGCGAACGCAGCTGTTGGATCGCATCCCCCTTGATCGCAAGCTGCCGGATCGCAGCTCGGGCAGATCGAAGTTCCTCGATCGGTCGCAGGTGGGCGATCGGACGACGATTGGCCAGCGCCGGCAGTCCATGGTTGCGCGCCACGGACCAATCCCCGATCAGAGTGCGGGCGCGGTCGCCGGAGACGAAGCCGACCCCGGCGGCAATCCGATCGCCGGCATGGCCGCGCAAGGGGCGCTGGCGCCAGGTGGCTTCCCCTTCATGCGGGCGCAGTCCGAAAATGGCTTCCAGAACTGTGCGACTGCCCGCGCCTTCCAGACCGTACAGCCCCACCCGCTCACCCAGGCCGACCGCCAGGTCGAGGGGGCCGATACCTGGGCATCGGAGGCGATGGATCACAAGGCCTGAACCGATCCGTTGCGTGTGTTTGGAAGGCGCGAGCGCGGCATCGATCAGCGTGGTGTCGCCGGTCATGGCAAGCAGCAGGTCGCGAGCCGAGAGTCCGGCGGCCGGCCGTGCGAGCGCCACCCTGCCGTCGCGCAGCACGGTCACTTCATCGCACACGTCGAGCACGTCTTCTAGGAAGTGACTCACATACAGAATGGCAACTCCGTCCGCGGCCATCCGGCGCAAGTTTTCATGCAGGACGCGCCGCTCGCCGGCATCGAGACTCGATGTCGGCTCATCGAGGATAACGACGCGCGAACCGAGATAGCGCGCCCTGATAATGGCCGTCATCTGCCAGCCATGCAGGCCGACCGTCTTCAGCAGTGCATCCGCCGCCGGCGCTCCGGGAAAGGCTTCGGCGCGAAGCCGGTACTCGCGTTCGACAGCACGTCGCCGACGGCCGCTCCAGAAGCCGCCGGATTGCTGTCCCAGCACCATGTTCTCGGCGGCGGTGAGATTTGGCAGCAGGGGCAATTCCTGATGAACGACGCCGATCCCGGCGCGCTCTGCGTCCTCCGGCCCGGCGAACCGCACCTCGCCGCCATCGGCAACTCGAATATGGCCGGAGGTCGGTCGCTCGATCCCACATAGAATCTTGATCAGCGTGCTCTTGCCTGCGCCGTTCGCCCCAAGCAGCCCGTGCACTCGACCGGCAGCCAGATCCAGGTCAACGCCGCCGAGAACGACATTCGCTGGCGGGTAGATCTTCCCGACCGACCGCGCTGACAGCGTCACCGAGCCGCGGACTGGCGTGAACGACATGACGGCCTTTGATTTCCTCCCCGACGCGAAGCGGTGCAGGCCGCTACGACATGGCGGCGTTCTGCCCGGTGTTCCGCATCAGGACTTGATTGATCCTGTCCATAACAATCGTGTGGTGCGCGAGCGCTGCCGGCGACATGTCAGAGTCCGGAGGTTGCTCGGGCTCGAAATGCCGGTACGCATCCTCCCCACGCACCAGCATCGCCGAATCACTCATGCCGACGGCTTGGCGCACATGAGTCGGGATGTAGCGGATGGCGAAGCCGATCCGGCGCTTGTCCGACGGGTTGGGCTCGGAACCGTGGATAAGCCGAACGTGGTGCAACGACATCTCGCCCGGCTGCAGCGGTAGTTCCACCGCCTGGGTCGCATCCACGTCGACCAGGATTTCCTGTCCCCGGCTGAGCAGATTGGCAGTGGCAAACGTATCACGGTGCGGCACTTGATCCAGCGTGTGCGTTCCGGGAATGACGCGCATGGCGCCGTTTTCGTGACTGCTTTCGCTGAGCGCGACCCAGGCGGTCACGATATCGGGCGGCTCCAATCCCCAGTAGGTGGAATCCTGGTGCCAGGAGACGAAACTCGGATTTCGTGGCTCCTTGATGAAGAAGCTGCTGCCCCATACCAAGATATCGGGACCGATCACCTGCTCCACGCTGTCCAGCACGCCTGGATGGCGGACCAACGCATCGAGCCAGGTGAGCAGCAGATGGGGCTTGTTGCGCAGGCGGCCCGTCAGGCCGCTGCCGTGCCGCTCGAGTGATTCAAGCCGGCCACGCAGCATGGCCGCCTCTTCAGTGTGCAAGGCGCGGATTGGAGCATAATAGCCTTGCTCCTTGAACTGGCGGACCGCGTCCGGCGACATCCTTCCCACGGCATCCTCCCTCGGCACAGCCGGCTTGTCTCGCCGCCTTCCGCCAATGTAATGGCACTTTTAATGGTGAAAGCTCAGCCTTCCCCTGTCAAGGACGAACCCGCCTCCTGGCGCTACAGCGCTCCGGCGTTGGAGAAGGGGCTCGACCTCCTGGAGATCCTCGCTAACCAAGCCGATCCCCTGCCGCAAAAGGAACTCGCCGAACGTGCGGGTCGGTCGGTCGGCGAGATTTTCCGCATGCTCGGGGTGCTGGAACGTCGCGGCTATGTGGTGCGCGACGATGTCGCCGGCCGCTACAGCTTGACGCTGAAGCTTTTCGTGCTGGGCAACCGCCATCAGCCGACGCGCCGCCTGCAGGCGGTCGCCCTGCCGATCATGGAGGAACTGGCTGAGACGGTCGGCCAATCCTGCCACCTGGTGGTGGCAAGCGAGAAGCGGATGACCGTAGTCGCCCAGGCAGAGCCGCGAGGCCCGATGGTCTTCACCGTGAAGCAGGGTGCGGACTTCCCGCTCTCTATGCACCGCGTCTCGGCACGCATCCTGGCCGCATTTGCGCCAGAGGGACGACGGAGCGCGATGCTGCGGGTGATGGCCTCCGAAGATGGTGAAAGCGATTCAGAGGCTGCCCTGGCCCGCCTGGTACGAATCGCTCGCGATGGCTATGACATGGTTCCCAGCGAGACCATCGGCGGCGTTGTCGATCTCGCCTGCCCGGTCTTTGACCAAGATGGCTATGCCAAGGCGTCACTGGTGGTGCCGCTGCTGCCGGAAATCGGACGCACACCAGACGCCGAAACCGTGAAGCAGCGGCTTATCGAAGCAACATACAAGATTTCGGTCGCGACCGGCGGAATCAGTTCAGCGGCATAATAGCTTCTCAAGGGTGGCAAGGTGTTCGCGGTTTCGATGCAAGCGCACCGGCAGAGCGCCGAGCATACTGTCGGAGAGACGCATGGGTCGACGTCGCATCAGAGGCGACCCTGTACCGCCCGCGGTTTGCGAGACACCTTGTTGAAGCCTATGCGGCGAGCGCGGCGGGCGGAAGCTGGCTTTGTCGAACGGCGGCGGGGCTACTGAACCCATGCCGCTCGATCAGCCAGGTGGCGTTGTAGGTCTCACAGAACTCGAGCAGGGCGAGGCGCAGCTCCTCGATCGTGTGGAAAGTCCTGACCCACAGCAAATTTTCCTTCAGCGTGCGAATGAACCGCTCGGCACAGCCCTTGCCTTCCGGCGCACGGACGAAGGCCGGCGAACTCTCGATCCCGAGGAAGCGCAGTTCGCTCTGGAACGCATCAGACAGATATTGCGAGCCGTGGTCATGACGCACGCTGAGGCCGCCGGCGACGTCCTTGGCGAAGCCGCCGAAGTGCCGCCGCACGTCTTGGCGGATCGGCTCCAGCGCCTCGAAGCGGGTGGCACGGCGATCGGCATGGATGCCGACACACTCGGCGGTGAAATGGTCGATGGCGATGAACACGGCGGCCTGACCCTCGCCGGTGATCGTTGTCGTAAGGTCGGTGCCCCAGATCGTGTCGACGGTGTCGGGGATGATGCTGCCGTCATGGCTGCGCGGGCCGCGCGGCGCGCCGGCACGCGACGGCGCGAGCAGATCGTGCTCGCGCATCAGCCGCAGTACCCGGCGCTTGGAAGTCCGCACACCGCGCAGCCGCAGCCGCGCCCAAACCTTGCGGTGGCCTTCGCCGTGGAACGGACTGTCGGCCAGCACGGCACGGATCGCCACGAGCAACGCCGCATCCGGCATCGCGCCGACCGGCCCCGGGCGGCGGCGCGGTTCACCGCGCGGCGGAGCCTGATGGCGATAGACGGTGGCGCGCGGCACCCGCCACGCCCGGCAGACCGCGGCGAGGCCATAGCGGCGGCCGGTGACCGGCGAGACGGCCCCGCTCATGGCCGCCGCCTGCGCAGGGCCAAAGGGCGGCCAGACTCCAGGACGGCGATCTTCTCGTGCAGCAAGTCCCGCTCGATCAACACCTCGCCAAGTTTGGCTTTGAGACGGTCGTTCTCCAGCGCCTCGCCGCTCTCCGGGCGGGTGGCCAGCGCTGCCTCACCAGCGGCGAGAAACGCGTCTCGCCATGCTGTCAGCTTCGCCGCGGCGACGCCGAGCGAGCGGCACACCGTCTCCAGGTCCTCGCCCCGCAGCAGGCGCAGCACCGACGCGGTCTTGCGCTGCCGCGACATCCGACCGCCGCGGCCAGACCGCGCATCGCCCGGCGCGGCGTCGAGAGCAGCCAGAGGCTCGGCCGGCATCGCTGGGTGATCGAGCGCACCTTCGCCTGGCTCAATCGCTTCCGCAGGCTTGCCATCCGATACGAACGGCGCGTTGACATCCATCACGCGTTCACGGCGATCGCATGCTCGCTCATATGCCTCAACGCGCTGGCAGGGCGGTTTTGAAAGGCACTCTAACACTACTTTGGCAATTTCAATCTTGGATACAGAATTGCGCGTCTGCAGTGCGGACATCGTGAGGGCGGGGCGAACAAGGCGGCTTCGACGGCGCGCCGGATTTCAGGCAGTGTCGGGTGCGGCGGCGGCCCATCGGG
>Ga0335074_10004405_pt1 | contig 19392 bp, 15 predicted proteins | sample Lox_Sample_23_FD_206715 | JGI IMG/M metagenome (GOLD analysis project Ga0335074, IMG submission 206715) | Soil microbial communities from Loxahatchee National Wildlife Refuge, Florida, United States - Lox_Sample_2.3 | ecosystem: Environmental > Terrestrial > Soil > Wetlands | place: USA... | reverse complement strand
ACAGACGATCCGCAGGTGCGCCAGCCCGACATAACGCTGGCGCGTCGGATCCTCGAATGGGAGCCGAAGGTGGAGCTGCGCGAAGGCTTGCGCAGGACGATCGAGGAGTCGGGATCCGACGCGCTGGTGGGGGCGCCTCGTTAGCGGTGCCTACCGGAGCGGCAGGTACCACGCGACGAGCGGATGGCCCGCTTGGGTGAGCTTCAGCGTAACTTCACCGGGGCTACTACCGTTTACAACCGTAGAGGGTCCCACTCTCCCGCGGGTTCGACTTGAGTAGCTTCCAGCAGACAGAGGCGCCAGCCCCCCCGGCAGGTGCACAGCGCAGCACCCCGGTCCAGGTGCCCGTTGTGGCACGAGACGTGCGCCGCAAGCGCCCGCGTGTGCTGCCCCTGTTGCTGCGCAGGGAGACGCTGCGCCGCGTCTGCCGTGTGGTCTCGCTCCTGGTGCTCGACTACATCGGCGTCGCGGGCGCCCTGACGACCGCGCTCTGGATCAAGCTGGCGATCCGCGGGCACGGAGATGTCGCCGCCGCCTGGCACGAGGCCAACCGGTGGTCGTCGTTCGCCTACCTGGTGACCGTGTTGATGTTCGCTCGGGTGGATCTGTACTCCGACCGGCTGCGGCGTCCGGGAATCGGGCGGATCGCCTCGGCGCTGTTCCAGACGACGGTGATCTCGCTCGTGTTCGCCCTGGCCAACGGGGACCACTTCTCGAGCTACTACGTCTTCTACGGGTCGCTGCTCGTCGGCACCGTCTACCTCGGCGTCCTGCGCTACGCCCACACGCAGCTCACGGGCTGGCTGCTCACGCAGGCCGGCTACCAGCGCCGGGCGTTGCTCGTGGGCTCGGGCGGCCAGATCGAGGCGGTTGCACACGCGCTGGCCAGCCGAGCGCGTACCGATGTCGATGTCGTCGGCTACGTGTCGCTGACCCCCCGACCCCAAAACGGGCTCAAGTCGCTCGGCCGGCTCGAGAACCTCCCGGAGATCCTCACCACCTCGCGAGTCCAAGAAGTGATCATCGCCGATCCCGACTTCCCCCAGGAGCAGGCGGTCGAGCTCGTCGATATCTGCCACCAGCACGGCGTCGGGGTGCAGGTCGCGCCGACGACGATGGAGATCCTGATCGATCGGGCCGAGTTCGTCCCCGGCCAGACGGTGCCGCTGTTCCGGCTCCGGGCGCCGGTTTACGACGGGATCGACTATGCGCTGAAGCGGAGCTTCGACCTCGTGGTCGCGGCCGGCACCTTGGTCTTCGCGGCGCCGGTGCTGCTGGCCATCGCGGTATCGGTGAAGCTCAGCTCGCGCGGGCCCGTCATCTACCGATCCGTCCGGCCCGGAATCCGGGGACGCCCCTTCTCCTGCCTGAAGTTCCGCACCATGCGCGAGCACGCCGACCAGATCCAGGACGATCTCGAGCCGCTCAACGAGCAGACCGGCGCGCTGTTCAAGATCCGCAACGACCCGCGGCTGACTCCGGTCGGCCGCGTTCTGCGCCGCTTCTCGCTCGACGAGCTCCCGCAGCTGGTCAACGTAATCCGCGGCGAGATGTCGCTGGTGGGGCCGCGCCCGCTGCCGCTGCGCGACTTCGAGCGTCTGGAGGACTGGCACAAGAAGCGCTACCTGGTCCTGCCCGGCATCACCGGCCTGTGGCAGGTATCCGGGCGCTCGGAGCTCGATTTCGATGATCTCGTGCGGCTGGACTTCCTGTACCTCGAGCGATGGTCGATCTTCCTCGACCTGGCGATCCTCCTCAGGACGATCCCGGCCGTGCTCTCGCGCCGGGGCGCCTACTGATCCGGACCCACCGCGGGCGGACCGCAGGGAGCGAACCGAGGGCGGTTCGGTAGGCTGGCGCCGTCATGCCCCCGACCGACCGGTTCGTGATCAGCTTTGCCGCGGAGCCGCCGCAGGACTCGCTCCCCTACGGGCGCTGGGCTGACACGTTGCGGGAGCACTTTCTCGCCGCCTGCCGCGAGATCGACAGCGAGGGCGAGGAGATCGGGACTCCGGGCGAGATCAAGTGGTTCCCCGACCGGACCTACGCCGGACGCACCTACGTCCCCGCCGTGGCCCGGACCACCGAGGGCTACGAGCTGTTCGGCTTCGTCTCGTTTGCCGAGGGCGGCGAGAGCAGCGTTGGCCCGGCAGACTTTGCCGCGCACGCGGACTTCACGGCCGAGGTGGCCGAGAGCAATCCAGACTGGAAGCTCGACCTCAACGACGAGGTCATCGGCACCTGGCGTGGAGAGGGAGGCAAGCACGCCGACATGACCCTCGTCTGGGGCGTACCGATGATCCCGGGCGGCGTCGTCGCGACCGCCGAGCTGGCCAACCTCGCCGTCGACCAGTGCGAGGTGGCGGACGAGCGCTTCACCCTGATCGCGCCCGACAACTACATGGGCGACTACATCGACGTGAAGCTGTGGGGCCGCCGCGGAGATCTGCTCGCGTCCGAGTCGCTGTACGTCGAGGACGACGAGGACGACGAGGACGACGCCGCTGAGGGTTAGGGGGTTTCTGTTCCGCAGAGGGTGATGGTTGGCGCTTCCGGGGCAAGGCTGACGTTCGCTATTCGGCGCCGCTGTTCTGCGGGGCCGGTGAGTGGGACGAACGGCGCAACGAAGGCAGCGCAGCTGATGCGTGTCGCTTGACGTTCCCGCGCACGCCGTATCTGCGGGACACATTGAGCCCGCGCCGACCGCCACCCTCCGAAGCCAAAAACCGCCCCAACCCCGAGTTGGCTCCGAAATTCCTCGGCTCCAGCCATCGGGGAGATTTGACGTGCTCAAGCCCTCAATCAAGGGCAACCGGGAGCACACAATGGCCGTTCAATCGAGACGGCTGTGAAAACCGAGCGGAAGCAGTTCCCGGATCTCCTCTGGGCTGAGCGGGAAGTGACAGGCGGCGAGACCCCCGGCGCCCCGGCGCTCCAGTACCGGCTCCTCCTGCGCGCACAGCTCCTGTGCCTTCGGGCAGCGCGGGTAAAAGCGACAAGCCGGCGGGGGTTCACCCGGGCCCGGCCGGCCTGCCGATCCCTGGTTCTCGGCGGCCACGGTGGGAGCGTGCGACACCTCGCGGTCGGCCCGCGGTCTGTCCCGCTCGGCCCGCGGTCTGTCCCGCTCGGCCCGGGGTCTGGCCAGGGCCGGGACCGCCGACAGCAGCGCACCCGTATAGGGATGACGAGGCATCGAGTACAGGTCGTCGTCCGACGCCAGCTCGGCGAGCTTGCCGAGGCACATGACCAGAAGCCGGTCGCACCTGTGATGCACAGCCGACGGGTCGCGGGTGATCAGGATCAGGGTCAGTCCGGTGTCTTGCTGCACCTCGCTCAGCAGGCCCAGGATCTCCGCCCGGTCGGCCTCCTCGAGCCCAGCAGGGAGCTCGTCGACCACCAGCGCCCGCGGCTCGAGCGCGATCGCCCGGGCGACTGCGATCCGCTCGCGCTCCTGGGTTGAGAACGCGTTCGGGTAGCGGTCGACGTGCTCGGGGTTCAACCCGACTTGGTCCATCAGCTCCTGGGCCCGCCGGCGACGCTCACCGTCACCCGTCCGCAGGCCGTGGATCGCCAGGGGCTCGGCGATGATCGCCCCCACTCGGCGCTTGGGGTTCAGCGATGAGTGGGGATCCCCGGACACCATCTGCAGGTTGCGACGCGCCGCCATGCGCCCATCTCCACGTAGCGGCGCGATGTCCTCGCCCTCGAACAGGATCTGCCCCGCCGTCGCCTCGAGCAGCCCGACCAGCACCCGCCCCAGGGTGCTCTTACCGCAACCGGCCTCACCCACGACCCCGAGCGTCTCCCCCGGCATAACGTCGAACGAGATGCCGTCGACGGCACGCACGGTGGCCGCTCGACGCCTGAAAGACGCCTCCCCGCCGAGGGGAAAGTGCTTGACCAGGTCGCGCACCTGGATCAAGGGCGCTTCGCTCGCGTGAGCGCTAACCGGGCGGGGCGCGCCTCGCGGGGCCCCGAGCCAGGAGACGGAGCGGACCAGAGCACCGGTACCAGGCTGCTCCGGCCCGGCTAGTACCTGCCGCGCCGGGCCCCGCTCGACGACGCACCCCCCCTCGAGCACGATGATCGAATCGGCGATCTCGACAGCCACGCGCACGTCCCGGGTACTGATCACGATGGCCAGGTCGCCGCGTCGCGTGAGATCGCGTAACAGCGCCAGGATCCCGGCCTGGATGGTCAGGTCGAGACCAGCGGTGGGCTCATCGGCGATCAGCAACTCCGGCTCGCCGGCCAGCGCCCTCGCGATCATCGCTCGCTGCCGGATCCCATCGGGCAGCTGGTGGGGATAGGCGTCCACCCGGCGGTGCGCCGCCGCTACTCCGACCGCCTCCAGGAGATCGATGGCGCGGTCCCGCGCCGCCGCGCTGGACCCACCGCGGTGGAAGCGGACCGCTTCGCTGAGCTGGGCGCCGACGCGATAGAGGGGGTGCAGGGAATCCGGAAGGAGCAACGCGATGCCGCCCCGCCGGGTCCACCGGCGCCGGCCACGCCCACTGATGACGTCGTCGCCGCGCCACACGACGCGGCCCTGGATCCGGGCTCCAGGCTCGCGCATGAGACCGACCGCCGTCAGCGCGAGGACGCTCTTGCCCGACCCTGACTCGCCGACGATCGCGAGCGTCTCGTCCTCGTGTACATCAAAGCTGACGCCGGTCAAAGCCGGCGCGACGACGCCGGCAGCACCCGGGAAGGACACGTGGAGGTCCTCGACGCTGAGGAGGGATTCGGCCATGGTCAGGAGCTGCGAGCTCGCGGGTCGAGCCAGACATGGGCGATGTCCGCGAGGACGCCCAGGACGACAACGAACATCGCCGCCACGAGCACAGTGCCCTCCAGGACGGAGAGGTCGCCAGCCGCGGCGGCTTGGTAATTGAGCGACCCGATCCCGGGGATGGAGAACACGGTCTCGACCAGGATCGCCCCGCCCAGAAGGCCACCGATCTCCACGCCGAGGATGGCCGTCATCGGTGTTATCGCGACCCGGACGGCGTGGCGCCAGCGAACCCGCCACTCCGCACTGCCCGAGGCCAGCTCGGCCCGAATGTAGTCCGAATCCATGACCGCCACGAGGTTGTCCCGCAGAAGTCGCGATGAGATCGCCGCCTGCCCGGCGGCCAGCGTGAGCCAGGGCAGGATCAACGCGGTGAACCAGCGGCCGGGGCTCACGGTCAGGCCGACGTAGGAGCTCGCGCCCGGCAGGATCGGGAGCTTCCCGATGTCGGACGCGAACAGCAGCAGCAGGATCAGGCCCAGCCAGAAGGCCGGCGTCGAGTTCAGCACGATCGCCGTGCCCATCGCCGCCCGGTCGATCAGCCTGCCGCGGCGGGCTGCGCAGACGACCGCGAGGGCGATGCCCACAGCCGGCCAGAGCACGACAACTCCAGCGATCAGGGACAGGGTTGCCGGCAGCCGGTCGAAGATGAGTTCGCGCACCGGCTGTCCCGAGACATAGCTGTAGCCGAGATCGAAGTGCAGCACGAGTCCTTTCAGGTAGTCCCAGAACTGCGTGTAGATCGGCTTACCGAGGCCGAGGGCCTGTGTCACCTGGGCGAGAACCGCCGCACTCGGGCGAGGGCCGGCCCGGAGCGTGGCGCCGTTCGCGTTCGGCAGGATGTAGAAGAAGACGAAAGTCAGGAGCGCGACGAGAAACAGCAGAGCGATCCCCCAGAGCACCCGGCGAGCGACATATCGGCTCATCGGGCGCGCCACGTATCGGTTCACGGGGCGGGCCACCCTCAGCGCCATTCGCTGCTCCGCGCGGATCCCACACGGGATTCGCCGCGGTGGGGGCGGCTTGGCCGAACCGCTTGCAGGTTCAGCGCCCGCAGAAGCCCATCGCCGGCCACGTTGAACGCGACGACCGCGAGCAGGAGTACGACACCGGGAAGCACGAGGTACCACCACGCCGCCGGCAAGTAGATACGGGACTCGGCGATCAGCCCTCCCAGGGTCGAACCCGGCGGCTCTCCGCCGACACCGAGAAACGTGAGGGCGGCCCCCAGCAGCATGTTGGTGGCGATCAGCAAGATCGAGTAGGCGACCACGGGGGCGACCAGGTTCGGAGCGATCTCCCGAAACAGGATCCGGGAGGGCGAAGCACCCAGCGAACGCGCCGCCGCGACGAACTCCTCTTCGCCGAGCGCGAGCACCTGTCCTCGCACGATCCTCGTGACGGGAGCGAAGCTGCTGATGGCGATGATGAAGATGATGACGGGGGCGCCTGGCGCCAGCGCCCCGCTGACGCAGCCACCCGCCCCGCACGCGGCGCCGAGGGCTAGGCCAAGCACGAGCACCGGAAAGGCCTGGAACAGGTCAAGAACGAGCGAGATCACGACGCCCGGCCAGCGGCCGAACCACCCCGCGAGCAGGCCGAGGATGCAGCCCAGGAGCGCCGCGACGGCGGTGCCCGCGACGGCCACCGCCAGCGATAGGCGCAGTGCGTATAGGGCTCGCGAGAGCAGGTCGCGGCCCAACTGGTCGACCCCGAAGGGGTGCGCGAGCGTCGGCCCGGTCGGGCTGTGGAAGGCACCGGTCAGCTTCACATCCTGAACGTCTGGCCCCGGCAGCCCGAGCAGGCGCACCACCAGCGGGGCGGCGATGGCGAGGACGAGAAGCGCGATCACGATGATCGCTGCGACGAGCGCAGCGCGATCGGACCGAAAGCGCCGCCAGAACAGCTGGCGCGGGGTCAGCGCCTCGGTCTGGCCAGCGAGCGCGTCAACCCTGGTCCCGGACATCTCGGCCCGCAGGGCCATCTCGGGCGCACCGAGGCTCACTGACTCAGTTGCCTTCTGTCACGCTGTCGGACCGCGCCGTCACTGGGCCGATAGCAGCACAATCCGGCGACCCATGCCGCTCAGGATGCGGCAGGCATGCCGACGGCGCACCGCGGCTACTCTGCTCTGCTAACCCGGGCCGGCCCTCGTAGCTCAATGGATAGAGCACGCGCCTCCTAAGCGCGGGATGCAGGTTCGATTCCTGCCGGGGGCATTGCCAGCCTAAGTTCCGCTTAAGGCCGCGGTATACCTTCCGGGCTCCTCCTCGCAGAGCGCGCACTCGAGGTTCCAAGCACCCGGCCGACGGATCCGAACGGGCGTCTCGCTCGCCTCTGACCCGCTACCGTCAGCGTCCGCTGTGGCACAGGAGACGCTCGAACCAGCCGCCTCGCGGGCGGACGTCGGCGACGTTCCGGCCGGGGAACGGCCGCCGCTGCACCCCCGCCACGCCTGGCTCTTGGGCACCGCCGCCCTGATCGTTATCTCGGTCGCCGTTGTGCGGTGGGCCAACACCCGGCCGGGCTTCGACCCCTACGGCTGGCTCACCTGGGGCCAGCAGACCCTGACGCTCGGGCTCAACACCAACGCCGCGCCGTCCTGGAAGCCGCTCCCCTATCTGTTCACCGTCCCGTACGCAGTGTTCGGCCACTTTCAGCTGTGGTTGTGGATGATCACCTCGGTGGCCATCTCGCTCAGCGGGATGGTGTTCGCCGCCCGGATCGCCTACCGCGTGACGGACGCGCCGCGCGAGCGCCGCTGGGCGGCGATCGTGGCGGCGGCGTTCGCGGCGGTGGCGCTGAACCTGATCACCCAGCGCTCGCCCGAGTACTCGGTCTGGCATTACATCCTGAGCGACCAGTCAGATCCAATGATCGTGTCGCTGTGCCTGGGCGCGATCGACTGCCACCTGAGCCGGCGCTACCGCTGGGCGTTCGTACTCGGAGCTCTGGCCGGACTCGGGCGTCCCGAGGTCTGGGCCTTCCTCGGTCCCTACACGATCTGGGCCTGGCGGGCGCAACCCAGGATGCGGCCCCTGCTGGTGGGCGGCGTGCTCGCGATGGCTGCGCTGTGGTTCGGCATCCCCGGCATCTCCTCCCGCAGTCCCTTCGTGTCCGCAGACAACGCTTTCTACTCGGGTCGCCGGCTGACCCACGACCAGATCGGCGGGACGATCAGCCGCTTCCTCGACTTGATGCCCCGCGGACTGGAGGTGACCGCACTGCTGTCGGTGGCGCTGGCCGCGGTGCGCCGCGACCGCGTCACGCTCGCCCTGGCCGGCGCCGTCGTGGTGTGGATGATCGTCGAGGTGGCGATGGTCCTCCACGGCTGGCCGGGCGTGCCGCGCTACATGTTCGAGCCGGCCGGGCTACTGGCCGTGATCGCCGGGATCGGGCTCGGCCGCGTGCTGGTGGCGCCGCCCCGGCTGAAGGCGCCGATCGGCCTCGGCGCGACCCTCCTGGTCGTGGCGGCCGTCATCAGCGTCGTGCCGACCGGCCTGGCGGACGCCCGTGGGGAGCACAAGGACCTTGACCAGCAGCGCCTGCGCACGCGGACCCTGAACCTGCTGACCTCGGAGATCGACGGCTACGGCGGCCCGGCCCGCTTCCGCCCCTGCGGTGAACCGCTCACGCGGCTTCAGTACCAATCGTCGGTGGCGTGGGCGCTTGGCCGCAACGTGGCCAATGTCGGCTTCAAGTACGGGCCCGCGATCGCCAGCACCCGGCCGATCGTCCTGATCACGCCCTATCCCCAGGCGGGCAGCGGCTGGCAGATCACCACCCTCCACCAACGCCTCGCGTCGTGCCGTGCCCTCTAACCAGGCACCGCACTCTGGGATAGAAACTGCTCGTGGGGAGCAGAAAGACTCCCAGAGTCCCCTTCCGGGGGCTGCGGTTCAAGGACGGTCGGGGCGGTCGGGGTAGACCTCGTCGATCGTGGTCAGCGCCACGTACGGCGCCCCGGCCGCGGCCTCGATCGCGGGACCGCCGCCGGCCAGGCGGTCGCAGATGGCCAGTACGCCGCAGACCTGATGGCCTTCCTCGCGTAGCGCCTCCAGCGCCTGCAGGGTCGAGCCGCCGGTGGTGACCACGTCCTCGACGAGCATGCACCGGTCCCCCGGCTCGAGCAGGGGGCCCTCGATCCGTCGGGCCAGGCCGTGCTGCTTGGCCTCCTTGCGCACGAAGAACGCTTTGACATCGGCCCCACCGGCCAGAGCGGCGCAGGCAATCGGATCCGCGCCCATGGTCATGCCGCCGACCGCCGTGGCTCCCCACTGCGCCGCCTGAGCGGCGACGAGCTCTCCCAGCGCCGTGAAGCCGTCCCGGAGCAGGATCGCGCGCTTGGCGTCGACCAGGTACTGCGCTACGGCGCCGCTGGTGAGAACGAAATTCCCCATCACCAGCGCGTGTTCACGCAGCGCGGCCAGCAGGCGCTCGCGCGCATCGCCTGCACCTGACGTAGCCAATTTACGTGTAGTAGGTGTCGACCCAGTCGCCGATCGCCAGCCAGTTGAAGACCGGGATCGCATCGACGATGGGCAGCCGCATGCAACCGTGGCTGGCCGGGTAATCGGGAGCCGGGTCGTAGCCGTGGATGGCGTAACCGCGGATGAAGAAGTCCGAGTAGTACATCCCGTCCGGCAGGTAGCCGGGGACCCGCTCGTAGATCTGCCACGAGCCGAGCACGGTGGGCGTCGACGGCTTGCCCGAGCTGATCGGCAGGATCCAGTAGACCTTCGAGCCGTTGATCAGAGCCAGGACCTGGTCAGACAGGTCGCCCTCGGCATGTCGACCCTGGTTGGGGAAGCGCACGTTGAAGGTGCCGACGCCGTTCAGGAGATCGTTGATCGTCGCCGGGCCGACTGTCTCGTCGCCCTCGCCCCAGCCAAGGACCCGGTGGTAGGCATCCAGGGCCAGCCCGGTGCCCTGGTCATAGACCCCGGTGAGCGGGATGTAGAAATGCAGCGCCGACAGCCGCTGCTGGATCAGCTCGACCAGCCGCCCAGTTGAGCCGAAGCCCACGTTCTCGGCCAGCACGGACAGGCTCCGGCTCACCTTGAAGCCGGTGAGGCCTGAGGTCGCGTCGTGCAGGACGACCACCGACACCGTTCCCGGGGTGGACGTCCTCAGCCGCTCGGTGAACGCCCCGTAGACGTGCCGGCGAGAGGGCTTGAGCGCCAGCTTCACCGTCTTGAACAGGTGACCGCCGACGTAGGCCTTGAGCAGCACGCCCTGGCCGGCCACGTAGGGCGTCACAACGCCGGTGACGGTGAACGACCGGCCCGTGACGGTCACCAGCGTGTGCTGCACTGTGAACAGACCGGCCAGATACACGGCGGGCTTCGCCTTCGCCGCCGGCTGGGGTGCCGGCGGCGTCGGGGTCGGCGTCGGCGTCGTGACCGGGGGGCCCGGCGTGGTCGTGGTAGGGACCGGAGTGGTCGTGGTCGGCGTCGTCGTCGGCGACGCCTGAGCGACCCCGGCGAGAGCGAGGGCGGCGCCCAGGGTCAGGAGCGCGACGAGACGCGCCAGCCGATGTGAGCCCCAGAAGATCAGCCTGCGCATCTGCGCAGAGTAAATCAACCCGCGGGGCGACTTGCGACCGGATCCGCCCGCGGCCGCGAGAGCGGGCCCGTCAGCGCGGCGATGGCGAGCAGCGAGCCGAGGGTCAACAGGGCGATCTGCCACGCACTCCAGCCGAGCTGGTTGACCCCGAGGGCGAGGCAGTTGTTGAAGGAGTGAAGCGCCATGCACGGGTACAGCGACCCCGTCCGCCAGCGCACCAGACAGAGCACAAACCCCAGGAAACCGAGCGGGATGAGGTACTGCGAGGACGCCGAGCCGGTGTGCGCCAGTCCGAACAGCAGCCCCACGATCACCGCCGCGATCCACGGGCCGAGCTGCCGGCCGGCCACCGAGATCCGCATCCGGCGCAGGACTCCGAACAGGAAGCCGCGGAAGAAGAACTCCTCCGCCATGGGTGCGAACACGCACACGAACACGGCAGCCGCGACGAGCGCGGCCGTGCTGTGCGTCACCCCCAGCTCGCTCGGCAGCTTGTCGCTGCCATGCAGCGACAGCAGGCTCGAGTACACGGAGGTGACGACGTAGTAGCCGCCGCCGCCCACGACGAAGGCGATCGCGCCCCGGCGCCACGGGATCCGGCGGTAGCCGAAGTCGGCCAGCCCCATCCGGCCCTGGAGGAACGAGAAATAGAGCGCGGCGCCGACGAAGGCGAGGTCGAAGCAGAAATCGGCGGTCAGGCTCACCGCCGGAGTGGGATGAGACAACGATGACCCGAAGGCAGAGCCGAGGATCTCGATCAGCAGCGTGATGAAGATCCCGGCCGCCAGCCCGAGCAGAACCCCGGCCGGCGCGATCCACAGCTGCTGGCGCTCCTGGGGAGGTGACGGGGATCCGGTGGACATCGGGCTCAGGGTAGACCCGGCGAGCGCTCGGCCACGAGGCGCGGCAGCTCGGCCAGCGAGCGAATCAGGCGAAGCCCGCCGGGGCCGGGCGCACCACAAGGCGCCCGGACCGGCGCATCCCCAGCATCCCCGCGAACGAGCAGGATCGGCTCGACCCCGGCCGCGCGCGCCCCCGCCACGTCCTCGTCGAGGCGGTCTCCGACTGCAAGCGCCTCTGCGGGAGCGACTCCGGCCAGACGCAGTGCGGCGCGAAACACCGCGGGCGCCGGCTTGGAGGCGCCAGACAGCGCCGATGTAACGACGCCGTCGACGAGGTCGACCAGGCCCGTTGACGCGAGCACAGCCGGCAGCGAAGCGTCCCAGTTGCTGGCCACCACCAGCCGGAGCCCCGCCTCACGCAGTGCCGACAGGGCCGGGGCGGCGTCCGGGAAGGCCTTGAACACGAGCGCATCGACCAACGCCCCGGTCATCGCCTCCCGGTTCACCTCGGCCAGCGCCCGCGACTGGGGCAGCTGCGCCCGCAACACCTCGGCGCAGCGGCCGCGCAGCGCCTGCACCCCGGCCTCGTCCGCGGCTTCGCCCAGGTGCCGGCGGTAGTACGCGATCTCGGCGCGCATCGCCCGCTCGGCCTCCCCGGCACCCACGACCACCCCAAAGCGCTCGCGCAGGAGACGGCGCAGGCGCGGCGCGGGAGGTTCGAGCGCGACCAGAGTGCCGTGCGCGTCCAGCAGCACGGCCCGGATCACGCCACGAACCGCCAAGTGGCGAACTCGGCGGTGAACAACCCGAGCAGGACGGCGAACGTCGGCAGTGCCACCCCGGCCAGGCGCCGGCGCCTGATCACGTCGGCCCCCCACATGAACAGGGGAAACAGCACGACCTCGTAGCGCGGCAGCGAAGCCAGAGGCTGCGGCGTTACCGGGTAGGAGAGCGGCATCGCCAGCGAGGCCAGGGCGTACGCGCCGTAGGCGAAGGGCAGACGCCGGAAGGCGCCGACGCAGGCCACGGCCCCGAGGACCAGGAAACCGAACAGCATCAGGTTCTGCCCGGCGACCTGCAGCGCGTTGCCGCCGGCCAGCTTGAAGTAGATCGGCGGGGGCGGCCCGTGGAGCAGCTGACGCAGGCCGTCCCAGGCGGCCACAGCGCCTTTCCACACCCCTCCGAACGGACCGGAGAACTCCCGGTACCAGACCGCCTGGGCCTGGAAGGGAGCGAATGGATGTCCGGTCGCCGCCGCCAGGTAGAGGACGTAGGCGGCCAGGCCGAGCGGGATCAGGCCGGCCCAGAGGAACTCGAGCCCGGCACGGTGACGCGGCAGGAGGCGTCGCCATCCGGCGAAGCCGCCGCGCGCCCAGCGGGAGTCCGCCAAAAGGCGGTCGGCCCGAGGCCCGTAGAGGTACAGGAGGACGACGGGGACGAGCAGCATGATCCCGCTGTTGCGCGAGGTCGCGGCCAGCCCGCCCAGCAGGCACGCCGTGGTCCACCGGCCGTAGCGCGCCAGCAGGAAGCAGCCCACCGACAGCGCCAGGTAGAGCGATTCGCTGTACACGGCCGAGAAGAAGTAGGCGACGGGACAGAACGCGACCAGGAGCACGGTCAGGCGGGCGCCGGACTCGCCAAGGTCGAGCGCTGCCAGCCGGTGCAGCAGCACCAGCCCGATCGCGAACAGCACCAGGGAGATGAGGATTCCGGCGATCAGGTCGGAGCCGATCACGATCCCCAGGCCCCTCATGAGCAGGGGATAGAGCGGAAAGAACGCGGTCTTGGCCTTGTCCTGGCCGTAGCCGCTGCGCGCGATATCGAGATACCAGACGGAATCCCAACGCGCGAACGGGGCCACCAGCAGGTTCCCGAAGTAGCCGAACGGCGCCGTGACTCGGGTCGGGTCAAAGCCGGCGGTGTCCGCTGCGCGCCCGACCTCCAGAACGGCCAGCACGCCGGCGAAGAACACGACCAGTCGCGAGCCGAGGAGCGCCCGCCACGCTACCGCCCAGGAGCCCGCCCAGCTGGGCGGCGACGCTGACGCGCGCTGGGCCGGGGGGGCCTGCGGAGTGGCGGTGACGGCTTGCATGAACCGCTGCCGAGTGTCCCATCCCGGCAGGAGACACGTGTGTGCAGACCGAACAATCCTCACAGCTACACTGGAATCCGGGCCGGACGGCTTTTTCACGTGCGCGTCCGCCGTCCGGGCCAGAACCCCTCGATGAGCCGACGTGAACGACAGCGGCGCCGCAAGCGCAAGCGCGCACACCCCGTAAAGCGGGTGCTCCTGTTCGGGGCGATGCTCCTCGTCTGCGGCGTGATCCTCGGCGTGATGGGCGTCGTCGGCTGGGTCGTGGCGGTGGCCGACTCCGCACCCAACATCAACCAGCTGCGCCCGCGCGTTCCGGGCCAGATCTCGGAGGTGTACGCCGCGAACGGCAGCCTGCTCGGCTACATCGACTCGGATGTGCTCCGCACCGTCGTGGCCGCGAACCAGCTCCCGAACCGGCTGCGCGAAGCGACCGTCGCGATCGAGGATCGCCGTTTCTACCATCACGGCGGCGTCGACTACGAGGGGATCCTGCGGGCCGGCGTGAAGGACGTCTTCTCAGGCGGAAACGCCCTGCAGGGCGGCTCGACGTTGACCATGCAGCTGGTCAAGAACGTGTACCTGCCCGACCGGATCAAGGATCACGTCAACCTGAAGTACAAGATCATCCAGGCCAAGCTGGCCAACGAGCTCGAGGACCATCATTCCAAGGCCTGGATCCTCACGCAGTACCTGAACGACGTCGACTACGGAACGGTGGGCGGCCAGAGCGCGATCGGCGTGGGAGCCGCCTCCCAGATGTTCTTCAACAAGCCCGTCGAGGACCTCGATCTGGCGCAGGTGGCGCTACTGGCCGGCCTGCCGCAGGCACCCTCTGTGTACAACCCGTTCACCGCGCCGGGACTGGCGCGGACCCGGCGCAACCAGGTTCTCGCCGCGATGCTCACCTCCCACTACATCACCAGGGCTCAGGCCGCCAGAGCGGAGGCATCGCGGCTGCAGGTCGTCCGCAACGACTTCTACGAAAACGTGAACCAGCCCTACGTCTTCAACTACGTCAAGGCCCAGCTGATCCAGGATCTCGGCCAGGCCACCGTGGACCGGGGCGGCCTCAAGGTCTACACCACCATCAACCTGCAGGATCAGGCGACCGCGCGGCGGGCGATTCTCAACCACGAGGGCGCGCCGGGCGATCCCGCCGCCGCCCTGGTCAGCATCGACCCGAGCAACGGCCAGATCGTGGCCATGGCCCAGTCCACCAACTACGGCACCGGTCCCGGCGAGACGACCTTCAACTACGCGAGCCAGGCCGCGCGCCAGACCGGCTCGGCGTTCAAGGTGTTCGCGCTGATGACGCTGATCCACGACTACGACGGCGACCCCAACACCACCTATTACACCTCGAAGTTCCTGGCTCCCGGCTGGCTGCCTGCCTACCCGACATATTCGGTGAGCACCGCCGAGGACTCCTACCAGGGGGTTATCAACGTGACCAAGGCGACGTGGCTGTCGGACAACACCGTGTTCGCCCAGCTGGCCCAAGACCTGACGATGAAGAAGGTCAGCGCCACCGCCCACGCGATGGGGATCACCTCGCCCCTGTCCAATTACCCGTCCGAGGTGCTCGGGGCGGTCGCCGTCTCACCACTGCAGATGGCCGACGCCTACGCCACCCTGGCCGACGGCGGGGTTCACCACACCGCGACCGCGATCAGCCGCGTTGTCCTCCCGAACCAAACCACCGTCAATCTCGGAGACCCCGTCGGCAAGCGCGTCTTCAGCTACCCGGAGGCATACGAGGGCGACACGGTACTCGAGAACGTGCTGACCATCCCAGGGGCAACCGGCACCGCCGCCTACTACGGCTGCCCGGCCGCCGGCAAGACGGGCACCACCAACAACTTCACGGACGCCTACTTCGACGGCTACACGCCGCAGCTGACTACCGCGGTGTGGGTCGGCTATCCCAACGAGACGGAGTCGATGGCCGATGGCTACGGCGGCACGCTGGCCGCGCCGATCTGGCACGACTTCATGGAGTCGGCCTCCGACGGCTACTGCGGTGATTTCCAGCGCCCGGCCGTCCCGTGGACGGGCGAGCCGTTCTACGGCAAGTTCGCGGCCACCGGCAAGGCGGGCGTGGGCTACAACCTGCCGCCGAACCTGACGACCACCATTCCGATCCCGACGACGACCACTCCTGGCGTCAAGCCGGGCGGCGTGACCACGCCGGTCGGGCCGCAGGTCGGCGGAGGCGGCGGCGCGGCCACCGGCGGCGGCGGGACTCCGACCGGAGCCGGTACCGGTGGCGGAGGGGGCACGGGCGCTAACGGCGGTGGCGGCGGCGGAGGTCCGGGTGGTGCGGGCGGTGGCCACGGCGGTGGCGGTGGCGCGGCCACCGGCGGCACCGGTACGAAGTAGGCGACGCCTCACCTGCCCGGTGAGAACCCCCAGATCCGCGGCTCAGGGAGACGGCCTAGAATCCAAGCGGATGCCGAAGGAAGAAAAGGTCGAACTGGAGGGAGAGGTCGTCGAGGCGCTCCCCAACGCGATGTTCCGCGTCAAGCTCGACAACATGGATCGCGTCGTCCTCGGTCACGTGGCCGGGAAGATGCGCCGCTTCCGGATCCGGATCCTGCCTGGCGACCGCGTTCGCGTCGAGCTCTCACCGTACGACCTCGACCGGGCGAGGATCGTCTACCGGCATCGCTGAGCTCCGGCGTGAGCGTCGGGCCGGGGGCGAGAGGCCGGGAATGAGGGGTCGGGGGTGAGGGGCCGGGAGTGCGCGAGCTCGAGCTGATCGCCGAGCTGAAGCGTCTCCTGCGGCACTCCGATCCGCGCGTCGTGCGCTGGCTCGGCGACGACGCGGCCGTCACGCGCAGCCGTGGCTACGCAGTGACGTCGGTCGACACGATGGTGGACGGAGTCCACTTCAGAGTCGGGCAGCTCACCTGGGCTGAGATCGGGCATCGCGCCCTCGCGGGCGCTCTCTCCGACCTCGCGGCCATGGGTGCGGCCGGCGGCGAGGCATTCCTGGCGCTGGGTCTTCCGGAAGGCAGCGAGCGCTCCGAGGCGACCGCGCTGCTCCAAGGGGCGCAGGAGCTGGCCGGCCGCGTCGGCGTGACGGTGGCCGGCGGCGACGTCACCCGTTCCAGCGCCCTCACCGTCTCCTGGACCGTCACCGGCTGGGTCCGGGACCCGGGAGAGCTGGTGGGCCGGGAGGGAGCGCGACCGGGGGACCGAGTCGGCGTAACCGGAGCGCTCGGAGGGGCCGGGGGCGGATTGGCGGTGGTCGAAGGTCGGGTCGAGCTGGACCCCGATCTGGCGCGCGAGCTGCGCGCCCGCTACAGCACCCCTGAGCCGCGTCTGGCTGCAGGTCTTCGCTTGGCCCGCGCGGGCGCCAGCGCCATGATCGACCTCTCAGACGGCCTTGCCACCGACGCGGGCCACATCGGGGTGGCCAGTGGCGTCCGGCTGGCGCTGGAGCTGAGCCGCTTGCCGCTGGCCCCGGGCGTCGCGGAAGCCGCCGCAGCGCTGGGAAGGGATCCGCGGGAGCTCGCCGCCAGCGCGGGCGAGGACTACGAGCTGTGCGTCTGCGCCGCGCCCAGCGCCTGCCCGATGATCGAGGCGGAGCTGGCCTGCGTCGACCCGCGTGCACCGATCACCTGGATCGGCCGAGTACTCGCCCTGGACGACGCGGACGCCCCAGATGCACCGGCGCTCGGCGATGTGGGAGCCGCAGCTGGGGTCACGTTCACTGACACTTCGGCTGGCCTCGCCGGCTACGAGCACTCCCTTTGAGCTCGCCGCGGCAATCCCCGCGGGCCTCGCGCGCGTCGCGCGATTCGGAGAGCGCCCGAGCGCGGCGCAGGATCGCATCCGCCACTGCGACGGGGTCGATTTCGTACTCCCCGCGGGCCACCCGATCCTTCAGATTGGCGACTTTCCTGTCTGACTGCTTCCGTGACATGAGTTACCCGGGCATCGGCAGCTGCCTTGATGGACTGCACCGGTACCCCTCCTTCTCGTCAAGAAGCTACCCGGTCCGGGGCGAGCGCTACCACGGGTACGAACCAGCGACGGCGACGCTACGCGGAGGCGACGACGGATGGATTGGGCGTCATCTTCTCCAGCCTGGCGAACACGACGATCCGCTGAGCTGCGCTGTAGAGCGGGTTGCACGCCGACAGCACCAGGCGCTCGTAGCCGACGTTTTCGGTGATCCACCACGCGTTGGGCGGCACGACCCGGTGGTACTGGACGACGTAGGTGAAGGTGGCGTAGGGCATCTGCAACGTGATCCGGTCGCCCGGATCCATCTCGTTGATGTTCCGGAAGGGCGCGAGGTACGTGGTGCGGTGGCCGGCGATGGCGACCGTCTGCCCCAGGCCGGGAAACGCGGTCTCAGGGTAGTGTCCGGGCCCGCGCTCCAGGCTGGCCGTGTCGTCACCCTGGACGACCTCGTAGCTCGCCCCGATCTTGTTCATGACGAGCCGGCCGATGGCCGCTCCCTGGGGCACCTGGCTGGCTTCGCGCCGGGCCAGGAAGGCGACCTGCTCCTCGACGCTGGTCAGGCTGTGCAATGCCGCTCGATCGGCAGGCGACAGCGGCACGTCGCGGAAGCTGAGATAGCGCTGGTCGATTCCGTTGCGCTGGATCAGGCCGATAACGGCTGTCACCGGTTCCTGCCAGAGCAGCGTCACGCCGGCGTCGATCACCAGTAGCAGGCCTGCGACGATGAGCACCGAGGAGATGTCGCGCAGGAGCCGGCGCGTCGTGAGGTTTCCCTTCATCCCCTCATCGTCTCATGGTGCCGCGTAGAGCCGATTCCGTGCCCCCGAGCGAGCCCGGGCCGGCATAGCCGGCCGGTCCCCGCACCGTCGCGGACGCAGGTCCCGGCAGCGCGGCGGGAGAAGTAGTAGAGGCGCGGGCGGCCATCACCACTGCGCTGGCCGCGCATCCGAGCGCCACGCACCAGGCGAGCACCGCTCCGATCCCAACCCCACCACCCGCGATCAGCAGCAGCCCCGTCCAGGCCAGCCCCAGCGGCGAGAGACCGAGGGAATGGGCGTAGTAGAAGGCCAGGAGCAGTCCCGGCACCAATCCGACCACGAGCAGCCCCGCGACCACGACGCGCCGGGCCCGGACTGATGGCTGTGCCAGCCACAGCCAGAGATTGAGCGCCGGTACCACGAGCGCCGCGGCGAACGGGTTGACGATCCACAGGACGATCGCGGTCAGGCAGAGGACGACGGCCAGCGCTACCGCGGCGCCGTCGGCCGCCGGGGTGCTCGGGGCGCGCCTGTCATCTCCGAGCTCGGTGGCGAGGCGTATGCACAACGGCCGCACGGCGAGGAAGGCGACTACGATCACGACCCCAACCACGGCCAGGGCGACCGCGCCGGCGGCACCCATCCTCACGCCGCCCGCTCCCACCGGTCCGGGCGGCGTGGCCGGGAGCAGGCCCGTAACGCCGATCAATGCGGCCACCCCCGCGCCGACCAGGAAGGGGACCGCGCCGGCCAGGACCCAGGCCAGCCAGCGCCGCATCGAATGGCCGCGGCGCCGAACCCGCGCCAGGGCATCGACCGTGGCCGCGATGGCCGGGAGGATCAGCGCGAGCACGAGCAGGCGCACAGCCCAGAGCGGCACGAGCTTGCCGTCCAAGATGAGGTAGGTGCTGGGCGCAGGCACGCTCGGACCGGTGTCGAGCGCGTTGACGGCGAGCAGGACGGCTGCCTCGAGTGCGTCGACGTGGGCGGGGCTGATCGCCTTGGCCGCGGTCGGAGTCCGTACGCCGGCGAGCGAGAGCAGCACCGCCGGGATGCCGGCGGGACCGAACGGCGCCTGTTCGGTGACCGACAGCGGCACGGCGAGGTGAGCGATCTGGCCGGCCAGGCTCGTGCCGCCGACCGCGAGCCCGGCCTGCGAGGAGACGTAGGTCGCGACCGTGTTGCGCAGCAGCTCAGGAGCGACGGCCTGGCTGCCGGACCATGGGACGACGATCGGCTGGCTCGGATGCGCCGCGGCCATGTCTCCCAGCACGATCACAGCGTCGATCGGCTGATTTGTGAGCGATCGCGCCAGCTGGGTGGCCCCGGCGGCGCCGATCGAGCCGCTGGTGGAAACCAACAGCGTCG
>Ga0335074_10004404_pt1 | contig 19405 bp, 12 predicted proteins | sample Lox_Sample_23_FD_206715 | JGI IMG/M metagenome (GOLD analysis project Ga0335074, IMG submission 206715) | Soil microbial communities from Loxahatchee National Wildlife Refuge, Florida, United States - Lox_Sample_2.3 | ecosystem: Environmental > Terrestrial > Soil > Wetlands | place: USA... | reverse complement strand
GTCGGTGTCGGAGACGGTGTCGGAGACGGCGTGGGGGTCGGAGTGGGCGTGGGTGTCGGGGTCATGCACCACGCTGAGTCTGGTGACGCGCTCGCTGACGGGGACGTGGTTGCCGACGGTGTGGGCGATGGGGTGGGTGACGGGCAAGGAGTCGCCGTCGCCGACGGGGAAGGCGACGGCGTGGGGGTCTGTGTGGCGGTCGGGGAAGGCGTGGGGGTCGGGGAAGGCGTCGCGGTTGGCGACGGCGTGGGGGTGGCCGACGGGGTCGCGCATACGGTCGATGATGTCACCGGGGAAGCCTCCAGGTGCCACAACTCATCGCCGGCATCACACTGGTGCGGCAGCGGCGTGCGGAACTCGAAGTACACCACCGCGCCCGTCTTCTCGCTCACGCACGCGAACACGTACTGGCCGGTGGGCTGGATCGCCAGGACTTGCTTGGACGCGGCGCTGGCGGCCAACGCCGCACCGACGCCGATGCCCGTGAACGCGACCGCGGTAGTCGCGACGATCAACTTCAGCCTCGGTCGTGCGAACGCCTGTCCCAGCCGCATTGTCACCCTTTCGGATCAGGTTGTTATCCCCACAGATCCTCGCACTCGCCCTGTGCGCTGACTGTGCGCTGACTGTGCGCTAGATGTGCGCTCGCCTGCGTGGTGCAGGGGGCATGGCTGAAGATCAGGCAATCCTGGAAGCGCCGGTCATCGATGCCCATGTCCCGGGCTTTCTCGGCCGCGCTCTTGCAGACCCCCGCAGCCTCGACAAGCTGACCGCTGGCATAAAGCGCCGCGGCCGGCGCTGCGTACACGATCGCGGGCCAGGTCGGCGATCAGGGCTTGACCGGCCTCGGTGGCCTGGCGACCAGCGCGGAGCTGTGGGACCGGTAAGCGTGCAAATGGGGCAGGGATGATCGCGTGTACTCTTGCCCGCTCCTACGGCTCAGGCGCACGTTTCGGGATGATAATGCTCCCGCGGCAGGCTGATCACGCAGCCGCCGCCGGCCGGCAGCCGCCGTACCGGGGCAGAACGGACGTCCAGCGGCCGTTCCCGATTACCGTGTGTACTTGCACCCCTGATGAGGGGTGCAAGTACACACGGTCACTCGTATAACCTCTCCTGGCAGCACGAGATGCAGTCAATCCGCGCGGCAAGCCCGACGGCCTCCTGTACCTACCAGCGCGTTCACCAGCCACGGCTGTCCCTGCGTGTACCCGCGCAGCTCGTAGCCGTCGCGGAGTTGACGCAGCACGCTGATCAGCGACTGGCCCCGCAGGGATCCGGCGGCATCAGCTCCTCTGGCAGCCTTACAAGCCGGGCCGCGTCCGTAATCGCCGCCAGCACCGCGGCCTCAGCATCCGGCACGTCATCGCCGAACGCCTCGCCTCGCTGGCAGGAGAACCGCAGCGCCGCGTACTTCCCGGTCCCGGTCAGGTGCCGGGTGACCGCCAGCAGCGACGTCGGCACCATATAGTGCCAGGCCGGGAAACACGGGCCCGAGACGTTGAAGTACTTCACGGCCTCCACGACAGCTTCCACTTGACCCGCTGACCGGCACGTCGATCAGCCCCGTACCGCATGAGGCCATCAGCGCGAAGTCCGGGGCAACCCTCTAAAATTCGATTGTTATTTCTCAGACCACACCTCATTTAGGCCATAACTGCAGGGTGAGTAAGACAGAACGTTCATGCTGGGTATGCCACCAGTCCAATCCTGATCCAAGCAGCCCCCGCTCTCCTGGTTCACAAGATAAGTGAGCCCGCCGGCCTGCACGGCCCGCCAGTCCTGGCTCGGGTACGCGCCGCATTGATATGCCATGACGTTGTCGTGAGGGACACCCCCCAGGTAGTCCTGATTCAGGCATTCGCCGGACGCCGCATTCGTGAACGAGTACGTGAGGTTAGAGTTGAGAGTCACGTCCCACACCTCATTTATGTTGTACCTGCAGGGATAGGACAGAATGTCCTGGTGACGGACTCCGGCTGTGTAGTCCTGGTCCAGGCAGCTACCCGAGTCATCGTTGATAAGAAAATGCTTCCCTGTCTCCAGGGATGTCGGTCGGAGACTTTGAATAGGGTTTCGGGCTGCTGGCTTCGGCGAGGCGATACTGCTTGTAGCGCCGCCGCTCTCGGTGCGGCTGAGGCTTGAGGGAAGCGAACCGGCTTGAGATGCTGCGTTCGTTACTACGACCTGCCGGAAAGGAAACCAGTGGAGTCCGGCGGCGGTTCCGATATATGTAACGATAAGCGCGGCGAAACCGCATACTACTCCCCATTTTGTCCAAGGACCTTCCATGCATCCTCCACAAAAGGAACAAGGCCGGACTTTCTTCGTTATTCGCCATCGAGCGACGTAAGTGTTGTACTAACTGAATCCGCATTATCCGCGGATCGCAACGACCCATATTACAGCGCATTTTTCTGTGCGCACAGAAATCATTCCAGCACCAGGTATTCTACTGACATGCCCTGATTACCGGTACAGCGCCAGTTGCCGCCAGTTGCCAAGTCGGCCGCGCACCACTCGACGTTCCGATCGAACGTGTCGGATGCTTACTCGGGCGATTGGCCGAGTTCTGCTATCACATCGGCCGCGCTCATCGGCTTGGAGAACATGGGGTAGTCGTAGCTGATCGCGTTCTCATGTTCGGCGACCGACGTGGCTGCCGTGCAGTCGGTCAGCGTGATCACCTGATAACCGTTCTCGTAGCCGGTCCGCATGGTCGACTCCACGCAGCAGTTGGTGAGGAACCCGCCCAGGATGATCGTGGTGATGCCCTTGCTGCGCAGGATGAAGTCGAGATTCGTGCTGGCGAACGTGTCTAGGCCGCGCTTGCCTTCGACGACGATGTCGCCCTCCCGCGGCGCGAGCGAGTCCACGATCGCCGCGCCCCAGCTGCCCTTCACGAACGCGCTGCCGTCTACGACGCCCTTGAGGATGCCGTACGGGTGCTTGCTGAGCTCGTTGTAGCCGGCCGCGAACGTTATCGGCGCGTGCATGATCGTCGCGCCCGCCGCGCGGGCGGCCTCGACCAGCTGGCGCGTGTTCTCCAGCATGTTGGTCTTGTCCATGACCTCGGAGACCGCGCCGTGCAGAATGCCGCCGTCGGTAGTGAATTCGTTCTGGTATTCAATCAGCACGACGGCTGTGGTGGCTGGGTCGAGAGACATAGGCTCATGGTAACGCTGCTAGGACCAGAATGGCCGGGCAGGTGCCTACCGGTGTGCCTGCTTGCGGTGCCGGCGGTACGACTCGGTCATCCGCTCGACCTCGGCGCGACCAAGCACCCCGTCGAACGGAGAGTTCATCCGCAGCCGCATCGCATTGACGTCGCGCGAGGTGAGCACGCCGATGACCGCGTCGACCCCGGAGTTGAGCACCGTGCGCCAGCGCGTGAGCCACGGGTTTGCGCCGCCCTGCACGCGCTCGAGCTGCCGCAGGTTCTGCATGGCAATGCCGAGCACGCGATCGGGATTCTCGACGACTTTCGCCACTATGGCGAGCCCGAGCCACAACGACTCCTCGGCCTCTGGTGTCAGCGGTGCCGACGCCCGACGCATAAACTCCTCAAACTCGTCCATGCAGAGCCATTCAAGCACTCACCCGGAACGCCCGTCAGCACTTCCCCGAAACACAACACTTGTTGCGTTATCTGGGGGCGTGCATACGGTACATCTCGCCGGTATCACTCGCGGCGTCGCCGTCCTCGACCGCCAGGAGAGGCTATACGAATGATTGTGTGTACTTACACCCCCCGCCAGGGGTGCAACTACACACGATAATCGAATCCGGTCACTCCGCGCCCATTTTGTCGCGGTATGGGGGCTGGGCGGCGGGCAGCGCCGCCGCGTGGTGGTGACGGTCACGGGGTTAGGGGCGGGGCGGAAGGGGTTGGGGGCGGGGCGGAAGGGGTTGGGGGCGGGGCGGAAGGGTAGGTGGCTAATGCCCGATTTATCGAGCTTTAGGGACCTGCGGATGCTTCAGGCGATGCTGCTGGCCGCCATCGTGACCGCCCCGCTGGGGTCTGTCGCGCTGTTCCTGCCCGGCTGGCGGCGAGACCGTGGCGGCAGCCCGTGGCCGCCGGTGCGGCGGTTCCTGCAGGCGGTGATCGGAACGGCGATCCTCGCCGCGGTCGCGGCGGGTGTGCTGCGGGTACTCGGCGCCACCGAGCACAACGAGGTCGCCGCCGTAGCCGGGCTGGTATTCGCCAGCGTGGTGTGGCTGCCGGCGACCAGGCGCTGGTCCGGGGGAGCGCACCTGTGCTGGGCAACAAGCGTGTTCCTGTTCGTGGTGTACCTGGTGTACGCGCTGGAGTGGACGTTTGAGAGCCACCTGGGGCCGGCCAGTACGATCGGCGGGCTGCTGCTGTGGGTGCTCGAACTGTTCGCCGCGCTGATGTCGTGCGCGTATTTGTGGGAGATCTGCGACGCACTCGGCACCGAACGCTGGCGGCGGAGGATCACGCCCACCACCGTGCTGCCCGCCGTACCCGACGAACTGCCGTTCGTCAGCCTGCACGTGCCCGCGCACAATGAGCCGCCGGACATGGTGATCGACACGCTGCGCTCGCTGCTGCGGCTCGAGTATCCCCGGTACGAGATCTTGCTGATCGACGACAACACCGATGACGAGTCGCTGTGGCGTCCGGTGGAGGCCTGGTGCCAGCGGCACGGCGTGAAGTTCAAGCACCTGGAGAACTGGCCGGGTTACAAGTCCGGTGCGCTGAACTATGCGCTGCGGCATATGACCGACGAGAGGGCCGAGCTGATCGGCGTCGTCGACTCGGACTACCAGCTGGAGCCCGGTTTCCTGAGCCGGTGCGCGCCCGCGTTCGCCGACCCGTGGATCGCGTTCGTGCAGGCGCCGCAGGACTACCGCGGCTGGACCGAGTCACGGTACTACCGGCGGCTGTACTACTCGTACAAGTACTTCTTCGCGGTGTCGCAGCCGTCGCGCAACGAGCGTGACGGCGCGATCTTCGCCGGCACGATGGGACTCATCCGCCGGGTGGCGCTTGATGAGCTAGGTGGCTGGGACGAGTGGTGCATCACCGAAGATGCCGAGCTTTCCATCCGCCTGCTCCGGGCCGGTTGGCACGGCCTGCACATGGACCAGACATATGGCCGAGGCATCATGCCGCTGACGTTCGAGGCGCTCAAGGGGCAGCGGTACCGCTGGTGCTTCGGCGGCATCCAGATCCTGCGTATGCACTGGCGCTCGATGATGCCCGCCCGTCCGTCCCGTGCCAACCACCTGACCGTGTCCCAGCGCTGGTCCTACCTGTCCGGTGCGCTGCAGTGGTATGGGGACCTGCTCGGCCTGCTGTTCCTCATCTTCCTGCTGGCCGGCGCGTTCAACCTGGCCACCGGCGGCGGTCAGCTGTTCCGCAAGCTGACCGTGTACCTTGTCGCCGCCGTGCCGGTGCTGGTGGTGCTCGGGCTGGTGCGCGCGATCGCGCTGCTGCGGCGCGGCACGGGGGCGACCACGCGAGACGCCCTCGGGGCGTTCTTCATCTGGCAGTCCACGTCGCTGGTGGTGGCGCGCGCCTCGGTGCTCGCCCTGTTCGCGCGCAAGGCAGCGTTCCTGCGCACGCCTAAGACCAGCGAGCGGACCAGGTGGTGGGAGGCGCTGCGCGCGAACTGGGCCGAGTCGATCCTCGCGCTGCTCGGGTTCGCCGGCATCGTCGCCGCGCTGACCAAATACAACCAGTTCAGCGGCCCGCTGCTGGCCGCGCTGTTGCTGTTCCCGACGCTCGGCATGGCCGCGGCCCCGGTCAACAGCTGGGCGGCGCGGCGTGCCGCGCTGCCGGTATGGCTGCGTGAGCGCCGCCGCTCCGAGTACCGGCGGGACCGCCGCTCGTTCGCGGCCGGCGCTGCCGCCGGCGGGGCGATCGCCGTGCTCGGCATCGCGGCCGCCGCCGTCGTGCTGCTGGTTCTCGGCCACCAGGTGAAATCTCCGGACCTGGTCGGCCCCGTACAGGCTCCGTCCTCGTCCAGCAGTCCGTCCCAGTCGCCGAGCTCCTCACCGTCCCCGTCAGCGACACCATCGGCATCGCCTACCCCTACCTTGTCGCCCACGCCGACAGCATCGCCAACCCCTATCTCGTCACCCACGCCGACCACGTCGCCGACATCGGCAACAACGTCCCCCACGGCATCACCCGTAGCGTCGTCGTCCTCGACGTCCGCCGCCACCGGGGCCCCCGCTACGAAGGCCCCCGCCACGAAGGCGCCCGCCACTGGGGCGCCGTGAACTGGCGCGTTTAGAGAAGCAAAATCATGAAGCGATCCGCACCGAGAAGGACGTGGTGGTGAGGCCGGTGCCGGCTCGCCACAGCTCGAAGCCCGCCTCGACGTCGATGAGGTAGCAGCTTTCCGCCAGGTAGCCGCGCAGCACCGCGTCCTGCGCGAGGACGCCGATATCCAGCCTGGTCACCGACGTGACCGGCGTCGTCATGAGGTACGTGATCGTGCGGCCCCACCGCTGCGGGCCACCCCACACGTCATACGTGTACCCGCCGAGGGTGACCTGGGAAGCGATCAAAGAGCCGAACGGACGCACGCTGCCGGTGTGGTTGAGCCACACCATCAGCTCCGTGCAGTCGGGTTGGCCACTGGTCCGCGGCGTCTTGTTGAACCAGATGTCGTACGCGGCGTTGTAGGTGCCGTGGGCCGGCTGCACCGTGCTCCAGTTCGTAGTAACCCGGCCCGGCACCAGATCCGTGACCGGCACCGGGTTGGCCGCGAGCCCGCCAGAGCCGCACTGCCCCCAGTGGCAGCCCTGATAGATAGAGGGGTACGCGCCGGGCCCGCCGTCGGCCGGCTTAACGATAGAGGACCGGGTCACGGTGAACCCGGTACCGCCGTGCAGCGTGACACATTCCGGCGCGGTTGTGCCGTACCTGTTGTTCTGCACGACATACCCGCCGGCCACCGACGCCCGCTGCGAATCGCAGAGCTGCACGGCGACCGCTCCACCAGCACCGGAACCGGACGAGGTAGTACCGCACGCGGCCATCGCCACGACCAGCCCGGCCGTGACGATAACCGCGATAACAAGCCGTCTCACACTTTTAGTTATGCATCATCTTCTTTCTCCTGACCACCACCGGGAGGGCGAGCAGGCCGACGGCGGCCACGGCCGTGGTGCGGTACGTGCCCCAGCCGCCGGACGACGAACCCGGGCACCACGGGTTGGATGGCACGCCGGCACACGGGTTCGGCATCGTCGGCAGCTTGGACGGCAGCGGTTTCATGATCACCTTGCCGGTGACCTTCGGATAGTGCATGGCGGACGTGCACGCGCCGAAGCCGGTGTCGCATAGCACCTGGGCGAACAGCGCTCCGCCCGTGTTATTCGATTTCGTAATACCGCCGCAGGCCGGCTGGGCCTTCTCCAGGTTGGACGGCGCGCTGCCGTCGGGGTCATGGTTCCCGGCGAAGCAGTTCGCTGGCTCTCCGCCGAACAGCGTGATCTGCCCGAAGTCGGAGTTGCTCGGGTTGCGGAAGTACCCGTCATGCTTGAACGTGTTGTCGAGAAGCGCATCGCCTTCGGGGTCCATCACGCAGCCGAAGCCCGGGAACTCGTTTCCGCCTATGCCCGAACACGTCTGGTGCAGGCTCGGCTTGCCCGACTGCGCGTATGGCACGAACAGGACGCCCCAGGCGCCGTTGTTGACGAACGTGTTGTCCATGACCGTGTCGAAACGCCCGCCGGAGATCGTCATGCCGGTGCCGATAGGCCCGGCCGCCGCGGTGCCGGCCGCCGGCGCCATGTTGTTGTTATTGTCGTGGAAGTAGTTGTGAATGACCACCCAGCACGAGGTGGTGTGCGTGATCTTGCTCGTGCCGCCGCCCGGGCACTTCCCGATCTGCGGAGCGGGCGGGTCGCCGATGATCTGCGTATTGGTGTCCAGGCCGTCCTGGTTGTCATCGAACTGGGAGTTCTCGATGATGACCGTGCCGCCGGAGTTCGTGCCCGAGTAGCCGAGCGCGTTGTTCTCCATCCACATGTGGTCCATCGTCACGTCGCACTGCTGCAGGCACGCGCCCACGTATGTGCCAGAGTCGTTCATGTTGCTGGCGTACAACTCGTTCAGCTCTGCCGGGCCGGCCGAGTTCGACGCGAAGATACCGTATTCGGCGGCAGTGCTCTCGCTGCCCAGGTACGTCGAGGTGGCGGTCAGGTAGCTGCCCCAGTAGCCGGTCTCGCCGATCTTGCCGGAGCCGTCGCCGCCGTTCCACCAGATCTCGTTCCCCGAGTCGCCGGTGCCCGCCATGTAGTTGCACACGGTAAGGTTCTCGATCGTCACGTTGCTGGCTTTCCAGACCAGGATGCCGTTGCGGCCAACCGCCTTGCCGTTGACGACGCGGCCGAAGTTCTGCGCTGACGGCGAAGCACTGCATGGTGTGGAGCCGGCCAGCGTGCCGTCGACGATCACCGTGTCGCGGTTCATGCCGCGCAGCGTGATATCCGGCTTGTCGATGTACACGCCGCCCATCGCGCCCTCAGCGGGGTTGCCGTACGGGCCGGTCTCGTCAGCGTCCTCGTGGTAGTCGCCGGGGCCGACCAGGATGTAATCGCCGGGCGCGGCGGCGTTGACCGCCGCCTGGATTGTCTGGTACCGGCCGGCCTTGCCGTCGTACGTGCCGACCAGCAGGACCTTCGCGGACGAAGCCGAGCTTGCCGGTGCCGCCCAGGCGGCCAGCATTCCCAGGCCCAGCAGCACCGCCGCGGACACCGACACCACGTGCGCCACAGTGCAAACACGTATCGCCATAATGCCTCCAGTTCACCCCCACAGTCATACAAAGACCATAGGCGCGACGGCTACCGGCGGGTAGGCCCATGCCCAGGCCGGCCGTGGTCTCTCTCCGGATAACGTGTAGATTTACCCGTTCGTGAAGTACCGACCCTCGAAAATTAGGGTTATCGCTTCACGAAGGATAAATCCCGCACGCCAACCGGGCTCGCGGGACGCTTGCTCCAGCGACGCGTGCTCCAGCGCCGCAGCCAATTAATTCTCTGTTAAGTGCCCGATTTGAGGTCTTGACAGCGTTAGCCGACCGTTAGAGAGTTGGTGCTGACCAAGCATCGCCGTGATCCTGGGGCAGGGAACAGGATTGTTAGGATCGCGCGGTGAGGGAGTGGGACCCAATCACCCACCCATTTCGCCGGTCGCTTGAGCATGCCCTTGCATGCGAGCTACCAGCGGATCCAGGGGTCCCAGCGGAAGGGGGGCGTATGCCCAGTCTTGATTCAGAGCGAGCACTGAGTATTTAGCCGTAAGTACCGTCGCCGTCGATTTATCGTCTACCGCCAGGTTATTTCCACGCACCCGCGCCGCGGGTTCGCATTTATGGAACCCCTAATAACCTGGCTTTTTTGTGGCATGCCATTTGGCGATATTCCCGCAACGATGTTCTGCCAGTATGCCCGAATCAAATTAAGGATGCACCATGTCTACGCCAGATCCCAGCGAAGAAATCCAAGTCACGAATAACAGCGGATCGCCCGTCGTCATCCTGCTGCCGACCACGTCCACCCAGACTCAGGACGCGAACGCGACCGTTGTGTACGGCCAGCAGGAGGAAGTCCTCACCGCGGTGGACGGGAGCACGTCGATCCCCAGCGGGCAGACGAAGACCTTCGTCCTAGACCAGACCTACGTCGACCCCAACACCGGGCAGACCGAGTACTCCACCATTTACGACCTGCTGCCAAGCACCGCTAGCTGGTATCAGCCGGTGGCGAACCTCGGCGTCATCCAGGGGTTCGACACTCCGCCGACGTACCCGCCGCAGACCGTGACCGCCGCCAGCGTCGCGGCCTTCAACAACGCCGCGCTGTTCGTTCAGACCATCGCTGCATATCCCACGTCGGCGCTCGCGACGAGTTACCAGCAGGCTGTCAGCCAGTCGCAGAGCAACGCGTCCGGGCAGGCAAACGGCTCGGCAGACTCCTCGAACAACGTCGCCCAGAGCATCAGCGGCACCGTCGACGCCTTCTTCCAGGGCACGAAGACCTTCCAGAACGTCACGCTCGCGGCGGTCGTCGCCATCCAGTCCTACTACGCCACGTTCCCGTTCGTCTGGGCGCAGTACCAGAACACCGCGACCACCTACTACCTGTACAGCAGCAACGGGACCGCAACGAGTTTCGTGGGGACGCTGTCCCTCACCCCGCCGGCGGCGCTGAACGTCGCGGCGGCTAACGGCGGCTACCAGTGCGCGTTCACCCCCGCGTCCAACGGCTCCGACACGACGAACGTCAATGTCAACACCTCGGGCGCCAAGAACCTCACGTACACCAACGGCCTTTTCGTCGACAACCCGGACAGCGACATCCCGCAGATAGCCGTGAAGGGCACCTTCCAGATCCAGAGCCTGTTCACCGGCAAGTCGACCGACACGAACATCATCCCGGTGCTGACCGGGACCGTCGACGGCACGACCTGCATCGGGTTCGATCAGCCGCAGCTCAGCTCCGACCCCAATTCCACGTTCTGGGACACCCTGTTCCACCCGCAGAACGCCCAGCAGATCTTCCAGTCGATCATGGAGATCGGCGGCTTCGTCATGCTGCTGGTGTTCGCCGGCCAGATGCTCTACGGCGCGTACAAGTTCTTCCGCGGCCTCGGTGCCGCCAAGCAGCCGACCACCGAAGATCTGCTCAACGAGAAATTCGACGCGTTCCAGCAGAACATGCAGAAGGCCTTCGAGGAGGGGTTCAAGCAGTTCAACCCGAAGGGGACCCCGCCGGCGAGCACGGAGGCGGCGACCAGCGGGGTGAAGACGCAGACCGACGTCGTCTCGGACAACGTGTCCGCGGGCAAGCTGCAGACCGGGCTCGAAGCCCAGGCCAAGAACCTTGAGACGGTCGCCGAGCTCGAACCGGACATGAACTCGGGGCAGCTCGCGACGCTGGAGAGCGCGGCCGGCGATCTGCGGTCGTCCATGAACGCCCTGGAAACCGCGCCGACGACCGATCTCGGCCCGACCGTTACCGCGCAGACGACGCAGCTGAAGAGCATCACTACTGACATCGGCAACTTGCAGGAAGACCTGAGCAGTTCCATCGGCGCGCAGACGCAGGCCGAGATGAACGAGAACACGAACCTGACCAAGCAGGTGACCGAGGAAGTGGAGAACATGGCCGAGGAGCAGCAGTCCGTTGAGACCAACGACGATCCGAAGAGCGAGGGCATCGAGCCAGAAGGCGAGTTCTTCGGATGAGCGACGGGACGAACCCGGTCTGCACCGTCGTCAACCAGACCGCAAACGACCTGGACATCTACACCTTCACGGTGCCGCAGGGGGCCTCGACCAGCAATCCGGCCTCGATGTACCCCATCTATACCAAGGTGGGCACTGCGGCCAGGAACGCCACGACCACCTATACCCCGGCCCAGCCGATCGAAGATCTCGCCTTCACGCTGGTCACCACCGGCCAGCCGATCGCGACGGCGGTCACCAACGTCCTCGGTGACACCACGGTGAAGATCACCGACGACAACGTGACCAGCAGCCAGAAGGCGTTCGCGTTCATGCGGAGCTACTGGGGCAGCCCCTACAGCCCGGACAGCCTGGCTCTCAACGACCTCATCTTGACCAGTACCGATCTCACCCAGCAGCTCACGCAGGTAAACGCCTGGCTGACCGCGAACAACATGGGCTTCGACTATGCCCTGTTCACCGCCGTGACCTACTGGGCCGAGAACGACGTCAGGGCCTGGGGCGGCACCGCTGGCCTGACGCTGTACTGCTACAACCCGTCCCCCCCGCAGCCGATCATCCCGCTCGTGCTGCCGAACACGTCAACCGGGACGATCGTGCTGGCCGCGGACGGGACGGCGAAGTTCGTCCCTGCCTCCGGTAGCGCGGTACCGCTGACGTACTCCCAGCGCACGCTCGCATCGGCTGGGGCGACCCAGACCTCTGGCGTGTCGCTGCAGCTCGTCGTGCAGGACATGGTCCTGCACGACGGCGATGAGGGCACCTATATGCCGTTCCTCACCGGCAAGGACAACGGCGAGGACATGATCGTCCAGCCGTACCAGGTGCCTAAGATCGCCTGGTGGATGGCGGCATACGACCTGGCCAACATCGTCTACACCGCCGTGAACGTGATCATGATGGTGCACACGGTGATCTCGCTGGCCAAGAGCCTGCCGACCCTGTTCAACTCGCTGAAGTCCGGCGCGCAGGAGCTGATCAGCGCCATCAAGACCGATGCCAACAGCCTGTCCGAATGGATATCCAGCAGCTTCACCAGCGCGGCCGAGGAGAACAGCGGGCTGGTGAACGTCGATGTCGACACCGACGTGGATGTGGACGTCGACGTGGATGTCGACGTGGATGTGGACGTGGACGTCGATGTGGACGTGGATATCGACGTGGATATCGACGTGGATATCGATGCCCTCGTCGTGGTGGACATCGATGTGGACATTGACGTGGATATCGATGCCGACGTCGACACCGTGGTGGACAACGTGACCGACACGGACACCGACGTGGACACCGACATCGACACAGACGTCAACGTCGACAGCTCGGCCCTGCTCGGCCTGGTCAAGCGGATCGGCACCGCGCTGTGGGACAACAAGGCCGCGATCCTCAAGTTCGTGCTCTCGAACGCGGCCGTCATGGGCGCCATGACGGGTGCCCAGTACCTGCTGCAGTACTGGTACCAGAAGGCCAGCCAGAGTTACGCGGGCGAGCAGCCTTCCGCCGCCGCGCCGCTCGGCCTGCTGCTGAACTACATGGAGAACCCGGCCAACTCGGTCGAGCAGCGCTGGACGACGTTCTCTTACTACGTGGCGGCCGGCGCCACGCCGGCCGAGCAGCAGATGGTCGTCAGCGGCATGCTCAACATGAAGAACGCGGCCGACGACGCGGCGCTCGCGGCCTGGCGGTGGACTACCGCACAGCAGACCGCGGCCGTCACCGCCATGGAGCAGTACACAACCACCGCCCAGCAGCCGCAGGCCTACACGACCCTGGCCGCGTACACCTTCGACGGCAAGACGTTGCCGATCAAGGTCGGTGCCGGTGTGGCCCTCCAGTACATCGCGAAGATCCTCTGACCGATGGAAACTTTCGAAGAACACCGGCGTGCCTGGGAAGAGCTAGCCGACGGCATCGCGAAGCTCAGGCACGTCGTCTCCGACGACCCGGCCCGGACCGTCCCTCCCGCGAAGCAGGGGGAACTGCTGATCATCGGCTCCGGCATTGACTCGATCGGATTCTCCCTGGGCGACGAGGCGCTGATCGCCAACGCCGACAAGGTGCTGTACTGCGTGGCCGACCCGGCGACGGTGGTATGGCTGCGGCAGATCAGGCCCGACGCCCTGGATCTGTACGTGCTCTACGCCGACGACAAGGTCCGCTACACCACGTACATGGAGATGGCCGAGGCGCAGCTGTACTGGGTGCGCCAGGGCCTGCGGGTCGTGGTCATCTTCTACGGCCATCCCGGCATCTTCGTGCTGTCCACCCACCGGGCGGTCCAGATCGCCCGGCGGGAGGGGCACCGGGCGGTCATGCGGGCTGGCGTGAGCGCGCTGGATACCCTGTGTGCCGACCTCGGTGTCGATCCCAGCCATCCGGGACTGCAGACACACGAGGCGACCGACTGCCTCATCCGGCGGCGGCGGATTGACACCAGCCTGCACGTCATCTTGTGGCAGGTAGGCCTTATCGGGGAGCTCGGCTACCGCCGGCAGGGCTATCTCAACAACCACTTCTCCTACTTCATCCGCTGGCTGGAGGAGCTCTACGGCTCCGATTACGAGATCACCCACTACATCGGAGCGCGCTATCCCGGCACCGATCCGCTGATCCAGGTGCACCGGCTCGCCGACCTGCATGACCCGGACCGGCAGCGTGACATCACCGGACTGTCCACGTTCTATATCCCTCCGCGTGACGCCGTCGCGATGGACCAGGAGACGGCGGTGCACCTGGGCGTGCTCGCCCCCGGCCAGCCGGTACCCCCGCCCGGCGGGCCGCGGCGTGACATCGCCTCCTACGGGCGCAGGGAGATGGCCGCGTTCACGTCGCTGGCCCGGTTCCGCATCCCGTCCTCGTACTACTGGCAGGACGAGACCGAGGCGGCCAGGTTCCTGATCGAGCTGCGCTTCGACACGGAACTCCAGCAGCTGTACCGGCGCGACCCGCTGGCGGCGCTGGGCGACCCGCGGTTCGCCGGGCTGTCGGACCGCGAGCGGGGCCTGCTGGTCTCGCGTGACCCCGGATCGGTCCAGATCGCGGCGAAAGGAAGCTACCGCCGTTCGATCGGGAACGAAGAGCTGATCACCCGGCTGCTGAACGACCGTGGTTCGTGTCAGCAGATCCGGGCGACGATCCGCGGCCGGGCCCGGACGGAGAGGCGAGCGGCGCTGACCGAGTGGCTGACAACCCGGCAGATGACCGTGGACTGGGCCATGTTCGCCTCGTCGCTCGATTTCGTCTACCGCAACAACCTGTTCCCCTGGACCGGCGTCTACGCCGACCCGGAGTCGGGAACGACGGTGACGATCGTCGGCAACCGGGCGGTCAGGGAGAGCAGCGCGCTCTACCTGAACGGATCGCGGATCCGGCGGTACCGGTTCTCGAACGGAACGCTCAGCTGGTCAGCGCAGGACCAGGTCATCCCGCACGGGGTGATGCGCCTGGATCTGCGGCCCACCGCGCAGCGGCGGGTCGTGCTGAAGACCTGGGCGCGGGGCGAGGATCCGGGCCCGGACCCGACCATCGTGCTGCCGGAAGCCGATCCGGCCCGCGGCGCCGTGGCATCACTGGCGGTCGCCGACGGCATGACCGTGTACGGCCGCTACGCCCTGCGCCGGGCCGGCCGGTTCGCCAAGACGGTGTTCGAGCTGACGATCGGCCCGGACGGCGTGCGAGTCAACGGTGTTCCAGCCGATAGCACCATACAGGGGACGAGCCTGACCTGGACCGGTGGCACGGGTCCGTGCGCAGAAGGCAGAGTCACCTTCGTCCCCGAGCCGGTCCTGGGGTCGGTGGAGTTCTACGGCACCATCAAATCCGCCGACGACCCCGCACCCGTCACCTGCTTCGGCGCCAGCCAGGAAGACGGCGCCAGCCAGGAAGACGGCGCTAGCGGAGCGGAGCTCTTGCCCGGCATGGCACAGCAGAACCTGGAGGCTGTCGTGCGCAGCGCCCGTCGCACCGGCGGTCTCCTGCTGTGGCAGAAGTGGGAAAAGGCCAGCTTCACCAACCTGCTGGTGAGCAAGCACCTGGCGTCGCTGGTCTGACCCATGGAAGAACATGCGCTGGTGATCGACTACGACACCGACCGCTACCCGTTCGCGCGGGTCCTCGCCGCCGAGGTGTTCCGGGTCGCGAACCTGGATCAGCTGCACCTCGCGTGGCGGCGCAGGACCCGCCGCGACGAACTGACCTACGCGGACAACCTGTCGTTGCGGCGGCGGATGCAGCGGCTGCCCGACGACTCCACCTTCTACACGGTGTACCACGCGTGGATAGCGAACCTGGTGGCGCCAAGCTACGGCAAGGTGATCAGCTATTCGGCTCATCCCAAGATGAGGGTTCACCTGGCCGGAACCGGCGGTGTCAGCGAATTCCACACCGACGTCGCTATTACCGGCCGGTCCGGCCAGATCAACTGCTACCTCCCGTTCACCGACGTCTACGATACGTGCACGATCTGGAGCGAATCCCGGTACGGCACCGGCGAATACGAGCCGCTCAACCTGCGCTACGGACAGGCCCTGCTCTGGGACGGCGGGGAGCTTGTGCACGGGACCTATCCGAACCAGACCGACTCCACGCGGGTCAGCTGCGACTTCCGCTTTGAGCCCGTACATCCGCAACGTGTCGCCAGCCCATGGTGCGACATCCTCGCGGGACGGCCACCCACTCTCTCACCCGGGGAAAAGGGAAGACCTGATGTCTGAAGACTACATCGGCCCCTGTCAGTGATCTGCTGGAGCAGAAATATCCGCAGCCGAACGCCCTGTGGAACTTCTCGTCGGACAATCAGCTCGGCGATGGCTGGCTGTGGGCCCCATCGAATTCGACGTGGCGGAATTATCCAGAAAAGGAATGCGGCAATGACCACATACATCGCCCCCATCCTGCAGATGCTGCAGCAGAACTATCCGCAGCCGAACCCGCTGTGGAACTACTCAGCGGACAACACGATCGCCGCCAACTGGCTGCTCGCCACCCCCACCAACGTGTGGGGCCTGCCCTACTCCCAGTTCAAGCAGGCCGTACCCGGCTCGGGACCGCTCGAGCTGCAGACCTGCACGGTGGCGGGCCCGGTGGCCGGGCAGCCCACCCAGCTCTGCCAGGCGATGGACGCCAGCATGACCGCGCCCGGTCAGACTCCGGCCAAGCTGCTGATCGGTCACTCCGACGCCATCGTCGATGCCATGTACGAGGTGATGATCTCGGCCAGCGTGCTGCTGGACGTCACCACGTTGTCCCCGCCGACCGGCCGCTTCCTCGACTCGCTGAAGAACGCGCTCCTATACCTGTCTAACAAGCCCGCCGGGCAGCGGCCGATCGTCCGGATCCTGGTGTCCAACCCGTTGCCCAACTACCCGGCGGTGACGGTCGGCCCGTTCATCACCGACCTCACCAGCGGGCTCGACGCGAGCAAAGGGCTGAACGTCTACTGCTACGTGATGAGCTCCAGCTTCTCGTCCTGGAACCATTCGAAGATCGTGGTCGCCGACGGCGTCCGCGCGGTCGTGGGCGGCACCAACCAGTTCGCCGCGGACTACCTGGGCGCGAACCCGGTGAACGACGTGTCGATGCGGCTGACGGGTACGGCGGCCCGGCACTCTCAGGACTTCGCCAACAGCATGTGGGTCTACGGCCAGTGGTACAAGGATGGCCTGTACCAGTGGCAGCAGAACTCCAACATGTACATCCTGCAGTACATGTCCGCGTACGTGCCCGCGTCGTCCGGCGGAGCCAGCCAGATCCAGCCGGGCGTGCTGCCCCCGCCGGCCATGTACGGCACCGCGACCGCCGCCTTCCCCGCTCCGCCGTCCGGCGGCTCGGTCCCCGTCCTGGCGGCCGGCCGGGGTGCTGACACCAAGAACGCCTACCTGCTGCCGACGCCGGACAGCTACCAGCGCCTTTTCAGCGAGCCGGCCGACGAGGCCATCGTCAAGCTGATCAGCCTGGCCCAGCGCACGATCCGGATGTCGGTACAGACGTTCCGGCTGTTCCGTCTGTTCTCGGGCTGGAACCCGCAGGTGCTCGGCGCGATGGCCGACGCCCTCAACCGCGGCGTGACGATCTACGCGGTCACCTCAACCCCTGGCGCGGTGGGCGGCGGCGGGGATAAATATGACGCCGACGACCCGAGCACGGTCAACGCGGAGATCGTCAGCACGATGGTCAGCCGGCTGGGGATTACCCAGGCGGCCGCCGAGCAGATCGCGTCCCAGCGGCTGAGCATCGCGACGTTCCGCTATTCCGCCGACGCCACCTACCCGGGCAACGCGCCGATCGGAAACCACGCCAAGACCGTCATCGTCGACGACAGCGCCTTCTACATCGGCTCGCAGAACTTCTACACCTGCAACTTGAACGAGTTCGGCTACATCGTCGAGGATGCCGCCACCGCGCAGTCGTACGTCAACCTCTACTGGACCCCGCTGTGGAACTGGTCCAAGGCCACCGCCACCGCCGCCATCGACCCGGAGGTGGAGAACACCCACGAGGTCGAGGCCATGCAGTTCATCACGGCGCTTCAGCTCAACTCGCTGCTGGACCTGCAGTGGACCATGCTGCTGAACCAGTACAACGCCGCCACCGACCCATCCGCGAAGGCGTCCATCGAGGAATCGATGGACGAGCTGATCACGACTGCCGACTACGACACGACCGCGGCGGCGGTGCTGGGTGGGCTCCAGCAGCCCTTCTTCACCGAGACCCCGCCGTCGACCGCGGCCACGCCGGAAGCCCTCCGCTTCGTGGTCAACCTGATGAACTCCCCGCAGCTGGTCGCCGCGTTCAACACCGTGGTCATGGCCCAGTACGCTTCCGTCGACGCCGCCAACACCGCCATCACCAGCTTCCTCACCAGCAACGGCTACTCCTGCACCGCACTGGAGGTAGTGGCGGCGTTCGCGGCGCTGCAGAACAAGAGCCTCGCCTACTGGACGGGCACCTACACGGTCTGGCTCACCGACGACGAAGGAATCACCTACACCAACACATCGAACGCGGTCGCGCCGCAGGCCCTCCAGGCCCGTGCCTCGACCGACACCACGCCCATCCCGGCGCTCGCGCCGTCCTTGGTGGTGGCCGCTTCCGGCGTGACCTACAACGGCGTGGCCATCAAGAACCCCACCTACAACAACAACCAGCTGACCTGGAGCACTGCCGACGGCAACGCCACCTCGGCCACCATCAAGTTCGGCATGGTGCTCAGGGCGACGGTGCTCGACAGCTTCACCGGAGCGGAGTGCTTCGGCTCCATCACCTATCCCAGCGGCAGTCCCGGATACCAGGGCACATACAGCCTGTACGGACGGGTGCCGGCCACCTCGTCCGGCGGCGGCTCGAATCCGACCGATGGCGCAACGAACACGATCCTCATCGTCGTCGGAGGGCTGATCTTCGTCGCGCTCGTGGGCATGGTCATCTACTGGGCCGCCCGCAAGGTACAGCTCAACCGGGAATGGCAGCGCGTCGCCGACCAGAAGCGCGACAGCGACCAGGAGCACTCCGACGACGACTTTGATCCTGTCTCCAGCGAGAGCGGAGAAATAGAAACTTCGGTCGTTCAGGAATACCTGATGGACGACCAGATCGACAACCTGACGGGCATGATGGAGCAGCTCTCGCTGTACTCGAGCGACATGACGCTTACGCAGCGTGCGCAGCTGGAAAGCGCCGGCACGCAGGTGCGTGAGGCGCGACTTCAGCTGCAGGACCCGCCGGCTTCGGGCATCACGAGCATCGTCAAGTCCGTGAACACCGCGCTCACCGATGTGGTATCGAACCTGAAGAGCATCATCACCGCCCAGAGGTCGCAATTCTCCAGCGACGTGGAGATTGAGCTGGACGACAGCCTCACGTTCCAGTCCAAGGTCGGCGGCATCGTCGACGAAATCGGCGGGCAGAAGCCCGGCGAGCAGCTCGAATTCGACGAGCCGGAAGATCCGATCGAATAGCAGCCAGCGCCATGATCATGGGTCGCCCTGGGCCTTACGCGGCCGGCTGCGACCCATGATCATGGCGGAGGGGGAGAAGAGGCTAGGCGTCGCGCCGGCGGATGACGGCGATCGTCACCGCGATCAGCGCGGCGGCGATGAGGGCGTAGATGCCGGTCTCGATACCCTGGAAGGCCCAGTAGCGGCTGGCCGGCTGGTAGGTGATGAACTGCAGGATGTGGT
>Ga0335074_10004403_pt1 | contig 19406 bp, 16 predicted proteins | sample Lox_Sample_23_FD_206715 | JGI IMG/M metagenome (GOLD analysis project Ga0335074, IMG submission 206715) | Soil microbial communities from Loxahatchee National Wildlife Refuge, Florida, United States - Lox_Sample_2.3 | ecosystem: Environmental > Terrestrial > Soil > Wetlands | place: USA... | reverse complement strand
GCTCGCTCGCCGGCAGGCTGGCGATCCAGTGCACGAACGGGACCATCTCGTCCGCGATCGGCAGGCTCACGTCGAACGTGTTGCGGTCGGCCTGGTTGGACACGGTGTCGAAGACCGACGGCGCACCCCCCGCCCCTTCCACGAACGCGTAGCCGTACCGCGCCGCCACCGCCGAGGCCGGCGCGGACAGCAGCGAGGAGAACGGCCCGAAGGCCAGGTCTACGTGGTCCTTGCCGAGCAGGATCTGGTAGTTGGTGACCACCTGGTTCGGGGAGCCGCCGTCGTCGAGGATCTTGAGCACGACCTTACGGCCGAGCACGCCGCCGTGGGCGTTCACGTCCTTGGCCCATAGCCTGTACCCCCTTTGGAACGCCAGGCCGTCCGCCTGGAAGGGGTCCGGGTTCGAGGCGGGTCCGGGACTCAGCGAGAGTGACGCGCCGATGACGATCGGGCCCGTCGGGTTGCTCGCCGGGGTCGTGGACGTTGAGGTGCTGGCGCTGGTGCAGGCGGCCAGCGTGCTCACGCCGAGCACCACGGCGGCGGCGCCCATGGCGCTCCTGGCAAGTTTCACGCACTCGGTTATACCTGGCCAAACAACCAGATGCCGGGTGATTGGCATGAAATCTCCCTGGCCCCACCCGTCATCAGGTCACGCAGAACTCATTGCCCTCCGGGTCATACAGCGTGACGGACCTGCCGCGGACGTTGTCGCTCCGCCAGGCCAGCGTCGCGCCCGCCTGGACCAGTCGCTCCACGTGCTCGCTGACCAGCCGCTTGCGCTCCTCGCCGCGGACCTCGCGCCCGGCCACGCGCACGTCGAGGTGGACCCGGTTCTTCGCCGTCTTGCCTTCGGGTACGCGCTGGAAGTACAGCCGCGGGCCCTCGCCCGCCGGGTCGACCCGCGAGGCCACCTCGCCGAACTCGCTCTCCGGTATCCCGATCGACCCGGCGAATTCTTCCCAGCTCTCGAACCCCTCCGGCGGCGGCTCGAGCACGTAGCCCAGCGCCAGCCCCCAGAATTCGGCGAGCTTCTCCGGCTCGGCGGCGTCGAACACGATCTGGATCTTGGTGTACATGTCGGCTCCATCACGACGGCGCGGCTGCGCCGCCATCCTGCCACACTAGCCGCCGGCCATCGCGCCCACGATGAGGAACGGCTCGCTCCCGGCCGCGACCGCGGCCGGGAGCGGGACATCCGCTGGCTCGTTGGACAGGTCCTGCTGGCAGGCGTAGAACCGGACGAACGCGCGCCGCTTCCCGGTCGCGCGGTCGCGGATCGTCCCGCGCAGCACCGGGTAAGCGGACTCCAGCGCGTCGAGCAGTGCCTGGCGCGTCAGACCGGCGGGATCATGCTCGCCCCCGAGGTGGAGCGTGACCTCGCCCTGCACGCGCGCCAGGTTCTTCAGGTGCGCGGGCAGGATGACCCGCACCGCGGTCATGGGAGCGTCTGGACTTCCACGGACAGCACCGCGGGCAGGTCGCGGGCGATGGCCTCCCAGGTGTCTCCCGCGTCCGCGGACACGTAGACCTGCCCGCCGGTGGTGCCGAAGTACACGCCGCACTCCTCGAGCGAGTCGACCGCCATCGCGTCCCGGTACACGTTGACGTAGCAGTGCTCCTGGGGGAGCCCGCGGGTGAGCGGCTCCCACTCGTCGCCGCCGGTCCGGCTGCGGAACACCCGCAACCGCCCGTCCGGCGGGAAGTGCAGGGAATCGCTGGTGATCGGAACCACGTATACGGTGTCCGGCTCGTGCGCATGCACGCCGATCGGGAACCCGAAATCGCTGGGCAGGTTGCCGCTGACCTCCCGCCACGTCTCGCCCGCGTCGTCGCTGCGCATCACGTCCCAGTGCTTCTGCATGAACAGCGTCTCCGGGCGCGACGGGTGCATCTCGACGTGGTGCACGCAGAACCCGACCTCGGGCTCGTCCTCGGGCAGGGTGCCCTCGTCGTGCAGCCCGCGGTTGACCGGCCGCCAGGTCTCCCCGTGGTCGTCGCTGCGGAACGTCCCCGCCGCGGAGATCGCCGCGAACATCCGCCCGGCGTGCACCGGGTCCAGGATGATCGTGTGCAGGCACAGCCCGCCCGCGCCGGGCTGCCAGCCCGGGCCAGAGGAGTGCGTGCGCAGCCCGGTCAGCTCCGTCCAGGTCACCCCGCCGTCGCGGGACCTGAACAGGCCCGCGTCCTCCGCGCCCGCGTAGACCTCGTCCGGGTCGGTCAGCGAGGGCTCGAGGTGCCAGACCCGCTTGAACTCCCACGGCCGCGGCGTCCCGTCGTACCACAGGTGGGTGCCGGGATCGGTCGCGTAGGTGAAATCGTTCCCGACGGGCTGCCAGGTGGCGCCGCCGTCGTCGGAGCGCTGGATCAGCTGCCCGAACCAGCCGGTGTTCTGCGAGGCGTAGATCCGGTCCGGGTCGGCCGGCGAGCCCTTCAGGTGGTAGATCTCCCAGCCGGCGAAGTGCGGCCCGCTCACGTCCCACTTCGCGCGGCTCCCGTCCGAGGTCAGGACGAAAGCCCCCTTGCGCGTCCCGGCCAGGACCCGTATCCGTGTCATCGCGACTCCCTTCTGCCCTAACGACGATCCCCGAGCCCCGAAATCATCGCAGGTGCAGGTGCAATTTTCAGCTAATCTTCAGTCCGGTCGTCCACATGCCCGCCGGGTTATCCACAACCTGCCCGGCCAGGCCGCCCAAGGTCCGCGCACCCCGGTGTCCACAGCCCCAGCGCCGATACCCGGCTGCCGTCCACAGGTTCGCGTCCCTTGTGCACATGGCGATCCACAAGGCCCCGGCGATACCGTGCTCTCTCCTGGGTAGTGGGGCTCAGGAGTGGGGTGGGGCACGGCGGCGGCGAGGCGATCACTATGGGCATCACCGGCGACACTTCGATAGCTGCCGACGTAATGCATCGTCGCAGGGTCGTCGTGGATGTCATCTTGGTGCTGGCGAGGAACGGGCGCATCCTGCTCCGCGAGCGGGCCAACACCGGCTACGGCGACGGCGCGTACGAACCGCCGTCCGGCCAGCTCGCCGACCGGGAGACGATCGTCGAGACGGCGATCCGGGTGGCCAGCGAAGCCGGGATCGTGATCGGCGCCGAGAACATGTCGCTGGCTCACGTCATGCACGACGTGTCCGGCAGCGGCCGCATCGCGTTCTTCCTGTCCGTCTCCGGCTGGACCGGCCAGCCCGCCCTGGCCGACGTGCGCTGGTTCCCGATGGGTGACCTGCCGACCAACATGCTGGACTGGGCCAGGGTCGCGCTGCGGAACTACGCCGACGGCATGCGCTTTTCCACCTATCCGGCGTTCGCCCCGGCCGTGGTCGTCGGGTCTGACGAGTTCCGCGTGGTTAACCCGGGTGGCGAATCATCCGGGGGTAACGAATTCAACAGTGTCAACGGGCAATCTGGTTCTGGTGGGGCACATGGGACTAATGGGTTTTCTAGGACAAACGGGTTCGCATCGCGGGGAGTCGCACCGGCGCGGCGGCAGGAAGCCGTCAGCGGACGGCGCCTGGGATGACGACGTGCCGGCGGCGACCTGGTCGCCGCGTGCCGTCGCTGATGTAGCCGACGTCGACCGGCGGCGACCCGGGCGCCACGCCCGGCGCAGCCCCGGCCTGCACGCCCGGGCCAGCTTAATTACGGCCCGGCCCCGATAGGCAGAACCCAGCCGGCCCGCTGGGCTAGGCTGACGTGCGATGGCCGAGATCCTGAACGCGCACGGGTCGAAGAACGACATCTTCCTCATGGCCCGAACGCCGCACGACTTCGCGTCCGACGCGGACTTGCGCGCGTTCGTCCGACGGTTGTGCGACCGGCAGGGCCCGTTCGGCGGCGACGGCATCTACCTCTACGACCCGAGCCTGCCGGTCCCGCAGGCCTGGTTCTTCAATCCCGACGGCTCAGCCGCCGAGTTCTGCGGCAACGGGATGCGCTGCCTGGGCCGGGTCATCCTCGACCTGCGCGGCCAGGACACCGTCACGATCCGCAGCGGGTCGCGCGAGTACACGGTCCGGCGCGGCCCGACCACGCCAGGCGGCGTGCGGCAGGTGCGGCTGGAGCACCCGCCCGTCGACTTCGCCCCGCCGGACCCGGTGGTGGCGGGCCTGAGCCCGGCGGTCGAGGTCGCCCTGCCCGAGCTTGACCCGGCCCTGGCGTTCACCGCGGTGACCGTACCGAACCCTCACCTCATCGCCCTGGTCGACAAGTACGTCGAATCCGACCTGATCGCGATGGGGGAGCAGGTGGCGGCCCGCCCGGACCGGTTCCCCGCCGGGGCCAACCTGTCGCTCCTGCTCCCGATGGCATCCGACGAGGTCTTCGTCAGGACCTTCGAGCGCGGCGCGGGCCTGACCGCCTCCTGCGGTTCGGGCATGGCCGCGGCCCGCGCGGTCTACTCGCGCCTGGGCCGCGCCGACCCCGAACGCGAGGTCGTCATCCGCAACGCCGGCGGGATGGCCACGGCGTCGCTGCGGACCAGCGACGGGCAGTGGTTCCCCGTCCTGGAGGGCAACGCCACCTTCGTCTACCGCGCCGACGTCGACCCGGCCCAGCTCGCCCGGACCGGGGCCGAGCCGGCCGACCGCGAGCCCTTCCCCGGGGAGATCGCCGCCTACGCCGCTGCCGACGATCAGCACCGCCGCCGGCTCGCCGCGGCCGGCATCGAAACCGCCACGCCCTAGGTACCGGGCCGGTTCGGGCGGAACAAGCTCCCCGGCTGCCCCTGCCCGTCCCGCCCGGCGCCATCCGGCCAGGCCTGGCTGGCCGCCCGCTGGTACGGCTGGTGCTGCGGACCCCGGCTGATCCTGGCCATCAGTTCGGCCTCCTCGACCATCTCGGCCGCGGTCGGCGAGAGGGAGAGCACGGTCGAGAAGACGAACGCCGCGCAGGACAGGCCCAGGATGAGGGGGAGCAGGAGTCCCTCGGCGCTGGCGGCCCAGGCGTCGCTCACCGTCAGGCCGGGGGCGGGGGCGTGTACGCTCAGCGCGGCCATGCCCGTGTAGTGCATGCTGCTGACCGCGACGCCCATGATCATCGAGGCGATGATGGCTGACCACAGGCTGTCCAGCCGCAGCGCCGCCCACAGGGCCGCGGTTCCCGCGATTATCGCGATCACCACCGAGGCCGCGACCAGCACCGGGTTGTAGACCAGCGAGTCGGGCACCCGGATCGCGGCCATGCCGATGTAATGCATGCTGGCCACGCCGATGCCGATGATCGCCCCGCCGAGCAGCAGCGGCGGCCAGGCGCCCGGGCGGCTGAACCCGACGATGAAGATCCCGATTCCCACCACGAGCACGGCGATGAGCATGGACAAGATGGTGACCGGGACGTTGTAGCGGATCTGCTGGCCCGGGATGGTGAACCCGAGCATGGCGATGAAGTGCATCGTCCAGATTCCCGTGGTGCCGATGGCCAGGGCCGCCATGGCCAGCCAGCGCGCCCGCCTCGCGCCGGAGTTCGCGCGGGCCCGGGTGGTGCACCGGAGCCCGGCGAAGCAGCCCACGCACGACACGAGGTAAGCCAGGACCGGATTCAGCGCACCATAAGCGAAGTTATGGAAATGGATCACGTTCGGAGCCGCTCCAGGAGGACATATCTGTTCAAACCCGCCAGGCCGGGCGGTCACTTATGGTACTGCTCTGTTAGCGTGCGCAAGGATTTATCAAGAATTGCGACAATAATCGTGACGGTCGCTGACGCCGGACCGGGAATCGGGGGTCGGATGCCGGAGGTGGCCGCGGCGCCGCGGGCCGGCGACGCCTCCGCCGCGCGGACGATTGAGCTGTCGATCCGCGGGATGACGTGCGCTTCGTGCGCGGCGCGGGTCGAGCGCAAGCTCGCCACGATCGGCGGTGATGTCGTCGCCTCCGTCAACTTCGCGACCGAGCGGGCGACCATCACGGCGCCGCAGGGCATCTCGGCGCGGACGCTCGTCGCAGCGGTCGGGGACGCCGGGTACGCGGCGCAGGTCGTCATCCCCGTGGGAGCCGCCGGAGCCGCAGGGGCAGCAGAGGCGGGGGCCGGCGACGCCCAGACCGCCGCTTCCCTGCGCCGGCGGCTCCTGCTCGCGCTCATCTTCTTCGTCCCGCTCAGCGACCTGTCCGTCACCCTGTCGCTGTTTCCCGCCTACCGGTTCCCCGGCTGGCAGTGGGTCCTGGTGGCCCTGGCGGCACCGGTGGCCCTGTGGGCGGCCTGGCCGTTCCACCGCGCGGCCATCCAGAACGCCAGGCACGGCGCGTCCTCGATGGACACGCTGGTGTCCCTCGGGGTCGCCGCCGCCTGCGGCTGGTCGGTGTACGCGATGTTCCACCTGGACCAAAGCTCCAAGGTGAGCGTCCTCGCCGAGCTCGCGCACGCCTCGGGCGGCGGCATCTACCTCGAGGTCGCCGCGGCGGTCACCACGTTCCTGCTCGCCGGGCGGTGCTACGAGGCCCGCGCCCGCAGCTCGGCGGGGAAGGCCATGCGCGAGCTGGCGGCCCTGGCCGCCCGGGACGTCTGCGTGCTCGGCGCCGACGGCACCGAGCGGCGGGTCCCCGTGGACCTGCTCGAGCGCGGAGACGTCTTCGTGGTCCGGCCGGGGGAGAAGATCGCCGCGGACGGCGAGGTCCTCTCCGGCGCGTCGGCCGTGGACCGGAGCATGATGACCGGCGAGCCCGTCCCGGCCGAGGCCGCCGCGGGCGACGCCGTCGTCGCGGGCACCATCGCCACCTCCGGGCGGCTGGTGGTCAGGGCCACCCACGTCGGCGAGGACACCCAGCTGGCCCGGCTGGTCGCCCTGGTCGGCCGGGCGCAGGCGGGCAAGGCCGCGATCGCCAGGCTCGCGGACCGCGTGGCGGGCGTGTTCGTCCCGCTGGTGCTGGCCGCGGCGGCGCTGACGCTGGCCGGCTGGCTGCTGGCGGGCGCCGCGCCCGAGCGGGCGTTCAGCGCGGGGCTCGCCGTGCTGATCATCGCGTGCCCGTGCGCGCTGGGCCTGGCGACCCCCGCGGCCCTGGTCGCGGCCTGCGGCCGCGGCGCGCAGCTCGGCATCTTCGTCAAGGGACACCAGGCGCTGGAGTCCTCCGGGGTGATCGACACCGTGGTGTTCGACAAGACCGGGACCGTCACCACCGGCCAGATGGCGGTGACCACCGTGACGACCGCCCCGCAGACCGGGCGCAGCGAGCTGTTCCGCTACGCCGGCGCCGTGGAGCACGCGTCCGAGCACCCGATCGCCGCCGCGATCAGCGCGGCGGCCCGAGCCGAGGTGACGGGGCCGCTCCCGGACGCGGAAGACTTCCAGGCGCTGCCCGGCCTCGGTGCGCGCGGGATCGTGGAGGGCCGCGAGGTCATCGTCGGGCGCGAGCGGCTGCTGCGTGACCAGGGGACCGAAGTCCCCGACGGCCTGTCGGCGCAGTGCGCCCAGTGGCACGCGCAAGGCCGCACGGCGGTCCTGATCGCCTGGGACGGCCAGGTCCGGGGCGCGTTCGCCGTGGCCGACACGGTCAAGGCGTCGGCCCCGGCGGCCGTGGCCGGGGTACGCCGCCTCGGGCTGCACCCCGTCCTGCTCACCGGCGACAACGAGGCGACCGCGCGGGCCGTCGCCGCGGCCGTCGGCATCGACGACGTGATCGCCGGGATCCTGCCCGCCGAGAAGGCGGGCGTCATCGCCGGACTGCAGGCCCAGGGGCACCAGGTGGCCATGGTGGGCGACGGGGCCAACGACGCCCCGGCGCTGGCCGCCGCCGACCTGGGCCTGGCCGTCGGCTCAGGGACCGACGTGGCGCTGGCCGCCGCCGACCTGATCCTGCTCAGGGACGACCTGACGATCGTGCCCGAGGCGATCACGCTCGCCAGGTCGGCGCTCCGCACGATCAGGTACAACCTGGCCTGGGCGTTCGGCTATAACGCGGCGGCCGTGCCGCTGGCCGCCCTGGGCTTCCTCAACCCGCTCATCGCGGCCGCCGCGATGACCATGTCCTCGGGGCTGGTGGTCGCGAACAGCCTGCGGCTGCGCCGCTTCCGCTACCGTCAAGACGGCAGCGGCCCGCCCGCCAAAGCGACGACCAGGCCCACCGCGGCGGCGCCGAGCAAGGTCAGGACCACCCCGCGCCGCAGCCCCAGCAGCAGCACGGCCGCCCCGCCGAGCACGGCGAACTGCCACGGCTCGGACAGCGCGCGGGCCAGCAGGACCGACGCGCCGAGTATGGCGCCGATCGCTGCGGGCCCGGCGCCGTCGAGGAACGACTGCGCGTAGCGGTTGTCCCGCAGCCTCCCGAACCAGCGCCCGCCGCCGAGCACGAACGCGAACGAGGGCGAGAACGCGACGGCCGCGGCCAGCAGCCCGCCGGGTACCCGGCCCAGCGCAGGCGCGAGGCCCGGACCGGCTCCCGCGCCGACGCGCGCTTCCAGCTCGGCACCAGCAGCGACCACCCCGCCTGCACCGCCGCCGCGGCCACGGCGGCGCCCGCCCCCGCGCCCGCGCCGCGGACCCATAGCGGCGGCGAGCCGGCCAGGAACAGTGCCGCGAGGACCAGGATGAGAATCAGCCCGGGGACGATGAAGGCCAGGCCCCCGACCACGGCGCCGAGCCGTCCGCGCACCCGCCACGCGCAGAAGATCGCGAGCTCGGTGGACGCGGGCCCGGGCAGCAGGTTGCACGCGGCGATCGCGTCCTCGAACTCGCCCGCGTCGAGCCACCCCCGGCGATCCACGCACAGCCGGCGCAGCAGCGCGATGTGCGCCGGCGGCCCCCCCGAACCCGGTGACCCCGATCCGTCCCCATTCCCGCAGGACCGTACCCAGGCTGGCCGCGTGCCCCACGGCTAAATTCAACTACGCGCCTTTTTATCCCGAACGAGCGGTGGTCCCCGCCCCGGTCCGCCCCCACTCCCGCTGGCGAACCGTCAGCACCCCGGGCGGGACCGACCGTCGTGTGGGCCTGGAAGAACACGCTGTCGGCGGTCAACCCGCAGGCCTGGACGCCGTCGTCTAGTGTTCCGACAGGTGCCAGTGGTAGGGCTCGGTCATCCGGTTGACTGAATCCGGGCCCCACGATCCGACGGCGTACGGCTCGACCGGCGGTGGCTTCTCCAGCAGCGGCTCGGAGATCTCCCACAGCCGCTCGATCCCGGCGGAACTGGTGAACAGCGACTGGTCGCCGATCATGGCCTGCAGGATCAGGTGCTCGTAGCCCTCGAGCGCATTCGCCTGGACGAACGAGTCCTCGTACCTGAACGTCATCGTGGCGTGGCCCAGGCTCAGTTCCGGGCCGGGGACCTTGGCCAGGAACTCGGCGGTGATCGAGCCCGGGTCGGCGAAATCGATGACGATCTCGTTCATCCGGCCGGTCGGGATATCCCTGCGGTGTACGTGGAACATCCGGGTCGGTGGCTCGTAGAAGCCGAGCGTCACCACCTGTCGGCCGGCGGCCATGGCCTTTCCTGAGCGCAGGAAGAACGGCACTCCGTGCCAGCGCCAGTTTTCCACCTCGGCCCGCACCGCGACCATCGTCTCGGTCTGGGAACCGGCCGCGACCCCCGGCTCGGCGAGGTACCCCTCGTACTGCCCACGTACCGCATGCCGCGGGTCGATCGGCCGCAGCGACTGGTACACCTTGAGCTTCTCGTCCCGCAGTGGCCCGGCGCTCAGCGACACCGGAGGCTCCATGGCCACGAACGCGAGCACCTGGAACAGGTGGGTCACCACCATGTCCCGGTAGGCGCCTGTCGCGTCATAGAACGCGGCCCGTCCCTCGATCGTCAGCGTCTCCGGCACGTCGATCTGCACGTACCGGATGTGGTCGCGGTTCCAGACCGGCTCGAAGAGCCCGTTCGCGAACCGGAACGCCAGGATGTTGTCGACCGACTCCTTGCCCAGGAAGTGGTCGATGCGGAAGACCTGCGACTCATCGAACACGGCGTGCACGGCCTGGTCCAGCTTGCGCGCCGAATCCAGATTGGTGCCGAACGGCTTCTCGATGATGACCCTGGCCCCCCGGGCCAGGCCGGACTCGCCGAGCATGCCCACCATCGAGGTGAACGCGACCGGCGGTATGGCCAGGTGGTACAGCCGTCCGGGGGTGCCGCCGATCTCCTTCTCGGCCCGCTGGACCGCCGCGACCAGGTCCCCGGCGTGGCCGGGCTCGGCGGCCGCGAACGACAGGTTCTGCACGAAGTCCGACCAGCGCGGATCGTCGGGCTTGGTGATGCAGAAGTCGGAGCACGACTGCCTGGCGTGTTCCCGGAACTGCTCGTCGGTCATGGCCGAGTTCGGCGGTGACGACCCGATGAGCCGGAACTCCTTGGGCAGCAGGCCCGCCGCGTACAGGTGGAACCACCCGGGCAGCAGCTTGCGCTTGGCCAGGTCGCCGGTGGCGCCGAAGATCACGACGACGTGATTCTCCGGCCGCGTGTATCCGTGGTTGCTCATGGTCTGATCAGGCCTTCTTCTCCGCGTGCCCGCCGAACTCCGAGCGCATCGCCGACAGGATCTTCCCGGTGAACGCGCCATTGTCCCTGGACTCGAACCGCTCATACAGCGAGGCGGCGATGACCGAGGCGGGCACGCCCTCGTCGACCGCGGCCAGCACGGTCCACCGGCCCTCGCCGGAGTCGGACACCCGCCCGCTGAAGTCGTCCAGGTCCGGCGACTTGGCGAACGCGGCGGCGGTCAGATCGACCAGCCAGGACGACACGACCGAGCCGCGCCGCCACACCTCGGCCACGTCACCGACGTCGATCGTGTACTCGTACGCCCAGGGGTCGCGCAGCGGCGTGGTCTCCGCGTCGACCTCGCCCTGGTGCAGGCCCGCGTCGGCCTGCTTGATGATCGACAGGCCCTCGGCGATCGCGGCCATCATGCCGTACTCGACCCCGTTGTGCACCATCTTGACGAAGTGCCCGGCGCCGTTCGGCCCGCAGTGCAGGTAGCCCTGCTCGGCGGTGCCCCCAGGTCGCAGGCCGGGAGTCGGCTCGGCGGTGCCCTTGCCGGGCGCGATGGTCAGGAAGATCGGGTTCAGCCGCTGGATCACCTCGTCCTCGCCGCCGATCATGAGGCAGTAGCCCCGCTCCAGGCCCCAGACGCCGCCGCTCGTGCCGCAGTCGACGTAGTGGATGCCGTCGCGCTTGAGGTCTCTCGCGCGGGTGATGTCGTCACGGTAGTAGGAGTTCCCGCCGTCGATCACGACGTCGTCGGCGTCGAGCAGCGGGCGCAGGTCCCGCAGGGTGGACTCGACGACGCCGGCCGGGACCATGATCCAGATGTTCCGCGGCTTGTCCAGCTTGGCCACGAAGTCGGCCAGGCTCTCCGCCCCGGCCGCTCCCTCCGCCTCGAGCGCCTTGACCACGTCGGCATTCCTGTCGTAGGCCACGCAGCGGTGGCCGTCGCGCATCAGCCGGCGGACGAGGTTCGCGCCCATCCGGCCGAGCCCGATCATCCCGAGCTGCATCGGCGTGTCAGTTGGCATGGCTGGTCGGTCCCTTCCCTGGGGCGTCAGAAAATTGCCTTGAGCTCGCGGTACTTCCGGATGAGCGCGTTGGTGGATGAGTCGTGGTCGAGCGCGGGTTCGGCGACGCTGGTCAGCTCGGGGATGATCTTGGTGGCCAGCACCTTGCCAAGCTCCACACCCCACTGGTCGAACGAGTCGATGCCCCAGATCGTCCCCTGCGTGAACACGCTGTGCTCGTAGAGCGCGACCAGCGAGCCGAGGACCTTGGGCGTGAGGATCTCGGCGAGCAGGACGTTGGAAGGCCGGTTGCCCTCCATCACGCGGTGCGGCACGACGTGCTCCGGCGTGCCCTCGGCCCGCACCTCGGCCTCGGTCTTGCCGAACGCGAGCGCCTGCGCCTGCGCGAACACGTTGGAGGACAGGATGTCGTGGTGGTCGCGCAGCGGGTTCACCGTCTTGCCGAAGCCGATCAGGTCGACCGGGATGAGCTCGGTCCCCTGGTGGATGAGCTGGTAGAAGCTGTGCTGCCCGTTGGTCCCGGGCTCGCCCCAGTAGACCGCGCCGGTATCGTAGGTCACGTGGTCCCCGGCCAGCGTGACGTGCTTGCCGTTGGACTCCATGGTGAGCTGCTGCAGGTACGCAGGGAACCGCTTCAGGTACTGCTCGTACGGCATGACGCCGCAGGTCTGCGCGCCGAAGAAGTCGCGGTACCAGACCGCGAGCAGGCCCATCAGCACCGGCAGGTTCCGCTCGAGCGGCGCGGCGCAGAAGTGCTCGTCCATCTCGTGGAACCCGGCCAGCATGTCCCCGAACTGGTCGGGCCCGAGCGCCACCATCGTCGACAGGCCGATCGCCGAGTCCATCGAGTAGCGCCCGCCGACCCAGTCCCAGAACCCGAACATGTTGTCCGTGTCGATCCCGAACTCCGCGACCCGCTCGGCGTTGGTCGAGACCGCGACGAAGTGCTTGGCGACCGCATCCTCGCTCCCGAGTTCGCCGACCACCCAGTCCCGCGCGGAGGTGGCGTTGGTCAGCGTCTCCAGCGTGCCGAACGTCTTGGACGAGATGATGAACAGCGTCTCCTCCGCGTTCAGGTCGCGGGTGGCCTCGACGAAGTCGGTGGAGTCCACGTTGGACACGAACCGGAACGTGATGTCGCGCGTGCAGTAGTGCCGCAGCGCCTCGTACGCCATGACCGGGCCCAGGTCGGAGCCGCCGATCCCGATGTTGATCACGTTCTTGATCCGCTTGCCCGTGTAGCCCTCCCAGACGCCGGACCTGACGCGCAGGGCGAAGTCCACCATCTGCTCGAGCACCTGGTGCACCTCGCGGACCACGTTCACGCCGTCCACGACGAGGGAGGTGGTCCCGGGCATGCGCAGCGCGACGTGCAGCACCGCGCGGTCCTCGGAAACGTTGATGTGGTCGCCGCGGAACATGGCGTCCCGCCGTTCGGGGACGCCGCACTCGGCGGCCAGCTCGACCAGCAGCCGCATGGTCTCGTCGGTGACGCGGTTCTTGGAGTAGTCCAGGTAGAGCCCGGCCGCTTCCGCGGTCATCCGCTCGCCCCGCCCGGCGTCGGCGGCGAACAGCTCGCGCAGGTGAACACCGGCGATCTCGTCGTAGTGCCGGGCCAGGGCCTGCCACGCCTTCCGCTCCGGCAACGGGGTCAACCCCAAAGCCGCCATGTCCTGCCTCCTCGCGTCGTTCCTACCCCCGGCATAGTGTCATGCCCGCTGTCCGCGTTGCCGCCTGCCCGCCGGTAACAGTGCCTAAACACCGGTTGACGCAGGGCGCTCGGCGTTAAGGCCTAGCGCGAGTTACCGGCCATCAGCTCCGCGGCGTGGTCGGGCACGTAGTCCTGCATGTTCCGCGGGATCCGCACGTACCCCTTCGACGCCGGCCGGTGCGGGAGCTTCAGCTTCGGCGGCTCGATGTCGGTGTACGGGATCGTGCTGAGCAGGTGGGAGATCATGTTGATCCGGGCGCTGCGCTTGTCGTCGCTCTCCAGCACGTGCCAGGGCGCCTCGGGGATATCGGTGTGCACGAACATCTCGTCCTTGGCCCGCGAGTAGTCCTCCCAGTGGGTGATCGACTCCAGGTCCATCGGGGACAGCTTCCAGCGGCGCATCGGGTCCTGCAACCGGTCACGGAAGCGGCGCTGCTGCTCCTCGTCGCTGACCGAGAACCAGTACTTGCGGAGCAGGATGCCGTCCTCGACGAGCAGCCGCTCGAAGATCGGGCACTGGTGCATGAACCTGGTGTACTCCTGCGGCGTGCAGAACCCCATCACGTGCTCCACGCCGGCCCGGTTGTACCAGCTGCGGTCGAACAGGACCAGCTCGCCCGCGGCGGGCAGGTGCTCGACGTAGCGCTGGAAGTACCACTGGGTCCGCTCCCGCTCGGTCGGCGCGGGCAGGGCCGCGATCGTGGCGAACCGGGGGTTGAGGAACTGGGCGACCCGCTGGATCGTGCCGCCCTTGCCGGCCGCGTCGCGGCCCTCGAAGATCACGATGACCCTGGCGCCCGTGGCCCGCATCCACCCCTGCATCTTCACCAGCTCGCCCTGCAGCCGGAAGAGTTCCCGCTCGTAGACCTGCTTCGGCAGCTTCGGGTGTTGATCCTTGCCTGACACCGTGGTGGTCTCCCCTTATCGACGTCGTCGTTTCGACGGTACGCCCTGTTAGCATGGCCGGCGTGAGCGAGGAAGAACATCCGTACCGCGAGTACGAGACCATCAACGCGTTCCGCCGGGGCCACGGCGTTCGGCTGGAACTGAACCGCCCCGAGCGGCTGAACGCCTGGAATAACCAGTTCGCCCTCGACCTCCTGGCGGCGATCCGCGCGGTCACCGACGACGCCGAGGTCCGGGCCGTGCAGATCACCGGCGCCGGGCGGGCCTTCTCCAGCGGGGCCGACCTGAAGGAGGCGGGCGCGCCCGGCGGCGAGATGGACGTGTACCAGCGGCTGACCCAGCGGTACCATCCGATCATCACCGGCCTCCGCCACATGCCTAAGCCCGTCATCGCCGCGGTCAACGGCCCGGCGGCCGGAATCGGGCTCTCCCTCGCGCTGGCCTGCGACCTGATCGTCGCGGCCGAGTCCGCGTTCTTCCAGCTCGCCTTCGTCAACATCGGGCTCGTCCCCGACGGCGGCTCCTCGCTGCTGGTGCCGTCCCGGGTCGGTTTCACCCGGGCGACGCAGCTGGCCATGCTGGGCGAGCGCCTCGGCGCCGGGACCGCGAAGGACTGGGGCCTGATCAACGAGGTCTGGCCCGACGAAGAGTTCCGCGAGCGCGCCGACGCGCTGCTCGACCGCCTCGCCTCCGGCGCCACCAAGTCGTACGCCGGGACCAAGCGCCAGCTGAACCGGTGGCTGTACGCCCAGATGGACGACCAGCTCGAGTTCGAGGCGGAGATCCAGCGGGAAATGGCCGGCTCGGCCGACTTCGCCGAGGGGATTGCCGCGTTCAACGAAAAGCGCCCGCCCAAGTTCACCGGCGCGTGACCTGGACGCATCGCGGCTCGAGCGGGTCTACCGGGAAGAGGCGGCCCGGATCACGGCCGCCCTAGCCGCGCGCGTGGGCGACGTGGGCCTCGCCGCCGACGCCGTCCAGGACGCGTTCATCGAGGCGATCGAGCACTGGGGCGACCAGGAGGTGCCGCCCAACTGCGGCGGCTGGCTGGCCACCACGGCCCGCCGCAAGGCGATCGACCGGCTGCGCCGGGCCCGTACCGGGCAGGAAAAGCTCGCGCTCCTCGCGGCGACGATGACCGACACCGACACCGCCGGCGGCGGCGGATTCGTCGACGGCGACGAGGCGGCGGACGACGAACTGCTCGGGATGATCTTCGCCTGCTGCCACCCGGCCCTCCCGCGCGAGTCGCAGATCGCGCTCACGCTGCGGGCCGTGTGCGGCCTGACCACCGCGCAGATCGCCGTCGCGTTCCTGGCCAGCGAGCCCGCCATGACGCAGCGGCTGCTGCGGGCACGCAAGGCCCTGCGCGCCGCCCGCGCGGACCTGCGCGTCCCCGACCCCGACGACCTGGCCGGTCGGCTCGCCGAGGTCCTGGCCGTGGTCTACCTGGTCTTCAACGAGGGCTACCTGGCCAGCGCCGGACGCCAGCCGGCCCGGCGCGACCTGGCCGCTCAGGCCGTCTCGCTGACCAGGCTGCTGCACCGGCTGATGCCGCGCGAGCCCGAAGTCCTCGGGCTCCTCGCCCTGCTGCTCCTGCACGAGTCCCGGGCCGCGACCAGGTTCGACGGGTGGGGCCGGATGGTCCGCCTCGCGGACCAGGACCGCTCCAGGTGGGACAAGCCGCTGATCACCGAGGCCACCCGCCTCCTGGACCGCGCGCTCGCGCTGCGCGAGCCCGGCCCCTACCAGGCCCAGGCGGCCATCGCCGCGCTGCACGCGCAGGCCCCCGACTACGAGCAGACGGACTGGACGCAGATCCGGCAGATCTACGACCGGCTGTACGAGATGACCCCGTCCCCGGTGATCCTGCTCAACCGGGCCGTGGCCACCCGCTACGTGCTGGATGCCAAGGCCGCGCTGGCCGAGATCGAGCCGCTCGCCGACGAGCTGGACGGCTACCGGCTCTTCCACGCGCTGCGGGCCGGCCTGCTCACCGGGCTGGGGCGCGAAGACGAGGCCCGGGCCGCCAGCGAGCGGGCGCTCGCGCTGGCCGGCAACCCGGCCGAGCGCGAGCTACTCGCTCGCCGCCTGTCGTTCTGACCCTGTGTCGTTCTAAGCCTGCGTCACATCTCCACGACGGGACGGACCTCGACGGTCATCCAGCCGCGGTCGACGCCGGGCCAGGTCTTCGCGATGTCCACGGCCTCCTCGATGGTGTCGGTGTCGAGGATGGAGTACCCGCCGAGTGCTTCCTTCGTCTCCATGAACGGGCCGTCGGTGACGCCGCTGGATCGCACCGTCTTGGCCCCGGCGGGCGGCGCGAGCTGGTGCCCGCCCTCGGCCAGCTTGCCCGAGCCGCCGCCGCCCTTCTCGTACCAGGCTCCGATCTCCGCGTACCACTGCTGGCCCTCGGCCTCGGTCATGCCCTTGGCCGCCTCGGTGTCGTAGAGCAGAATGACGTACTTCACCGTTTCCTCCGTTTCAACGGATGCCACCCGGCATCCCCGGTACCCATTCCACGAACGGGACGACCCCGTTCCCGACACGCCCCGCGAATAAACCGGAGCCTCTGCTCGCCTCAGCCTCGAAACGGTCCCGATGCACCCCTCGGGTCAGCTGGAGCGTCCGCTCGCCGTCAGCCTCGTCTCCATGGTCAGGATGGCCTCGTAGCGTCGGCGGATGTCGGCCCGGTCGGCGGCCTCGGGGACCGAGCGCTCGCTGGCCCGGTCGATCATGGCCGCCTGCTCGAGCAGTACCCGCCGCTGCCCGTCGGTCGTCGTCTCGGTCATGATCCTGGCCAGCGCCTCAAGCTCGCGGATCATGACCGCCGGCATCCCCATGCTGGACTGCCTGATCTTCTCGAACGAGCGCTGCACCAGGCGCTCGTAGGACGGCTCGGCCGCGATAATCCGGATGAACCCCTGCCCGTCCCGGTATATCCGCGCGGGGTGCCATCGCGTGACGATCTTGCACAGGTTCTCACCCAGCCAGTCGATGCAGGTCATCGCCGTGAAGGTGTCGTTGACCGCCGCGGAAAGCGCGCGGATCGCGATCTCCACGAGCTGGTCGATCCCGAACGACGCGTCCTGGGTCAGGGTCCGGTACGGGCCGATGACGTGCGCGCGCCCCAGCGCCTTGCTCACCAATGGCGCCGCCTCGGGCGGCCAGACCGTGGCGAACCGGTGCCCGCTCACGATGAAGTGCCCGGGCCGGTGTTCCAGGCTGATCACCGCGTCGGCCTCGGTCGCCAGCCTGACCAGGTTCCGGTGCTGTATGAACTGCACGTACCCGCTCACCGGGGCCAGCACCACGCCTCCGCGCGCCTCGGTGCGAGCCAGCAACTCAACCGCGGAGGGGCCGTTCTCCGGCTGCGCCCGGCCGGTCCCGCCGCTGCCCTGCTCCTCGATCGCGTCAGCCAGGTCGGCGGCGATGCCGGCGATCACCTGCGGCAGCTGGATTGAGATCGCCGTGTGGTGGATGAAGTAGATGAGGACACCCATGTCGATGACCGTCAGGCCGAGGGTCACGGTCACGCTGATGTGCGGCACGAAGTCGCCGTGCGACCCGGTGCCGATCGAGACGAGCACGAGAATCGAGTAGACGAACGTCGCGACGAACGTCCCGAGGGTCAGCTGGGTGCCCCTGTCCCTGATGAAGTTCCGCAGCATCCGGGGCCCGAACTGCGTCGACGCCAAGGTCAGGGTGACCAGGATGATGGAGAACACCACGCCGACCACGGTGATAATCGCGGCGGCGATAGTGGTCAGGATCTGCCGCGCCGCGTCCGCGCTCCCGCTGATCACCCAGTCCGGCACGCTGAAATCGCCGCGGTAGGCAGCCCGGTCAGCCGCCAGCGTCCCGACGAACAGCCCGATCGCGGCCACGACCTCGATCGAGGGCACGAACCACAAGCTGGTGCGCAGCACCTCCCGCCGCCAGTGCGACGCCACCCCCGATGAGAAAACCCCGCGGTACATGGCCGGCTCCCCAAGCTAGTTCACGCGCCGACCAGACTTCCCGGCTCACCCGTGCTCAAGCCCCCATTATGCCGCCCGCGGCCCATCCGCGCCCTTGAACCAGACGCCACGTCGGCCCGCCACCATGTCAAGCGACCCCTCCGCGCCGCCAATCCCCACGCCCCCTCCGGCCCCGCCAAGGGCGGCTCCGGCCTGGCCGGGCTGGCCGACGATCAGCTGGTCGGGATCATCTCCGCGGGCCAGCACGCTGGTATTTCCGGCTCGACGGTTCGGACTACCTGGCCGAAGGTGACGGCCACTACTGGTCACTCAGCGCGGCAACCCCGCCCGCACCGGCCGACGTCAGGATCACCGCGACCACCCAAGCCCTGACCGCCCTGATCTTCGCCGGGTCAGACGCCGACATCGGCGGGCTGCGGGGAGACGGGTTCACCAGCCAGGACCTTGTCATCGGGCGTTTACGTACCATGCTGGTTGTGGAGCACGAGGCGCGGACCTCGAACGCCTCTGGCACGGTCTGCCCGGTCATGGTCGGGCGTGACCGCGAGCTCGGCCAGCTCCGGCAGGCGTGGCGCGCGGGCGGCCAGATGCTCGTGGTGCGCGGTCGAGCCGGGATCGGCAAGAGCCGCCTGGTCAGGGAGTTCGCGGACTGGATCCGGGACACGGGCGGGACTGTCCTGGCTGGCCGGTGCAGTCCGACCAGCGGGGACGTGCCCTTCCGTCCGCTGCGGGAGGCCCTGCTGGCTGCTGCCCGGGTCGGGCTGGTGCCATCGTCGCGGCTCACGGCCTTCCGGCCGGCCCTGGGATCACTGGTTCCTGAGTGGTCTGGCGAGCATGCCGGGGGGGTTTACGGCGGGTTGATGGTCCTGGCCGAGGGCGTGCTGCGGCTCATGGTGGAGTGGTCGTCACCGGATGCTCCTGTGCTCTTGGTCATCGAGGACTTGCACTGGGCTGACCGGGAAACGCTTGAGGTGCTTGAGTATCTTGCCGACCACGTGTCCCGGCACGCTGTCCTCGTGGTCGCCACGTTGCGCGATGATGAGCCGGGACCGGGCGGCGAGCTGGTGTCCGCGCTGCGGGCTCGCCGGGCGGTCCTGCCCATCTCCTTGTCCCCGCTCGATCCGGCGCAGTCCGAGGTCATGCTGCGGGAATGCCTGAGCGCCGCGTCGCTGCTGCCGGACCTCGTCGATGCCGTGGTGGCCAGGAGCGATGGCGTCCCGTTCTTCATCGAGGAGCTGCTGGCGGCCGCGCTAGGTGAGGCGAATTCAGTACGGGCCGTTCCAGACTCCATCGCCGCGGCCATCGATGCTCGCCTCGGGCTGCTGCCGGAGCCGACAGCGCGTTTCCTCGGCTTCGCGGC
>Ga0335074_10004402_pt1 | contig 19406 bp, 18 predicted proteins | sample Lox_Sample_23_FD_206715 | JGI IMG/M metagenome (GOLD analysis project Ga0335074, IMG submission 206715) | Soil microbial communities from Loxahatchee National Wildlife Refuge, Florida, United States - Lox_Sample_2.3 | ecosystem: Environmental > Terrestrial > Soil > Wetlands | place: USA... | reverse complement strand
CGCCCTTTGTCATCGCGCATGCGTCCAGCCGCGACTCGTCGGTGTTTGACAACGGCCTGCCGACGGCGAGCACCAGCTGGATCGCCGACGGCGCGCTCAGTGCGCTCACCCAGACCCGGCACACCGCGCAGCTCTCCGGTCAGTCGGTGACCCCGGCGATCGACAACCTGATCCTGGCTGCGCCCGGCGCCGAGAGCACGACCGCGGACCTGGTGAGCCGCACCAGCCGTGGCCTGCTGCTCACCTGCCTGTGGTACATCCGCGAGGTGGACCCTCAGACGCTGTTGCTGACCGGTCTCACCAGGGACGGTGTCTACCTGGTCGAGAACGGGGAGGTCGTCGGCGCGGTCAACAACTTCCGCTTCAACGAGAGCCCGGTCGGCATGCTGAGCCGCATCACCGAGGCCGGCGCCACAGTCCCGACGCTGCCGCGCGAGTGGGGCGACTTCTTCACCAGGGCGGCCATGCCGCCAGTGCGGATCGAGGGCTTCAACATGTCGTCGGTCAGCCAGGCCAGTTAGCTCGAGGCGGCGGGTGCGCCGCAGTCACCAGCAGCAGTCGATGGCAACCGCGGCGGGTGCTGCTGCGTTCTGATGGGCGTGCGCGAAGACCCGGCGTTCGAGGCGTTCGTGCGGACCCGCTCCGCGGCGTTGCTGCGCACCGCCTATCTGCTCACTGGCGATCGCGGTGACGCTGAGGACCTGCTGCAGACTGCACTGCTTCGTTCTCTGCGGCACTGGCGCACCGCGCGCTCGGCGCCTGAGGCCTATGTGCGCCAGGTGCTGGTGAACCTGTGCCGGGACAACTGGCGCCGGTCCGCTGCCAGACCACGGGAGCTGCCGCTGCTGTCTGGCGCTGAAGCCGTCCGCCCGGTCGACGGTCCGGCCGAGCGGATCGGCCAGCGACGCGATCTGGTCTCCGCGCTCGCCCTGCTGCCCGCCGCCCAGCGGGCGGTGATCGTGCTCAGGTTCGTCGACGATCTGCCGGTGGCCGAGACCGCAGCATTGCTCGGCATCGCCGGAGGCACCGTCAAGTCCTACACGTCCAGAGCCATCGCGACCTTGCGCGGTGCGCTCACTGACCATGACATCGAACACTCAGCTGCCGAGGTGAACCGTGCTCATAGATGAAGAAGCAGGCCAGCGAATCGGCGCCCGCCTGCGCGCCGAAGTCGCGGATATCGATGCCCCGGACGATCTGATCGGACTCATCCGCGGCCGCCATGGCCGCAGAACGGCGGCCGTCCGCGGCGGGATCGCGATCGCGGGGGCCGCAGTGCTCGCCACCGCGGGACTCACGCTGGCGGCTGTATCCGGCCCGGCGGCACCCGGCCCGGTAGCAGCCGGCACCGCTCCGCCGGCCCACGGCAGCGGAAGCCATCCGGCCGGCGGTGTGGCCTCGTCAGACCACAGCATCGAACTGGACGGCTACCAGGTGAAGCTGCCCGCAGGCGTGCCGATCAGGAAAGTCGGCGCGGGGTATCTCGTCGGCAGCCACGCCACCGGATACTTCGCGATCTTCCTGGAGCGCGGGAAGAACCTGGGCCCGAAGCTCGCCACGGCGCACGGCCGGACCGTTCATCACGTCCGGGTGGGCCTGCGGTCCGCCTGGTGGGTCGGCACGGGCCGCGGCGGCGAGCTGTGGGTCCAGATCCCCGGCCTGCCCGCCACCGAGTTCCTCGTCGCGAAGGTACTCGGCGCCGGCGAGACTGCGGCCCTGCGATTCGCCCTGGGCCTGGCGGTGACCCACGTGCCGGTCGTCCACGTCAACTGCTCAGCGAACTGCGGCTGACCGGCCTGCAGCGCCCGGCCCGCGGCGGCGATGATCGCGGGCTCAGGCGTCCTCGAGCCGGAAACCTACCTTCATATCGACCTGGAAGTGGGCTACCTCCCCGTCCACAATCTGGCCGCGGATCTGCGTCACCTCGAACCAGTCCAGGTGGCGCAGCGTCTGGGCGGCCCGGTGCAGAGCGCCCCTGATGGCTGTCTCGACGCTCTCCGGTGAGGTGCCGACAATCTCGGTGACGCGATAAGTCCGGTCGGTCATGCTGTCCTCCGCATGCCTGCCCTGCGGCGCCCGGCCCTGGTAATCCCACGGACTAGCGGCGCCGCAGGCGGTAGGCGGCCAGCCCGTAGACCACCAGTAGTACTACCCAGACCCACACGAGCTCGCCGCGATCTCCCGTTCCGTAGAGCCCTTGAACGCCAGCAAGGTCAGCGGCACGCCGACGACGACCGATCCGCCCACGGCGCCGGCGAGGGCACTTCGGTACCTGGCCAGCCGGGCCGGGTCGATGGGTCGCCGAGGCCGTCGGCCAGCCGCCGCTCCTAACCGCTCGTCGACCCGCGCGTCGATCCGCTTCTCAATCCTGGCGAGGAACGACTCGACGACCGCGTCGCCGTACTCCGGGCCAAGCTCACGGTGCACCTCAGCCGAGGCCCGGACGTCCTGCGCCGTCACCGGTGGCTCACTCATAAGCCGCACGGTGACCCAGCCCGGATGGAATGCCGGGAAGGCGCGCGCGGCGGGTCCGACCCGCTGCTAGCGGAGTGGCCGACGGCGGCATAACGTTGGTGTTGTGAAGGCAGTCCCGCACCCGCATCGCAACCAGCCTTACCTGGTCACTGAGGCGCGCCCCGGGCTGTCCGACGACATCTCCTACCGGCAGCGCCGGTACCTGATCATGATGGGCATCCGGACTGCTTGCTTCCTGACAGCCCTGCTGATGTTCGTCAATCATCTGGGCTGGTACACCGCGATACCAGCGGTCGGAGCGCTGGTCATTCCGTATTTCGCCGTTGTTCTCGCCAATGGCGGACGGGAGCCGACGTCCAACCGGTCATTCCGGCAATATGAGCCTAATACCCCGGCGATCTACCGGCCGCCGACTCGTCCCGGGGACCCGGACGGCCCGCCGAGCGAGTAGCCAGCTAGCCGCAAATCTGACGCCCGCGACTGGATGCTTTGACTCGTTGTTAATTGGGTAGTCAAGTACGTCCCATATCGCGCAAAAGCGCCCGGATTAGCGGGGCAGAACCTTCAGTTCATGTCCTAATCCACTCTTGACGCACTAGGGGGAACTTCGGTGTAACATGCTAAACGGTGCTCTGGTCCCCCGCTGGGGCATCTATTGCCGGCGTTCCGGGCCCCCGTCGGAGCGCCGATGAATGCGACGCCGGGTGGTTTGCCCCCGTAGCCACCCGGCGTCGCTCTATGTTCGGAGGCCTGCGGCCTCCGTCCCGATGGCTCGCAGTGCTTGCCCTGGGGGGAGACCCCCCAGATCCCCCACCACGCGCGGCCGCCTGCTACTCCGCCATTCGCCCGAGCGCGGCCCCGGGTCCCCGTTTCGTCTGGTCCGGCCGCTATCCGGCTGACCCGCGCCCTCACGACCGCGACCCGGCGAACGGACACCAGCACCGAACGACCACGTTCCCGAAAGCTATTCGGTCTTAGAGAACTCCAGAATCGCCACGACCATCATCCCCAGCCCCATGACAGCCACGATCGCCAGCGAGAACCACACCGGCAGCGCCCAGCCGCCCCAGGTGATGCTGGGCGCCAGCCGCGTGTGGATGATCGCGGCGACCTGCGGCGACAGGCTCAGGTGGCTGAAGACCAGCTGCCGCATCGGCCCGACCACGTAGGTCAGCGGGTCGATCCTGGTCAGCACGGTCAGCCAGGCGGGCAGGCCGTTCAGCGGATAGAGCGCGCCGGACAGGAAGAACAGCGGCATGACCAGCATCTGCGTCAGCGCCATGAACGCCTGGAACTGCTTGATCCGGGCGGCCATCATCACGCCGAACGCCGTGACCGTGAATGACAGCAGCAGCAGCATCCCGATCAGGCCGAGGATCAGCACCGGGTTGTAGGGCACGTGCGCGAACCAGGCCAGGCACAGGAAGATCAGCCCCTGGAAGGTGGCGATCGTCGCGCCGCCCAGGCACTTGCCGACCACGATCGCGCCGCGGCTGACCGGAGCCACCAGGATCTCCCGCAGGAAGCCGAACTCGCGGTCCCACACGATCGACGCAGCCGAGAAGATGGCCGTGAACAGCACCGACATGGCCAGCACGCCGGGATAGATGAAGGTCTTGAAGTCGAAGTTGGCCGAATGCGGCAGGCTGCCGCCGGCCAGCGTGCCCAGGCCGGTGCCGAGGATGAACAGGAACAGGAACGGCTGGACCAGGGACGTGATGGCCCGCAGCCGGTCGGTGCGGAACCTGATCAGCTCCCGTCGCCAGACAATGCTCACGGCGCGCAGGTCATGCCGCAGCCCGCGGTCGGGAACCGCCACCCTGATCCGGTCGATGACGGCGCTGGTATCGGTAACGGTGGTCGGCTCGCTCGTCTGGGTGGCCATCGTTATCGCCGTCCCCCCGTCCGCATCCGGTGCATATTCCGCATGAACTCGTTGCCGCCGCCTTCGGCGTCCCTGATCGTCGTGCCGGTATAGGACATGAACACGTCGTCCAGTGACGGCCGGGAGACGCTGACCGACTGGATCGGGATGCTGAACTCGGCGAACAGCTGCGGCACGAACTGCTCGCCGGCAGCCACCGCGAAGGTCACCGCTCCCTCATGCACGGCAGCGTCCAGCCCGAACCTATCCTTGAGCTCGGCGATGGCCGCCTGGTCGCTGGCCGTGTGGATCTGCACCCGGTCCTTGCCGACGCTGGCCTTCAGCGCCTCCGGCGTGTCGATCGCCACGATCCTGCCGTGGTCGATGATCGCGATGCGGTCGCAGTGCTCGGCCTCGTCCATGTAGTGCGTCGTGAGGAAGATCGTGATGTCCTCCCGCGCCTTGAGCTCATTGATGTAAGCCCAGATCGACGTCCGGGTCTGCGGGTCAAGCCCGACTGTGGGCTCGTCCAGGAACAGCACGTGCGGGGCGTGCAGCAGTCCTCTGGCGATCTCGAGGCGCCGCTGCATGCCGCCCGAGTACGTCGACACCAGGCTGTCCTTACGGTCCCAGAGACCGACCATGTCCATCACCTGACGCATGCGCGGCATGACGGCGGCCTTCGGCACGCCGTACAGCTCTGCGTGGAAGCGGAGGTTCTGCTCCGCGGTCAGGTAGGTGTCGAGCGTGGTGTCCTGGAACACCAGGCCGATATTCCGCCGGACCGCCTCGCGCTCGGTCGCGGAGTTGTGTCCCGCTACCATGGCGAGGCCGGCGGTGGGGTTCGCCAGCGTGCAAAGGATCTTGATCGTCGTGGTCTTGCCGGCCCCGTTAGGACCGAGGAAGCCAAACGTCTCGCCCCGCTTGACCTCGAAGTCGATGCCACGCACTGCCTCGACCTCACCGTATCGCTTGACCAGGCCGGAGACCGTGATCACGGCCTCCGGCCCGGCTCCGTCCGCGAGCTGCCTCGCGCCCGGCACAGTACCGGTCTGCGCTGCCATCGCGTCGTCCTCCCTGAGTCGGCTAACCATGAGCCTAACGGCCTGGTTAGGCCCGATAGGCGCGGCGTTATTCGCTAGTTGCGCGAGCCCGCGGCTGCGGTCGCCCGCCTCACTGGCCGTCGCCGCCGCCCGTCGTGCTCGGGGCGTCGTCGTCAGCTGCCAGGATCCGGTACAGCGCCTTGCGGGTGTCCGTCAGCACCTGGCGGGCCTGCGCTGCCTGCGCGTCGGTCCCGGCACTGATGACCTGGAAGGCCGCCATCCCGACCTGGCCGATCAGCTTGCGCATCTCGAGCGCGGCACCGCCGGCGCTGCCGGCCACCACGTCCCAGGGCGCGCGCAGCTCGTCAGCGTGCGAGTCCGCGTAGGCGCGGCCCTCGTCGGTCAGCTGGAACGCTCGCCGGCCGCCGTCGCCTGCCTCGGCCCTGATCAGGCCCTCATCCTCGAGCTGCTGAAGCGCCGGGTAGACCGAACCGGGGCTCGGCCGCCAGACACCGCCGCTGCGCTCGCTGATCTCCTGGATGATCTGGTAGCCGTTCAGCGGCGCTTCGGACAGCAGCGCCAGCGCCGCAGCCCGCACGTCGCCCCGCCGGGCACGCGGTCCGCGCATGCCGCGGCCGCCACGTCCGCCGTGCATCCACGGCCCCATGTGCTCCGTCTCCGGACCGCCCGGGAAGCCAGGCCCCGGGAAGGGCCGGCCGAACTTGACCTCGAGGCGCGGGTCCGGGAACGGACCGCCGAACACCCCGCCAAGATGACCGTGGCGGCTGCGGCCGCGGCCCCTGCGCTCTTCCTTGTCGTCGTGCCAGCGGCGCCGCTCGCCGTCGTCGGCCGGCTCCCACCGGTCGCGACCGCGGCCTTCGCCACGGCCCGGGTCATGGCGCCTGCTGTGCTCTTCGTCGTATCGCATTTGCTTACTCCCCCATTGGGAATGTGAGCCGGTGTTACTCAGCTGAGCTCCTCTCAGACTGTCACCGTAGCTCTTCGATACGTCAACGATATATCTTTATATTCTCGATGGCAACCCCCGCTGACCGCAGGCGCCAGGCCGCGAGCTCTGCCGGGCAGTACGTGAGGTCGAAGGGCGTGAGTCACGGACTGATGCCCATAGAGGGGCAACAATCCGTGCGTCACGCCCCCCAGCGCGACGATCTTGGTGCGGATACTGGCGACGATCCGCGCGGACCGCGCGGAGCGCGGTGCCTCTGGTGCTCGTGATGCGGATGAGGTGGCCGCCACTAACTGAGTCTGAGGTGGCCGCCAGTACTGAGTCTGAGGTGGCCGCCAGTACTCAGAAGGCTGCGGCCGGTCGCGCGAGGGGCGGGCGTCAGCCGCCGATGGCCGACATCGGCCTGGCTGGCTGCAGGAAGCCGGGCTCGTTGATGCCGTGACCAGGCAGCTTGGCCTGGATGCAGCGCTGCCACCGCGTTGCCATCTCGTCGTCCGTGGCACCGGCCCGCAGCGGCGTCCGGAGGTCGCTCTCCTCCGTGGCGAACAGGCAGTTGCGCAGCTGTCCGTCAGCCGTCAGCCGGACCCGGTCGCACGCACCGCAGAACGGCCTGGTCACCGAGCCGATAATGCCGACCGTCTGCGGCCCGCCATCCACCAGGAAAGTCTCCGCCGGAGCGGACCCCCGGTCCGCCGGGTCGGCCGGCGTCAGCGCGAACTCCCTGCTCAGCTGCTCCAGGATCTCGTCCGCCGTCACCATGTCCTCGCGCCGCCAGCCGTGCTGTGCATCGAGCGGCATCTGCTCGATGAACCGCAGCTGGTACCCCTCCGCCAGGCAGAATCGCAGCAGAGCGGGCGCCTCGTACTCGTTGATGCCGCGCAGCAGGACCGTATTCACCTTCACTGGGACCAGTCCCGTCTCGGCGGCCGCGACTAGGCCTTTCAGCACATCGCCCAGCCTGTCCCGGCGGGCGAGCCGCACGAAAACGCCAGGCGAGAGCGTGTCGAGCGAGACATTGATCCGGTCGAGCCCGGCGGCGTGCAGCGGCCCGGCCAGCTTGTCCAGGCCGATGCCGTTAGTCGTCAGCGAGATCTCCGGCCGTGGCGTCAGTTCAGCGACTCGCCCGACGATCTCTGGCAGGCCCCGCCGCAGCAGCGGCTCGCCGCCGGTGAACCGGACCTCCCGGATGCCGAGCCTGGTTACCGCCAGCGACACGAGCCGGACAAGCTCGTCATCGGTCAGCAGTTCCGGCCTGGGCAGCCAGTCCAGCCCCTCAGCTGGCATGCAGTACTGGCAGCGCAGGTTGCACCGGTCGGTTACCGAGACCCGGAGGTCAGTCGCCGTCCGCCCGTAAGAATCGGTCAGCACCACGACACCTCCTCAGGGCCGGCAGCCGCCCGGCACGCCTGCTCTCCGATAAGAACCCAACCCTACGGGCTTGCGCGTGCAATCTCGACCCTGGGCACAGCGACGCCCGTACGGGTACTGCAGCAACGCCGCCACTCGGTTACTTCCCGCGCTGCCGCACAAGACGGGAACCTTCACAGAACGTGGCCGCGCCCGGCCAGCGCGCCGCGCTGGCGGCGGGCCGTGTCCGCGACTCAGGCCACCTGGTCGGCGCTCGCAGCAACCGCTGCCCAGCCACGATTGGCGTAATCGTCAAAGTCCGGCTGAAGCCGGTCATACCGTCGACTGAACAACGGCGAAGAAATCATGAAGTCCGCGCTGGCCCGGTTGCAGGCGACCGGGATGTTCCAGGCCACCGCCAGCCTCAGCAGCGCCTTGACGTCGGGGTCATGCGGATGCGGCTCGAGCGGATCCCAGAAAAAGACCAGGATGTCGACCAGTCCGTCAGCGATCCTCGCGCCAATCTGCTGATCGCCGCCGAGCGGACCGCTGCGCAGGCAGGTGACGGGCAGGCCCAGCTCGCCGATGAGCAGCTTGCCAGTGGTGCCGGTGGCACACAGGTCGTGCTGGGCCAGCACCGCGCGGTTGAACCGGGCCCACTCGGCGATGTCGGTTTTCTTGTTGTCGTGCGCGATCAGCGCGATCCGCCGCCGGTGGAGATGCTCCGGGTGCCCGTGGTCAGGAGCCCCGTGGCCAGGAGCCCCGTGGTCAGGAGCCCTGTGGTCAGGAGCCCTGTGGTCAGGAGCCCTGTGGTCAGGAGCCCTGTGGTCAGGAGCACCGTCAGAAGAGCTGCGGTCAGGCAGACTGTGGTCGAGATTGCTGGCCATGGCTGTCAGCGTGCCGTAGCCGCGTTGCGCACCCGCGAACGTAGCATTGCCAGCACGTTTCGGCTCCGCCAGCATCGCAGGCCATCGCACCTTCGCCTACGATTCACTCGCTGGCGCCCGATCGCACGGGCGCCGTAGATCGCCAGCAGGCCGACCCGATCGGCCCGAACATGCGAGGACGGGCATCATGACCGTGACCGGCGCCATCTGGCGCGATCAGCTCACGGCCCGCGAGCGGTCCGTGCTCGGCCGGGCCGACGAGGCCGTCTCCGGTGCCACGCCGGACGTCCTGGTCGTCGGCGGCGGGGTGATGGGCGTCAACATCGCCGCTGCCTGCGTGGCGGCCGGCCTTGGCGATGTGCTGCTGATCGAGACCGGCCGCCTCGGCGCGGGCGCGACCGGTGGCGCGACCGGCCTGCTGATTCCCGAACCGCACCAGTGGAGCGATCCTGAGCCGTTTGTCGACCTAGAGCGCGCCAGCCTGGAGCGGTGGCGGGACCTTGAGGAGTCCGTGCCCGGCGGCGTCGGGCTAGTCGAGCTGGACTGGCTCGGGCTCGCGCCGCACGCGGGCGGCTACGCCGCACATCAGCCCCGCGCAGTCCAGTGGCTGAACCCCGGCCAGGTCGCCGAGCTTGTGCCAGGCCTCGCCAGGCCGATGGAAGGCGCACTCATCCACCGTCAGGCGAGGGTGAATCCGCTGCGGTCGATCGCCCGGCTCGCCGCCGGGCTGCCTGCCGTGGCCACTGGCGTCGCGGCGACTGCGGTGGAAACGAGCGGCGACCGGATCGTCCGGGTCACAACCTCGGCCGGCGAAGTCAGCCCGGGCGCGGTCGTTTTCGCTACTGGCCGCCCGCCGGTGCTCGACGGCCTGCCGCTGCACATCCCATCGGACCGGGTGAAAGGTCACCTGCTGGTGACCGAGCCGACCGACGTCGTGCTGCCGGGCATCGTGGCACCGCTGGCGACGCAGATCGAGAACGGGCAGCTGCTGGCCGGCGGGACCTTCGATCTCGGCGACGAAAGTCCGGCCGTCCAGCCGGAGGTGATCGAGTCGATCGTGAGCGGGCTGGCCGCGGTGCTGCCCGACCTGCGCGACATTGGCGTGGCGTACCAGTGGTGCTGCTTCCGGCCCCGGCACCCGGACCGGCGGCCGGTCATCGACCAGGTGCCTGGCCTGGCCAACGCCTGGCTCACCTCGGGTCACTTCCGGACCGGAATCCTGAACGCGCCTGCCACCGCCGCCGTGCTGTCGCACTGGATCTCAGCAGGCGTGCCGCCGGTGGAGTTGCATACCTGGTCGGCGACCCGGTTCGACGGTAGTCACTAGGCACACTGGTGACTAGCCGCACTGGCCGCCCGCCACACTGGCCAGTCGCGCTGCCGCTAGCTCGTGCCCGCGGGAACAGCGGCGGCCGCGCTGCCCGGTAGTACGCCCGTGCTCCCCAGGACGGCAGTGCTCTCCGTCTGGGCCGAAGCCTGCGCCGGTACTGCCGGGGTCGTCCGGCGCAGCACGCGCCGGTCATCAGGAAGCCGCTCGGTAATGCCGACCGAGTCCAGGTACTCCAGCAGCGGGATCGCGGTCCGCCGGGTGGTGGTGAGCGCCTGCCGCGCTTCCGCGGCCGTGAACGGCTGGTCAAGCGTCGACAGCACGTCAGCCGCCGCGACGTCGGCACCTGGTGCGAGCACGACCTGCTCGCTCACGCGCATCAGCTCACCGGCCCGAACAGCCGCCGCGATGCCGCGTGCGTCCAGGCCCAGCTTCCGCAGCCGGTCAGCATCGGGCGAGGCGAACGGGGCCGCGGCCAGGTCGGCGCGCAGCACCCGCACAGCTGCGAGCACCGGCTCTGGCAGAGCGGGTGCGGTCGCGTCGCGCCCTGGGGTGCGGGCGATGTGCAGCGCGCCGCAGGAAATCCGGAACGGCGGCTTGGCCAGCGCCAGCACCAGGCGGCGGTCCGGCAGGTCGAGCGCCGCCCTGGCCGAGTCGATTGGCAGGCCGCCCGCCATCGGCTCAGCGGCCGCCTGACGTGCCAGCACCTCGCCCAGCTGATGGCTAAGCGAGCGCCACCGTTCTGGGTCAGCCAGCCATTCGCCGGTGACCGGGAGCGGGTGGTCCTCGATGCCCATCGCCAGCAGCGAGCTGGCCCGCATGAGTCCGTGCCGGGTGAGCAGGTCGGCGGCGCCCGGCCGGTCCGGCCAGGTTGCCAGCATTTTCGCCGCCGCCGCGGCCGCACCCCGGCGCGCCAGCGCGGGCGGCGCCACATCGAGCACGATCGCTCCGGTGACCGCGGGGAACAGGCCAGCTCTGCGCCCGGCCGGGTCACGGAGCAGGATCCGGTCTCCGGCGTGCAGCGGAAGCGCGTCAGCCAGGCTCAGCCTGGCCACGCCAGGCCCGAGCGGGCGTACCCGGGCGAGCACTCTGGCGGGCCCGGCGTGCACGGTGACAGTGCGTGCCAGCAGCCCGGGCGCGCCGGTGTCCCTGCCCGGCCCATCGCTGCCCGGCGTGTCGCTGGCCGGCGCGTCGCTGGCTGGCCCGTCGCTGGCTGGCCCGTCGCTGGCTGGATCCGCGCTATCCGCCCGCGGTAGCAAGCCAGGTGCCTTGAGCGGTTCGCCGGCCGAGATCCTCACGTCGATCAGGTCAGTCAGCGTCCATCGGCCAGGCTGAACCAGGGCCATGCCCCGGTGCAATGTCAGGCTGGCTACTCCGGTCAGGCTGAGCGCGACCCGGGTGGGGCCGGTCGCCGTCGCAGTCGGCTCGCCGAGCGAGTGGAGTTCATCGACCCGTACCGGCCGCATCGACGGCGTCACGCACAGCCGGTCACCCTGTCGCAGTGTCCCGGCCGGGAGCATTCCGGCAACAGCGGTGACCCCGGTTGCCATGCCGACAGCCCGGTCGATCCAGATCCGCACCGGAGCATCAGGCTCGGCGACGGGCAGGCTGCGGACCAGCTTGTCCAGCGCTTTCACCAGCTCCGGCAGACCTTCCCTGGTCACCGAGCTGACTGCCACCGCCGGGACCGCGCCGAGGCTGCTCCCGGCGATCGCGGCTGCCGCTTCGGCCAGCGCCGGTGCCGGGTCAGCGATGTCGGCCTTCGTCACGACCAGCAGCCCGTGGCTGATCCCGAGCGCGCTGATCACAGCCAGGTGCTCTGCGGACTCCGCCATCCACCCCTGGTCAGCCGCGACCACGAACAGGACGGCCGGCGAAGCGCCGACGCCGGCCAGCACGCTGCCCCCGAAGCGCTCGTGTCCCGGCACGTCGAAGACAGTGAGCTGATCACCTGAGGGCAGGGTCAGGCAGCCGAAACCGAGATCGGCTGCCACCGCCGGGCGCCGCTCGTCGGTCAGCGGATCCGCCTCGGCCCCGGCTAGCGCCCGGATCAGCGCGGACTTGCCGTGGTCGGCGTGACCCGCGGTTACGACGACATGCATGGCGCTCACTCCGGGACGATGTCCGAACGAGGAGCTGGCCTACGGACGTCCACGAGCGTGACCATACCTGCCTCTGAGCCCCTGCTGGCAGGCCGTGAGCAGCCGCATTCGGTCCATTTACCAGCACTTTGCCGAAGTAACCGACCGCCGAGCGCAATGCATGTGTAAGTCTTTAAACATCGCCAAAACGGAGAGTGAGAGCAGACATGAACCTTGAGGGACAGATTCCCCGAAGTCGCGGAGTCGTCTGCGGAGTGCTCCTGATCGTGCTCGGCATCTGGGGCGGCCTGGCTCCGTTCGTCGGCCCGTACTTCCACCTCGGCTACGCACCCGACACGGCATGGAAGTACGACACCGCACGGCTGTACTACTCAATTGCTCCAGGCGCTGCCGTGCTGCTGGGCGGCCTGCTGGTCGCTGTCACCCGCAACCGGGCGGTCGGCATCATTGGTGGCGTGCTCGCCATCCTGGGCGGCGTGTGGTTTATCGGCGGCGTCCACTTCATCATCGACGTGCTGCACCGCTCCGTGCCGCTGGGCACTGCCCTCGTGCGGGCAGGGACGTCGGTTCCGACCTGGCTTTACCTGGACTCGCTGGCGCTCTTCGTCGGCCTCGGCGCACTCGTGCTCCTCGTTGGCGGACTGTCGATCGGGCGGTTCTCCATGGTGTCCATCAGGGACGTGGCCGCGGAAGCTGAGGCTGAGGGCTACTACCCAGGTTTCGACAGTGCCGGAGATCGCGATGCACCCGGATACCCGTCTGCCACGGGCCAGTTCCCGACTGTGACGCAGTAGGACGCCCGCAGGGCCGGGGCGGGCGAGACACGGCTCCGGTGAGACAGGGCTCCGGTGAGACAGGGCACCGGTGAGACACGGCACCGGCGAGACACGGGCCGGGCGGGACGCCGCACTAGCCGGCCCGGCCGCTGAGCAGTGGACAAGGAACCTGCGCACGTCCGGAAGGCCGGCCCGGCCGCTTCCCGCCCGCGGGCGGGAAGCGGCCGTGACGCGACTATCGCGCGGCTGGCTAGTGGCCGGCTGGGCCGGCGCTGCCAGAGCGGCCCTGCCCGGCTGAGCGCGTAGCGGCCAGGGGCTTGCATGCACTGGCCGACCGAGCCCCGATCGAGGGCTGGCCCGCACTGCCTAGCTCGCCCGCACCGGCTGACTGGCGGGCGGTCACCGGGTCGGCCCCGGTCGGCTGGTCCGCGTTCCATCCCGGGTTACCGCGCGCGGCCGCAGCATCTGCCCTTGGTGGTTCCGCGCCGACCCGCACGGGCTCGTCGTGGCCGTTCTCCCGGCCGGTCAGCAGCGTCGCGCCGATCACGGCACCGGCGAAGCCCAGCCAGCGCAGTATCCCGGCGCTCCCGCCCGGCATCACCTCGCCGAACACGGCCAGTCCAGCCGCGATCGGCAGGACATTGGTCAGCAGGGTGGTGACGCCGGCCGTCGCCATCGCGGCGCCGCGCTGAAACGAGAGCTGGACACAGCAGAATGCCAGGCCGTGGCAGGCCGGCACGAGCAGCGCGAAGAGCACGACCGGGCGCAGGCCGCCGACAGCGGCCTTTGTGGCGACGTCGCCGGCCGAGTACAGCAGGCCGCCCGCGATGGCGAGCCCGGCGCCTGGTCTCAGCTTTCGCGCGGCGGCGACGGCAGCTCCGGCCAGCGCGACGGAGATCGTGACCCAGGCCAGCGGCCCGGCTGTGGTGTGCGCTGTCGACCGCGTCCCGGCCGGCAGCGACAGCCCGACCAGCAGCAGACCGCCGACGGCGGCCAGCACCGCGGCAGTCTCGCGCCGGGAGAGCGGCGAGCCGCGCAGGCGTACCAGGAGCGCCAGCAGGCCGACACCACCGGCCGAGACCGCCTGGACCAGTGACAGCGGCGCCAGGGCGAGCGCGACGATGTACAGCGCCCACCCGGCTAGGCCCGTGACGAAGCCGGCCAGCCACAGCCAGTTGCTGAACAGCGCCCCAAGCGACCTAAGCGGCCTGCGGACCGACAGCGTAGGCAGGTCGCCCGCCACCGAATGCTGCACGTAGAAGCCACCGCTGAGGGCGGCGGTGGACAGCAGCGCGAGCACCAGGCCCGCGGCTAGCTTCATCGACGTCGCAGGCCCGGCACGTTCGCGCCGGACAGGACATCTCCCGGCTCCGGCGGCTGACCCACCTCGGACGGCACCGTCCCGGACGGCACCGTCCCGGACTGCACCGTCCCGGACTGCACCGTCCCTGGCGGTGCGTTCGGCCGGGCCGGCGCCGAGCGGCTCTCGCCGGGCACCCCGGCCACCAGCGTGGCACCGGCCACCTGCGGCCGCTCACCGGGCTGGCCAGCGGGGCGGTGCTCTCCAGCGGGTCCGGCCTGCCTCGCCACCCAGTCGCGACCGCGGATGAGCCTCGAGCTGGGCAGGTAGCCCTCTGCAGCCATCGCTGCGACTGCCACGCCGGGCACATCCGCCCACTTCTCCACGACCAGGTAGCGCGGCACGGACTGCGGGCCGAACTGCTGGTTGAATCTGAGCAGGTTGTCGAGCTGCAGGGCGAGGACACGCTTGAGCCGCAGCAGCGCGGACCGTGCTAGCCGCTGCCAGCGCGATAGCCGCGCGCCGGGGGTGAGCAGCCTGGCAAACGGGGAGAAGTTCAGCGAAAGGTGCTGGTAGCCGCCCTCCCTGGCCCACTCGATGGCGCGGACCACCAGCCATGCGGTCAGTCCGTTGGGCGTACCGGCGCGGCGCGGCATGGACGACAGCGTGAGCGCCGTGCTGGCCCGGCAGACCGCGAGGTGCAGGAAGCCGGCTACCGCTCCGCCGGCATCCCGGCCAATCACGAACACCTCGTCCGCGCCGCCGATGCGGAACAGGCTGTCCAGCTCCATCGTGAAGCCGGTTCGCCGTCGGCCAGCCAGCCACTCCTCCTCGACCGCCGATAGCTCAGCCCTCAGCTCTGGCGGCACATCGTCGGCCAGCAGGATCTCGGTGGTGAATCCCTGTCGGTCCAGCCGGTTAGCTGCCTGGCGGATAGTGCGCTTTGCCCTGCCATCCAGGGAGAAAGCCTGAATGTCCACGACCGACTCGTCGCCGTGGTAGATCCAGTGGAAGCCGCGATCGGCATAGGCGGCACGGTGCTCGTCCGAGGCGCCGAGGACCGCCACCGTCCAGCCGTGCTCGTGCGCATGCGTCACGAAGGCGGTCAGCGCAGCCGGGAGGCTCTCCGGCGGTCCGATCGGATCGCCGCTCATCAGCGCCACTCCGCGGACCACACGGTAGGCGATCAGCGTCGGCCCGACGATGAACCAGTCCTTGTCTGAGCGAAGCGTGAAGGGCGCGAGGGTGTCCTGTCCGAAGCGGGAAACCCGGTCAGCGGCCTGCCCGCGGCGCCAGGCGTCCGGGCGCAGCCGCTGGTGCCATGGCCTGACCCAGACCTCGGCGGCCCACAGGATTCCGATGGCGGCGATCAGCAGGACCGAGAAGCGGAACCAGCGGGAGAAGTCACCGCCCATGGAACGGGCGCTTCGCGGCGGCAGCGCCACCAGCGCCCGGAACGTATCGGCCGTCGCAGTGCCCAGCCGGAACGGCACCCCAGCCGCCGTCCGGTAGATCCAGATTGCCGCAATGCCGTAAAGCACGGCGAGGACCACCATCCCGGCAAGGCGGCGCAGCGCCGGGGGCCGGGCTGCCGGGTCCCCGGCGAACTGGAGCTCGTTCCTCCCCGCGAGAACCGTGACCACGATCAGGCACTCGGCGATGGCGGCCGCGTAGTCCGGGCCGCGGGCAAGCTGCAGCAGCACGGAGAGGCCAAGCAGCGGCACGATCACATGCAGTGCCCGCTTGTTGCCGCGGGCCACGGCGCGCCAGCCGACCAGCAGCAGCACGCCGACAGGCACCATCAGGACGTGCGCTGCCGCGACCACCGCCCCGCCTGTCGCAGCCCGGCCACCTGAGCCGGGCGACGGGAACAGCGCCGCCAGCAGGTTAATGATGCCGCCCGCGGCCACGCCCCAGCAGGCAAGGCGGGCAATCGCTGCATTCCGGTCGACTTCGACAGCGAGGGTCGCTGCGGCCGCGCCGCAGATCGCGGCCGACAGGTAGACCGCCTGCAGCCCTACTGCCTGCGGCAGCGCCACGCCGAACGGGACCTGCCTGACCACCGACAGGCAGATCATGTCGATCAGGAGCATCCAGACGCCCGTTCCGACCGCGACGCCGACGCCGGCAACGGCCCGGCCGATCCGCAGTGCCCTGGCGGCCAGGCCGATCAGCACCCCGGCGCAGCCCACGATCAGCAGGTAGGCGAACAGCGGCACATTGCCATGCGAGGCGAGCTCATCAAGCGGCAGCGCATCCAGCACCCTCGGCCCTGGCCAGCTAGCGACACTCGCGCGTGCCCAGTACAGCCAGCCGGTCGCGAGCGAGGTGGCCGCGATGATCACCACTGCCAGCGCGGCTGCCCGCGCCAGGCCCGTCAGCAGCGCCCGCTGGTCACCTGTCACCTTGCCGCCGATGAAAGCTCGCATGTCGGCGGCACGGTGCTGGATGGACGGGCTAGCCATGGCTCAGGTGCTCCGATGCCTCGATGAGCGAAGCTGGCATGAGCGTCCGCCAGAGCGCCCAGCTGTGGCCGCCGTGGTGCTCGAAGAACTCGTGCGCGACGCCCAGACTGGACAGTTCCGCGCTGAAGTACCTGTCCTGTTTGCGCAGGTAGTCGTCGGTCCCGCAGTAGAACCAGAGATAGGTATGGTCGGAGCGCAGCTGCCCGGCGACGTGCGGCACGTAGCTTGCGGGCGAGTTGTAGTCCTCCAGGCTCGGATTCCAGCCGAAGATCCTGGCGGCGTCTGCCCACATGTAGCCGGACCAGCTCTCGAGCAGCCCGAACTCGGCGGGGTTGTGCAGGCCGATATTCAGCGATCCGTAGCCGCCTTCGGAGAGCCCGGCAATGCCGCGTCCGCCACGGCTGGTAATGGCGCGGTATTTGTGGTCGATCGTCCCGACGAGGTCGCGTGCGACGAACGTCTCCCACTGGTTGCCGGCGCCGACGCCGTTGGCCCACTGCCCGTTATTGAAGAACGAGCGGCCGCCGGTCGGCATGACGAGGATCATCGGCTTGATGTTGCCGGCTGCCTGCAAAGCGGACTCGATGATCTGAACCCTCCCCACGGTGAGGAAGTTGTCCGGCTCGCCAGGGTTGCCATGCAGCAGGTAGAGCACGGGATAACGCTGCTGCGGATGACTGGCATAGCCCGGCGGCAGCACTACGTAGACGGTGTCGGGGAAGCCGCCCAGCGCCCTGGTAGTCAGCGTCAGCCGATGCACTGATGCGGGCTCGACCGGCACCCGGTGCGCGGCTCCGTGCCGGTGCACCAGCACGCTCCGCGGCTGCGACGGTGACGGGAAGCCCCGGTACAGCCAGTAGGTATCCAGGTAGCGATAGGCACCCAGCGCGCCGGCCACGGTCAGCGCGGCGACCACGACGATGGCGGCGGCGAGCGGCAGCAGTCGGCCGGCCGATGGCCTGGCGCGGCCGCCTGGCTGCCCCCCCGGCCACGGCGCACGCGACGCACTACGTGGCAGAGGCATGGTCAAACGCCTCACTAACCGAGACTACGTGGGCGCCTGAACCTCAGGCCACTCGGCGGGCACCGGGCCCTGGCAGCGGGGTTACCTCCCTCGCAGAGCCGAGGGCATGACCGTCTTCGCAGGTCAGCTGCAGGAACACTGGAGCGCCGCAGTCCCGGTGCGTCAGCTGCACCGGCGGACCGGCGACCTCGGCCGCGTACTTGTCGCCCCAGGCCAGCAGCGCCACGAGCACGGGGTGCAGGTCCAGCCCCTTCTCGGTCAGCCGGTACTCGCTACGCGGCCGCTGACCCGCCTCCTGGTACGGCACTTTGCGAAGAATGCCCTTATCCACCAGGAGCGCGAGACGGTTGCTGAGCACCTGCCTCGGTGCGCCAGTTCGCCGCTGCATGTCATCGAACCGGCGGATGCCGTTGAAAGCCTCGCGCAGCACCAGCAGCGTCCACTTCTCCCCGAGAACGGACAGCGCCGCCGCGATCGTGCAGTTGTCGGTGTCGTAATCCAGCGCCCACGGCCTTGCCATGTGAACAGGCTAGGTCTACTTGACAGACTTAGCAAGAGAGGACCACGCTGGGTCTGTGAACGGAACCCTGCCCGATGCCCGGATCCGGCCGGCAACACAGTCACCGCTCGGTGTGAGCCTCGAATCCGGCCTCCTGCGCACGGCCGGACCCGGCGACGCCGGCGAGGTCAGCGACTTCGTCTGCCGCCTGTCGGTCCGCTCGCGGTATCTCCGCTTCTTCGCCGCGGTTGCGCCGCCAAGCACCAGCCTGCTCCGGGCGCTGTGCGGCGGCACCGGTGCCGACGTGCTCGTCGTCACCGGCCCCGACGGCCGGGTGATGGCGCACGGCATGGCGGCCGACGACCCCGTTCCCGGTGCTGGCGGGAACGGACTTGCCAGCAACATCGGGCTGATGGTCGCGGACGAGTGGCAATCCCGCGGCCTTGGCACCCTGCTGCTCGCCACGCTGGTGGCGCGGGCCGCCCGGCGCGGCGCCCGGTCACTGGTGCTCGACGTCCTGCCGGAGAATCACCGGATGCTCGGCATCATTGCCCGCCGGTGGCCAGACGCGCCGCAGCAGCTGACTGCCGACGCGATCGTGGTCCGGCCGGTGATCACGCCACGCCAGGCAGCGGGCGGCACGCCGGTGCCTGCTGTCCTCGGCCTGGCCGGCCAGCGGTTTCGTGTTCGGTCCGGAGGTGATGGCGGTGCAGCGCGTCAGCCCGCGGCCTAGCGAGAGCGATGGTGTTGCCGGTGCGCCGAGGTCCCGCGCCTATAGCTGGGACGACCCGGCGGTCACCGCCGCGGCCGCGAGGCAGCGCGACGGCCGGGAGTTCCTCGAGGCGATCCTGGACGGCAGCCTGCCGGGCGCGCCCGTCGCGAGGACGCTGGATTTCGTGCCGGTGTCCGTGCAGCCCGGCACGGTCGTGTTCGCGTTCAGCCCCGCTGAGTTCCACTACAACCCGATCGGCTCAGTGCACGGCGGCGTGATCGCGACGCTCTGCGACTCCGCCTGCGGCTGCGCCGTGCAGAGCATGCTCCCGGCCGGGACCTACTACACGAGTCTCGACCTGAGCGTGAAGTTCCTGCGCCCGGTCAGCTCTGGCACCGGCCCAATGACGTGCGAGGGGACCGTCATCCACCTCGGCGGCCGCTCGGCGCTGGCGCAGGCCAGGCTCACCGACTCAGCCGGACAGCTCTATGCGCACGCCACCAGCAGCTGCATGGTCTTCCGCCCCCAGGCGGGTTAACCGGATGCCGCATCCGGCAGCAACCGCTACCCTCCGCAGGTGACCAGCGATCAGGACGCCGTAGTAGCGCACAACAGAGA
>Ga0335074_10004401_pt1 | contig 19408 bp, 15 predicted proteins | sample Lox_Sample_23_FD_206715 | JGI IMG/M metagenome (GOLD analysis project Ga0335074, IMG submission 206715) | Soil microbial communities from Loxahatchee National Wildlife Refuge, Florida, United States - Lox_Sample_2.3 | ecosystem: Environmental > Terrestrial > Soil > Wetlands | place: USA... | reverse complement strand
CTGACCTGGCCGCGTCCGAGCTGGTGCGGGCCGAAGCGCCGCTGCTCGCGTACGCGGCCGCCCAGGTCGGCGATCCCCAGATCCGCCACCGCGGCACAATCGGCGGTTCGCTGTCGCACGCCGACCCCGCGGCCGATCTGCCGATGGCTCTGGTCGCTCTCGGCGGCTCGGTCGAGATCGAGGGGCCCGGCGGCTCACGGCTGGTGGCGGCTGACGACTTCTTCCAGGGCTTCTTCGAGACCGCGCTCGGGCCGGACGAGCTGCTGACCGCGGTACGGGTCCCGCGCCGCCCCGGCGTGCCGTGGGGTTACCAGAAGTTCGTCCGCCGGTCCAACGACTGGGCCATCGTGGGCGTCGCGGCGGTCGACGGCCGGATCGCGCTTGCGAACATGGGCCCCACCCCGTTGCGGGCGATCGCGGCCGAGCAGGCACTGGCGCAGGGCGCGAGTCCGGCTGCCGCCGCCGAGCACGCCGCCGACGGCACCTCGCCAGGGGAGGACATGCACGCGGATCGCGAGTACCGCAAGCATCTGGCCAGGGTGCTGACGCGACGCGCGCTCGACCATGAAACGGGATAGCTCGGCTATGCGGCCTAAGGCCCGGACTATGCGTTCATATGCCGGCGGAACGGGCTTGAGTCTTCGGCGGCCGCCGGATTAAGACAGTCTTCGCGGGTACGTCCAGGACATGGCTTCAGCGAGCGCAGATGGCCACCGGCCCGACTCAGGAAACGGCCAGCAGCCCGAGATCACCCTCGAGGAGCTGCCCGACCGGGTTGCCGAGCTGGCCGCGGAGCTGAGCGAGGCCGACACCAGGCCACTGCGCCAGCGGCTGGCCCGCCAGATCCCGGAGCTGGCCACCAGAAGCGGGCGGGCGACGCGCCGCAGCCTGGAGTCCGGGCGTGATGTCGCCTGGCACGGCCTGCAGGCCGGGCGCGACGTGGCCTGGCAGGGCCTGCAGTCCGGGCGCGACGCCGCCGCCCGGCGGATCCGCCCGGGGGGACGGGCGGCCCGCAGAAGCGGCGAGGTAGCCCTCCGAGGCGGCGATGCGGCCTGGCGCGGGGCCCAGGTCGGGGGCTCGGCCACCTGGCAGGGGCTGCGAGTGGGCGGCCAGTGGCTCGCTGGTCAGGCCATGGAGATGGCGCCGAAGGTACCGATCCGTGGCATCAACACCTTGCGGGACCAGTACCCGGGCCTCGGCCCGGATGAGCTCGCCGACCGCCTCATCAGGAGCGCGGCTCGGGCGTCGGCCGGCGTCGGCGCGGCCATGGGAATGGCCGCAGCGACGCCGTTCATCCCCACGATGCCGGTCGAGCTGGCCGTCGAGACGCTGGCCCTGGTCGGTATCGAGCTGAAGCTCGTCGCCGAGCTCCACGAGGTCTACGGGATGCCCGCACCCGGGTCGAGGACCGAGCGGATGCTGGCCTACCTCGGCGCATGGGCGAACCGCCGTGGCGTCCGCATCACCGGCGAAGGCGTCGCGCTCGCCGTGGGCTCGCCGCTGCGACGCAAGCTCGAGCGGCGGCTGGTCGCGAAGGCGGGCCAGAGCACGCTGTCACTCGCCCCGCTGCTGGCCGGAGCGGCGGCCGGCTTGATGGTGGACCACAGGGAAACCCGCAGGCTCGGCCTGCAGGTGCGCGACGACCTGCGCAAGCGGGCAGCCAGCGGTCCTGCGGTCGCGAGCTAGCCAGGTACCCAGGCGAGCGGCCGGCCGCGGCGACCGCGGCCGGCGGTCATCACGTCACAGCTGGGCCAGCTCGTCGGCCAGGTCGTCCAGGCCAAGCGCGCCCAGCGACAGAGACGCCATGTGCCAGGACTTCAGGTCGAAGTCGTCGCCCCGCGCCGTGCGGGCCGCCTCCCGGCCGGCCAGCCAGGCCCGCTCGCCGAGCTTGTAGCTGATCGCCTGGCCGGGCATGCCCAGGTAGCGGATGACTTCGCTGGCCATGAACTCGCGGCCCCGGCCGCTGTAAGTGGCGCAGAAGTCGAGGCCGCGCTCCGGCGTCCACGTCTCGCCGGCGAACATCGGCGAGTCGGACGCCACCGGGAGTGACAGGTGCATGCCGATGTCGACGATGACGCGGATCGCGCGCATCAGCTGCGCGTCGAGGTAGCCCATCCGCGCGCCCGGCGCCTCCAGGTAGCCAAGCTCATCCATGAGCCGCTCGGCGTACAGCGCCCACCCTTCCGAGCAGGCGGACACTCCGCCGACCGCGGTCTGGTACATCGACAGCTGGTCCGACAGGTAGCGCCACTGCGCGAGCTGGAGGTGGTGGCCGGGGACCCCTTCGTGATACCAGGTGCTGTACAGGCCCCACAGCGGGAAGCTGGTGCGCCCGAGCGTCGGCAGCCAGGTCCGGCCGGGCCGCGAGAAGTCTTTCGACGGCCCGGTGTAGTACGGCGCCGCCGCGCTGCCCGGCGGGGCGATCCTGGCCTCTACCACCTTGACCGGATCGGCCAGGTCGAAGTGGGTCCCGTTGAGATCGGAGATGGCCTCGTCCATCAGGCTCTGGAGTCGGACCCTGATCTCCTCGACGCCCTCGATGACCTCGCTGTGCTCGTCGAGGTACCGCATCGCCTCCAGCGCATCCGCGCCGGGCAGGATCTTCGCCGCCTCGGCATTCATCTGGGCGAGGATCTCGCGGTACTGAGCCCAGCCCCACTCATAGGCCTCGGCCAGGTCGAGGTTCGCGCCGTTCCAGCGCCGCGCGCCCAGGCGGTACCGCTCTTCGCCCACCCCATCGGGCGTGCCCGCGGCACCGGGCAGGTAGTCAGACAGCAGCCACTCTCGCAACTCCGCGACCGACGCGTCGGCGGCCGCGCAGGCCCGGTCGAGATCGGCGCGCACGGCAGAGGAACCGTCGGCCGCGGCGGCGAATCCGGTAAACCAGCCCTTGCCGTTCCCGCTCGCGGCCCAGTCGACGAACTGCTTGGCCACGTTCTCGGCCTGCCGCGGCGCCGCGTACAGGCCGCGCCTGGCCCCCTCGGCCAGCGACGCCCGGTGCCCGGCGAGAGCCGCGGGCACCGCGCCGATCCGGCGGGCGATGACGGCCCAGTCGTCGGAGGTCGCCGACGGCATCTGCAGAAAGATCCCGCGAACCTGCTGCGGAGGCCCGAAGATGATCGACATTGCCCGGAGCTGCTCGCCGCTCTGGGAGTAGGCCTGCTGAGTCTCGAGCCGCTCACGCAGGAGGCGAGCGCAGCGGCGCTCGTCGCCGTCGGCGAATCCGCCGCCCGCCTCGGCCTGCCGCACCGCGTCGGCCAGCTTGGCCAGCGTCGCGGCCCTCAGGTCATCATCGGCCTGCAGGCCGGCCGGGGACAGGTCAGGCAGTTGATCCTGGCCGAAGGGCAGACCGATGTTGGTGGCGAGGATGGGATTGAGGTGAGCGAGGTCGTTGACGTAGGCGTCGGCCAGGTCCCTGATGGGCCTGGCGGATGCCTCGGGCTGCGAGGTTTGCATTATGTCGGCCATACAGACATTCTGCCCTGTTTGCCGCCGAGCCCCTCGGCCGGGCTAGAGGCGCGCAAGCTCGTCGGCCAGGTCGTCAAGCCCCAGGGACCCGAGCGATAGCGCGGCCATGTGCCAGGACTTCAGGTCAAAGCTGTCACCCCGCGCAGTTCTGGCCGCCTCCCGGCCCGACAGCCACGCGCGCTCGCCCAGCTTGTAGCTGATGGCCTGGGCCGGCAGCCCGAGATAGCGCATGACTTCGCTCCGGCTGTATTCCCGGTCCCGGCCAAGCTGGGCCATGAAGAACTCGAGCGCCAGGCTAGGAGTCCATACCTGGCCCGCGAACATCGGCGAGTCGGCGGGCACGGCGAGCCGCAGGTGCATGCCGATATCGACAATGACCCTGATCGCGCGCGTGAGCTGTGCCTCCAGGTACCCAAGCCGGGCTCCCGGCGCCTCGAGGTAGCCAAGCTCGTCCATCAGCCGCTCGGCGTACAGCGCCCAGCCCTCGGTACAGGCGCTGACGTCACCGACGCTGGTCTGGTAGGTCGACAGCCGCCTGGCCAGGTAACACCACTGGGCGAGCTGCAGGTGATGCCCGGGGACGCCTTCGTGATACCAGGTGCTGTACAGGTGCCACATCGGGAACCTCGTCTGGCCGAGGGTCGGCAGCCAGGTCTGGCCCGGCCGGGAGAAATCCTCGGACGGGCCGCTGTAGTACGGGGCAGCCGCGCTGCCCGCCGGGGCGATCCTGGCCTCGACCACCTTGACCGGATCGGCGAGGTCAAAGTGCGTACCGTCGAGGTCGGCCATCACCTCGTCCATGAGGTCCTGGAGCCGGACCCTGACCTCGTCAACGCCCTCGACCACCTCGCCGTGCTCCTCCACGTGGGCGATCGCTTCCAGGACGGTCGCGCCGGGCCGGATCCGGTCAGCCTCGGCCGCCATCTGAGCGTGGATCTCGTGGAACTGGGCCCAGCCCCACTCATAGGTCTCGGTCAGGTCGATCCTGGCGCCGTTCCAGCGCCGGACCGCGAGGTGGTAGCGCTCCGGCCCGACACCGTCCGGCGTGCCCGCGGCGCCTGCGAGGTAGTCGGATCGCAGCCAGTCGCGCAGGGCGCCGACCGCGGCGTCGGCCGCCAGGCCCGCGCGGTCAATCTCGGCCCGCAGCGCGGGCGGTCCTTCGACCCCGGCCGCGAAGCCGCCGAACCAGCCGGTCCCGTTCGCCTGCCAGCCCGCGAGCTGATCGGCCAGCGAGCTGATCAGCGTCGGCGACTCGTACATGCCGTGGCCGGCGCTGGCGGCGAGTGCGGCGCGGTAACCCTCGAGCGCCTCAGGGACGCGCCCGATCCTGGCCGCGATCATCGCCCAGTCATCCGCGGTGGCGCTGGGCATGAGCAGGAGCGCCTCGCGCACCTGGTGCGGCGGCGCGACGAGATTCGAGACCGTCCGCAGGCGCTCGCCCGCGGCGCTGACCGCCAGCTCGGTCTCCAGCCGCTCGCGCAGCAGCCGCGCGCACCGCCTTTCGTCGCCGTCGGTGAGGTCGCCGGCCGCGCCCGGCTCGCGCTCGGCCGCTTCGAGGGAGGCCAGAGTGGAGCGCCGGAGGTCGTCAAGTGCAACCTCCCCGGCGGGCGAGAAGTCAGGCAGCCGGTCCTGCCCCACCGGCAGCCCGAGATAGGTCGCCATGAGCGGGTCAAGCTCGGCGAGCGCGCCCACGTAGGTGTCGGCCAGGTCGCGGATACGCCGCTGCGGATGTTCCGTTACGTCTGCCATGTCGAGCAATTCTGCCGGACCCGTTGGACGTGGATACGCAGGCCTAACGTTAAGGTCATCCGGTGGCCAATCGCTCAGTTCTGGTAACGGGGTCTTCTCGTGGCATAGGCCGCGCCGTCGCGGAGGCCTTCGCCATGGCCGGTGACAAGGTCGCGATCCACCATCGGGCGTCCCCCGAGCTCGCGGCCGGCGTGCTGGCCGGCCTGGCCGGGACGGGGCATACCGTCGTCCAGGCGGACCTGGCCGACCCGGACGCGGTCAAGTCCATGGTCGACACCGCGGCCGAGCGCCTTGGCGGACTTGACGTCCTGGTCAACAACGCCGCCAACTACAGCCCGCACCCGATCACCGAGGTGTCCTACGAGCAGTGGCAGGCCGCCTGGCAGTCCACGATCGGCGTCAACCTGATCGGGTCGGCTAACGTCACGTGGTGCGCCGTCCGGCACATGATCGCCGCCGGCGCGGGGCGCATCGTCAACGTGTCCTCGCGCGGCGCGTTCCGGGGTGAGCCGAATCAGCCGGCCTACGGCGCCAGCAAGGCCGGCCTCAATGCCTTCGGCCAGTCGCTCGCGATCGCGCTGGCACCGCACAACATCACGGTCGCCGGCGTCGCGCCCGGGTTTGTCGAGACTGACATGGCGGCGGCCCATCTCCAGGGCGCCCGCGGCGAGGCGATCAGGGCGCAGAGCCCGTTCGGCCGGGTGGCCAGGCCTGACGAGATCGCCAGCGCCGTCGTGTTCCTGGCCTCGCCTGACGCGGAGTGGGCGAGCGGCGCGATCCTCGACCTGAACGGTGCCTCCTACCTGCGCACCTGAGCCGACCGGCCAGCAGCCTGGCCAGCCGGCGGTCTTAGGGTCTGTAGCCATGAAGACCACGACCATCGCCGTCAGGACCGGCGGCCAGGAGACCGTGCACGACATCACCCGCGCGTGCGAGCAGTTCGCGCGGGAGGCGGCGGCTGGCGGTGACGGACTGCTGCACGTGTTCGTTCCGCACGCGACCGCCGGCCTCGCCCTGATCGAACTCGGCGCGGGCAGCGATCACGACCTGCTGTCGGTGCTGGCCGAACTCCTGCCGGCCACGGCTGCATGGCGGCATGCGCACGGCACGCGCGGCCATGGCCGATCCCATGTCCTGCCCGCTTTCATCCCGCCCTATGCGACGCTGCCGGTCATCAACGGCGTGCTGGCGCTTGGCACCTGGCAGTCGGTGACCGTGGTCGACCTGAACGTCGACAACCCGGATCGGCAGGTGCGGCTGTCGTTCGTCAGCTGAGGCGCGTACGCAGAGAGCGTCGATTCCGGCCAGCCTCGACTGTTTACCCATAGATCGTAATTCGGTAATTTTGCGGCTGTAGTCTCCATCTTCTTAACGGCATCACCGAGGAGGCAACGGCCGTGCACGACGAGCGTGACAATGGCGCGGATCCCAAATCAGGGCTTAGCCGGCGGGGAATGCTGCAGGCTGGCCTCATCGCAGCGGCCGGCGTCGGCGTCGGCGGCTTCACCTCCGCCGCAAGCGCTTCGGCCAGCGCCGGCGGGCACCGTCCCGACCGGTGGCGTCACCGGCACCTCCGCAAGCCAGGGTCACGGCCTTACCCCAACCTGCCCGCGGGGACCGACACGATCCCCCAGATCAAGCACATCGTGATCCTGATGCAGGAAAACCACTCCTACGACAACCGGCTCGGCATGCTCCGCCGCTGCGACGCCGACGGCTTCCGTCTCGGCTTCAACGGGCTGCCGCTGAACACGAACCCGTACGCCAACGGCGACATCCAGCACGCGTTCCACATGCCGACGACATGCCAGAACAACAAGCCGAGCCAGGAGTGGACCCAGAGCCACGTCCAGTTCGACCACGGGCGCAACAACGGCTTCGTGATCTCCAACAGCGGCCCGGTCGCGATGGGCTACTGGGATCGGGCCGATCAGCCGTTCTACTACTCGATGGCCGACATTTTCCCGATCGGCGACCGGTATTTCTGCTCGGTGCTCGGCCAGACCTATCCGAACCGCCGCTACCTGATATCGGCCACGTCGATCGGGCAGATCGACGACACAACGCCGGCGCTCTCTGACTACCCGGCGAACGGAACGATCTTCGACAAGGTCCAGGACGCGGGGCTCTCCTGGAAGGACTACTACTCGCCTTCGACCGACTCGCCGTATCCGACCATCGCTCTTTATCCCAAGCTGTACCTGGAGAACGCCGGCAAGAGGGCCGTGCCGATCGCCGACTTCTTCACCGACGCGGCGGCCGGCACGCTGCCTGATGTCAGTCTGGTCGAGCCGAACTACGACACGCAGTCCGAGGAGGATCCCCAGAACATCGTCGTCGGCGAGCAGTTCGCGGCGAAGGTGATCAACGCGGCGATGTCAGGTCCCGGATGGGCCAACACCGTGCTGATCTGGACCTACGACGAGCACGGCGGCTACTACGACCACGTGCCGCCGCCGCCCGCGCTTGCGCCCGACGACATTCCGCCCGACACCAAGGCGATCAGCAGCACCACGCTGCCGTACAACGGGTTCCACCAGTACGGCTTCCGGGTGCCGATGGCGGTCATCTCGCCGTTCTCCCGGCCGCGGCATGTGTCTCACCAGGTCATGGACCACACGAGCATCAGCGCGCTGATCGAGACGAAGTGGAACCTGCCCGCGATGACCTACAGGGACGCGAACGCGTGGCCGATGCTGGACATGCTCGACCTGCGCAGGCCGCACTTCCTGACCCCGCCGAAGCTCGCGCAGCCGCTGCTCGACACCGACCCGGGCGCGCTCGCGTGCAGCACGACCGGGCCCGGTGTCATACCGCCGCCAGGATCGGTCACACCGCCGCAGTAACTCGAGCTGGCCTACCAGGCGTAGGCCTCGGGGGCCGCACCACCTGGACCGGGGAAGATCTCATCGAGCCGGGCGAGGGCCTTCTCGTCGAGCTCGACCGCCACGGCGTTCAGCGCGTGCTGGAACTGGTCAAGCGTGCGCGGGCCGACTATCGGCGCGGTCACCGCCGGCTGGTGCAGCAGCCAGGCCAGCGCGACCTCCGCCGGCGGCGTCCCGAGCTCCGCGCAGAACGCCTCGTAGGCGGCAACCTGCTCGCGCCTGTTCCCGATGATCTCCGCGGCGCGCCCGCCGCTGCTGCGCCCGGACCCCTCCGTGGCTGAGGCACCGGGCGCCTCCGCGGCCGCCTGCCTGGCCAGGATGCCGCCGAGCAGGCCACCGTGCAGCGGGCTCCACGGCAGCACGCCCAGCCCGTATCCCTCGCAGGCCGGCAGGACCTCCAGCTCGACGGTCCGCTCGGCCAGGTTGTACAGCGACTGCTCGCTGACAAGCCCGAACGCGCCGCGCCGGCGGGCGGCCTCCTGCCCCTGCGCGATGTGCCAGCCGGCGAAGTTGGACGAGCCGAAGTAGATGACCTTGCCCTGGTCGCGCAGGACCGTCAGCGCCTCCCAGATCTCCTCCCACGACGTCTGCCGGTCGACGTGATGCATCTGATACAGGTCGATGTGATCGGTTCGCAGGCGGCGCAGGGACGCCTCGCAGGCCTGCCTGATGTTCACCGCGGACAGGAACCGGTCGTTGGGCCAGTCGCCCTTGCCGCCGTACAGCTTGGTCGCGAGTACCACCTTGTCGCGGCGGCCAGCCCCGCCGGCGAACCAGTCGCCGAGGATCGACTCGGTCACGCCCTCGGCCCGCGGCCGGCCGTAGGTGTTTGCGGTGTCGAAGAAGTTCACGCCGTGCTCGAGGGCGTGAGCCATGATCGCGTATGCGTCGGAGGGCTCGGTGTAGGAGCCGAAGTTCATCGTGCCCAGGCAGATCCGGCTCACGGAAACGCCGCTGCGTCCAAGGTGGGTGTAGTCCATGACCCAAAGGTAACCGCCAGCCTGCGGACCAGACCGAGCGGGACATGAGCCCGTTCCCCGCATAGACGACAGCGAAGGGGACGCGCGCGGATATGTGCGATGATCCGGCTCAGAAGACCGAATGCCGTTCGGCGTCAGGGAGGGTGCATGGACGTTCGGGAGGCGCTGTACACGACCAGGGCGATGCGCAGAGTGCGGCCGGACCCGATTCCCGCGGACGTGCAGGCGCGCATCCTGGACGCGGCGATCCGGGCGCCGAGCGGCGGCAATGCGCAGGGCTGGCGGTTCCTGCTGGTCGACGACCCTACCGTCAAGGAACAGCTCGGCCCGCTGTACCGCGACGCCATCGGGCGGCTCTGGCAGACCGCGTACGCCGACCGGATCGAGCGGGCGCGCGGCGCACCGGACGACCCGGACAGCGCGGCGCTGCTGCGCGTGGTCTCGTCGGCTCAGCACCTGGCCGATCACTTCGAGCAGGTTCCGCTGTACCTGTTCGGCCTTTCCCGCGGCGACGCCTCCGGCGGATCCATCTTCCCCGCGGTGTGGAGCGCGCAGCTGGCGGCCAGGTCCGAGGGCGTCGGCAGCGCGCTCACGTCCGTGCTCGGGATCTTCCACGGCGCCGAGGCAATGCAGATACTCGGCGTGCCCGAGGGCAAGGGCTGGGTGATGGCGTGTTGCGTCTCGTTCGGGTACCCGACTGGCCGCTGGGGCGTCGCCGCGCGCCGGCCGGCGCACGAGGTGGCCTACCGCAATCACTGGGGCAACCCGGTCGGGTTCGAGATTGCCGAACCGCTCTGGCCGGAGCGGGGCGCCTGACAGTTCCGGGCCAGGGCACCGGCGGCTCTGGCCTGATGTTCCGTTGCGTCCGATGATGAGTCATGGCCTACCAGGACCTCGGCGCGGGCGGGCCGCGGCCCGGCGAGTCCGACGTCGTCGGCTTCGGCCGTGAAGGCCCGCCGCGCAGGTCATGGATTATCCGGGCGCTGCTGGTTGCGGCGGCCGCGGCTGTCGTCGCGGTCGTGGCCGTTCGCCTCGGTGACCACGCGGGCAAGCCGTCGCGGCCGGCGCCGCACGCTCAGCCTCAGGTCGTGGCGACCTACGCCGGGCGGCACCTGCTCGGGGTGAGCGCCAACTGGGATCTGTTCGCCCGCGGCGTTAGCTACCTGGTCCGTATTCAGCTCGCCAGCGGCAAGGTCACCAGGACCGTCGTCCCGCCGCTGGAGTCCAACAGTCCGGTCGTCGCCTTCGTGGTCGGCGCGCACGAGGTCATCGTCCGCTCCTACGATCAGGTGCCCGGCTACGTGGTTCACGATGGCGATCCGGCGCGGCTGCTGACCGGTGTACTGGCGAACTATGCCGGCCCGCTCCTGCCCGGACCGGACGGCTCCCAGGTCTGGGCGCTGACGGGCGGGGTGGGCAATTCGCAACTCACGCTGGTCGGGCTGGACGGGAAGGTCACAGGGACGTCGATCAGGCTCCCGCCCGGCGGTCCGCTGCCCGCCACCGCGATCCCTGACGGGCGCGGCTACGCGATCCTGCTGACGAACGCCAACCGCATTTATGATGCCGCGCCGACGTGGGACCACAGGGTCCCGTCGATGGTGATCGCGACCGGGCCGACCGCCTGGCTCTCCCTGGCCTGCGCTCGGCGTTGCCGGAACGTCGTGACCGACCCTGACACTGGCGCGCAGCGGACCCTCCCAGGACCAGGGCTGACCGAATCCGCCTTTGCCTGGCCAACGCTCGGGGTCATCTCGCCTGACGGCGGCGTCGCCGCCGTGCCGGTCATGACGGCGAGTACGTCAGGCGGGGGTGTCGCCCTCGACCTGATCAACCTCAGGACCGGGAAGCGCACTCAGGCCGGCGTCGCCATGGGCCAGGTGCCGGTCTATCAGGGCATGGCCTGGTCGCCGGACAGCCGCTGGCTGTTCGTCGTCGCTTCTGGCGGGCGCCTGGCGGCCGTGAACCCGGCCACCGGGCAGGCCACCGGCCTGCCCCTGCAACTCCCTCCGGTCAGCCAGGTCGCGATCAGGCCGGCGCCGGGCTGATGGGCGCCTTCGACGAGGTCGAGTTCGGCCGGGGTCGATCCCGCCGGGGCCGGCCGGTACCCCAGTGGATGCTGGCGGCCGCGGTGCTGGCCGTCGTAGTTGCCGTGATCGCTGTCCGCGTCGCGGTGCACCGCACGCGGTCGCAGTCGACGGTGTCCGTGACGCTAACCCGCCGGCCGATACTCGGCGTGCGGGCCTCGTGGGAGCTGTTCGCCCACGGTCCGCGCGACCTGGTCGCCATCGACTTCGCCCGCGGCCAGATCACCACCACGATGCTGCCGGCCGAGGTAACCGGCATCCCTGACCTGTCGTTCGTGGTCGGCCCGCACGAGGCGATCATCCGGCCGGAGGCGGGATCCGGGCCCGCGTACGTCATCCCAGACGGCGCGCCTGCCCGATCGCTCGTCGGGCCGCTGGGCCGCGCTGGATTGCTGCTCGAAGGCCCCGAGCCCGGACAGGCGTGGCAATACTCGTGGTCGGACGGTTCGCCGGTCATGACGCTGGTGACCCTGGCGGGACGGCCGGTCGGTCCGGCGATCGCGCTGACCCCTCCGCACCATCCCGCGCCGGGAATGCCAGCCGCGGACGGCCAGGGCGGAGTCCTCCTGCTGGGCAGCTCGGGCGAGGTGTTCGACGCCTGGCCCGGCCGGCGCGATCAGCGCGATCAGGTCAACGGACAGGTGATCGCCGTCGGACCGACGCGCTGGCTGCTGGTGTCGTGCCGCGGCGCCGCGCGCTACCGCAACATCGTCTACGACCCTCGATCGGGCGCGCTGCGCGCACTGCCCGGCCCGGCCGTGGCCGGCGCCGCCTACATCTGGCCGCCGGAGGGCGTGGTCTCGCCCGACGGCTCGGCCGCGGCCATCATCGACACCGCGACGGCGCCACCGACGATCCGCCTGATCAACCTCGCTACCGGAGCCGACTCGCGAATAGCCGTGCCGTTCCCGCGCGGCGCCGGCAACCAGTTGATGGCCTGGTCGCCGGACGGACGGTGGTTGTTCCTGGCCGACAACGGGCAGCTTCTGGCCGTGAACGCTAGGACCGGACGAGTGACCGGGCTCGGTGTCAGGCTGCCCGTCATCACCCAGGTAGCGGTCAGGCCAGGTCCCGGCTGAGACGCCGTCACCGGGAACGGCAGGAACTTGGCCGGGACTTGGCCGGGCAGCCGGCTGCAGGCAGCACGCGCCCGGCGGCCGATCTCGTCGGCTTACTTATCGAAGTCAGTTTGCCGGGATCGCTGCGGCAGCGGCTGACGCTTCAGGACCAGGGTCGGGTGCCTGACCCGGCTCTTGCTGGTGTGTGGCTTCCGCTCCATGCCGGGCCGGCACGCTGCTTCGCTCGCCGAATCGCCTTAGCCGAACGCTGTTGGCCACGACGAACGCCGACGATGCGGCCATGGCCGCTCCGGCTATCAGCGGGTCGAGCAGGCCAAGTGCCGCGAGCGGGATGGCCGCGATGTTGTATCCGAAGGCCCAGACGAGGTTGCGGCGGATCGTGGCCCGCGTGGCCCGTGCGAGCTTGATCGCCTCCGGCACAACTCCGAGATCGTCACGGAGCAGGATCAAGTCGGCCGCGCTGATCGCCACGCTGGCACCCGATCCAACTGCCATCCCAAGGTCAGCGGCTGCGAGGGCCGGGCCGTCGTTTACGCCGTCGCCAACCATTGCGACACGGCTGCCCTCAGCCTGCAGCCGGCGCACGACCGCCGCCTTGTCGGCCGGCATCGCCCCCGCGATGACCGCGTCTGTGCTCACCTCGCTGGCGATCGCCTCCGCCACGACCGGGCTGTCGCCGGTCAGGAGCACCGTTCGCAGACCGAGTCGACGGAGTTCGGCGACCGCACTCGCCGCCGAACTTTCCACGGTGTCGGTGACGGCGACCGCGCCGCGAGCATGCCCGTCCCAGCCGGCTAGTACCACTGTCCGCCCGGCCTGCTCCCACCGGGCGCAGCATGCGGCCAGGTCAGCGGATATGTCGAGGCCCTGGTCCTGCAGGAGCAGGAGGCGGCCGGCAACCACCTGGCGGCCGTCTACGAGCCCTCTGACGCCCAGACCAGACAGCGCCAGGAAGCTGGCGGCTTGCGGGAGCGGCCCGAGCTCGGCCCGCGCATGCGCGGTGATCGCGGTGGCGATCGGATGCGCGGAACCGCTCTCTACCGAGCCGAGATTCCTCAGCAGCTCCGCTTCGTCGGTACCCGGCCCAGCCAGTATCGCTGCCACCCGCATGACGCCGGTCGTGATCGTTCCGGTCTTGTCCAACAGTACTGTGTCAACGCTGCGGGAGGCCTCGAGAGCCTGGTAGCCCTTGATGAAGATGCCGACCCGTGCGCCTGCGCCGCAGGCCACCACCAGCGCGGCCGGCGTGGCAAGGCCCAGGGCGCACGGGCAGGCGATGATCATCACCGCCAGGGCGCAGCTGAAGGCCCGCTCGGCCGGCGCGCCGCTGAGCAGCCAGGCCGCCAGGGTCAGAGCGGCGGCCACGAGTACGACCGGCACGAACACGCCACAGATCCTGTCGGCCAGCCGCTGCGCAGCCGACTTGTCCGCCTGTGCCCGCTCGACAAGCGTTATCAGGTGCGCGAGCTGGGTGTCATTGCCCGTCCGCACGGCACGCACGACTAGCCGGCCGCTGACGACGGTCGTGCCGGCGTTCACCGGCGAGCCAACCGCGGCCTCGGCGGGAACGGCTTCTCCGCTCATGGTGCTGGTGTCGACCGCCGACTCGCCGAACTCCACTACGCCGTCCGCTGCGATCGCCTCGCCTGGCCGGACCACGAACCGGTCGCCGGGGCGCAGCTGACTGGCCGGTACCCGGCGCTCACTCCCATCGGCCTCCAGGAGGCGGGCGTCCCGTGCGCTTGCCGCGGCCAGCTCCCGCATTGCGTCGCCGGCGTCCCGCCGAGCGCGAGCCTCATACAATCGGCCGGCCAGCAGGAACGTGGTCACCGACGCCGCGACCTCAAGATAGATGCCGCCACCAGAGCCGTGGATGAGCAATTGCAGGGCACTGATCCGCTGCTGGCGCGCATCCAGCACGAACATCGCGTAGAACGACCACGTGCACGCGGCAACGATGCCCAGCGACACCAGGGTGTCCATCGACGTGGACCGGTGCCGCGCGTTCTTCAGCGCGGCGGCGTGGAAGGGCCAGGCCGCCCAGCCCGCGACCGGCAGGGCAAGCCCGACCAGAACCCATTGCCACCCGGGGAACCGGAACGAGGGAAACAGCGACAGCTGCACTGAAATGTCGCTCAGCGGCACGAAGAACACGAGCGCCACGATCAGGCGGCGGCGCAGCGCCGCCACACTTGCGGCCTCCGGTCCGGCTGAGTCGGCCGCGGAGCTGGTCTCCCGCGCTCCGTAGCCGGCCTGGTCCACCGCCTCGATGAGGCGCGCCACCGCTACCGATGGCGGGGCGGCCACCGTGGCCTTCTCGGTCGCAAAGTTGACCGATGCTTCAACACCAGGGATGGCGCGGAGCCTGCGTTCCACCCTGGCTGCGCACGACGCGCAGGTCATTCCGCTGATCGCGAGCTCGACCTGCCTGAGGTCGCGCGGCGGCGTCTGGCCTGTGGCTGCCGCCAATGCCATCGAGTTCCGCCTTCTCGCCTGACCGGCCGGTGCGCCGGGTCCCTGATTACCCACGGTTGCCGGGCGCCGGCCCAGCGGATGCGGGCAGGCAGCGGCTCACTCCGTATCCAGGAAATCTACACAGCGGCGAATTGAGACGGCAACGCAGCAGTGCGACCGGTCCTCAGAGCATCGTGATCAGCACGTACCCCATGGTCACGCCCATGGCAATCTCACAGCAGGCGGCCAGCCTGGGCGACAGCGGCCGTGATGGCCGGGCCGGCGGCCTGGCCGCACCGCCCGTCACGGTTGCGCCGGACGCCGCTCCGCCGCCGGCAGGCACCAGGTCAGGGACCGGCGTGCCGACAGCCACGAGCGCGGCGACCGGGGCGAGCGACGTCAGCCCGCGATGCCCAACTGGATGACGGCCAACAACGCGTTTGTGGCCGGGCCATGACTGGCGATAATTCGCGCAGCCCACGTAATGAGGCCGGCGATGAATCCCAGGTTGCCCGGCGCGGTGCAGCTGGCTGCCCGCGATCGCGCGGCGCGGTGCGGCTGGCTGCCCGCGATCGCGTGCCGCGGTGCAGCTGGCTGCCCGCGATCGCGTGCCGCGTCTGCCAACCCGCCCGCTAGATCATGATCAGGAGCATGAAAGCCATAGTGACGCCCATCGCGATCCGGCAGCCGGTCGCCACCGACGGCGCGAGGATAGCGCCGACGCCGATCGCCGGGGCGCTGGCGTGGGCGGGCTGAGCCTCGGTCGCCACGACTGAGCCGGCCAAGCCGCTGGCCGAGGGGGACACGGCGGCTGCAGCGCCCGGCCCGGCCGTGGTCCCGACCAGGACCGGGGCTGTCAGTGCGGTGCGGGCGGCGGCGAGCCTGTAGTGCCCGCTGGCGCCGGGACCGGAGAGCTGGTCCAGGTCCCAGATGCTGTAGCCGATCAGCAGCAGTGCGAACACGAACGCCAGGAGCGGCAGCTGGAGGGTTCCCATGCCGCTCATGCCCCCGGCCATTCCACCCATGCCGCCCGATGCGTGCGTCGTAGGCGCCGTGAGGGCCATGAACATGTACAGCATGGCCGCGGCGTGGAAGAGGTGCGGCGCGCAGTGCCCGCCGGCCAGCGCGCGGACCCCGCTGGTCTGGGTGTCCCGGATGACCCGGTAGGCGAACCAGGCTGTCAGCACGGCGAAGATGACCTCCCACACGCCGTTGGGCAGGGTCTGCAGGCTGGCGGTCAGCATGCCCGCCATCGCGATGGCCATCAGCAGGTGGGAGATGTCGATGTCGGCCAGGGCCGCCTGCGTGCCTTGCTGCCATGGCCGCGCGACGGCCAGGCGGGCCGCGCTCACCGCCGCGACCGCGAGCATGATTGCGGCGAAGATGTCCAGGATCCAGGCGGGGGTCATGGTGAGGTCGTCCCTTCGTCGGCGCCAGCCGGGGCCAGTGCGGTGCGTGCCGGGGCGGTGACGGCGGCCCGGACCGGCCAATAGGTGAGGGCGAGCAGGATCAGCAGCGGGCCGGAGTTGGGGTCGGTCGCGCCGCCGGCCAGGATGGTCCCGAAGGCCTCGCCGAACACCCAGATCACCGCGGCCACCACGATGGCCAGGACCACAGTCGCCTTGGCGGCCGACGCCGGCAGGTACACGCCCACGGCGATGATCACCAGGGCGACGGCCAGCACGATCGAGGCGGCCAGGCCCTGATGGGCGACCAGCGAGGCCGCACCCCGCTCCAGGGCGGCCAGCCAGCCCGGCTCGCCGCTCTCCATGCCTGCGATCATGCCGTTCAGCGCCTGCGGCGCCCGGTTCCCTGGCAGCAGCGCGAAGTAGGCCAGGCTAAGCCACAGCACCGCCCATAGCGCCCGCGCGACCGGGGCTCCGACGGCCCGCGCCGCGGTGAACGGGGCCGGCTGTCCGGCGCGGTCGGCTGGCCACAGCAGGACCGCCAGCAGCGCGTAGATGATCACCGCGCCAGGGGCCCCGTTAACCGGGCTCGCGCTGGAGGTCAGCACCATCCCGAGCCCTTCGCCGAACCACCACACGCCGAGCGCCCAGGCGATCGAGGCGGCCAGCGCCACCCGTACCGTCGGCCGCCACGCGATACCGATCGCCAGCAGCAGCTGGATGGTGGCGAAGATCGAGTTCAGCAGCACCGGGTGATGGGCCACGAGGGTGGCGTCCCAGCTGATCGGGCTGGCGACCGCGCCCGGATTGCCGGCTGCCGTCCCCCCGATCATCTGGCTGAATCCATTGGAGAACATGAAGGACTGGTACTGCAGCAGGGCGACGAGCAGCCATATCCCAGCCAGCGACAGTTGCAGCCGCCGCCTCACGTCCGGCGCCCCCCTGGCCATCCCGGCTCCAGCGTCCAGCCCGCTCCGCCAGCGGGCGCGGATACTTCCGGCCGCGACCTCGCTCATGCACTTCTCCTCAGCTGACCTCGGCCCGGCGCCACTGCCGAGGCTGATGCCAATCCCTGCGGCTCCGGTATCGAGCGACAGGGGCCGCCTAGAGTGCGCCTCGCAGGGGCTCATAGAATTCGGCAAGAATATTAGCGTTCCCTTCTCTGCGGCTCAAGAGCTTGCAATTAAATGATTAGCGGTGCTTCTTATGGCGGAGAAACTGCAGCTAGGAAGGGTGGAGTCGGCGCATGGCGCCGGGGTCAGTAAAACCCTCCAGGGGTATTGGATAAACCGGCAGAGGGTATTCGGTGAACCCCCCCACGGTATTAGCCTCGAGGTAACGTAACTGGATAGGTGCTGCTGGAGGCTTTTCGCCGCGCGTTGTTTGCCGTGGCTGGGTCGGGGTTCAGTACGGCCGGTCTGGGTGCGTCCGGTTGCAGGCGGCGCTGGCCGTTCCGGGGATGGTGCCGTCGGAGTCGATCTGGAATCCGTTGCTTGCAGCCCATGCCCGGACTTCGGATGTGCTGGCCTGCCATCGTGAGCCGGTGATCTCGGCGCGGCTCGCGCGCCCGGCCGATCCTGATTGCCTCGCTGACCAGATCGCTGGCTCGGCGTATCCGTTTCGTGGCTAGCTCGGCGAACAGGGCTGCGGAGATCTCGTCCACGGTCTGGCCGGGCCGCGGGCGTCCCAGCTGGCGGACGGCCTCGGCGAGCTCTTCCAGGCTGAAGGCGCCGACCGGGTTGTCGAACAGGCCGAGCTAACGGCCGGCTGGGCGGGGCGGCATGCGGTTACGGTAGCTGGCGGCGATGCCGCATCGCGCCGGAATCGCGGTGGTTCACTGAACACGGGGTCATGTGGTGCCCGGGATCGGTTCTGACGGCACTTCGGGCGGCCACGCCGTTCCGCTGGCAGCGCCGGTGAGGGCGTCAAGCTTCCCGGTGCCGTGCTTGGCTGCGGGTGGACAGGTAGGAGCGGATCGCGCAGAAGGCCTCGGCTCCGGCCATTGACCGCATGCATCCGGAGACCGTGATCCGCAGCTTCGACATGCGGATCTCGCGTTCGGCGGCGTTGTTGCCGGACGGGACCCGCGCATCGGTGGTGAACCTCAGGTAGTCATCCCGGCAGTTGAGCAGGCGGCGGACCAGGGCGCGCGGTGCTTGCGCATGAGTGGCCAGCGCGGGCGGCCGTCTCGCACAAACTCTACGTGAGCACTGCCGGCGGACAGTAGTCAACAGGACACGCTGTGCCGACGCACAAGATCGGCGCCTGACAGTGGCGAGAACGCGCCGCCACACCTATGCACCTATCCAGTTACTGCATTTCTTGCTGCATTATCTGCAATACGGCGAGGGGCTCGCAAAACCCCCGGCCGGGTATTGAGGAAACCCCGCCAGGTATCTGAACAAGTCGGCCGGGTATCGCGGATACCCTGCCCAGGTATAAATTGAGGACCAGGCCGTGTGGCGAGTTTCAGTGAGTGGGTGGCACGATAGCCTGACAAGGCAGACTCGCTTCGCCGCGCCGCCTGTTTGCCGGCCGCACTAACTATCGGACTATCCGAGGATCGAGCCCCGACGCAATGCTGGCACCCGACAAGCCCGACAGGTCCGCAGGTCTGCCGCTGCGCGGCGGCCCCAGCGCGGGGGGACACGTGATCGGCCCGGCCGCCCGGCTGTGCGCCTTCGCTCTGCTGGCGGTCCTGCTGTTCCTCGGCGCGCGAGCGGTGGGGCACACGCTCGGACCGATCGGTACTGCCCACGCGCGCTCGGTCGTCACCCCGACAGGGGGATCCAAGGGCGGCATGAACATGAGCGTCGGGCGGCTGACGCCTGGCCGGCCGGCCGAATCGGCACGCTGAGATGGCGGTGACGGCCGGGCCGGGCGCGCCGATCGAGCTCGCGGTCGGCGGGATGACCTGCGCGGCCTGCGCGGCCAGAGTCGAGAAGCGGCTGAACCTGCTGGACGGGGTCAGCGCCACTGTCAACTACGCCACCGAGCGGGCCTACGTGACTTCGGCAGGAGGCCGGGACGTCGGCGAGCTGATCACCGCGATCGAGGCGGCCGGATACACCGCGGCCCTGCCCCTGGCCGCAAGCCACCCGACCGGGTTGCCGGAGCGGGCTCGCGACCTGCGGCGGCGCCTGCTGCTCTGCGTTCCGCTGGCCGTGCCCGTGGTGGTGCTGACGATGGTGCCTTCGCTGCAGTTCACCGGCTGGCAGTGGTGCTGCCTGCTGCTCACCGTCCCGGTGGCGGGCTGGGGGGCATGGCCGCTGCATCAGGCCGCCTGGGCGAAGCTGCATC
>Ga0335074_10004400_pt1 | contig 19413 bp, 16 predicted proteins | sample Lox_Sample_23_FD_206715 | JGI IMG/M metagenome (GOLD analysis project Ga0335074, IMG submission 206715) | Soil microbial communities from Loxahatchee National Wildlife Refuge, Florida, United States - Lox_Sample_2.3 | ecosystem: Environmental > Terrestrial > Soil > Wetlands | place: USA... | reverse complement strand
GCACTATGCCTTCTTCCGCCGCGAAGCGGGGGAGCCGCTGCGGGTTTTCGCCTATGTCGTGGCAGGACTGATCGCCGCCGTGGTCACGGTCGCGATCTACCAGCTGCTCGAGATCGGCCAGCTCGATCCGGCAGCCGCCCTGCGACAAAGCCTGCCGGCGGCGGTCCTCAGCGGCGCGCTCTGCACCGCCGTCGCGCTCTGCTGCGACGACTGGCCACAGGACACCGAACCGCCGGCCTGGCTGCGTGCGGCGGAGGCCGCGGGCTGCGCGATGGCAATGGCGATGGCGGCGGTGCTCGTGCTCTACGGCGATCTGCTGCCGCCGCCGCTGAATGCGCTGTCGGGGGTCATGCTGCTCAGCTGGATCGTCCTGCCGAGCATCCTGGCTCTGGTCATCGGCGGGTTCGTGCCGCAGATCTACCGCGCCGCCCGTCGCGCCGCGACGCGTCGGCGCCGCGAGGCGCTGATGACGCAGCCGGGCGCGGCGCCGCGGCCGAGCGCCATCGCGCTGCCCCCGCTCGCCCGCCTCGCCGCCGGGATCGCCGCCGCGCCCCGACAGCCATCCTCAGCGGCGCCGCCGGCGATCGCCGCGCCGGCCAGAGCCATCTCAGGCTGACCGTCTCGGCGATCGGATACCAGTGTGACGATCCGGAAATTCGCGATACTTCATATCGTGAATTTGCGAATCCGAATCAGACTAGATTCAAAGGTTTAGGTGGCCCGATTCACGTGAAATTCGCTGCAGCGAATTTCACGATCGGGACACCGGGAGCGGCTGACATCCGCGTCATTCGGCCGGTGCATCGCGCAGGCGCCGCGGCGCGACGTAGCCGCTGACCTCGGCGCCGGCGTCCGCCGCCAGCCGCGCCGCCGCCGGCGCCGCCGCCAGCGCGAAGCCTGCCACGACGAGGAAGGCCAGGCTGAAATCGCCGGGCGTTGGAGCAGCATGGCCGGTGACCCGGATCGACGCGGCCAGCACGGCGGCCGAGACCGAAATGCCGAGCGTGAGCGAGAGCTGCTGGAAGGTGCTGTAGAAGCTGGTCGCCGAGCTCATCTCCCGGCGCGGGATGTCGGCATAGGCGATCGTGTTGTAGGCCGTGAACTGCAGCGACTGGAAGAAACCGCCGGCCAGCAGCACGGCGTAGATCGCGGCGAGCGGCCAGCCCGGCCGGAACGCGGCATAGAGCGCGAGCAGCGACGCCGACAGAATCCCGTTCCAGACCAGCGCCCGCCGGAAGCCGATCCGGCGCAGCACCCGCGGCGCGACGCCGCGCATCACCAGCGAGCCGGCGGCGCTCGCGAAGGTGATCAGCCCGCTCTGCGCCGCGGTCATGCCGAACCCGAGTTGCAGCATCATCGGCAGCAGGAACGGAGTCGCGCCGATCGCAATGCGAAACAGCGAGCCGCTGAGCACGGAGAGCCCGAAGGTCGGCACGCGCAGCAGCCGCATGTCGAGGATCGGATGCGGATGGCGCGCCGCATGGCGCAAATAGAGCGCGCCGCTCAGCCCGCCCACCGCCAGCAGTGCCGTCGCCGCGGCGGGCGAGGCGGCGCCGCGACTCGCGGTCTCGAGCCCGAACATCAGGCAGGACAGCGCGACCCCCGAGAGGGCAAGTCCGGCGACGTCGAACGGGCCGGGTTCCGGCTCGCGCACATCCTCGATGAACAGCGTCACCAGGGTGATGCCGAGCAGCCCGATCGGCACATTGATGTCGAAAATCCAGCGCCAGGACAGGTAGGTGGCGATGAAGCCGCCGACCGGCGGCCCGACCACCGGGCCGACCGTCGCCGGGATCAAGAGCCAGGCCATGGCCGATACCAGCTCCGATTTCGGCGTCGTGCGCAGCAGCACCAGCCGGCCCACCGGGACCATCATCGCGCCGCCCATCCCCTGCAGGATGCGCGAGGCGACCAGGAAGGGCAGCGAGGTGGCCAGTCCGCACAGGATCGAGCCCAGCGTGAACAGCGCGATCGCGGCGCGGAAGACGGTGCGCGAGCCCAGCCGGTCAGCGATCTTGCCGCTCGCCGGGATGAACACGGCGAGGCTGAGCAGGTAGGAGGTCAGCGCCACGCTCATGTTCAGCGGCGAGGCGTCGAAGGAGCGTGCCATGTCCGGAAGCGCGGTCGAAAGCACGGTCGCGTCGAGTTGTTCCATGAACAGCGCGCTGGCGACGATCAGCGCGGTCAGTCGCGTGCTGGCATGACGGGGCGCCGCCGGTGCGGCGCGGCCTGCGAAGATCCGGAGCTGCATTTCAGCCAAATGTCTGCGTTGTGCCGCGCAGCGTAACCAGCAAATGCCGCATGGCCGCGTCGCCTCAGGCGCAGATTTCGACGCGCCGGCCCTCTGCCCATTGGTCGAGCGGGTCTGGGATCGGGCCGCAGAGCGGCCCGATGGGGCGGAGCCCCTGGCCTTGCCTGCCTCCGCCCGCCCGGTCTAACCCGCGCCGCTTGCAGGGAAGGCGAATGTGACGCGGCTCCAGGATCGCAGCGGCAGGACCGATCCGGAGCCCGACGGGCTGCCGATGCCGCAGCGCGGCTGGGCGATCCTGACCGTGGCGCTCGCGATCACGCTCGCCGTGCTGGACAGCGCCATCGCCAACGTGGCGCTGCCGACCATCGCGCGGGACCTGCAGGCGAGCCCGGCCGCCTCGATCTGGGTGGTCAATGCCTACCAGCTCGTGATCACGATTTCGTTGCTGCCGCTCGCCTCGCTGGGCGAGATCTTCGGCTATCGCCGCGTCTATCAGGTCGGGCTCGCGGTCTTCACCCTCGCCTCGGCCGCCTGCTCGCTGTCCGATTCGCTGCTGACGCTGACGCTTGCCCGGGTGATCCAGGGCTTCGGTGCCGCCGGCATCATGAGCGTCAATACGGCGCTGGTGCGCTTCATCTACCCGCGCGCCAGTCTCGGGCGGGGGATCGGCATCAACGCGCTGGTGGTCGCGATCGCCGCGGCCACCGGCCCGACCATTGCCGCGGCGATCCTCGCCGTCGCGCCCTGGCCCTTTCTGTTCCTGGTCAACGTGCCGATCGGCGCCGTCGCCTTCGTGATCGCCGCGCGGTCGCTGCCGCGCACGCCGCGGTCGCCGCACCGCTTCGACCTGCGCAGTGCGGCGCTGAACGCCGTCGCCCTCGGCCTGCTGATCACTGCGATCGACGGGCTCGGCCACCAGGAAGCAGGCACTTCCGTGGCGCTCGAGTTCGCCGCGGCGTTCGCCGCCGGCACGCTGCTGGTGCGGCGGCAACTCGCCTTGCCGAACCCGCTGCTGCCCGTCGATCTGCTGCGCATCCCGATGTTCAGCCTGTCGCTCGCCACCTCGGTCGCCTCGTTCGCGGCGCAGATGCTCGCCTTCGTGTCGCTGCCGTTCTGCCTGCAGGACGTGCTCGGGCGATCACAGGTCGCGACCGGGCTGCTGCTGACGCCTTGGCCGGCGACGATCGCGGTGGTGGCGCCGATCGCCGGGCGGCTGGCCGACCGGTATTCCGCCGGCATCCTGGGCGGCATTGGGCTGGCGGTGCTGGCCGCCGGGCTCGCCCTGCTGGCAACGCTTGGCGCGCATCCCGGCGACGTCGCGATCGGCTGGCGCACCGCGCTGTGCGGCGCCGGGTTCGGCCTGTTCCAGGCGCCGAACAACCGCGCGATCATCAGCGCCGCGCCGCGCAGCCGCACCGGCGGCGCCAGCGGCATGCTCGGCACCGCGAGGCTGCTCGGCCAGACCACCGGGACCGCCGTGGTGGCGCTGATCTTCGGCCTGGCGCCGCGGAGCGGCACCGTGCTGGCGCTGATCGTCGCTGCGTGCTGCGGCGCCATCGCCGCCGCGGTCAGCCTGTTGCGCCTGTCCCGCCGCGCCGATCCGACGCGCGTCGCGTGATCACGGCGGCCGCGCGCCACTGACACAGATCTGCAATGCAGACCCGGGCGATTGCCGCACGCCGAGAGCGCGCGCAGGCTTGCCGCGTCGCCAGGGGGAGCCGTTCGCGGCTGAGAGGTCCCGCAGGGGACGACCCCTCGAACCTGATCCGGGTCACACCGGCGTAGGAATGGGGACCAGCATGCGCGATCACGCGATTTCCCGCCCGGAGGATCGACCGACGCCGGGGCCGCTCCTGGCGTGAACGGCACCGTCATCGGCCTGGTGCTGGTTGCGGCGGCGCTGCACGCGACCTGGAACGCCCTGTTGCGTACCGGGGGCGACCGGTTGTGGTCGATGACGGTGATGAGCGCCGCGACCGCGGTGGTCGCCCTGCCGGTGGCGATCGCGGCGCCACTGCCGCGGCCGGCGAGCTGGCCGTTCATCGCCCTCTCCTCGACGCTGCAGGTCGGGTACAGCCTGTTCCTGACCGCGGCCTACAAGACCGGCGGCCTGGCGCAGGTCTATCCCATCGCCCGCGGCTCGGCCCCGGTGCTGGTGACGGTGGCCGCCTTCCTGCTTGCCGGACAGCGCCCGGCTCCGGGGGCGCTGGCCGGGATCGCGACGATCGCCGCGGGCATGGCGACCCTGGCGCTGGGGCGCGGCCGGGCGGACCGGCGCTCGATGCTGCTCGCACTCGGCACCGGCTGCTTCATCGCTGCCTACACCACGTCGGACGGGTTCGGCTCCCGCGCCGCCGGCAACCCGCTGATCTATGTCGCGTGGATCTACGCCGCCTATGGCAGCCTGATGCTGGCGGGCCACCTGGCGCTTCGCGGCAAGCCGACGCAGCCGATCTGGTCGGCCGCGACCGGGCGGGCGGTGATCGGCGGCGTGCTGCAGCTCCTCGCCTATGGGACGGTGGTGGCGGCCCTGTCGCTTGGCCAGTTCGGGTCGGTGGCGGCGCTGCGCGAGACCGGCATCATCTTTGCCGCGATGATCGGACGGGTGTTCCTGGGCGAGACCCTGCCGCCGCGGCGGCTCGCCGCCTGCGGGCTGGTGGCGCTCGGCGCGGTGCTGCTGGCGGCGTGACCCGCTTCTGCCCGGCGTCCGATCATTCATCGGGCCGCCATTGATCGCGGCACCGGTTGCGGTCAGAAAGGAGGCGAGGACCCGGATCGATCCCGGACCGATGGAACGGACCGAACACACCATGGCGACGACGACGTTGACCACCGAGACCGTCGGGCCGACCACGCCCGAGGCCTTCCTCGCCGACCGGCAGGGGTTCTGGATTTCCTTCACCCATTTCATCGTCGGCGGCGTCGCACTGGTGGTGCTGATCCTGGTGTTGATGGCGCTGTTCCTGTTGTAGCGCCGCCGCGCCGGGGTTCGCCGGCGCACCCGTCGTGCGGGAAGCGCCGGGCCACGCGGCGTTGACGGGTCGTCCCGGCCGATGCCGAACCACTGGCACGGCACGCCGGTCGCGCGCGATCAGGCACGAGCCAGCTTTCGCACGGAGATCCCATGCACCTGGCCATCGATCCGGTCGTCGCGGCAGGGGTGTTCATCTGCACCGCGGTGACCGACGCCGTCTACGTCCAGTTCAACGCCGCCGTCTCGGCACGCAGGCGCTTCGGCGCGGCGAACTGGAGCGGGCTGTGGTATCTGCTCTCCGCCTTCGCGGTGATCAGCTACACACAGAACGCCGTGTATGTGCTGTTCGCCGCGTCCGGCTCCTGGTTCGGCGCCTTCGCATCGGTGAGCTGGCTGGTGCGCCGACGGCGCAGCGAGGTCGATATCCCTTGACGGCAGTTCGCCCGCGCGCCCGGCCGCGCCGGGCCGCAGCGCTCGTCGCTTGCTTGATGCTGGCCGCATGCCAATCGGGCCGGATGGCGATGCCGCGCAGCCCGGCCGCCTCCGAGGCGGCGCCACAAGCCCCGGCCACCGACACGGTCTATGTCGTCGGCCGCGGCTGGCACACCGATATCGGGCTGCCGACCGCGGAGACCGGGCCAAGCCTGGCCGGGCCGGCGAGCGACTTCCCCGGCGCGCGCTACCTGGTGTTCGGCTTCGGCGAGAAGGGCTACCTGCTCAGCCGCGACCGGGGGCTGTTCGAGATGCTGACGGCGCTGTTGCCGAGCCCGGGGATGATCCTGGTGACCGGTCTGCGGGATTCGCCGGTCGCGGCGTTCGGCGCCGAGCACGTCGTGGCCCTTCGCGTCACCCCAGAGGAGCGGCAGCGCGTCACGCGTTTCATCGCCGCGTATCTGGCGCGGGACGGAGCCGGACGCGCGCAGCCGATCGGCGATGGTCCCTATTCCGGCAGCCTGTTCTACGCCTCGGACGGCACCTACGACGGCTTCCACACCTGCAACACGTGGACGGCGGAGGCGCTGCGTCAGGCGGGCCTGCCGGTCACCGCGACGGGGATCCTGTTCGCGGACCAGGTGATGGCGGAGGCCCGGCGGGCCGCGGCCGCGCAGGACGAGGAGCCGGCGCGGCGGACCGCCGAGCGTTAGGTGCTACTGGCAGGGTGGCGTCGTCGCGGTGCCGCAGCCCGCAGGGGCCGGCACGACGACGGTGCTGGGCGCCGGCGGCGGCGGCGAACTGCTGCTGAAGCTGATGCAGCCCGCCAGCGCGAGGGGCAGCAGCAGGGCGAGTAGGGACGGGCGCATGCAGAACGCTCCTGGCAGGGGGATTCGGGCTTGCTGGGGGCAGGCGTACGGCGGCGGGACTGTGCGATAGGGCCCGAAGAGTGCCAAGACCCCGCGCCACAGCGGGGCGCGCCGCGCCCTCCCCGTCTACAGCGCGATGCGGCCGTCCTGTCGCCTTCAGCCAGGGAGCGCACCGCACACGCGGCCGCCGGTAGATCGCGTCGCTTCGGTCACGCGGCAATCGCGGGGTTCGCCCCCGGCCCGAGGCATCGCGAGGCAGAGATCCGTCCCACATGAAGGTCCGGTCGGTGCGACGGGCGGCGCGCCCGCCCGCGCCGGATCGTCACTTCAGGTGCTGAGCGAGATGCTTGTTCATCTCGAACATCGTCACCTTGTCCTTGCCGAAGACCGGGCGGAGCTTGTCGTCGGCCAGGATCTCGCGCCGGTTCTCCGGGTTCTGCAGGTTGTGGGCCTTGATGTAGTCCCAGATCTTGCTGACGACCTCGCCCCGCGACAGCTTGCCGGGCCCGACCACGGCGGCGAGTTCCTTCGACGGCTGCAGCGGAGTCTGCAACGCGCCTTTCTTCGGAGCCGCGCCCTCCTGTGAGGAAGCCTCCTTCGCGGACTTCTTGGTTGGCATGGATGGTCTCCTCGGGGCCGAATCGCCCGGCGCCATTATGACACTTACCCTCGGGCAGGATGAAAGGGAGACGAATGCAGCCGGGCCGGTCAAGTTCCCGCCGGTCTGTGCGCGCGACGTCACAAGCCCCCGCGCGGCGGGACCAGCCGCTTCAACGGCGCCAGGGGCGCGCGGTGGTGGCGGACCCGGCGCTGCTCGGAGCCTCAGGCGACCGGGACGGAGCGTGCCGCGGCGCGGGACGCGCTCTCCGCGGCGGGCAACCGGCCCTGGCTGACCGCGGCGCAGATGAAGGAGAGCACGCCGACCGCCGCGATCATCGCCGCGACCAGCCAGGGCCGGTTGCCGTTGACCTGCAGCAGCCACAGGGCGGCGAGCGGGGTGAAGCCGCCGACGATGGAGGAGACCTGGTAGGCGACCGAAAGCCCGGTGTAGCGCACCCGCGGCGCGAACAATTCGGCGAAGAAGCTCGGCTGCACGCTCAGCATCAGCGTCGGACCGAGGTTGTAGACGATGATGAAGCCGACCCAGACGGCGAGATCCGTGCGCATCCCGAGCAGCCAGAAGAACGGGAATGCCAGCAGGGCGGCGAAGGCGGCCCCGGCCATGTAGGTCTGCCGCCGTCCGAACCGGTCTCCCAGCAGGCCGAACAGGGGCGTGACCACGAGCCCGACTGCCGCGGTCGCCATCTGCGCCCCGAGCGCGGTCGCGGCGCCGAGCCCGAGCGCCACGGTCACGTAGGTCAGGCCGAAGGATTTGATCATGTTGCCGGCGACCGTCTCGGCCAGACGGGCGCCCGTCGCCAGGATCGCGCTGCGCTTGTGGGTGCGCAGCAACTGCATGGCGGGCAGTGCGGTGGTCTGCTCCGCGGTCGCGATGAAGTCGGGCGTCTCGGAAATGCTGAGGCGCACGTACAGCCCGACCGCCAGCATCACGGCACTCAGCAGGAACGGGATGCGCCAGCCCCAGGCCATGAAGGCGTCGTGCGGCAGCAGCGCCGACAGGCTGAACACGCCGGTCGCCAGCAGCAGCCCGCCGGGGGAGGCCGCCTGCGGCAGGCTGCCCCAGAAGCCGCGGCGTGACCGGGGCGCATGCTCGATCGCGATCAGGCTGGCACCGCCGTACTCACCACCGAGTCCGATGCCCTGCAGCACGCGCAGGATCACCAGCAGGATCGGCGCCGCCGGCCCGATCGCGGCATAGCCGGGCAGCAGCCCGATCAGGAAGGTGCCGATGCCGATGATGACCAGGGTGGCGATCAGGCTCGTCTTGCGGCCGAGACGGTCGCCGATATGGCCGAAGATGAAGCCGCCGAGCGGCCGCGCGAGGAACCCGGCGGCGAAAGCGCCAAACGCTGCCATGGTTCGGGCGACCGGATCGTGGCCGGGGAAGAAGACCTGCCCGAATACCAGCGCCGCACCAGTGGCAAATATATAAAAATCATACCACTCGAGCAACGCGCCGACAAAACCGGCGGCCGCTGCCTTCGGCATAGAGATCCGCATCCAGGTCACCCGTTCGCTGATCCAGGAACGATCATACCCGTGAAGGCGGCCGTCACGCTACAAGGACGGCACGCCTTTGCTGGTGGAATACTCGAAATGCAGCGCCTGACCGGGAAATACGATCGGATGTATGGCGTGCGCTGCGACCGCGGCCTCGCTGAAACCTTGCAGAATTAACTTTAGCTTTCCGGGATAAGTCGCGACGTCGCCGATCGCGAACACGCCGGGCAGGCTGGTCTCGCAGGTCGCCGGGTCCACGGAAAGGTGATGCCGGTCCAACGCCAGGCCCCAACCGGCGATCGGCCCGAGATCCATGGAGAGCCCGAAGAAGGGCAGCAGCACGTCGGCCGGCAGCAGCCGCGTGCCGCCCTCGAGCGAGGCGACCTCGACCGCGTCCAGCCGCCCGTCCGCGCCGTGCAAGGCGTGGAGCTGATACGGGATGACCAGCGCCAGTTCGCCGGCGGCCGCCGCGGCATCGAGCTGGGCCGCGGTCTCCGGCGCGGCGCGGAAGCGGCCGCGGCGGTGCACCACCGCGACGCTCGCCGCCACCTCCTTCAGCGCCAGCGCCCAATCCACCGCGGAATCACCGCCGCCGGCGATAACCACCCGCCGGCCGCGGTAATCCTCCCGCCGCCGCACGTAGTATTGTACGCCGCCCGTGGCCTCGAAGGCTTCGAGCCCGGCGAGCGGCGGCCGGTTCGGCCCGAACGCGCCGGCGCCGGCGGCGAGCAGTACCACCCGCGCCCGCACCACGTCGCCGCGATCGGTGCCGAGCGTGAAATCGCCGGCCGCGCCGGAGAGCCGCTCCACCCGGCGGCCGAGCAGGCGCGGCGGATCGAACGGCGCGATCTGCCGTTCGAGCTGGGCCACCAGGTGCTCGGCGGCGATCTGCGGATAGGCCGGGATGTCGTAGATCGGCTTCTCCGGATAGAGCGCGGTGCACTGGCCGCCGATTTCGTCCAGCGCATCGATCAGCACGCTGCGCAGCTTCAGCATGCCGCATTCGAAGACGGCGAACAGGCCGACCGGCCCGGCGCCGACGATCGCCACGTCGGTCTCGATCTCGCGTGCCATGGCGCCGACGCTACAGGTGGCCGCGCGGCGCCCACAAGCGTGCCGCGACGGTTGTCCGGGCCACGCCCGGTTTGGCAGATTGGCGGCGATGCCGGCCCCGCTTCCGAGTCCACTGCCATCCCCGCCGCGGGAGCCACCGATCGCGGCGGCGCCGCGGGTGCGCGAGCTGCCGGACCCGCAGGCGACCGCGGCGCTCGCCGCCGGCATCGCCGCGCAGCTGCGACCGGGCGACGCCGTGCTGCTGGAAGGCCCGCTCGGCGCCGGCAAGACCACACTCGCCCGCGCCCTGCTGCGGGCCGCGACCGGCAATCCTGCGCTGGAGGTGCCCAGCCCCAGCTACACGCTCGTGCAGGAGTACGAGACCGCGGCCGGGCCGGTGGCGCATTTCGACCTGTGGCGCCTGGACGGGCCGGCGGCGCTGGCCGAACTGGGCTGGGAGGCGGCGCGGCAGCACATCGTGCTCGTGGAATGGCCGGACCGGCTGGGCGCTCTGCGGCCCGATGATGCCCTGACCATCACGCTCTCGCTCAATGGCCCGACCGCGCGGCGGGCGGTCCTGCACGGCTGGGAGGACCGCCTCGCGTGAACCCGCCCGTCCAGGCAATGGTACTTGCCGCCGGCTTCGGCCGACGCATGCGGCCGCTCACCGCCGAGACCGCCAAGCCGCTGCTGCCGCTCGGCCGGCGCACCTTGCTCGACCACGTGCTCGACCGGCTCGAGGCGGCGGGCGTGCGGCAGATCGTCGTCAACGCCCACTGGCAGGCCGATCGGCTCGCCGCGCACCTTGGCGCCCGGCGCGGCCCGGCGGCGCTGCGGCTGCGGCGCGAGGCGCGGCTGCTCGACACCGGCGGCGCCGTCGCCGCGGCCCTCGCCGAGGGCGATCTCGACGACGCGCCGCTCTACCTGGTCAATGGCGACAGTTTCTGGCTCAACGGGCCGGCGCCGGCACTGCTGCGGCTGGCCGGCGCATTCGATGCCGACGCGCTGGACGCGGTGCTGCTGGTGCATCCCACCTTCCAGGTGGCCAGCGAGACCGGTGCCGGCGATTTCGCGCTCGACGAATGGGGCGCGGTTCGGCGCCCGGCGGAGCAGGAGATCGTGCCCTACGTCTACGCCGGCGTGCAGCTTTTGCATCCGCGCGCGCTGCACGAGGCCGGTGCCCCCGGCGAGCCGTTCGGCATGAATAGCGTCTGGGATCGGTCGATCGCCGAAGGGCGGCTGCGCGCCCTGGTGCATGACGGGCTCTGGTTTCACCTCTCGACCCCGGCCGATCTGGCGCAGGCCGAGGACGCGCTGCAGGCGCAGGTGACCGGGGAGACACGGTGAACCTCGCCTCGATCCCGCCGCATCTGCCGTTCCTCGACACGCTGGCCGGCGCCTGGATGGCGCGCTACGGCGCCGGCGACGACCCCGCCGCCGTCGCGGACGGGCTGATCCTGCTGCCGACCCGCCGGGCGGCGCGCGGGCTGACCGACGCCTTCCTGCGCGCCTCCGACGGCCGGCCGCTGCTGCTGCCGCGCATCGCCGCCTTCGGCGCGCTGGACGAGGGAGCGCTCGCGCTGGAGGGCGCGCTCGATTTGCCGCCGGCGGTCGATCCGATGCTGCGGCTGGCGGTGCTCACCCGGCTGGTCCTGGCCTGCGACGGCCGTGACGGCGCGCCCACCGGCGCCGACACCGCCTGGCCACTCGGATCCGCGCTGGCCGAGCTGCTGGACGACATCGCCCGGGCGGAGATCGACTTCGCCGCCGCCCTGCCGCAGGCCGCCGATCCGCGCTTCGCCGGCCACTGGCAGCGCACGCTGCGCTTCCTCGAGCTGGTGACGCGCTTCTGGCCGGACTGGCTGGCCGAGCAGCAACTGATCGACGTGGTGCCGCGGCAGCGCCGGCTGCTTGACGCGCAGGCCGCCTCCTGGGGCGAGCGGCCGCCTTCGCATCCGGTCTGGGTCGCCGGCACGACGGGCGCGGTGCCGGCGATTGCCCGCCTGCTGCGCGTCGTCGCCGGGCTGCCGCAGGGGCTGGTCGTGCTGCCAGGCGTCGATCTCGGCATGGACGAGGCGACCTGGGAGGCGCTGCAGGACGGCCATCCGCAAGCCGGGCTGCGCGACCTGCTGGCCGGCCTCGGCGCCACGCGCGGCGACGTGGCATCCTGGCCGGCGGCAGCGGGCCCGGTGCCGGCCGGGCGCGTCGCGACGCTCGAGCGGGCGCTGCTGCCGGCCGCCAGCCTGCATCGCTGGCAGGGCGCGCCGGCGCCCGAGATCACCGGGCTCTATCAGGCGCGCCCGGCCGACCAGCAGGAGGAGGCGGTGGCGATCGCGATCGCCCTGCGCGATGCGCTGGAGCGGCCGGGTGCCCGCGCCGCGCTGGTGACGCCCGACCGGCATCTGGCCGCGCGTGTCACCGCCGAGCTGCTGCGCTTCGGCGTCATCGCCGATGACAGCGCCGGCGAGCCACTCGCGCAGACGCCGCCCGCGGCCTTCCTGCGCCTGCTCGCCGGCGCAGTGGTCGAGGGGCTGGCGCCGGTGGCGCTGCTGTCGCTGCTCAAGCACCCGCTCGCCGCGGCCGGCCTCGACCCCGCCACCTGCCGCGCCGCCGCGCGCACGCTGGAGCGCCTGTGCCTGCGCGGGCCGCGCCCGGCGCCCGGGATCGCCGGGCTGCGCGCCGCCCTGGCGCTCGCGGTCCGGCCGACGAACTCGGCGGAGGACGGCTCGGCGGAACCCGTCCCGGAGGCGCGCGCGCAGGCCGGGGAGCGGGCGGCCGGTCTGCTCGACCGACTGGAGGCGGCGCTGGCGCCGCTGCTCCGCCTCGCCACCCTGGACGCCACGGCCCCCGCCTCGGCGCTGGCGGCGCTGCTCGCGGCGGCGGAAGCGCTGGCCGCGACCGACGCCGAACCCGGCGCCGCGCGGCTCTGGTCGGGCGAAGAGGGCGAGGCGCTCGCCACGCATCTCGCGGCACTCGCCGCGGCGCTGCCCGTGCTGCCGCCGCTGCCGCCCGCTGCGCTGCCGGGCCTGCTGGACGCGAGCATGGCCGGGGCGATGGTCCGCAGCCGCCGGGCGCTGCGCGGGCGCGAGGGCACCGAGCACCCGCGGGTGTTCATCTGGGGCCTGCTGGAGGCGCGGCTGCAAACGGCCGACCTGATCGTGCTCGGCGGATTGGTCGAGACGGTCTGGCCGCCCGCGACGGATCCCGGCCCGTGGATGAGCCGGCCGATGCGGCTCGAGGTCGGACTGCCCTCGCCCGAAGCGGTGATCGGCCAGCTCGCGCACGACTTCGTGCTCGCCGCCTGCGCCGCGCCGGTCGTGATCCTGTCCTGTCCGCGCCGGCGCGACGGCGCCCCCGCAGTGCCGGCGCGCTGGCTGGCCCGGCTCTCCGCCATGCTGGCCGGCGCCGGGCGCGCGCTGCCGGAACATCCCTGCACCGAATGGACGCGGGCGCTGGATCAGCCGGCCGGGCCGCCGCGCCCGGTCGCCCCACCCGCGCCGCGCCCGCCGGTGGCTGCCCGGCCGCGGCGGCTGAGCGTGACGGAGATCGAGACCTGGCTGCGCGACCCGTACGCCATCCACGCCCGGCACGTGCTGAAGCTCCGCCGCCTGCTGCCGATCGACCAGAGCGCGGATGCCGCCGATTACGGCAGCATCGTGCATGCCGGGCTGCATGATTTCCTGCGCGCCGTCGGCACCGCCTGGCCCGCGGACGCGCCCGCGCGGCTCGCCGCCTGCATGGACCGGGCGCTGGCGGCGGCCGGCATGCGCCCGGCGCTCGCCGCCTGGTGGCGGCCGCGGCTGCACCGGATCGCCGCCTGGGTCGGCGCGACCGAGGCGGCGCGGCGCGGCAGCGGCGACCCGGTCGCCATCGCCTCCGAGATCAGCGGCGAATGGCAGCTCGCCGGGCCGGAGGGCCCGTTCGTGCTGCATGGCCGCGCCGACCGGATCGAGCGGCGGGCGGACGGCACGCTCGCCATTCTCGACTACAAGACCGGCCAGCTGCCGCAGCCCGGCGAGGTCGAGCGCGGCACGGCGCCGCAACTGCCGCTGGAAGCGGCGATGGCGGGCATGGGGGCGTTCGGCGCGGCGCTCGCCGGGCCGGCCGCCGAGCTGACGTACTGGCGTCTCACCGGCGGGTTCGAGGCCGGCGAGGAGAAGACGCTGTTCCGCGGCAAGCCCGACGCCGTGGCCGCGGCGGCGGAGCAGGCGGCGGCAGGGTTGCGCGCGCTGATCGCAGCGTTCGACGATCCCGGCCAGCCCTATCTGTCGCAGCCCAACCCGGGTGCGGTGCCGCGCTTCTCCGACTACGCCCAGCTCGCGCGCGTCGCCGAATGGGCCGGCGCGGAGGACCGGGAGGCGGGCGAGGATGCCTGATTGGACGCCGCCCGACCCGCTGCCCGGCGAGGCGGCCGGTTCCGGGCGGGGCGCCTCGTCGGCCGACCCGGCGCCGCCCGACCAGCACACCCCCGACGAACGCGGCCCTGTCAGCGCGGCCCCGGCCGCGCGCGCCGAGGCGGCGCAGCGCGCCGCCTCCGATCCCGCCGTCTCCGCCTTCGTCGCCGCCTCGGCCGGATCGGGCAAGACCAAGCTGCTGACCGACCGGCTGCTGCGACTGATGCTGGAGGGCGCGCCGCCCGGGCGCATCCAGTGCCTCACCTTCACCCGCGCCGCCGCGGCGGAGATGGCAGTGCGGCTGCAGACGCGGCTCGGCGAATGGGTCACGCTCGACGACGCAGCACTGGACGCCCGACTGCGCGCGCTGGCGGTCGAGCCGACGGAGGCGGTGCGGGTGCAGGCGCGGCGGCTCTTCGCCGACGTGCTCGACCTGCCGGGCGGCATGCGCATCGACACGATCCACGCCTTCTGCCAGTCGCTGCTGCGCCGCTTCCCGCTGGAGGCGGCGCTGTCGCCGCATTTCCGCCTGGTCGAGGAGGTCGAGATCGCGGCGGCGCTGGGCGAGGCGCGGGAGCGCCTGCTCGGTGCCTGCCCGCCGGAAGCTGCCGGAGCGCTCGCCGCGCTGGCCGGGCTGATCGATGCCGGGCAGTTCGGCCGCATCATCGAAATGCTGGATGGCCACCGGGAGGCGCTGCGGGAGGCGTTCGCGCTCGACCCGGCGGCGCGGGCCGCGGCGCTGCGGCGTCTGGTCGGCGTCGCCGCGGCCGACGACGCCGCCCTGGTCGCCGCCGCCGCCAAGGCGCCGGCGGAGGCGCTCGCCGACGCGTTGCGGGTCGCCGCGACGCGCGGCGCGGACGCGGTGAAGCGTCACGCGGCGGCGATGCTGGACTGGCTGGCGCAGCCGCCCGCCGCGCGCGCCATGCGGTGGCAGGAATGGCTGGAGCTGCTGCTCACCGGCAAGGGCGAGAAACGGGCGACCTCGAAATTCTGCAATCCCGCGCTGCTCAAGGACGCGCCCGAGATCTGCCCGGCGGTCGAGGCGGAGCAGGATCGCGTGCTGGCGGTCGAGGAGCAGCGGGCGGCGCTGCGCGCCGCCGAGGCGACGGCTGCACTGCTGACGCTGGCCGGGCCGATGCTGGACGACGTCGCGCGGCGGAAGGACCGGGCCGGGCAGCTCGACCATGACGATCTGATCCGCCTCACCTCGGCGCTGCTGGTCGATCCGGGCGCCGCCTGGGTGCTGTACAAGCTCGATGGCGGCATCGACCACCTGCTGCTCGACGAGGTGCAGGACACGGCGCGGGCGCAGTGGGAGATCGCGCACGCGCTGACCGAGGAGTTCTTCGCCGGCGAGGGCGCGCGCGAGGGCCTGCTGCGCACCGTCTTCGCGGTCGGCGACCGCAAGCAGTCGATCTACTCCTTCCAGGGCGCCGATCCGGCGCAGTTCGACCATTTCCGCCGGCTCTGGGGGGCCCGGGTGCGCAACGCCGGCCAGGTCTGGCGCGAGGTGCCGCTCGACGTGTCCTTCCGCTCCACCGCGCCGGTCCTGGCGCTGGTCGATGCGGTGTTCGCCGACCCGGAAGCCGCCGCCGGCGTCGTTCCCGACGAGACGCTGCGCCACGCGGCGCACCGATCGGCCGCGCCCGGCCGGGTCGAGCTCTGGCCGCTGACGCCGCGCGAGGTGGCAACGGAGGTGCCCGGCTGGAGCGTGCCGGGGCGCAATCTCGGCCTGGCGACGCCGCAGCAGCGCCTGGCCGAGGCGCTCGCCGACTGCATCCGCGCCGAGACCGACGGCACCAGGCCGCTTGCGGGTCGCGACCGGGCGCTGGCACCCGGCGACGTGCTGGTGTTGGTGCGCCGGCGCGATGCGTTCAGCCGCGCGCTGGTGCGGGCGCTGAAGGCGCAGGGCGTGCCGGTGGCCGGGCTCGACCGGCTGACGCTGACCGCGCAGCCGGCGGTGCAGGACCTGCTGGCGCTGTGCGACGCGCTGCTGCTGCCGCAGGACGATCTGCAGCTCGCCTGCGTGCTGACCAGCCCGCTCGGCGGGCTCAGCGACGACAGCCTGATGGCGCTCGCGATCGACCGGCCGGGCACGCTCTGGGAGGCGCTGCGGCGGCGCCACGCGGAGCGGCCGGACTGGGACGCCGCCTGGCAGTTCTTCGCGACGCTGCTGCGCCGCGCCGACACGGTGACGCCGCACGCGCTGCTCGCCGAGGCGCTGGGGCCGCTCGGTGGCCGGGCGCGGCTGCTCGCCCGGCTCGGTCCGGAGGCGGCGGAGCCGGTGGATGAGCTGCTCGGCGCGGCGCTGGCCGATGCGCGGGATCACCCGCCGGCATTGCAGGGCTTCCTCCAGCGGCTGCGCGGCGCCGCGGCCGAGATCAAGCGCCGGCCCGAGGGCCCGGCGGCGGGTGGTGGGCTGGTGCGGGTGATGACGGTGCACGGCGCAAAGGGGCTGCAGGCGCCGCTCGTCATCCTGCCCGACACGACCGGCCTGCCGCCCGGCGATGTGCCGCTGCTCTGGGCCGACGATCCCGAGACCGGGCGACGCCTGCCGCTGTGGAATCCGCGCAAGGCGCTGCGGTGCGATGCAAGCCGTCGCCTGCTCGAGGCCGAACGGCGGCGCCAGGCGGACGAGCAGAACCGCCTGCTCTATGTCGCGCTGACCCGGGCCGAGGACCGGCTGGTGGTCTGCGGCGTCGCGCCGAAGCGGGCGCTGCCCGATGCGTGCTGGTACAGCCTGGTGGCGCGCGGCTTCGCCCGGCTCGGCGCGGCGGAGCAGGATTGGCCCGGCGCGCCCTGGCCCGGCGCGCCCTGGCCCGGCGCGCCCTGGCCCGGCGCGCCCTGGCCCGGCGCGCTGCTGGTGCACGAAACCACGCCGGCCGCCGGGGCGTCGTCGCCGCCCGAGACTCCGCAAACCGAGGCCGCGGACGGGGCGCCGGTCCCGCCGGTGCCGCTGCCCGCCTGGGCCGGATCGGCGCCGCTCTGGCGCCCGGCGCCGCCGCCCCCGGAGCCCGCCCTGCCGGTGCCGCTCGCCCCCAGCCGGCCGGAGGGGATCGCGTTCGGCGCCGTGCCACAGGCCGCCTCGCCGGCCGCCGATGACGCCGGAGTGCGCGCCCGGCGCGGCGCGCTGATCCACGCCCTGCTGCAGCATCTTCCGACCTTGCCGCCGGCGGCGCGCGAGGCGGCGGCGATCGCCTACGCCGCCCGGCCGGGGCACGGGCTCGACGCCGGCGCGGCGCGCGAAGCAGCGGTCGAGGTGTTGGCGATCCTGGCACATCCCGGCCTCGCGCCGCTGTTCGGGCCGGCAGGCCGGGCGGAGCTGGCGCTGACCGGGCTCGCCGGCGGCAACGTCGTGGTCGGGCGCGTCGACCGGCTGGCGGTGCTGCCCGACGCCGTACTGGTCGCCGATTTCAAGACCGGCCGCGCCGCGCCGCGCCGGATCGCCGACACGCCGGTGCTCTATCTGCGGCAGATGGCGGCCTATCGCGCCGTGCTGGAAGGGCTCTATCCCGACCGCGTGGTGCGCTGCGCCCTGGTCTGGACGCAGGATGCGCGCGTCGACATGCTGCCGGATGACCTCCTCTCCCGGCATGCGCCGGGAGCACGCCCGCCCGGACCGGCTTGATCGCCGGTCCCCACACGCCATCTCGACCGCAACGCGCAACGGAGAGTCACGGCATGAGTGCGAACACCAAGCCGGTCACGGACCAGACCTTCCAGAAGGACGTGCTGGAGTCCGGCGAGCCGGTCCTCGTGGATTTCTGGGCGGAGTGGTGCGGCCCCTGCAAGATGATCGCCCCGGCGCTCGAGGAGATCGGCGCCGAGTACAAGGGCAAGCTCACCGTCGCCAAGGTGAACATCGACGAGAACCCGATGACGCCGAACAATTACGGCGTGCGCGGCATCCCGACGCTGATCCTGTTCAAGGACGGCAAGCCCGCCGCGACCAAGGTCGGCGCCCTGCCGAAGAGCCAGCTCAAGGACTGGGTCTCCGGCAGCCTCTGATTCCGACCCCGCGCCGCCGGCGCGACAGCTGCGCGGCGCGGGGTGGACCGCCCTTCCGCGATGGTCAGCCCGCGGTCCTTTCATGCTCGCCGCGCGATTCCGCAATGTCCTGATCGAGATGGCCGCGTGGCAGCGGCCGGCGCTGCGCACGGCGCTCGGAATCCGGCCCGCCGCTGCGCATGATCTCCGACACGCCGAACAGCAGCAGCAGCACGCCGGCCACCACCTCGAACCCGGCGAGCACGCGCACCAGCGCGCCCGCCGGCGCGAAATCGCCATATCCCACCGTCGCCAGCGTGATCAGGCTGAAATAGATCGCCTCGATGAACGACATGGCGTGCGGATGGCCGTGAATGGTGAACTGCGTCTCGCCGGTAGTCAGATCGGCGATGCGGTAGAGGCAGCCGAACACCACGATCACCAGGGTGTACACGGTGAGAAACGCCATGATCGGCATGACGAGCCGATTGAGCCGCGCCGCCACGCCCTCGAAGATCAGCGCGATATCCATCAGCAGCAGCACGATGTCGCCGACGCCGGCGGCGGCGATCGCCGAGATCAGCGCCATGCTGCCGAGCAGCGCCGTCGCCTGGCCGGTGCGCCCGAGTCCGATCTCGGGCAGCGCGAAGGAGGCGCAGCCGACCAGCAGCATCGAGGGCAGCCAGCGGGTCAGGCGCGGCAGGTGCTGCAGCTCGCGCAGCCGGCGGGCATGGATCGCGATGGCGATGCGCCGGCGCCGGACCAGGCAGGCGGCAAGGAAGGAAGCGACCGGCATCGGCAGCGCGATCAGCGAGGCCCAGGGCGGGCTGCCGCTGAAATTCGCGTCGCGGAAGAAGACGAAGACGCAGGCGTAGACGGCGACGAAGTTCGCCACCGCGACGCCGAAATGCGGCCCGCCCGGGATGGCGAAGAAGAAGAAGCCGAACCCGACGCCGGACAGGGCAAGGGCCGCCAGGGTGAACTGCCAGTCGGCGCCGATCGCCGCCGCCACCAGCCCGACCAGGGCCAGGGTGAAGATCAGCGCGTTCAGCCAGTTCTGCCCGACCCGGCGCTTCCCCATAACCTCCCCGCCTTCAGCGCGGCGCAGCGCCGTGGCACGCCGCCGGCGCGTTACCGGACCAGGGCGTGGTCGCTGCCGGACGCCGTTCGCCGCGCCCGCCATGATACCGACGCCGCCGCGGCTTGGCTGCAATCTGCCGGGCGATCTGCGCAGGCGTCCGCCAGAACGTCCGGCACCGGCGCGCCGGCTGTGGCGTTGTCGCCCTGATGTATGTCCAGCCGACCGATCCGGACCTTGCCGCCCGGCGCGCG
>Ga0335074_10004399_pt1 | contig 19415 bp, 18 predicted proteins | sample Lox_Sample_23_FD_206715 | JGI IMG/M metagenome (GOLD analysis project Ga0335074, IMG submission 206715) | Soil microbial communities from Loxahatchee National Wildlife Refuge, Florida, United States - Lox_Sample_2.3 | ecosystem: Environmental > Terrestrial > Soil > Wetlands | place: USA... | reverse complement strand
TGGATGGAGACCTCCAAGCCCGACCTCGACGTGGCCCGCGAGTTCGCCGAGGGGATCAAGCGCGTCTACCCCGACCAGATGCTCGCCTTCAACTGCTCGCCGTCGTTCAACTGGCGCGCGCACCTGGACGAGGCCACCATCGCGAAATTCAGCAAGGAACTCGCCGCGATGGGCTACCGGTTCCAGTTCATCACGCTGGCCGGATTCCACGCGCTCAACCACTCGATGTTCGAGCTGGCCAGCGGCTTTGCCGCCGAGGGCATGCCCGCCTACGTGCGGCTGCAGGAAGCCGAGTTCGCCGCCGAGCAGTCCGGCTACACCGCCACCCGGCACCAGCGCGAGGTCGGCACCGGCTACTTCGACCTGGTCACCTCGGCGATCGCGCCCAACGCCGAGACGGTGGCGCTGGCCGGATCGACCGAGACCGAGCAGTTCCACGCGGCCTGAGCAGAACGGCCCCTTAGCGCCATAACGCCTGATGCCAGGCGCCTTTGCGGCTGCCTGGCATCAGTATCGTTTGGGCCGTTTACCGCCCGGCGAGTTCTGGCCGGTAATACGCCAAGGACTGCCTGCTGAACAGGAGGACCACCGCCGCGGCGGCGATGACCCACTGGAGGGCGGCGACCGAGAAGTCGGCCGAGGCGTATACCGCGGCTCCCTGCGAGAGGCAGTACAGCAGCATGAGGGTGAGCACGCCGAAGAACGCCCCGAAGGCGAGTCTGGCCCTGTCACGGCCGCGGCCGTTCGCCCAGGCCAGGCATAGCCACAGGACGATGGCCAGCGGCGCCCAGCATTCCTTGATGGCGAGCTCGACGAGCACGCCGTGCCACTGCGCAGCAGTAAAGGCCGGGTTCTGCGCCAGGATGGCTGACTTGACGTTGCCGGTGGTCACCACCAGGGTGATCAGCAGCGCCACTGAGGTGGCCGCGCCGACGCACATCAGCCGGATCGCGCCTCGCACCGCCCGCGGCGGCTGGCCCGCGGGGCGCAGCCGCATCCGCAGGGCACCCCGGATCAGGTCCGCCGATTCGGCTGGCGCGACCCGCCGCTGGTCCTCTGCGGCGGTGGCCAGCAGGACGCCGATGATCTCGTCGGCGTTCTCGCGCCGGAAGGCTCGGGGGTAGCACGCCAGCAGCCGCCGGTACCCGCGCTCTAGTTCCAGTGAGTAACTCATGTCGCCATCCCTCCGGCCAGCCTCAGCCGCTTTAGCGCGACCGTGGCGTTGGCATGCAGCCGGGCCGCCTCGGCGGACAGCACCGTGGTGCCCGATGGAGTGAGGCGGTAGTACCGGCGGAGCCGGCCTTCCACGATCTCTTCCCGGTCGACCTCGATCAGCTTGTCCGCGCGCAGACGGTCCAGCGCCGTGTACAAGGTTCCCGCGCGCAGCCTGACCCGGCCGCCCGAGATCTGTGCGACCTCGGTGATGATCCCGTACCCGTGCTGGTTTCCGTCGGCCAGCGCCGTCAGGATCAGGAAGGTCGCTTCCTGCATTGCTCTAGTACCCATACTGACGTTATATACCGTTTAACTATCTATGTCAAGCACGCTCCAGGAGCGCAGTTTCAGCTAGGCACGAGCGAGCGCGCGGCCCCCGGACGTGGCGGCGGCGGGCAGTCCTAGACGGAACCGGTGGAACCTCCGGTACCGCCGGAGTCCAGCGGGCCCCACGGGGCCTGCGAGATACCTGGATTGACCTGCGGCTGCGGCCTGGTCTGGGTCCAGTCGGACATGAGGTCGCCTCCCTGGGCCATGGTCTGGGTCTCTTGCAAACCGGGATAGGTCGCCGTCGAAGCCGACTCGTCGAAGGCAGCCGTGACGGCGGCTACGGGCGCGGCCCGCCACCTGGAGGGCACGAACAGCGGGATGATCATCGCCAGGCCGGCCAGGGCCAGCACCCCGTCGTACAGCATGGCCTCAAAGCCCATGCCGTAGGTGTGCGTCTTCAGCGGGATGTACTGGACCGCGCGCCGCACGCTGAACAGGTACAGGCCCGTCCACGCCAGCAGGACGATCCCCGGCAGCCCGGACGCGAGCGGGGATACCCGCGGCAGGGCGATCAGGAGCCCGGCGACCAGGCCGGCGCCCAACAGCGCGCCGAACCCCTCGAGCACCGCCGTGTGATGGATGAGCGAGCCCCCGCCGCCCGGGAGCGTGCCCAGGGTGGACGGCCCGACGAGCAGTTTCAGGTAGCCCCACGAGCCTGCGAAGAAGACCGCGGCGGCTAGCACGACGGCCAGCAGGATACCGACCAGATGGCGCATACGCCTCAACCCCTTAGTGGTTCCCAGATGGCAAGCTTACGACCGGGCCCGCCGCGCGTCATTCGAGTCGCTTTCGCAGCTTGCGTGAGCCTTCGGCCGGGTTCGCTGCTGGCGCACCGCCTCGCGGCTGGCGCGGACCGGAGCTTCTGTAAGCTTGCCACGTGCGCATTCACGCCATCTTCGGGGGAATCGGCGCGTTCGCCGTCAAGTTCCGCTGGGCCGTCATCGCAGCCTGGCTGATTGCGGCGTTCCTCGTGCCGCACTTCCTGCCCTCTCTCAACAGCGTCACCCAGGGCAATAACAGCCAGTTCCTGCCGGCCAGCGCGCCCAGCGAGCAGGCCGCGCAGCTCGCGGCGCCGTTCGGGGGCACCAACTTGATCCCGGTGCCGGTGGTCGCGGCGGTCAGCCAGGGCACCCTCACCGCCACCGACACGGCCTGGCTGGCCACCCTGCAGCACGACCTCGCCACGGTGCCGACCGTGGTCAAGGTCCACGACCTCGGCCGGTCGGCCGACCAGCAGGCCGACCAGCTGCAGGTGCTCTCTGACGTCGGCGGCGGGGACGCCGCCGGGCAGACCACGCTGGTCAAGGACCTTCGCGCGCAGATCGTCAAGGCGGCTCCGCCCGGCGGGCTGCAGGTGCACCTAGCCGGCGACATCGCCATCAACGTTGACCAGCAGACCAAATCCGGGACTACGGGGAACCAGGTCGAGGGCCTATCCGTAATCTTCATCCTGATCCTGCTCGCGCTGATCTTCCGGTCGGTGCTCGCGCCGCTGATCACGCTGATACCGGCCTTCCTGGCCGTGGCCATCTCCGGGCCGCTGGTCGGCGAGGCGGCGCACGCGGGCCTCAAGGTCTCAACGATCGCCCAGCTGCTGCTGATCGTCCTGGTGCTCGGCGCGGGTACCGACTACGGCCTGTTCCTGGTATTCCGGGTTCGCGAGCAGCTCCGTAACGGGGCCGACCCGAAGGAGGCGGTGGTTTCCTCGGTGACCCGGGTCGGCGAGACCATCACCTTCTCGGCCGCCACCGTGATCGCCGCCCTGCTGTCCCTGCTCATCGCGACCTTCCAGATCTACTCCGAGCTCGGCATCCCGCTGGCGATCGGCATCGGCACGATGCTTCTGGCCGGGCTCACCCTGCTGCCCGCGCTGCTGGCCGTCTTCGGCCGGGCGGCGTTCTGGCCGAGCAAGACGCGCCAGGGCACCGGGCAGGCCGGCCTGTGGGGACGGATCGCGGCGCGGCTGGTGCGCCGGCCTGCCGTCCCGCTCATCATCGGCGTGGTCGCGCTCGGTGCGCTCTCGATCGCGGTGGCCAGCTACAAGCCCGGCGGCTTCGGCGGCGCCATCACCGCGCCTGCCGGGTCCGACTCCGCCGCGGGCACCGCGCTGCTCACCAAGCACTTCCCGACCAGTTCGGCCAACCCGACGAACCTGGTCTACAAGCTGGATCAGCCGGCCTGGGACGACACGGCGCCGATAGCCGCCGCCACCGGCCAGCTGGCCGCCAGCGGGGTGTTCACCGGCGTCACCGGGCCGCTGAACCCGGCCGGGGTCACCCTGACCGGAGCTCAGTACACCTCGCTGCACACCACGCTCGGCAACGCGGCCACGCTGCCGGCCGTTCCCGCCGGGCAGACCAGCGTCCCGCTCGCCACGTACGAGGCCTATCGCGCGACCGCGCAGTACGTCAGCCCCGACGGCGAGACGATCCAGTTCGAGACCGGGCTGACGGCCGGTGATCCGTCCACCACCAAGGCGATGAACGCCGTGCCCTCGATCCGTGCCGAGGCCGCCACGGTGGCCAAGACCCTCAACGCCAGCGCGTACGGGGTCGGCGGCGAAGCGCCCGCCTTCTACGACATCAGCCAGATCTCCGACAGCGACCTCGCGCACGTCGTCCCGGTCGCGATCATCGTGATCGGGCTGCTGCTGTGCCTGGTGATGCGCTCGCTGATCGCGCCGCTGTACCTGATCGCGTCGGTGGCCCTGTCGTTCTTCGCCGCTCTCGGGCTGTCCGTGCTGCTGTTCATCAAGATCGGCGGGGACAGCGGGCTTACCTTCATCCTGCCCTTCCTGATGTTCATCTTCCTGCTCGCGCTCGGCGAGGATTACAACATCCTCGTGATGAGCCGGATCAGGGAGGAGGCTCACCACCTGCCACTACGGGAGGCGGTCAGCCGCGCACTGGGCGTCACCGGGACCACGGTGACATCGGCCGGGCTCGTGCTGGCCGGCACGTTCTCGGTGTTCGCGCTGGTCGGCGGACGCGAGTCGGGCGGCAGCCAGATCGTGGACGTCGGGGTCGGCCTAGCGCTCGGCGTGCTGATGGACACGTTCATCGTGCGCACGATCCTCGTGCCCTGCCTCGTCGTCCTGATCGGCCGGTGGAACTGGTGGCCGGCCGCGCTCAGCCGGGCCAGCGCCCAGCCGGGCGGGGAAGGCACGGCGCGGGATCCGGAGCCCGTGGCCCCACAGAGCCGCTAAGGGTTCCCGGGCGCTGACGAGACTAGTCGGCGAGGGCGTCGATCGCGGCGGTCAGGTCGCGTAGGGCGGGAGCGGCATCGCGCAACGCGGCCTGGTCGCGCTCCGGCAGCGCCGTCAGCGCCGCCCGGACGATCTCCTCGTTCACCCGGTGCCATCGGGTCACGGCCGCCAGTCCCTCATCCGACAGGTCCAGGCTGACGGTGCGCCGGTCACCGGCGTCGTGACCGCCTGGGGTCCGCCGCACGTAGCCGGACGACTGGAGGCCGGACAGGAGCGTGGCCACCGAGCTTGGCGCCAGCCTGAGCATCCTGGCCAGCTGGCTGGGCCGGACGCCCGGATCGTCGGCCATGCAGGACAGCAGTTCGAGCTGGGCCACAGAAAGCCCGAGGGCCGGGTCGGCCGCGCGGCCAGCACGGCGGATGGCGCGACGCAGGCGGGACACGATGTCGGCCAGTTCGGGCCCGATCTGCTCCTGGCCCAGGACCTCCCGCGCGTGGACCTGTTCCTGGGCCAGATCTCCCTCACGTGAAGGCACTTGACGGGTCCGCCTCCTGTGCTGTCCTGGCGGCCCCCGTCTCTGGCCGCGGCTGGCCAGCGAGATCGCGGCCGCGGCGGCGGAGACGGCGGCGAGCACGATGAACGCGGGCCGCGCCTGCGTTGCCCCAGCGTACCCGTGACCTTCGCCGGCGGGTGAACCTAGCCGCAGGGCCAGTGCCAGCAGGGCGATGCCCAGCGTGGTGCCGATCCCCCGGGCCATGTTGGCCAGGGCGCCGCGCAGCGACGCCGACGAGTCGGCGGAAAGGCGCATGATGGCGGCGTCGTTCGCGGGGACGAAGCACTCCGTCGCCGAGGAAGCCGGATTAGCTGACGAGGTGGCGCCGGATGTAGTGGCGGGATACCGGATCAACTGGCGTAATACCGGGATTAACGGCGGACATGCCGGACGAGGTGCTGGCTATGGCGTTCCGGAGCCGACAGACTCAGGGACGTGGAGTGGTCCGGCACCTCGGGGCTGGCCGCTCGGCTAGAGTACGCCGGGAAAGGGCCGGGAACAGGCGGCCGCCGGCGGGCGCGGGGCCGACCGGCGTGGTTCAGGGAGGGACCGGAGCGGAAGGGACGACGATGCAGGAATTGCGCTTCGTCGCGGTAAGCGAGGACGGTCGTTACGCTGTCCTCGCCGTGCCCGGGCGGAGCGCACGCTTCACGTTGCCGATAGACGAGCGGCTCAGGGCGGTCGCCCTTGGCCAGACCTCCCGGCTCGCGCAGTACGAGATCGAAGTGGAGAGCCCGTTGCGACCCAAGGAGATCCAGGCACGAATGCGGGCCGGTGAAACGGCGGAGGAAATCGCGGACGCGGCCGGGATCGCGGTCGAGCGCGTGCGCTGGTTCGAGGGTCCGGTCCTCGCCGAACGCGCCTACGTGGCGGACCAGGCGCAATCCGCGTCCGTCCGCCGCCCAGGGGAATCCCTCCCTTCGACCCCGGGCCCGCGCCTGGGTGAGATCGTCGCCGAGCGGCTGACCGCGCTGGGCGTCGACCCGGAAGACGCCCAGTGGGACGCGAAGAAGCGCGGCGACGGAAGCTGGCTGGTGGAGCTCACGTTCACCGTCGCCGGCCGCCTGCACATCGCGGAGTGGGTCTTCGATCCGCGCCGCAGGCACGTGCTGCCCGCAGACGAGAACGCGGCGCGCATGTCGCTGCCGGGCGCCGAGCCACTCCAGCCGAACGCCCCGCGGCCGGGCGAGGCCACGGTCACCCAGCTCGCGCCCAGGCTCACCGCGGGGCATGGCGCCGCGGCGTTCAGCTCGCCGGGGAACGGTACGGCCGGGCCGAGCGCCGACGCCTGGAGCAGATACGAGCGACCAGGAGCCGCGCGACCGCCGGCCCCCCAGCACGCGCCTGCGGTGCCGCCGCAGGCTCCGCCCGCCGCGGTACCCGCTGAACCGCGAGGCGAGATTTCGCGTCGGCCTCCGGCCGAAGCAAACCCGGTGCCGCCGGCCGCTGCCAACCCGTCGGCCGAGGTACCCGCGTCCGCCGCGGAAGCGAGCCCTCCGACGGCCGCTCCCCACCAGCCAGCACAGGCAGCCGCGGTCGCCGCGGACGCGAACCCGGTCGCGCCGGCCGCTCCCCGCCAGGGCGCGCAGGCACCCGAAGCCGATGCCGCCGCGACCGGAACCCCCGTTCCGCAGGATGACACGGCGCCGGCTCCGCCGGAACCGGCCGGCGAGCAGGCGGGGCGCCAGGGCCGCAAGGCGGCACGTGGCAAGCGGTCGTCCGTGCCGTCCTGGGACGAGATCATGTTCGGCAGCTCCAGGCAGCACGACTGACCCTCGCTGGCCGGCCCGACACACCCGGCGTCCAGGGCGAGCAACAAATGGCGCCGTATCGCCTTACGCTTCCTGGCAGGTTTTACTATCAACCGACGGCATGGCGTCAGCAGGAGGCAAGCGTGGCATCGGGCCGGGACCGGATCCGCCGCGGCGTAAGGCGGCCGACGTCGCGGTGGACCGCCGCGGGCACGGCCGTGCTGGCGGCCATGGCCCTGGCCGGCTGCGGGAACGACGGTTCCGGCACGGCCGTCGTGCTCACGACGATGACGGTGAGCAGCGCGGCGTTCAGCCAGAATGTGCTCCCCCAGCGCTATACCTGCCACGGGGCCGGGATCAGTCCCCCGATCGACTGGTCGGGCGCGCCGCCGGGTACCAAGAGCTTCGCGCTCGTGGTTGATGACTCGTCGGCGCCGATCACGCCCTTCATTTACTGGCTCGTGTTCCATATTGAACCGGGTACTACCGACATTCAGGAAGGCATGCGGCCAACCGGGGCACGCCAGGCGCTGAACAGCCAGAACACCGAGCGGTACGACCCTCCGTGCCCGGGTGCCCCTTATCACATGTACCGATTCACCGTTTATGCGCTCAGTAGCGAGATTAACCTGCCCGCCGGAGCCTCCTTGCAGGCAGTATGGTCAGCGATCGCGGCCGCCACAATCGGGCGGGGACGAAAAGTGGTTACCGGGTACCCGTGATCAGGCTGACACATTTCGTAACCGGTTCTCAATAAAAGTTTTGCAATCGTGTGACACGATCCCCGCTCGTGAGTAAGAATCGATGATCAAAGCGGGTACAGGGTGCTAGCGACTACGGGGAAAGGCTCGCGTCATTGGCCGCGTGTGCCTGGCAAGCGCCCGCCACAAGGCCCCGGCGTTCTGGATGGAGACCATGATTCTGGTCGCGGGACTTGCCATCGCGGGCCTTGCGGGCATCGCGGCAGCGTTTTACTTCAGTGTCCGCCCGGGCAACTCCGGTAACTCCCGTATCCGGGCGGCCGGCGCAGGACGTTCCCCGGCTGTGCGCTCCGAGGCTGAGCGGCCCCCGGCCAGGTCGAGCAGGTCCGCGATGGCGCCGACCCGGAGCGGCCGGTCCAGGCCCGATCCCGACGACGAGTATGACTATGCCGAGCCGCCGCGGCGGCGCGAGGACGGCGGGCATCTCGCCACCGGCCACCGGGTCCGCCGCAGCGGATCCCCCGATGCGAGGGCAGACCACACGGCGCCTCGCACCCTTCCCGTCGGCGCCCGCCGCGCGGCGAGCGCCGGATCGGTGCCGAGGCGGGCGGACCGGGACGACGAGGACGCCGACACGACCATGCTGACGGCCCAGGCCAGCCGGTCACGCCGGCGCGTCGGCTTCCGCAAGGGGTCGGACGTCGACGAGGAACTCTGGCCAACCGAGACCTTCGGCGGCGTGAGCGACGAGCAGTTCTGGGACGACATGGCGTCGGACAAGCCGCTGGCGACGACCGCGCGCACCGCCGCCGCGCCGGATCCGGGTTCCCGGCGGCGGCTGCCGGACGTCGTTCCTTCGCGCGACAGCGATGACCGGGGCCGCGGCGACGGCAGCCGGATCGCGAGCGGAGGCTCGAGTTCGGGTTCAGGGGCGTACCCGGCGTCCGCCGCGCGTTCTGGGCCCGCGGACCGCACCGCTATCCAGCCGATCCAGACCGGCCCGCAGCGGGTCCAGACGGGTCCGCACGCCATCCCGACGGCGCTCCAGCCGATCCAGACCGGTCCTCAGCCAGTCCCGACGGGCACCCAGCCGACCTCGGTACCAGCGCGTTCCTACCAGCCTGGCACTCAGCCGTATCCCGCGGCGCAGTCCTACCAGCCGGGCACCCAACCCGCTCCCATCTCGGGCCAGGCGGGGCGCGCCGCGCAGCCGGCCGATCCACGCGGGCGCGCGCGCACGGCGAACGGTACTGACACCGGGACCGGGGCGGCCGCAGGTGAGGATCCGCTGACCAGCTCGGCCTACTCGCTCAGGCCGCCCGGAGCGGTGAACGGCAGGTCTTATCAGTCGCCGCGCCGGTCCAGGGACCAGTACGACGCCGCCGTCTCCCAGGAGACGCAGACCTTCAGCCTGGCCGACACGCAGGCGGCCACCGGCGGGTACCCCAGTGGCGTCCCCCCGTTCCGGCAGTTCGACCAGGCAGCGGGCAGCGGCAACGGCCGGGCCCTCGAATCCAGGCCCGACGCGGTGCGCTCCGACACCGTTCGCTACGACGACCTCAGGTCCGACCCGCAGCGTACCGACGCGCTCCGTACGGACGCGCTCCGCGCCGATCCGCTCATGTCCGACGGGTACTGGTCCGGCGGGCGGCCCGACGCGCTCCGGGGGGCGGGGGCGGGCGATATCTACGGCAGCACCGCCGGGCACCCCTACCCCGAACGCCCTTACAGCGACGCAGCCCCGTCGACCGCAGCCATGCCGTCGTATCCGGGATACGGGTATCCGGCTAGCCCGGCTGACGATCCCAGGGAACCGAACGGCACCCGCGGCCAGGGTCGTTCCGGCACCGGCAGCTGGGGCGCTCGCCAGTCTCACCCGACGGGTAACGGCTACCGCGGGCCCTATGACCCCAGGACCAACGGCCGCAGCTTAAGCGGTCCGCTCGACTCTCGCGCACACTGGATTCATGCCCGAGGGAGACGCCGTCTGGTACACGGCTCGCCGCCTGCATGAGGCGCTGGCCGGACGGCCGCTGACCCGGAGCGACTTCCGGGTACCGCGGCTGGCGACCGCCGACCTGACCGGTGACGTGGTGACCGAGACCGTCTCGCGCGGCAAGCACCTGCTCACCCGGACGAGCAGCGGCCTCACCGTCCACACGCACCTGCGCATGGACGGCAGCTGGCGCGTCCGGCCCGCGGCCGAACCGATGGCGGACAGTCACCGGGTCAGGCTGGTGCTGGCCAACGACCAGTGGCGGGCGATCGGCTACCAGCTCGGTGTCGTCGAGCTGATCCGCACCAGTCAGGAGGCGCAGGTTACCGGGCACCTGGGCCCGGATCTGCTCGGCCCGGACTGGGACTGCGCCGAGGCCGTGCGGCGGCTGGCAGCCGAACCAGACCGGCCCATCGGAGATGCCCTGCTCGACCAGCGCAATCTGGCTGGTATCGGAAATATCTACAAGGCCGAAGTTCTGTTCCTGCGCGGCATCAACCCGTGGCGCCCGGTGGGCCAGGTCGCCGATCTCGGCGCGGTGGCCGAGCTAGCCCGCCGGCTGCTCGAGGCGAACAAGGAGCGGCTAGGCCAGGTCACCACCGGCAGCCGACGCCGCGGTGAGGAGACGTGGGTGTACGGCAGGCACGGCCGTCCGTGCCGGCGCTGCGGCACGCTGATCCGCTCCGAAGGCCAGCAGGAGCGGGTCACGTTCTGGTGCCCGTCGTGCCAGCCCGGCGCCTGGCCCGCACCGACGGCCACGCCATGACATGTCACGTATCCCATCGACGTCTAACTATTTGATATCGTATCTTTAGATATCGAATAACTGGAGGATGTCGTGGAAGAGCGGTTCATGCGCGGGCGGGTGGCCCTGGTCGCCGGGGCGAGCAAGGGGATCGGGGCGGCGACTGCGGAGGCGTTCGCCGCGGCCGGAGCGGCCGTGGTGCTTGGCGCCCGCGATACCGCCGCGGTAGAGGCCGTGGCCAGCCGGATACGGTCGTCCGGCGGTGAGGCCGTCGCCGCCGGACTCGACGTCACCGACGCCGACTCGGCACACCGCCTGGTTGACCTGGCCCTGTCGCGGTTCGGCCGGCTCGACGCGGCCTTCAACAACGCCAGTGCGGGCCCCCTGCCCGCCCCGCTCGCGGACATCGATCCCGCCGAGTTCGACCTCGGCATCGCGACCAACGTCCGCGGCACGTTCCTCGGCATGAAGTTCCAGATCCCGGCCATGCTGCGGACCGGGGGCGGCGCGATCGTGAACATGGCCTCCATCGCCGGGCTGAACGGCACCGCCAACCTGGCCGCGTACGTCGCCGGCAAGGCCGGGATCATCGGCCTGACCAAGGTTGCCGCGCTCGACTACGCCGACCAGGGCGTACGGGTCAATGTGGTGGCCCCGGGCCCGATCCTGACCTGGCACCTGGAGGCCGCGGGCGAGCAGGCGCAGCGCGGGGCCGCGATGTCCACGCCGATGCGGCGCGTGGGCAGCATGGCGGAGGTGGCGAACGCGGTGCTCTGGCTGTGCTCTGACCAGTCGTCGTTCATCACCGGGACGGTCATACCGATCGACGGTGGGCAGGCCGCGGGCAACAAGCCGCCGCAGATGTACGTACCGGGCCGGCCGATGCAAGACCAGCCCAAGGGCTAGTGGCGAGGATGACCGAGGTCGACGATGCAGAACCGGTTCCCGTCCGGGTCGGCTAGCACGACGAAATCTGGGTCATCGGGGAAGCTGTCCCAGTCCACCCGGCTGGCGCCGAGCGACACCAGGCGCTCGGCCTCCGCTTCCTGCTCGGCCACATCGGCCACGTGCAGGTCGAAGTGCAGGCGCGGGTGGTCCTCCGGGGGCGTCTGGCTGGTCTGCAACGCGATCATGGTCCCGGCTCCGCCCGGCGGGCCGAGCACGCGGGCCCATCCGCCGAACCCGTCGTCGCGCACCTCGTAGGCGAGCGCCGCGCACCAGAACTCCTCGGCCCGCCGCCGATCGGTGACACCTAGCACCACCACGCCGAACGTGAGCATCGACCCACTCCCTCCCGACCTTCCCCGCCCTCCGGATTATCCACGACGACCTCATGGGTTCCCGAAGTCCACGGTGACAGACACGGCCGTGCTGACCGAGACCGAGAACGACGTGGCCCCAGCCAGGTTTTCGACGATCCGCTTCAGTACGCCGAGCATCCGGTCGAGCCACTGCCTGAGCTTCTCGAGCACTTCATCGACGGGCGCGCCCGCACCCATCATGGCCTGCGCCTGCGTTCGTGCCGTGAGCTGGTTGATGCGACTCACGGTCGTCATCAGGTGCGTATAGGCATCCCGAGCGGATTGGTCATCGCTGACGTCCAGGGCGTCCAGGGCGTCCAGGCGGGCCTCGATGACCTGTACCTGCTGGTCCGTTGTCCATGGCTCCATACTGGGGCCTCGGAGTCCCGGCTCAGGCACCGGCTGGCGGACTCCTCGACCGAGCCCGGCATCCCGGCTACCCCAAACCGGCCCGCGCGAAGGCCAGGGACGCGCTTAGCCATATGTAGACCCCGCAGCCAACCTGAGGTCACCGCGCACCTGCACCCAGGACACAGATGTAGCTCGGGTGATGTCCCCATTACGGGGTCTGATTCGTCAACGGTATGAGTCCCCTCCTGAAGGAGAAAGACAATGCAAGCACGCATGAAGCACCCGGCCTTCGTCCTGCCGGGCACGATGCAGGCGCTCACGAGCCTGAGCAAGTCCGTTGACCACGCCGGACTGCCCCAGGTCACCAGGGACCTGGTGGCGCTGCGGGCCAGCCAGATCAACGGCTGCAGCGTCTGCGTCGGCATGCACGCCCAGGATCTGCGCAAGCAGGGCGAGAGCGACGAGCGCCTGTTCGCGGTCGCCGCCTGGCGCGACGCGCCGTACTTCACCGACGCCGAGCGCGCCGCTCTCGCGCTGGCCGAGGTGGTTACCCGCCTAGCCGACACCGCCGACCCGGTGCCAGACGAGATCTGGGACGAGGCCGCGGCCCACTACTCCGAACCCGAGCTCGCCGGGCTGCTGATCACGATCGCCACCATCAACGTGTGGAACCGGTTGAACGCCGCCACCCGGCAGGTCGCCGGCGCGGCATGGTAGCCATCGCCGGGACGTCGCGCGCTGACGGATTCGTCCTCGCCGGATTACGCTTGCCCCGTGCAGGGTCAGCGGAGACGGTGGCTGGTGATAGTCCCCGTTCCTTCTCCACGCTGATGATCCTGATGCTGGTCCTGAAGCTGACCGGCGTCATCGCCTGGTCATCGTGGCGGGTGCTGTTCCCGCTGTGGGTCCCGGTCGCCATCGTGCTCCCGTTCGTCCTCGACTACTTCTGGTCCACCGGGATAGACCGGCTGAACCAGTGGGCCGTATCGGAGGGGTGCCTTCCATTCCGGCGAGTCTGCAGACGAGCGCTGGCTAGTCGACGCCTTGCACGGCGACCATACGCAGGTGTGCCGCGCCCTTGCGAAGCTTTTTCGCCTCCTGGTAGATCTCCGACTCATACCAGCGCCTCGCCGCCGCCAGGTCTTCAAACTCAACCACCACCAGGCGGGTCGGCTGCCAGTCGCCCTCGAGGACGACGTGTTCGCCGCCGCGAACGAGGAACCGCCCACCGCCTGCCGCGATCGCAGCAGGCGTTGCAGCCTTGTATTGCTCATAACGCTGTGGGTCGGTGATGTCGGTCTCGACGATGACGTAAGCAGGCATGCCGGGACTCTACGCCTGCGACCTTGAGAGGACCAGCTAGCCTGCGGCGTACCGGGGAGGTTGTCGTTCCGACGGCTGTCCGGCCAGCCCCGACGCTTCACCGTTTCCCGGGAGGCGCCGGACGGCACCGCGGTCGCGTCCAGTAGCCTCAGCCCGTCGGCCCATGACGGGCACGACGTGGCCAGGTACAGCGTGGTCGTGCAGATCAGCGGCGCGGCCGCCTTGACCCGCTTGTGGTAGCCGGGCTGCTTGGGCAGGTACGTGAACAGGTGGCCAGCCGGGCGTAGCACATCCGCAGCCAGTGGTGCTCGCCCCGCGCGCCCAGCAGCACCTGGGCCACCGCCAGGCACACCAGTTCCGCGTCCGACAGCTTCTTGGCGGCCCGGGCGGTGCTGCCCGGAACCGGTCACGTGATCATCGATCAGCACCTACAGTGCGATCGGGGGGGTGTCCAGGTTTCTTTCCAAAAAGAATCATGGACGCCCTCCTCCCATGTCCGGTCAAGCCCCGGCACGCCGGACCCGGGCCGGGATTCAGTGGTCGAGGAGGTAACGGTGGCCGAGCGGGAGATGCCGGCGGGGCTGCACGACGAGCGGAGCCTGCTCGACGGCTGGCTGGACTACTATCGGGCCACGCTGCTGGTCAAGTGCGAGGGCCTGACCGGCGAGCAGCTCATCAAGCGGTCGTGCGAGCCGTCTCCGATGTCACTGATCGGGCTGGTCCGGCACATGACCGAGATGGAGCGGGTCTACGGGCACCGGCTGGCCTACTGGGAGATCGGCTGGCTGTACTGCACGGACGAGAACGAGGAAGGCGACCTCCAGGCGGTGACCGCTGCCGGGACCGCCGAGGACCTGGAGACCTTCCAGGCGCACTGCGTCCGGACCAGGCAGATCATGGCAGCGCACCAGCTCGACGACACCTTCGGGAAGAAGAACTCCTACACGCTGCGCTGGTTCTACCTGTACCTGATCAAGGAGTACGCGCGGCACCTTGGCCACGCTGACCTGCTGCGCGAGCGGATCGACGGCGCCACCGGCGAGTAGCCTGGCACACCGGAGCGGGATGGGAATTACTCGACGCCGCCGGAACATCGCCGCTTTACGGGCGCGTCGCCGTCGCCCTGAGTGAGTCCGACCAGGCGCTGCGCGCCATCGAGGCGGCGCCTGGCAGGTGCGGACCAACGAGACCGGACGCTGCGCCGTGCTGTACCCGGCCATTGCCGAGGCGGCGCGCCGGGTAGGCGCGAATGCGGTTGGGCTGATCGACGTGGGCTGTTCTGCTGGGCTCAATCTCAATGTCGAGCAGGTCGCCAGGCTCGAAGCGGAGATGGCGCTGGCGGCGACGGCCCCTCCGCTGCTACTGCAAGGTGCCGCCATCGAGGTGATGCCGACGCCGTCGCTTGTGTGCCCGCGGACGCCCTGCGTGTCGTCATCACGACATGGACGCTGTCGCACTTCCCGCTCGACAGCCGCCTGCGCTTCCTGCACCGCCTCGACGATACGGCGGTGGGCCGGGCGATGGCGTGGGTGTCAGTCGAGGGGGTCGGAGTCGCGCCGGCGATACCGGCACTTGGCGATCGCCGCGCCTCTGGCCACAGCATCATCGGCCTGGCGGTGTTCGACCAGTCGGCTCTGCACGCCGAGGCCATCGGCCGCTGCTGGTCGCAGGGCCCCTTCCTGGCTTGGCCGGCAGACACCTTAAGTGCCCGGCGCTCAGCGCGCGCTGAGCAGGACGCCGACCATCACGGCCGTGTCGCGCGAACGGTTCTGTCAGTCGTGCGGCACGCCGGGCTGCTGTACCACCGAGTCGCCGGGATGCAACAGCACTTCAGTGCCGCCGACGACCAGCGTCACTTCGCCGCGCAGGATGGTCACGTAGTCGAGCGTGTCGGTCGCGTGCGCGCCCTGGAACTCCGAGTGCGCGCCGGCACCGGCCTCTCCGCCGTGGGACTCGTCAGGTGCCAGCTCGACGATCCGGAAGCACGCTCCGCCGGTCGGCGGCTCAAGCGCCCACTCCCGCGCGGACGTGTCGGTAACACCGGCCGACAACGGGCCGGCGCCGGAGACCCAGAGCTCGGTCGTCGTATACCGGCCCGCGTGGATGACAGTCGGCGGCTCGCCTTGCGCGATGATCGCCGGGCTCCCGCTCACGTCGAAGCCCGTCACGATTCTGTTCACAGCAGTCGCCTTCACCCGGCGGTATCGCCAGTTATAGCGGCTGCGTCACGTTCGCACATCCATTCTCCCCTGTGTCTTCGTGCTCTGGCGGAACCAAGACGGAACAGGACCGTGGGCGTTCAAGGAACGCTGTTGACCGCCGCGACGGCCTGATCCTGGTCATCGATGGCCGGTGGCCTTCTCGGTGTGAACTAGCCGGAGGAAGCGTGGTCATCGGCTAACCTCCTGGCCGGCATGGCGGCGGCCACTGCCTTCTCATCGGGGAACGCTCCGGGCTCGAACCGGTCGAGCCGGTACCTGGACGCGTCGACCCAGTCCGACCCGCCTCCGTATATCACCTCGGCCATCAGCCTGCCCAGCCCGGGCCCGTGCGTGACGCCCATCTCGTTGTCGCCGGCGATAACGTACAGCCCGTCGGCGCCGGGCACCGGCCCGGCCAGGAAGGTGCGGTCCGGCGTCATTACCGGAACGCCCTGCAGCCACCACCCAACCGAGGTGTCGTGCCCGGGGATCAGCGCGCGCAGATCCGCTCCGAGCCCGGCGAGCAGCCGGTCAAGCAGCACGGCGTGCCGTGGCCTCGGCTCGCTGCCTGAGTCGAAGACCGGGCCGTCCAGCTCAAAGGACGGTGCGTAGCCGTCCCCGTTTCCCCAGGTCAATCCGGATCGATGGGCACGCAGCCAGAGCCCGTGACGGTCGGGCACCATGATCGTGGGCATCGTGTCGGGCACCGCGGACGGCGGTGAGATGACCCGCGTCGCCACCATGCGCAGCAGCGGCAGCCGCCAGCCCGCGTCGCCGAGCAGGTCGTTGGTCCAGGCACCGCAAGCCAGCACGACGGTCCGTGACCGGATCGGTTCGGCGTCGGTCCAGACCCCGGTCACCCGGCTGCCCGACCACAGCAAGCCGGTGACCCGGGTACGTTCGGCGAGCAGCCCGCCGGCGTCGATGACCCGCGCGGCCAGCGCCCGGGTGGCCCGGCCCGCGCTGACCTGGATGCCGCCGGGGTGCAGCACACCGCCGAGCACGCTTTGGGCCGCGACCACGCCGCCGGTGATGGCCGCGACCTCGGCCGGCGTGAGCTGCCTGGTGTCCGGCGGCGCGAACCGATGCCGCGCTACCGTCGCTACCCACCGGTCCCAGCCGTCCTGGGTCGTGGCCAGGAACAGGTTGCCGTTGGCCAGGCAGTCCGCATTCGGCAGCGCGCAATAGTAGCCGATGCTGTACCGTTCCAGCTCCAGCTCCGCCGCGGTAAGGAAGTGCGCGTACCCCGCGGCCCACAGGCCGACGAAACCCGCGCCCGCGCCCGAGGTAGCCCCGGCCGGTGTGGCCGCGTCGAGGACCATGACCCGGCCGGCGCCACGGTCCAGCAGGTGGCAGGCGACCGAGGTGCCCAGCACCCCCGCGCCCACGACCAGCACGTCGACGTCATTCATTGGCGGCCTCCAGTACTTCGGCGTAGCAGCGGTAGAAGTCGATCATGACGGCTTCGTCAATGCCGAGAGGTCCCGGCTGGTAAAGCCTCCAACTACGACTGATGCAGCGCCTGCCTATACGAGATGGATTCCACCGCAGGGTGACGGCCGGCTAGCGCGGCCGCTGCCGGGCACGGCTCGGGTCTTCTGGGCCAGGGCAGATGTATCTCAGACGTGGTTTGACCTGAGATCTCGGCAGTTCTCGTTGGTTGTGGGCAGAACGTGGTGCGAAGTGCCCCCGATGTGCCCCGCCTCCACGGAATCGACGGTGCCGGGCCTCCATCATGGAGGCGTGAGCAACCATACCCCTCTGGGAGCCTCTCGTAGTAGCCGGTATCGGCGTATCGGACACCCTGGCCGCTAGCATCTCCGGTGGGCTCATCACACACAAGCGTGAGGAATAGGCCTGGGCTCGCGAACGAGAACGGGAACGAGAGTGATGGCTCGGGAGCATGAAGCTCGGACCTTCGAGCACCGGCGAGAAGGACGGCAAGCTGATGGGAGAATAAGGACGTGTCCTTTTCTACGCTGATTTCCTCGGCTCAGGCCGCTAGCCACCTCTCAGATCCCGGTTGGGTCTTTGTTGACTGCCGATTCGTTCTAGGTCGCCCTTCGGACGGGTATCAACGCTACTTGGCTAACCACATTAGAGGAGCGGTGTATGCGGATCTTGAGAGAGACCTCTCCGGTCCGGTTGAACCAGGCGTGTCAGGCCGTCATCCGCTACCAAATGGAGCTGCCTTTGCCGCGGCCATGTCCCGTCTCGGCATTGACTCTTCTATCCAGGTAGTCGCCTACGATGAATCGTCAGGTGCCATGGCGGCTGCGCGGCTCTGGTGGCTTCTCAGATGGGCAGGCCATGGATCAGTAGCTGTACTAGATGGCGGCTTCACGGCGTGGCAAAGTGATGGCCTACCCACCAACGATGGGGTCGAGACTACCGGAGCCCGGAATTTCATAGCCAATTTCAAACCTGAACTGGTTGCTAGCGGGCCTCAAGTGCGTGCGATGATAGAAGACGGTGGAATAATAGTAGATTCGCGCGCGCCCGACAGATATCGCGGCGAAAACGAGGCGATCGATCGCATAGCCGGGCATGTGCCAACCGCTCGATCAATACCTTATACTGAAAACGTCGATTCCGATGGGAGGTTTCTACCAAAAGAGCAACTAGCCGCCCGCTTTTCAGAACTTCCAAGCGAATCTACTGGTGACGTGGTGTTCTACTGCGGTTCCGGGGTGACCGCAGCGCATAATGTTCTTGCTGTTCTCCACACCCGATCCCAATTCCCCAAATTGTATGCTGGCTCTTGGAGTGAATGGATCAATGACCCATCTAATCCAATAGCTACCGGCCCGTAGAGCACCACTCGATATCGTCTTAAACCAACTTTGGAACCTTCCGGAGGACGTTGGGTCTTTCAGCCGGGATCAGCCTGGACAATAACGTCAGCGAGCGGGCGCTGCGCCGGCCGGTTGTGACGAGGAAGAACGCCTACGGCTCCCGCACCGGTGACGCCGCCCGGCTCGCCGCCAGGATCTGGACCGTCTAGCTGGCCATTTCGGAGCAACGTACCTGGCCGCGCTGATGAGGATCTGCGGGACCTTCTACCCGCGTGGCCACCTTGCGTGCTTGCGGTTCGGGGTGATGAGCACTGCAGCTGGCCAAGTCGTCCAGTGGAGCAGGATCCCTGGCCAGCCGTGCAGGACCTAGCGAACTGTTCAAGGCGCCGCGGGCTAGCGCCGCGGCCGCTGCTCGATGATCTTTGCGTGCAGGAGCCTGCCGGCGAACTCGACGCGGAGACGGAAATCGGCAGCCTCGTCCGTGGAGCGGAGCTTGAGCTTGGAGTAGGTGCAGGTGAGCCCGTCGGTGTTGATCACGATGCCCGGCGAGCTGACAATGAACAGCTTGCCGTGCACCATGTCCGCGTCGATGCGCAGGGCGCGGGAGGTGATCACCGCATCCGTGAAGTCGAGGGTGACCCGGCACTCTCGCGTGCGAAGCGCGATGCGCGCAGGCACCAGCCAGCGTCCCTCCTTCACGTACTTGCCGCCGTGCTGCCCGACCACGAGGACGTCCCTGGCCGCGGGCGCACTCGGCAGGTCGGCGGTGAGCTCGGCAAGCTCCCCGAGCGTCCGGGCTGAAAGCGCACGCTCCAGCCGGACGTCAAGCTCCTCGGCGGTGAGCCGGCCGTCACCGCCGGCAACCCGCAGCGTGTCCACGACGCGGTCGCGATCCTCATGCGATGCCCGCAGATCGGGCAGATCATCCGGCATAGCAACCACGCTAAC
>Ga0335074_10004398_pt1 | contig 19420 bp, 16 predicted proteins | sample Lox_Sample_23_FD_206715 | JGI IMG/M metagenome (GOLD analysis project Ga0335074, IMG submission 206715) | Soil microbial communities from Loxahatchee National Wildlife Refuge, Florida, United States - Lox_Sample_2.3 | ecosystem: Environmental > Terrestrial > Soil > Wetlands | place: USA... | reverse complement strand
CTATTGAAGATGTTGTGAATAAGAGATGTCTGGATGGCTGGGGAAGCAACGTAGTTCGGGATGCGAAGCCGGTGGTCAGGATGGTGCGGGGATGTAAAATTGTGACGGATCAGCCAAATTTCACTGCGGTGCGGGGACGAACATTGTGGGGCTGTCCCGCCGGCCGGACCCTCTCCAGCAAGTCACATGATTCAGATGATTCAGGAACGCCAACCGAGTAACTAAAATAAGCTTGCATTGCTCCGCCCCAACCAATTGATCCCTCCAACCGATCCCTTCAACCGATCCCTCAGACCGATTCGAAAGACGCTCGTACGTTTCCGAACAACGAATTCCATACTTCCCCGTGAACACACCATCTCTAGGAAAAATGCACAGGGCAACTATCTTGTGGCTTGCGATTATCCTACAGTTCCTTTCATTCGTCGAAATGAGGATGACACCCATTGGAACGACGCCGGGGATCTCGACTCATTTCGGTCTACGTGACTTGAATTGTTTTCCAAATGGCAATTCATGTGCTGATGGTAACGCCCTATCGAAGAGGGTTCAAACGAGCTAGGTTCTTGCTGTGCGGACGGATACCATTGTTGCGGCGGTGATACTGACGGATGTTGTAAGAACGGCGAACATTGCTGTGGTTATCAGGGAGCTGGGCTGCCTTATATGTGGTGTTGCGAAACCTCATGTTGTCCCAACGACTGTTGTGACAATATCGAGGGACCGTCGTGTTGCGACGACAATGGAAATTGTGTTAGCTGTCCTCAGGGATAAAAATTATATTAGAATTGAGAATCATAACCGACGCGATACTCTTCGACGTTCCACAACAAAATTCTCCTCAGATCTGACCCAGGCTATACTGTTTCTCTACAAACGCCTACACTTTATTAGACCCTACTTCTCATTGGACGTCGAATTTCGTCCTTGGCCACTATTGCTGCCGATGTAATGTTTGATAAGTCTTCGCCCTTTAGGTTCGGTTCCGAAATTTTGCGCCGTTCCATTGTGCAGCCTTCCCACTCTGAAATCCATGCCCGAATGTCATTGCATAGCGTCGATAACAAGATTCAAGGCTGAGAGATCATTATTTGCGAGTCCGACTTTTGTTGATCACAGTGTTGGTACCACGCCCTCCTACTTATCGTAGGTGAGACCTGAAAGGAAAATTCCAAATAGTTTGCCTTGTTTTGGGTAAATGTGATCCCCAAAATCCCTGCAAGTTCGCTGACAGCATTCTTGTAAGCAGTCAAAGTTGTGCTTAAGCCTTCCAAGGCCTTAAAGATGAAGATCCATTGCATCGGTACTGCATTTATTGATTATACTTTGGAGCCTCTCAAGAATGCTTTTCAGACCGCTTTCTCCATCAATGATCCGATTGATGTCGTCTTTTGATGCTTCCGCCGCCACATAATATCATATACAGTCAGAAATGACATGCTCGCCTAGCTAGATGAGGAGGAGGACAAGGACAGCAATAACGAGGCCTTCTGCCATCGTCGTCGTGCTGCGAACTTCTACGGACAATGCACGAACGCCAGAAGAATGTCAACTGTGGAATCCCTATCGAATGCGAAGCAGGTGCGTCGAATGACACAAGCGATGGAATGGGATGTTCTGAGTGTCCCGTGAAGGGGATACGGGTTTTGGTTGGTTTTGTGTGAATGAAATCCCGGTTGCACAGCCCCAAAAATTTGGTCTCCTGAACAAAAAAGTGTATTTTCTAAGCCGCACTATACCTGGGTTCACTCTCACGGAAATTCGAAACCGTATCGAAACTGCTATGGCCCACTCATGCGAGTGTTGTTACTGTGCTACGAAGTTACTTTTCAATTCAAAATAGGAGAAAGGAGTGCGCATGAGCGCACGGATACGAGGCTTTGTATATATGGGAAGACTAGTGCCCATGTATTTTCCGGAGTTTGAAAATGAAATTAACGCTGAACCCGAAGACACAGAGACCCATTATGTGCGAACTAACTACATACTAGCGTCCTTCATCTTTCGACACTTTCTCTACAATTGGTTTGTACCTTTCATAAACTTTCACACAGTACTTGAATACTTCTGAAGCGTTATACTCCTCTGCTCGATCTCTAACACCTTGTAGATTGTCAGGGCCGATAAATAACTTCGATTTTCCCAAAATGCGATTTTCGACATGCGTTCTCAACCCTGGAATATCCCACACATCCGCCAGTTGCAATGTATCAAGATATAGATCCAATCTTGCGACAATAGCCTCACCCTCAAACAGAGTCTCGTCATCCAAACTCAAAGCACCATTGTACACCCATTCGATTACTAGTCCAACACTTTCTGCAGATCCATATGGTCGGCTGTACCTTGCCTGAGTTGATTGAGAGACCTCGACTTCAGCCTCTCCATCTCGACCTTCCGTAGTCTCGTCGTCTTCTAGTGAGAGCTCCTTATCGAGATCAATAACCCCTGTCCCCAGCTCCGTCCAATCGACACCCGAGAACAAAGTCCGAAAATAGGTTGAGACGGCTGCCAGAACTACACGATGCGCTTGAAAACGTCGGCTTTCAACAACAATTGTAATATCACAAAGGTTTTCTGTAGATCCGCGCATAGATTGGATACTGTGAAAGATCTGGGCCCCGTGGTCTTCCACCTTCTCAAGGCTGAGTGTCGGTCTTGCCGGGTCGAAAGCCTTGGCCCCAGAAGCGCGGAGCAGGGTATTATACGGTTCGAGGGAAAGTTTGATTGAATACATGTTGGACTTTGGGAGATCAAACAGGACGCCTGGAAATATAGAGTCTGCTGACAGCCATTTTAAAGAGGCGATGTTTTCCGCTCCGGAACGAAAAGGTGTCGCTGAAGCTAGCTGCTCTAGAGATATTTCTTCGTTGAGCCAGATGGGTTTGTCGAGATGCTTCAAAAGGAGTGGACTGGCTGTGAAGCTGTGCTTGGGGTCATTGAGATAGTCGTAAGTCTTCCTCAAATCGTGGAAGAAGCTTGCTTCCGAAATGCGACAACTCCGGGCCACAACAGTCGACATCTCAATCAAGTGCCGAACTACATCTTCGATCGACGGGGAAAACTTAAAAAGGGCCGAGGCCCATGCCGGCGGTGCGGAGATGCAAATCGGGCGTTGTGTCCAGGCTAACGGAGCATACTGTGGTGAAATAATTTCCTTCATTGTAGACAGGGCGTATCTACCATCGGTACGCTCACGAATAAAAATGTCTCGATAGTTCTGAGTGCTGTCCGAGATAAATCGATCAACGGGTACGAAATGCAACGAGGCTAAGCTTTGGATGTCGCGAGCTGTCCATTCGGTACCAAGCTGTCCAAGACGATTAACGAACGCACTCCATAGAACCTGCGCCCGCGGAAATAAGTCTGGTCGCATCTCATTGTAATCTTGCTCGAGCTGACGCACAGAGGCAATGTAATTTTCTTTCGTAAGTGTTTTATTTACACCAAGAAAGGCAAGCTGGGACAGACTGAGCTCTTGGTGGGGAAATGCTGAGTTGCTTCCACGAAAGGCTGCTTCGAAAACTGGCTCTCCAGGGTCATAAATTGATGGAGGGACACGCAGAGTACACCCTCTGTCCGCAACTAATTTGATAGTTCTGAGATCCATTCGCTGCGACTGTGACCATTCCGACAGATGATTTACAACAAAATCCAGAAGTTTTTTGAGAGCTCTAAGTTGGGCGGGGTTCGCAACCTCTGGAAGACACGGGAACACATAATTGACAAGGTACTGATAGCTTTCAAAGGTTTTGGCTCCAAGAGAAACAATCAAAGCATGTAGTACGGAAGAACCTGCCACCACATAATCCCTCCGCCAGGTGATCCAAGGAAATATCCAGTCCTTCGATGGAATCAAGATAGCATTAGCCGCCGCGACCGTCGACGGGGCCCCGGCTGTCTCAGTCGCAGCTTCCCAAAGCGGAACAAATCTTAACACTTGAATCTGAGAGGAAGTCAACCACTGTCCGTTACTTTTCACCTTTCGGAATAGCGTAACGCACATCTCTCGCAAGCACGGTTCATTAGCAAGGGAATTTAAGAGCAAAGCTTACCTCAACGTCGTCTTTGTCCAATTTATCGCGGAGGATGTTTTCCAGAGAAGAGCAATTGCTGTTCACCACACGACGGAGACACTCCACAAACCGTTCTTCAATCGCCCAGGCACGAACCATTTCGGCGAGGGGGCGGTAGGAATGGGTGTTGCCGAGGACATACAGACCTAACTTATCTGCTATTTTGCGCAACCCGACTGACATGATGGGGGGAAGAATCGGCAGAGACTCACACGCTTCCAAGGAGATAAACGTATTAGGCCTGTTCGACAACGCGATCGTGGGTAACGTTCGATAAAATTCTACAGCCATGGAATTTGAAGAGGTGTAGCCGGCAATGTTACGGACCCATGTCGCTTCCGCATTTTCATAAGTTTTTATGGAGTCTGGCCCCAATTTTGCCCGAACAATAGTGTCTATCGCCGTACCGTTTAGTCGTTGAACATTAAACAACGCGCTCAATTCAGAAGTTTCACTGTTCTGAAATGGACAAGCATCCGGATTAATTAGTGAACCAGGAACAAGACCCTTCAGCAAATTGTAACCGTACTTGTCGACCAGATAATAAATTTTTGTCTTGCCTTTATTACTTGTCTTGAGGAGCTGAAACTGGGAAATACTGTTGTCGTCTAGACGCAAAGCCCAGCATTGATCCAATTCTTCAAGCTTTCCGCTGGTCAAACAAAATTTAAGGATATTCCTGAGGCCCGAGTCGTCGACAGAGCTCTCCAGGATAGACTTCGCCGATTTCTGGCGCAATAGCGCTTGCACATAGGCCGAGTCTAACTTTGCGACAGTTGAAATATCGAGTTGATCTGAATTTTGCAATAATCCCTTCCAAACTTTCTCAGCATTTGTGATGACTTGCGAAGGTCTCAACAACTGTACAAGTGAAAGGACACTGTTGTACTCGTCCGACCGGAAATCCGCCGAGCGAAGATCAAAGATCGTATGGTCGATTGGTTGTCGTAGTCCCCTACTGTCTGAAAAGAGCTCATATCGTGAATTGAGTAACTGAGTCCAAAATGAGGTTTGAATAGTATGGCAGAGACTGTGCAATTTCTGATTTCTTGTACCAGGCCAATGATCATAGGACTCGAAATTGTATTCAGGTTGGCACAATAACGTCTCCAGCAGAACGAAATAAAGGGTGGGAATGCAGGAAGTGGCAAGAAATTTGTTCCAGTCACTGTCGACTCTGAGGGTTCGGCGATCCGGTGTAATTGCGAAGCGACTGTGAAAGCTTACAGGAAAACCAATCTTTTCAGGCAGGGGCAGTGAATTGTAGTAGTGGTGCTCTCTCAACTGTGTTGACCCCGATAGCTTCGCTGCTACAGCAACATCAGGAATATTGTCCTTCTTCATCCGGTCTTCACTCGCAATAAGACGCTCTTCCACTATGAGCTTCCGGAGCTGAGGCGGCTTGATTGACTCTGCTGAAACGTATCCCCAATGAATAATCCACTTCTCTCGGTGATCGGAGCCTGCTCGATTGAGCAAAATGTCAAGACTCGAAAATTCGACACTCGAAAAAGGGGTCACCTCATTCTTAGTGTATTTCTGTGCAGGAGAATGCGTAGATGACACCGACCAAACTGAGTTCCTCTCCGGTATCGCTGTAGAATACCTTAGGTGAAAACTGATATTATTCACCCGTTTAAGCATGACAAGACTTTTCCGAGCTTGATCGCAGTACGTCTGAGCCAAATTATCTCGGAGTTGTACCCACGTAAGGGTCTCGCTTTGCGAAGTCAATCGGCTTTTCATATTGGCGCGTTCTGACCTCAATGGGAAACGAAAGATAGTACCTTCAAACTTGGATTTGTCTACTAACAGTTAGCACACAGGAAGTCCGGATTAGTACCGATTGAGTAACCGCCAATTCCTATAAATGGCACCAGATGATCTTTATACCCTGGATTCATTTGCGCAAGAGGTATTTTGAGCCCAGCTAAACGACGTCCCGAGCGAGGATCATACGGAAGATACTGTCTTGTTGGATCGAACATGACAAAATATTCCCCGGATATCATAGAAGGCACATCCGTGAAAAGGTACATAGTAAGTGCACCAAGCCCATAGTTTCCAATTTTTGAGTTGTCCTTCGACTTGTTTCCCATACCAACTTGTACCAGAGCTTTGAAATCGGCTTCAGAGAACATGCCGTCATTGTAGACGTACAATGCACCACTTTGCCAGCTTTTCAAGGTGTCGCAGAAGAGTTTCTGAGATGAAAAGCGAACACCTTGGGGATCTAAGACCCAGGTAACAGAGCTTGCTGAACCGGAATCTTCTGCGTTCGCCACAAATTCATTGAATGCCGACCATAACGAGACTTCCTTCAAAGATTTTGAGATTCGATCAACGATGTTTTCTTTTTGACAATAATCGAAGAGATCAGGACCATTCAGATGATGGAAAAGGTTTAGGTCACCTTCAAGTTGACGTATGCCATAGTCGAGAACTATGGAGCGTGGCACCCGTGCATGGGCGTATCGTACGCCGTCTTGATCTCCGTCATTGGAAGAATGGAATTGATCGATACGGAGGAGTCTTCCGTGGCTATCCGGTATCTTCAATTCTTTCGAAAAGGATGTTTTCTGGCTCGAGTGTAATTGTTTCAAGGCTTGCACAACTGCCTCCAGCTTTCTCTCACTTAAGCGCTGAGAGTCGTCCAGGGTAGCGATGAATTCCACTAGCTGCTCCGCCAGCGGCTGATCTTGAACCCCGAAAGTTTTCAATATTTCTTGAAAGTTCTGAGAAAATACCAAAGGAAGCTCAGACATATATGGTTGAAAGTCGCGGGCGTCACGGAAAAATACTCTCTCGGGTGGCCATAAACCACTGACCAGTCCCGGAAGCCAGTCCCGCGTAGAAAGGCTAGACTTGACACTTGAGATGTACTGCACTATTTGCTCGTCGCGCCTATCGGACAGTTTCTGGAGATATTCGAGCACCGCAAGCAGCTCCGAATGAACATTACCAGACGAAGGCGAACAGACAATGACATCAATACGTTTCGCCACAATCTGAGGGTCGAGAGGTAGGTTCCAACCAAATGATTTCTCCATGCCGGGTCCTACGTAGTTATGCACAATGCCGAGTACGCCGTAAATAAGAGGCTTGAAGGTGTTTGAACGGCATTCAGAGGGAGGAAGGACACATCGGTCGCCATCCTTAATCGCTGGCAGTCTAAAGCAGTGCAGCCAGTCGTTCTTGAACGGAACGGTGGTCGCGTGTTTATTTAGTAGGTCCAGAAGGACATTGGATTTATCGAACAAGGCTTTCTCGGCGGGGTTACGAGCCGAGTAGTATCCAATACGTTCTTCTGCAACTTCGGAATCGAGTTGCAACTTCATACCGAGTAGTTTCATCTGGGGTTGATAGCTTCCCTGATCGGAATAGATTCCGCTACCGAAAACAGCCTCGTCGTCGAAGAACAGTTCAGCGATGCTGGAATTACGCTCAATTACTTCAATAGGCTTCAGCCGTTTTGTGGATGTGGATCCGTCTTTACTTTGGACAGTAACGAATGCGACGCTGGAAAGTTGAGAAATCGACCCAGAAGCGGCTTGTGTGAAGATGAAATCTGCTAGAGGGTCCATAAGCCAAGCTGGCTGGGCAGCAAATTCGGGAATGATGAAATCGGTGAGTAACTGTTGAGATTCCAAAATTGTGTATCCCAAGCGGGTGAACAGTATTCTATCGTCTTCCGCCGACGCGTCGAAGAAGTGAAAGTGGGGGATTACAGGTACACATGGCACACTTGGAACGGGTTTAACACCGTGCGAAGGCAAAGGAGAATAGACCGTCTTCAGCCAATTTTGGGGCGTCTCCTCACAAGGCTCCAGCTTCTTGAATATTGGCAGTTTCAAAAGTTTCTCTTTGAAGCTGATAACTGTACTGCTCTCAGCTTGGCCGATTACTGAACACAGATGCTGTCGAAGATGATCCCGTAAAGTATTATCCAGGCCGCTCACAATCTCGGGAGTAATGGAAGTCACTAATGCTTCAAGGTCGGTTGGATCGAGAATAAGTCGTGTCGCGCGCAGATATCCTGCTGTGGAAACGTGAAAGTCGTGGTGTACCATTGGAAAAGTTGCGCCGCACCCCTCGTGGATGGCAGTAATTAAATCCCCGCCTTTCCCATGCTGTGTTATCAAAGGGCGAGAATTCGTGGAGACCTATTGTTAACTAAGGTCGAGAAGTGTATAATACCAGAAAAAGGGCCTTTCCATCATGAAGAGGAATCAGCCATTCGAGGTCTACTGCTTTTGAGACCTCTGTGAGAGGTTTCTGGTCGAGCCAACACCACAACTTCTGTATCCATTCAAATTGAATGCCAAACTCTGACATTTCGATGATTTCCGGATGTTGCAAACGAAGGGGAGAGAAGAGCCTGTCGGCACAGAATTTCTTAAACTCGCGAAGCCCAAATCGCTCGAGATTGAGAGTCTTAGACAATTCCGGAAGACGGTCACGAATTTGTGTGGAGACCAGGGAAGGGTACGTGTCGAGAGAGAGAAACAAATCGCCACGCTCATTGAACAGATTTCGTTCCTCGTCTGTACCAATATAGAATTGAGAGTCGAATGACGCAATCTCTGCCGTTACAGGGCGGAGAGAGAGAGGACGCAATTGTCCGTCACAGCAGAGGAAAACCGAAATATCATAGAGTTGTTCCAGTTCGCCGCGTCGACAGATGTATTGAAGGAGGCACATAGCATCTGAGACAACCAGGAGCGGAGCCTTCGTTTGTTGGTCTCTGCGACGAAGCCAGTTACAAACCGAAGCAGGATTGACCGTAGTGTAAGTATGACTACTGTTGGAAAGCAATCGCAAGATCTGATCTGGAACTTGCTTAAAAAGAGGCATAGAAACTCGCTGGAAGACGTCGATGAAGGTCGTGTCTTGAGCCTCATCAACCAAATAGCCTTCCTCAAGTGGCAAGAATAGATCCGTGGTCGAGTACCAAATTTTGCTTCTTTCATTGAGGACTTCGTTCAAGACATCCTTGGTCAGGGTTAACCAAATCGATCCAGGGGAAGCAGACATGAGAGGAAAGTAGTCAGCCACTCGAACACAACCCTGGCGTGTTAGTTCAACTAGCAACCTATTCCATGCAATTGGGATGACAACTTTGAATAAGAAATTGTTCCAATCAATCTCTTTCAATTGTGTCCCTCCTTTTGAATCATCGTCTGTCCAAAGAGAGCGTCGATCGCGTTTCAATGCAAAGATTCCGTGAATATTGACACAAGTATTATCGAGGGTACCGGGAAGCGGGAGTGTGACGAAAATCCGACTTTCCCTTGAAGGACTTCCCTCATCGAGGCGCGCCGCAAGTGTCACCCATGGGAAGGCTTTGGATTCGAGTGCCCAAGTTATCAAATCAGACGGTACTTGTGTGTGCATATCGAAAATGGTTTGCTGAACTTGATAAATCCTCGTTGATTCAACGCTGCAAGCATCGTGTTTGTATTTTTGAGAAATCACATATCGTACTGCCCCGGAGTGCGGCGTCATTGTCAAAACAGCAGATGACACCGCGGATCGGGCTTTTCTGACTTGAGCAATGTGGAGTAAAGTGGTAGTTCCGAGTTCCTCCCCGTTAATGGAAAACGTGACCCGTTCGATGTTTCTCATGAACACCAATGATTCGGCGACATCTACCTGGAAGCTCTCAAAGAAAGCTAAGAGTTCTTCTGGACTAACCGCCACGTTGCTGATTTCACTGGTCTTCGCCTGATTCTGTGTTCTCAAGGGAATTCGAATCACCGTTCCGGCGAATTCTCTGTCAAGAGGATTCGCCACCAATTTGAATGCGTCAAGTTGATCCGTCATGTCGATATTATCCGGGGGATTGACGAAATCGATTTTCAAGCCGCTGCTCCTTCCAGGGGTAACGAGGCGCTGGTGTGGACTGAGGGCAATGAATGATTTCCCCGTGAGAATGGATGGCGTATCTGTCCACCCGTAGACCTATCCCTTAGAAATGACTAACAATGGTCGATACAGAGTTGAATCCCAATCCAAACTTTCCTGTTGCCATTTTGTCCTTGATTTTCATGCTGTTCCCCAGCTTTTTCAACGAATCAAAATCCTTGTCCGTAAAAACAGCGTCATTGTACACCAATAGCGCCGGGCCTTGGTGCTCCGCGAGTCCTGCATCACAGAGGCGTTCTTTTCCGTGCCAGGTAGTGTCGATAGCATAGGTCTGAAGGTAAGTTTTAGACCTCACACGGAACACGTACAACCACCCTGGCCCCTGCATCGTCTGCATTTTGAAGCAACTCTTTAAGAATACTGTCACCAGGAGGGTACTCAGTCAAAAGGCCACTGAGACGAACCGTAAGTGGTTCTTTTTGGTCGAAACTTTCTGCCATGAGGAAGGTATTCGAATCTTGTAGGGCAAAACTTTGGAAAATTGGATTTGAGAATGACGTGTATGTATTTGTCGTATTAGAAGAAGGGAAAAGGAAACGGGAATTCGGCGGAGTCGCTTATAATATATGGCAAAGAAAGAGAGTGCACGTGAAAGTGGGGGGACAAAGGAACGGGGCGACGGATTCGGCTCTCCATAAGACTTGGGGGTTGGGGTTCGTTGCACCGCCAGCAAAATTCAGTCTCGTGACAAAAGTTTATTTTCTAAGCCGCCAGAATTGGGTTCAATCGGGTTCATACACCCACGGAACTTCGGTCCACGACCAAAAAAGCAGTTCAAACCCCTGATATAGCGAACGATATGTTGATAATACTAACTACGGGTATGATGTCTTTCCTACTTTCCTATAGGGTACTGATTCCGATGCGAGTTCAAGCACGCCATCGGGACCTTCCACCCTAAACTCTAAGTTGATGTCATTAAAAACCAAGGATATCCGGAAGTCGATTCGTAAAAATTCGTTTCCATCCGACGCTCTATGGCTTTCAACCGGCAGGTGACTTAAGTCTACATCAACCCTCCTGACCTCTCGAATATCTATAAACAATGTCAACGGTCGGAGGAAGGCGATACCTGGGCTTTCTTTGTACCAAAAGCCCTTCCTGAAGGTCTCATTTGCCGGAACGTCACAAGCATATAAGATTTCTGTTCCGACACGGGGTTTATCGGGCCGAAAGGTACGAAACAGATTCATATACAGCGTGGTGGGAACACTTTCCAGCTGTTGGCCCTTCAAGTCAACTTGAAATCTGTGTCATTCCTTACTCACCTTGTATCCCACCCACTCAACAACATTGTTACACCAGTGTGAACGATCGTAATCAACAACTAGGTTTACCCGATTATCAACATTGTCAGAAACTTTTTTACGCTTGAGAACTCCATAGCTTCGGCGAAGACAACGTTTAATTCGCGGCGGATGTCGCCCTGTCTGAACCATTTGCGTTGAACATCCCTCAAATGCAGTCGCCCTAACATGTTAACATTGCACCCTCGGGAATAACCTATCAATTTGATGGATACTCCCAAGTTGGAGCCGTGTAGCTTCCTCTTGAGATAGGGAACTGATTATGGTTACCGCAGACGTAAGCCGAAATATCAGCATGATGGTTTGGTTACGGAGCCTACGTGCGCCGAAGACGGTGGCCCATTCGGTATCTCTGCTAGTACTCAGCGAACGTCTTGTTCATGCTCGACTGCTTGCGGAGTGTCTCCAACCTCAATCAGCTAGCCCTGATTGTCCATCGCGTAATGTCCTATGGTCTGATGAAGTTTAGGGTGCACCTGTCGCAGGAGGGCGAGTTGGTCCTGCCTCGCGTCGCTGGCTATTTGGGCTGCATATAGGACAAAGAAGCAAGGGTTTTGCCGAGCGGGAGTACGTTGCTCGATTGGGCACGTATGCTGGAGCTGGATAGCGCGAAATTGACGACGACGACGATGATGATGGTGATGGTAATAATTCGAATTGGTCGTGTGACTCAGAAAAGCTCCAGCATTAAACCTTAATCCATATTGTTTCAAGAGAATTGGGGTTGCACTGCCCCAAATTCGGTCTCATGACCATAAAAAGTTTATTTTCTGAGCCGTGCGAGAATTGGGTTCACACTCTGACGGAAATTCAAAACTGTACCGAAAGGCGAAAAGTTAATTTCTACTACGGCGACCGTCGCCGCGCAGTCACATGATGGCGGCTTTATCCCGCTAAGCTGCCGCCTTATCTTCACCATTTGGACAATCATTACCGAATCCTGTTTATCGTTTTTTATTCTCATTTCTGCCCTCCAAGCAGACAGACCAGTTGAGGCAAAATGGTGAAATCGAAGTTCTTCGGACACCTAAACGTTCGCCGCAGGGACCCGTCGATGGTTCCAAGCGCAGAGTCGACAACCTCTCGGACTCTCCCTGCTCCACAACCCACCGAACACGATACCATAACAGTTGATAGGCAAACACCGACTCGAAGCGCACATCATGAGGAAAGCCTTTGTGCTGATGCTCATTTCGCATCACAGGAGACATACGAGTTTCTCTGTGAATCGGCCCTTGAAAATACCCTCGATCTCCTTCTCGAAGATCGAAATATCGTATCTCTTCTAAGAGATCCGGGAAGCATGAACGGCATTTTTTGTCTCCGAGGTCCTCCAAGATGTGGCAAATCCTGTGCTGCGGCGCTTTTCATCAAACATCTCAGGCAAAACAGTCCTCCCAATGCAACAATAGCATACTATTTCTTCAATTCAGCAAGAGCAATGACAAGTGTTCGAGACGCAATCAATAGTATTTGTCACCAGCTTGGCTCTCAAGACAGCGAATCAACCATCGCCAGCACGACTTTGTTGGCCCCTCGTACCAGCATAAGGAATAGTGGAAGAGCACCTATGGGTGTAAAACGTTTCCTTGACCAGACGCTTGGCCCGTATATGCAGGAGAGTTCTCGCAAGATCATTATTATTGTTGACGGCATCGATGAAGCAGACTTCACGATCATGGATCCAGTGTCTCGCAAATCGGAAATGGGGGTATTCTTGCACTATCTGGCCAAAAAGTCTCATCTCCTCAAAGTATTGTTAGTCGGTAGGCCACTTGCCCGTCTGCGTCAATATATTCCAGAGCTTGTCTCCATGTCATTTCCGTTGGCAACAGCGAGTCTCTGTATTGAAAGTTGGGTTGAAAATTTCATCGCGGAACATCCGTACATTGAAAAGATCTTCCATCAAGCGGGATTCGTAGCGGTCGCGTATTTCCGAGAACATTCAAAGGGTAATATAACGTGGAGTCAAAACGTTCTGAATGAGCTTTTTTCGCTAAGGGGATACCCGTCTCGCTTCCGCCAGCGTCTCGAGAGCGTTCCAAATGATCCCACAATATTAGAGGAAAGTCATAAACGGGTGCTCTCGAATTTGGACGTCGACGACTTGGATTTAGCGGAAGAAATTATATGCCGTCTGGCTACGTCCACGGAAGGAATAGGGTTAGCCGAGTTGAAAGACCACATTGAACAGTCACAAGGACGTACGTTTACTGAGGCGGAAACTGGGGATCAGGGCTGGTCTTCTCCGCCAAACGACGCTTTCACTAAATTCGTTCTTGATCAGTGTGGCTCTTTTCTCAGCATCACCCTCGTTGGCTCTGTCTTTCAGTATCATGTGGTGACATTTAATCACCCTGCCTTTGTGAAGTTATCATCTGATCTACCATATCGGTTAGATGATTTTAGCCTGAGAGAGCAAGCAGAATTTTACACAAGCGAGGTTTTATCGCAACTCAAAGAGCTTTTGTCTCATCCGCTCAATTCCAAAATGATTGCACCCACGCAGTGGATTCAGCTCCTTCCCAAAGCATGGACATACGGGGATAAGGCCGCTCAGGTGTTAATATGTCTCTATCGGCTGTGTTGCCGACCCCACCACAGGCCACGTTTATTCCTCTGGGTGAAAGAAATGATGCTATCTGATCGTGCCCTGACTGAACTCTCCATGTCGGCTCTGTTACGACTACGGAAAACACCACTGGACATCGCAGCCGACAATATCTTGGCGTGGATTACACGGTGCAAGGTCAAATCCTCGGACTCTGCTGGAGTCGATCCGAACGAGTTGGAAACCGCCGTCAGATCCTGTAAAGAGCTCTTGCGGCCGTGCTTTCTGACAGATACGTTCGCAAAGGTGGCTGCTTGTGCGGCGTTCTTCGGCAACTCCCGCGGCACAGAGTTGAGACTTCTATTTGCGTTTGCTTTCAAACAGTACTCCCGGAACCAGAGTCAGCCAGACGTTCTACAAAACATCATGCAACGGTATTTCCAACCAATGGTTCAATGGCTTGGCATAGACCAAACACCGAAAAGTTCAGCTCTCGGATACATTTACTTTCTTCTTCAAGAATGGCAACTCTCCGCCTTGTTCTACGAGCAAACGATTCGTGACGGCTACGATAGCGCATACTTACGGTTGGAGCTGGGCAAGACATACGAAGGCGCGGGAAGGCACTTGGACGCAGTCGCACAGTACAAGGAAGCAATAAACCTTGGCTACCCTTTCCATCATGGCTGCGTCATGGCAGCACAGTCGTTTAGCAATGCCGACGACCCTTGTGGCTTCTCCGAATTCGCAGTGAGCATGGACATCGATAACGAACCACCATCTGACCACGAGTATACCACAATGTTCCCCATGAGTGTATATCTGGCTGGAGGGGATTATCACAAAGCAATTCGAGCGTTCAATCACCCTGACGAAATTGAGATCCTACTTGAGACTTTGGATGCCATCAATTACAACGACCAGAGCGACGAGAATCTTAATTATATCATCGAACAACTGAACGACATGCTGAATTATTGGCACGACTATGAGCCCCGTATTCTGTCCATACTTTACAGAGCATATTTGGGGAAGGGTAACCAAGCTGAAGCACTTTGTGCCGTTCGGCGAGCTCTCAGCATTAGATGTGCTTCAGCATTGAAGACAGAATTCAGAATAGCGTTTGCCGACATTCAGAACGAACTTGGCAGTACCGAGGATGGTATCAAGGTTTTGAGGGAGAACCTGAACGGGAGTCCCCACGACGTACATCTATGGAAGAAGGTTTTTGAGCTGCTGAGCCAACCGAACAGATTTGACCAACTTCAGGAATATTGGAACCTTCTTTTACGGTCCCCGAAGAGGGCTTCCACCTGGTTATCATCCTTTCGACTCGGCTGTAGCGCCATGGCAATAGCATACGAACAGCAAGGCAACTGGCGCAAAGCGATTGAAATTTATGAGAGGGGAATAGAAACAAATCCAGGTTTTCACAAGTTCTGGAGCACGTTGTGCAAATGGTATGGTCTGAAGCAGAATCAGGCTTTGGCTGTGACCACCCTGAAGGTTCTGCTGCAGAGGATTGAGGAGGACGAGCGAGATGTCGGTGCCAGCCGAAAGCATTTCCTTCGACGTTTCCTCGAGGACGAAATAGATTATACGGTGGAATGGTTCGTCGTGTGGTATGGAATCAGATGTCTTTGGGACATTATAGATCAAACACAACTTGCGTCCACACCGGGACCGTCTGGTTGGAATCCTTTGCACGTAGTAGCGAGCGAGGGATATGAAGACATGGTGGATGTGATCGTCCCGGACTCCGCATACATCGTTGGGAAGGAGACAAGTGGTTGCACGCCTCTGCATCTGGCCTCCAAAAATGGTCATCTCAATGTTGTACGAAGCTTGCTTCGGTTAGGAGCGGACCATAGAGCAAAGGACAACCTTTTAGGATTCACCGCCCTCGCTTACGCGATCGAACAGGAAGAATGGGACATTGTCAGGGAATTGCGTAAAATAGATAACGAGATCCAAGGGTGAGAGATCATACTTATTGGCGAGTTTGTTGATCAACGTGTAACAGTTCGTGATTCAGTTGTCAAGCGAAATGTAACTAATATTACTCAAACGTCGTATTCCTGGTTGTCTTTCCGTTTTTCACGTCAGCTGCGAAGGCGCCTGAACCTTGTTCGGTCCATGAACCCGTTTATTACAATTCAGTACCTTGTGGCGGTAGTGGTCCATTGCCCCGTAGAGGCACAAGGGAGGTAGAGGCAGGATCTCAAGAGTGAGATGAGATCGTTAATAGTCGGATAGAAGGAAGACTCTTGAAACACTCTTGACACTCGAAGACTTTCGCGCCACCGGATACCCTTCAGACACTCAAGTTGTCAAACCAGTGTGCTCTTTACTATCTCTACGACATAGCCAATTTATCGACTGGTGACAAGGGGACAGTACTATCAGAACAGCTAGTGTCGTAGTAGTCGGTAGCTGTGCAAGCATATTCACATGTCACAGGGAACCAATGGTACCCATTTTTGGGGCCGCAACCACATCCCATCCATGACATCGGATCGCATGGATTTCCCGTTGTTGCGGTACAAATGGATCGCGTACTTGAAGTTGAGATGGAAACGCAGAGGCGTAACAGATGAGGGTAAAGAGGATGGTGGAGAATACGTGCGTATGGAATTGCATTCTTGGATGGATGGAGATGAACAATTTGTATGTCTGGTGGTGGTACTATGTAGGTAAAGTTGTGCGGGCGATTGTACTAAAGAAGGGACTGCCTTGGAAGACTGCCGAGGATCTCGGCAAAGACACGAGTTAATATAGCCGGGTCACCGCCGCGGTTGACAGGAAGGCGGCTGCTTCATGTATCAAATCGAAAGTTGATTCGGGGTAAACCGGAGAATGAGGTTTTTCCGAGTCGTTCTAGATGATAGCACTGCCTCACATGAGATGGACTGTACAACCCAAATTTGGTTCTTATTATTTCTGTAAACAAGGATTCTCACTTATGTTCCCTTTTTGACCCGTGAGTGTAAGAGAACTTAAACAGTACGCCATCGTCATCCTGAAACGAAATGGGAAACTTTCCGAGGGCTAAACCAAGTTCAGGAAGTTGTTTCGATTTACTAAAAGACTATAATTGATACAGCTAGGTTAAAACTGCGCCGCTCTCCTTCAGCAACTTGACAACGTCTTCATGATCATTAGATATTGCCGCTTGTAAGGCATTGCCATGAACTCCTCCCGGTGCATTGACATGTGCACCTTTCTCCAACAGCAACTTCACAATACGTTCACGATTTCCACATGCTGGCGTGTGCATGACAGTGACTCCAATATATCTTCCTTGTTCATCCCACTGAGACTTGAGAGGGGGTAGATGGGCTCCAGATGCAGCGGCTTGCAGAGCATTGCCATAATTTCCTCCTTGCGTGTTGACATCGGCACCTTTCTCCAGCAACAACTTGACAATCCCTTCATGACCGTGGTATGCTGCTCCTTGGAGGGCATTGCCATAATCTCCTCCTTGAATGTTGACATCGGCACCTTTCTCCAACAATAACTTGACAATCCTTTCATGACCTTGGCATGCTGCTCTTTGGAGGGCATTCCCATGGAAACTTCCTTGTGTATTCACTTCTGCGCCTTTCTCTAAAAGCATCTTGACAATGCTTTCATGATTGCTAAATGCTGCTCTTTCCAGGGCAGTGTCCTGATATCCTTGTTCTCCATTCACTTCTGCCCCTTCCTCCAACAACAATTTGACAATCGCTTCATGACCTCTTGCTGCCGCTGCCCGCAAAGCGTGACCAAAATTTCGTCCTTTGTCATTGATTTCTGCACCTTTCTCTAATAACAATTTGACACTCCCTTCATGTCCTTCACTCGCTGCTGCCCGCAGTGCATATCTAAAGTTTCCTCCCTCTGAATTGACATCTGCGCCTTTCTCCAGCAGCAACTTGACAATCCCTTCGTGACCTACAGTTGCTGCTGCTTCCAAGATATTCCTAGAAACGCATCCGGCTGATGCATTCACATCTGCATCTTTCTCCAACAACAATTTGACAATCCTTTCGTGACGAAGCTCAACTGCCTCATACAGAGGAGTAAGCCGATGGGAGCCAAAGACGGGATCGACCTCGACGCCCATCGACAGGAGCAGTTTGACGGTCTCCGCGCTGCCATATCGACAAGCTACGTGGAACGGGGTAACTGTTTTGACAGTCTGCTCCCCATATGGTACGATGTACGAGGTAAATGTTGTGGCAGGCTTGAGTCGCAGGTCATCCGGATCTTGATGCCATATTGAGCCATTTGCCAGAGGAAATTGTCGACTCCATTTGTGAGAGATGGCCGTCATCAGATCGACGATAGCGGGGATAGAAGACGATAAAATACGATTCATGATGAAGGGAATATCCCAAGCGCTCAGAAAATGCAGTGGCTCCCATCCACCATACAATTCGTCATGATAGCTAGAATAATGCAACTCGCGATTCCTTCTTCCAGACTTGAGCCAAGAAATGCAGTCCCAGTAATTGAAATCAAGTTGCAACCAAGCCAAACTTCTGGATCGCGAGAAGAGAATCGATAGAACGAGGTCCTGAAGGTCCTCTTCGGCTTTCGATCCTGAAACATGTTTTCCCAAATATTTTGCAACGTATGGTGCCAGTCGATACCTATTCACCCGTTCTTCAAACTCTTCTCTTCCGCAAGGCCCTTTGTCGAAAACCTCGAAACAGAGATACGTCAAACAAGTCCGAGCTATGTATGTTTCGGATTCGATGTTTCCGTCCGCGTGCTCGGCGAAGAATTCCGAGACTGTATAATGTGAAAACCCTACGATATCGGTTGAACGATCCCACGAAATCAAACTTCCACAGGACTCGATAATGGTCTGCGGCTTCTCGATGTCTTCTCGATCCAAATCCCTGCAATCTTCATCGGCCTCCTCGATATCCCAAATCAGATTCACCGCAAGCGCCTCCTGGAGTTCTTCCATGTATAATGGCCGCTTTGCAAAGTATACCCAAGACAACGCGCGTTTTGCAATTTCATACTGTTTTCCACTATTCTTGATTCTTTGCAGCTCAATTCCGTAGGCTTCGTCCAGTTCTTGCGAGAGTGATTCGACCCGTTTCCTCCTTTTCTTCCTGGTGCTGCATTCGAGAACGGAATCCAAGTGCAACCTAGCCAGCAAAAACCTGATGGTTTGTTAGTGAAATACGTTTTGAGGATGGTTACAATCCTTGCGCTTTTGCTATAATCTGTTCCGAAATAAACGAGCTTTCTCCGTCGTCAAGGTCCCCTTCCGCCTCCGACAGCTTGTTGTCTACATATTGCTTTAGATCTCGAGTTACCTCATCCTGGCCAGCGCCAACGTCGATGCGCCGTGCCTGATCACCAAATTTAGAGGCGAGGAAGTCGACGCTGCGATTGGGTCGAGTGGCAATGAAGAAACGAATTGGTTTATCTCGGGGGATGAATGAGCGGAAGCAATCGACCAAGGCCTTTCTACCATCTTCTTTGCATTCGTCAAAGCCGTCCAAGATGATGTACACTCCTGAGGTGAAATATTCAACCGAGTCCATCAGACATTCTTTCGC
>Ga0335074_10004396_pt1 | contig 19425 bp, 18 predicted proteins | sample Lox_Sample_23_FD_206715 | JGI IMG/M metagenome (GOLD analysis project Ga0335074, IMG submission 206715) | Soil microbial communities from Loxahatchee National Wildlife Refuge, Florida, United States - Lox_Sample_2.3 | ecosystem: Environmental > Terrestrial > Soil > Wetlands | place: USA... | reverse complement strand
CGCGAGCAGACCACCGAAGCCCTCTCGCTGGGCATCGAACTGGCCCATCAGGCCGCGGCCGAACAATGCGCGCTGCTCGGCATCGGCGAAATGGGAATTGGCAACACCACCTCGGCCAGCGCCATCGCTTCAGCTCTCACGCGCGCCGCGCCATCCGCCGTCGTCGGGCGCGGCGCGGGTGCCGACGATGCCTGCCTCGCTCGCAAGCGTTCCGCTGTCGAGCGCGCGCTCGCCCTCCACCTGCCGGGAATCCACGAGCCCTTCGATGTGCTCGCCCGCCTGGGCGGGTTCGAAATCGGCGCTATGTGCGGATTCTGCCTGGGCGCTGCGGCCAATCGCTCAACTGTCCTGGTGGATGGTTTTATCGCCACCGCCGCCGCTGCCCTGGCCGTCCGCCTCAGCCCGCCATCGCGGGACTATCTGATCGCCGCGCACCTCTCCGCTGAACCCGGCCACGCCGCGCTCCTCGAAATCGTTGGCGGCCCTCCCCTGCTCTCTTTCGACATGCGATTGGGCGAAGGCACTGGCGCCGCGCTCGCCATCCCGCTGGTTCGCGCCGCGGTTGCCGCCTTCACCCAAATGGCTACCTTCTCATCGGCGGGCGTATCGGAAGCCTCCTCCAGAGCCTCCGGAGAGGCGCATTGATCCGCCAATTCCTACTGGCGCTCGGTTTCCTCACCCGCCTGCCTGCGGGCAAGCTCGCCTGTACCGCCGAGGATATCGGCCGCGCCTCGCGGTGGTTTCCGCTGGTGGGCGGGCTGCTGGGGGCCATCGATATCGCCTTGCTGCGGCTGCTCGGCCCCTTCTTTCCAGCGCTGCTCACCGCCGTCCTGATCGTCGCGGCCGACGCCTTTCTGACAGGCGCGATGCATTTTGATGGCCTCGCCGATACGGCCGATGGCTTCGGCGCGGGCCGCACCCGTGAGGACGTGCTACGGATCATGCGCGATCACGCCATTGGCTCGTACGGCGCCTGTGCCCTGTTCCTCGCGATCACCCTGAAAATCGCGGCCATCGGCGCCATGATCGGCTCGGCCCGCGCCATGCCGGCCCTGCTGCTGGCTCCCGCGCTCGGCCGCTGGTCCGCGGTCTTTTCGAGCGCCCTGGCCGGCTATGCCCGCCCGGCACAAGACGACCTGCCGCGTTCGGTGGGATCTCCGGCGCGTTTCATCGGACGCACCGAGCTCATTGTCGCCAGCGCCCTCGCCATCGCGTTGGCCCTCCCGCTCGCGCCATGGCGCGGTGCCGCTGCCCTCGCGCTGGCGCTGGCTGCCATGGCCGCATGGACACGGTGGTGCGGCGGGCGCATCGGAGGCGTCACCGGAGACACGCTCGGCGCGGGCATCGAGATCACCGAATGCCTCGTCCTGCTCGCGTTCTCCGCGGGATCCTGAACCATGGCGCAGCCGGAACATTCCGCCACCGTCTTGTGGCTGATCCGCCATCCCGAGCCGGAGGCTTCCGCCGTTGGCCGCTGCTACGGCTCGCTGGACATTCCCCTTTCGCCCGAAGGCCTCCGCCACGCGCACGCGCTTGCTGCCGCTCTGGCTGGCGAGCCGTTCGCGGCCATTTACACCAGCCCACTGCAGCGTTGCGCGGAGACCGCCCGCATCCTGGCCGCCGGGCGCGCCTGCCCCGTCGAAACCGTGAACGCCCTTCGCGAAATCGACTTCGGCACATTTGAGGGCCGATCCTACGACGAGATTGCCGCGCTCGATCCCGCCGCTTACCGCGAGTGGATGGAGTATCCCACCCAAGCGCACTTCCCCGAGGGCGAGAGCTTCCAGCACATGCGCAGCCGCGTGCTCAGCGCCGCCAGTGATCTGCTCGCGCGCCACTGCGGCGGCTGCTTCGCCCTGATAACCCACGGCGGCGCGATCCGCGTGATCCTCGCTGAGGCCTTGGGTATGCCGCCCGGGAATCTCTTCCGCATCGCCCAGCGCTACGGCGCCCTCAACCGCATCCACTACATGGAAGGCATCCCGGTGGTCGAGCTCGTCAACGCCTCCATCCGGACTCAGTCCACCGTGCCGGTCTGAGTCATCCGCAGCACCAGGCAGGTAATATCGTCGTGTTGCCGCGTAAGTCCTACGAACCCATCCACCGATACCATGATGCGCTTGAGCGCTTCCGCCGCCGTACCGCTCCGCAGCGTCTGCACCACGGCCAGCATGCGGTCTTCGCCGTACTCGCGCTCTTCCTCGTCCTCGGCCTCCACCAGGCCGTCGGTAAAGATCAAGAGCAGGTCTCCGGTGGACAGGGTCGCGCTGCCGGACTGGTAGTCCATCGCGGTCTTGATGCCCAGCGGCAGCCCGCCGGCTTCCAGACGTTCGATCGCGCCGGAGGCATGCCGCAACACTGGCCAATTGTGGCCCGCATTGACATACGTCAGCGCGCCCGTGGCGGGTTCCAACTCCGCCACGAAGGCCGTGGTGAACCGCCGTCCCTGCAGGCTCTGTTCGCATGCGTAGCGATTGACCCGCGCGACCAACTCAACGAGCGTGCCCGGCAGCGCCGCCAGGGTTCGCAGGCTGGCTTGCAAAGTAGCCGTCAACAGGGCCGCGGGAATGCTCTTGCCGGCCACATCGGCCACCACCAGCAGCAGGCGCCCGTTGGGGCGGAAGAAGGCGTCGTAGTAATCTCCCGCCACGGTGTTGGCCGGCCGGCTGGCGAAAGCAATGTCCACCCCGGGCACCTTGGGCGCTTCCGATGGCATCAGCCAGCTCTGAATCTCGCGGGCGATTTCCAGATCGCGCTTCATGGTGACGCGGTCGGACAGCTCCAGCGCCAGCAGAACCACCAGCACCACGCCGGCGAAGAATTGGGTGTCCACGGTGTCGGTGGTCTGGTCCCCTTGCTCAATGCGCACGCCCGGAAGGAACAACAGCACCAACGCGATCAGCAGCAACACGCGCCGCACCGGCGAGAGCTTCATCATCATCGCCCAGAACAGCCCGCGCGCGATGCGCCAGAAGCGTTTCCAGCGCGACTCGCCTTCGAGCGGCGCCCGGTCCACTTCCTTGGAATAGAACTGATAGCTCTCGCGCGCGTCGGCGCGGAACTGCGCCCAAAGCTGCTGGACGGCGATGCCCTCGCTGATCCTCTGCCAGAAATTGCGAAGCTTTCGGAGCATCCGGCTCAAGTATAACCGCCCGCCCGGCGGAAAATCGCGCTGGATTGCCCGCTGCCGGGCGGAGCCAGAGCTGCAACCTCGACTGCCCAGTCCCCATGGACGAAAACTGCCTGATCGGGCGGGAGATCCCGCAGGATCGTTACTGTCCACTGAGCCTGGCCGGACGACCGCCAAGGGCCGCGATCTCTTTGGGGGAGGCAGCCCCGGCGAAGGTCAATCCATTGCCGATGGAGGCGCGCAGCACACGCTCGTCCTGCCCGGTGAAACGCAGACGCCCCATGTTTGCCTGCTCGATATCACCCCTCTCGAATCGCGGCTTCATGATCCCGGCCGGGCGGTGCCTCAGGCCGATCAGATGCCCGAGCTCGTGAGCCATAATGCATCCCAGGACTACGGCCGGGGATTGGCCGATCTGGTCGGCAAAAGCCTCTGTTTCTCGGACCACACGATGCTTGCCGCCGCTCGAAACCTGCCACCTGCCTTCGCGCTTCGCCGGAAACGGCCGCACATAAATTTCGCCGGTCCCCGATTCACTCGACAGGCAGGCGATCCAGCGGGCGTCGGGGTTGCTGAACCTCGACCTGGCCCTGGACGGTAAGCGTTTCGCCATGCTTTACTCACCGGAAATGGCGAGTGAGAAGGGGTCGGTCCACGTCACAATGCTGCTGAATTTCTTCGACGAGTTGAAACGCAGGATTCCCTAGCCCTAGCGGGGATCATGACCGGTGCTTCGGGACCGGCGGCGCGGCAAGGGGCGATGCCGGCTTCCGGGTGTTCTACCCCAGTCCCGCCGCCACCTGCCGGATGGCCGCCAGCAGCGGTCCGGGGAACACGCCCAGCCACACCAGCAAGACCGCCAACACCCCCAGCGCCACGCCGCCCGCGGGCACCAGCGCCGGCTGCGCCACAGCTTCGGCGGGCCGGTCGTACATCACCACCAGGACCCGCAAATAGTAATACAGGCCGATGGCGCTGCTTACCGCCAGGATCACAATCAGCGCCCACAGCGCCGACGATGCCCCCGCGGCCACCACGTAGAACTTGCCGATAAAGCCGGCGGTCAGCGGAATGCCGGCCAGCGAAAGCAGCATCCCGGTGAAGATGGCCCCTAACGCCGGCCGCCGCCAGAACAGGCCGCGATAGTCCTCCAGCGAGTCCGCTTCGTGCCCGTCGTGCGAAAGCACGGTCACCACGCCGAAGGCGCCCATGATGGTCACGAAATAAGCCACCAGGTAAAACGTGACGGCCTGCGCACCCAGTACGCCCGCCGCCTGGAAGGCCACCAGCAGGTATCCCAGGTGCGCGATGGAGGAGTACGCCAGGATGCGCTTCACGTTGGTCTGCATCAGCGCCAGGATGTTGCCGGCGAACATGGACGCAATGGCAATCACGTCGAACACCACGAACACCGGCCCGTATGCGTGCGCTCCGGAAGCATAGAAGAAGCGCAGCAGCGCCGCGAACATGGCGCCTTTGGAAACCGTAGCCACAAAGGCCGTCACCGGCGCCGGCGCGCCCTCGTATACATCCGGCGTCCACAGGTGGAACGGCACCAGCGCCAGCTTGAAACCGAATCCGGTAACGATCAGCGCCATGCCCGGCCACAGCAGCCAGTGCTCGTCGGTTCCGGCCGCCGGCAGCCCCGCGGCGATTCCGGCAAAATCCATCGCCCCGGTTACGAAGTACACCAGGGCCATCCCAAACAGCAGAAACGCCGCCGATGCCGCCGCCAGCACCAGGTACTTCAACCCCGCCTCCAGCGGCAGTGGCCGTGTGTGGAGGTAGGAAATCATGCCGTACAGCGAAACGCTCAGCAGCTCCAGCCCCAGGAACAGCGAGACCAGATGGCTGCTGGCGACCAGCACCAACGACCCCAGCGTCGCCACCAGCATCAGAATGTAGAGTTCGTCGCGATGCCCGCCGGAGTTCTCAAAATAGCCATACGCCAGCAGCACGAACGCCATGCTGGCCGCCAGGATCAGCCCCATGTAAAACAGCGCGTAGCCGTCAACCGTCAGCAGTGGGGTCACCTGGCGCGGCGTCACTGCCTGCGCCGTCCAGAGGGAGGCGAATGCCACTCCCAGCCCGGTGTAGCTCAGGATCGCCGTCACTACGTGCCGCCGGTGGATGGCGACGGCCAGCATCACCACCACCACGGTCGCCGTCAGAATCAGCAGAGGAAGCAGCGCGATGAAATCGTCGGTAGTCAGGGTAATCTCCTGGATGCGTAGGTTTGCACGTTGGTCATGGACGGGCGGAACATCTCCAGCACCGGCCGCGGATACAGCCCCAGCCACAGCAGTACGCCGATCATCACGGCCATGGTGAAGCCTTCGCGCGGCGCCAGGTCGGCAATCCGCCAGCCGCGCGTGTCGGGTCCGAAAAATGCGCCCTGCACCATGCGTAGCGCGTAAAATGTGGCCGCCAGCACCCCGATGGTGCCCCACGCAGCCATCGGCACGCTCACCGCGTAGGTGCCCAGCAACACCAGGAATTCGCCGACGAAATCGCCCAGCCCGGGCAGGCCTAATGACGCCAGCGCGAAGAACAGGGCCGCGCCGCTTAGCCGCGGCACCGCCGCCCACAGCCCGCCCATCTGTCCCATGTCGCGCGTGTGGATGCGCTCCTGCAGCGCGCCCACAATCACGAAGAGCGCGCCGGTGCTGATGCCGTGCGCGATCATGGTCACCACCGCGCCTTCCAGCGCCAGGCTGTTCCACGCAAAGATGCCCAGCAGCACGAAGCCCAGATGGCTTACGCTGGTGCAGGCCACCAGCCGCTTGAGGTCGTTCTGGCTGAACGCCAGAAAGGCGCCGTAAAGAATGCCCACCACCCCCAGCCACATGGCCACCGGCGCGAAGCGGTGCGCGGCGTCCGGAAACAGCGGCACTACGAAGCGGATCATTCCATAGGCGCCGGTCTTCAGCAGCAGGCCCGCCAGAATCACGCTGCCGGCGGTGGGCGCTTCGGTGTGCGCATCGGGCAGCCACGTGTGCAGCGGCACCACCGGCAGCTTCACCGCGAAGGCCGTGAAGAAGCCCAGCATGATCCACATCTCGGTGGCCGGAGCAAGCGGCGTCCCCAGCAGCTCGCCGTATTCGAATGTGTATACGCCAGTGGCGGTATGGTGCGCGAAATACAGCGAGAGAATGGCAATCAGCATCAGTAGCCCGCTGAGCTGGGTGAAGATGAAAAATTTCACCGCCGCGTAACGCCGGTTCTCATGCCCCCAGATGGCGATCAGAAAATACATCGGGATGAGCATCAGCTCCCAGGCGAAATAAAACAGGAACAGGTCCACCGCCAGGAAGACGCCCGCGATGCCGGCCACGATCCACAGCAGGTTCAGATGAAAGAAGCCCACCTGGTACTGAATCTCGGTCCACGAAACCAGCACCGAAACCAGGCCCAGGAAAAACAGCAGCGCGAGCAGCAGCACGCTCAGTCCATCCATGGCCAGGTGGAAGTGAATGCCCCAGGCCGGCAGCCAGCTCCAGTTCAGGTCATCGAACCAGATGCGGAAACCGGATTGCCGGTTTGCCGACCACAGCCACACCGTGATCAGGAAACCGGCCACCATGGTGACCAGGGCAATCCATCGCGCGGCCATCGGGCTGCGGCGGCCGGCGATCCATGCCGCCACTCCGGCCGCGAACGGAAGCAGAATCAGCCAGAGCAGGATCATAGGAACATCACCATGGCCACGAAGATCACCGTTCCCGCCGCGATCCCCATGGCGTACCAGCGCAACTTGCCGGTTTCCGTCAGGCTCAGGCCGCGCCACGAGAGCGCCGCCAGGGCCGCGATGCCGTCATAGATGGAGTCCAGAATGTCGTTCCGGTTGGCCCATGTAATCCACACCACCGGGCGCACGAATACGTGGTCGTAGAGCCAGTCCATGCCCCAATCCGCAAACCAGAATTTGTGCAGCGCGCTGCCCGCCCGGTTGGCCACCAACAGCTCCGCCACTGAAGGTTGGCGCAGGTACACGAACCACGCCCCCAACAGCCCGGCCAGAAATGCCGCGGCGGCGATCGCGCTGCTGACGTTCTCGGCGACGCCGCTTCCCGGCACTGCGACGAAGCCGGGAAGCGCTTTCGACATGAAGCTCATGAACGGCCCGCGGTCATAGCCGCCGATCACCGAGAGCACTGCCAGCACCACCGCAGGCACCACCATCGCCAATCCCGGCCGCCGCGAAACCGGCGTGTGCGGCTCACCGAAGAACACTACGAAGATCAGCCGGAACGTGTACAAGGAGGTCAAGAGCACGCCCACCAAGGCTACCGCCCAGAATCCCATGCCTCCGATCGCCGAGGCCCCCGCGCTCCAGATAATCTGGTCCTTGCTGAAGTACCCCGCGCTGATCAGCGGCAGCCCCGACAGCGCGCAGCCGCCCGCCAGAAAGACCCAGAAAGCGATCGGCAGCTCGCGGTACAGTCCCCCCATGCGAAAAATATTGTGCTCCTCGTGGAGCGCCTCAATCACGATGCCCGCCGCCAGGAAGAGCAGCGCCTTGAAGAACGCGTGCGTCATGAAGTGGAAGATCGCGGCGCCCCATGCCCCCACTCCCAGCGCCAGAAACATATAGCCGATCTGGCTGATGGTGGAATACGCCAGCACGCGCTTGATGTCGTTCTGCGTCAGTGCGCTGCACCCGGCCATCAGCAGGGTGATGGCGCCGATGGCCGCCACCGCGAACTGCACCGGCGGCGCCAGCGCGAACAGCACGTGCGTGCGGGCAATCAGGTACACACCCGCGGTCACCATGGTGGCGGCGTGAATCAGCGCGCTGGTGGGAGTCGGCCCCGCCATGGCATCGGGCAGCCACGTCTGCAGCGGCAACTGCGCCGATTTGCCCACGGCGCCTCCCAGCAGCAGCGCCGCGGCGGCAATTGCGGCGGCCGCCCCCACGGCCCAATTGGTTTGCGCGCGCTGCATCAGGTCCTGAATATTCAGCGTGCCCAGATCACGGAACAGCAGGAACAGGCCGACGGAAAACGCCGTATCGCCCACCCGCGTCACGATGAATGCCTTGCGCGCCGCGCGTCCGTTGGCCGGCTCCCGGTACCAGAAGCCGATCAGCAGATAGCTGCACAGCCCCACGCCTTCCCAGCCCAGGTACAACAGCAGCAGGTTGTTCGCCAGCAGCAGCGTCACCATCGACGCCACAAACAGGTTCATGTAGCCGAAGAACCGGCTGTAGCCTTCGTCGCCGGCCATGAACTCCGCTGAATACAGGTGGATCAGCGCGCTGACAAACGTCACCACCACCATCATCACCAGCGAAAGCGCGTCCAGATACAACGCGAAGGCAGGGCGGAAGCTGCCCACGTCTATCCACAGCCACAGATACTGCTGGTAGGCGCCCCCCGCCGGCGGCGCGCTCAGGTAGATGCCCGCGATCAGCAGCGAAATCAGCGCCGAGGCGGTAATCGTCCCGACGCCGACAATCGCCACCGCCTTGCGCGAGAGAGCCGCGCCGAAGACCAGGAGCACCAGTGCGCCGGCGAACGGTATGGCGGGAACCAGCCAGAGCAGTTGCATCGCGTCACCCTTTCATCCGGCTGGCTGCATCTACGTCCACCGATTTGTATTGGTGGTAGAGTTGCAGCACCAGCGCCAGGCCCACCGAAACTTCCGCGGCGGCCATGGTCAGAATAAACAGGAAGACCACCTGGCCGTCCGGCTGCCCCCAGCGTTGCCCGGCCACCACAAAGGCCAGGCCCGCGGCGTTCAGCATGATCTCAAGCGACATCAAAATGAAAATGACATTGCGCCGCACCAGCAGCCCTGCCAGCCCCAAGGCAAACAGCACCGCCGCCAGCAGCAGCGCGTCGCGTGCCGGAACCATTACCGCACCTCCGTACGCGACGGCTTGCGCCAGCCCAGGTGATAGGCCGCCACCAGCCCCGCCAGCAGCAGCATGGAAGCCAGTTCCACCCCCAGCAGGTAAGGGCCGAACAGCGCCATTCCCACCTGCTGCGCCGCCACCATCCCGGCGGGATAAGCGCCCCCGGTGCCCGCCGTCACCAGGTAAATCAACTCTGCAATCAGGATCGCCGCCAGCACTCCCGGCCCTATCCACATGGATGGCTTCAACAGCCCGCTTTCCGTGCGTGCCTCCGCCTTACCCAGGTTCAGCAGCATCACCACGAACACAAATAACACCATGATGGCGCCCGCGTAGATAATCACTTCCAGCGCCGCTACGAACGGCGCGCCCAGGGTATAAAACACTACCGCCACCGCCAACAGCGAAATTACCAGGTAGAGCAGCGCGTGTACCACGTTCAGCCGCGTCACCGTCACCACGGTGGCCGCCACCGCCACCGCGCCCGCGATATAAAACATGATGTTCATGGGCGTGTCAGGGCAGCAGGCTGTGCAGGTCTACCGGGCGTCCCTCGTTTTCAGCCTCGCCTTTATCCTTTCCGCCGATCTTCGCCCCCGCGACGCGCCAGAAGTTGTAGCCCGGATATTTGCCCGGGCCCTTGATCAGCAGGTCCTCTTTCTCGTACACCATATTCTGGCGGTGGTATTCGCCCATCTCCACGTCCGGCGTGAGCTGGATGGCATACGTCGGGCAGGCCTCTTCGCAATACCCGCAGAAAATGCAGCGCGAAAAGTTGATCCGGAAAAACTCCGGATAGCGCCGCCCGGTTTGGTCTTCGGTAGCCTGTAGCGCGATGCAATCCACCGGGCAGGCCACCGCGCACAGATAGCAGGCCACGCAGCGCTCGCCGCCATCCGGATCGCGCGATAGGATGATCCGCCCCCGGTAGCGCGGCGCCAGGTAAGCCTTCTGCTCGGGGTATTGAATCGTCACCCTCCGCCGAAACATGTGCAGAAATACGTACCACATCGTGCGCAGGACACTCAGCATTCCATTACTCCGTCACTGCATTGCCAGCACCACCGCGCCGGTCACCAGCAGGTTGGCCAGCGCCAGCGGCAGCATCAGTTTCCATCCCCAGCCCATAAGCTGGTCGAAGCGCGGACGCGGCAGCGAGGCCCGCAGCAGGATGAAGAAGCAGATAAAGAAAAGCACCTTGATCAGGAACCACACGATGCCCGGCAGCACCGGCCCTAACCAGCCGCCGAAAAACAGGATCGTGATCAGCGAGGAAATCAGGACCACTCCCAGGTACTCGCCCACGAAGAACATGCCGAATTTCATGCCCGAATACTCGGTGTGGTATCCCGCCACCAGTTCGCTTTCCGCCTCCGGCAAATCGAATGGCAGCCGCCGCGTCTCCGCCGCCCCGGCAATCAGAAACAGCACGAACCCCAGAAACTGCGGAACCACGAACCACAGGTGGCGCTGCGCCTCCACAATCCGCGGCAGGTCGAACGACCCGGCCAACAGCACCACTCCCATCAGCGAAAGCCCCATGAACACTTCGTAGCTCAGCATCTGCGCCGCCGCGCGCAGGCCACCCAGGAGCGAATATTTGTTATCCGACGACCACCCCGCCAGCACTACGCTGTACACTCCCAGAGACGACATGCCCAGCACAAACAGCAACCCCACATTCAAATCCGTGACGATGATGCCCGGCGCCACCGGCACCACCGCGAACGACATCAGCACCGTGACCATGATCACCGCCGGCGCCAGAATGAAAATCCACTTATCCGCGAACGGGGGAATCCAGTCTTCCTTGAAGAAGATCTTGATCATGTCCGCCAGCACCTGCATCAGCCCGAAAGGCCCCACTCGATTCGGCCCGTAGCGATCCTGCCAGAGTGCCAGCAGCCGCCGCTCCAACCAGATCAGCCCCGCCGCCATGGTCAAGGCCACAATCAGAATTCCGAAAATGCTGATCCACGGATAAGGGCTGGTCATACCGGCGAAATCCTGCTCCATTGGGGCAACTCGATTCCTTCGAACCCCGCGATACCCACCGGGATTGCCGCCACGCCGCGCGGCAGGCCCGCATCGTGCCGCACCGGAACCCGCCGGCCGGCCACCGTCACCTCGCCGCCGAATGCCGCCGCGTCCTCAGGGTTGAGCGCGACGTAAGCCTGCGGCGCCAGCTCCGCGACCCCCGGCGCCTGGCGGCTCAACTCCTCGGAGCCGAAGATGTGGTGCCGCCCAACCAGCAGCCACTCCCCTGCCCTGGGCGCGAACCCCGCCGGCACTTCACCAAGAGATCCGTTCCCGCGGCCCGGCTCTACCAGGCGCACGCCCGCCGGCCCGCCGCGCAATGGCCCGGCGATCTCTTCCTGAAACTTGTTGACCGCCTGGTAAGAATTCCACCCGGGCGTCCAGAAGAACGGAATCAGCGGCGGCGGAGGCTCGTCCGGATACCCCTCCATGGAAAAGGCCAGCGGCGCATCCGTATCCTCCGGCGGTTTGGGCTCGTGAACGCTGATGTTGGCGAGCATGGCCGTCCGACCGCTGGAGCGATGCGGCTCGCGCGGAATTCTCTCCCCGGCCTGGCGAAACGTTGAAGGTGGCGCTGCGCCCACGGCCCCCGCCAGTTGCGGCAGCGCGCCCGCCATCGCCGCAAGCACCTCGTCCAGGTTGCGCCACTCACCCAGCCATCGCCACGATGCCAGCACCGCCTCCGCGGGCTCCATGGCCTGAAAGAACCGCTGCGCGCGCCCCTCGTGGTTCACCAGCGTGCCGTCGCTTTCGGCGAAGGTGGCCGCCGGCAGCACCAGTTCGGCCTTCCCGCTCACCACATTTTCCAAATGGTCGAGCACCACCACGTGCCGGAACTGCGCCAGGAAGGCATCCACCCACTCCGCTGGAGCGCGCCGGTAGAGGTCGTTTTCGAGCACAATCAGCGTCTCCGCCCGGGTGCCCGCGGCCACATCCAGCGCCGCCGCATCCATCAGCGCCACTCCCAGGCTGTTGCACTCGGGCACTGCCAGCGCCAGCATTGCGGCCGGCAGCGCCGAAGCTACGTTGGCCGCCGCCTCGATCACCGCCTCGCTCCCGCATCCCGTCCCGGAAACGATGAGCGGACGCCGCGCGGACTTCAGCGCCCGCGCAATCTCCGCAGCCGCGTCGGTAATCTCCTGGCCTCTCCCCGTCTCCGCGTCGAGCTTCCCGTCCCCGCCATCGCCCAGCGCCTCCGCCACCGCCCACCCCAGCCGCGCCAGATCCTCCGGCGCCCCGTGAAACGTCAGCGCCGCCACATCATCCAGCCGCGTTCCTGTCACGCTGGCGACAAACAGCGGCGCCCGCTGGTCCTGGGCAGCTTCCCGCACCGCGTGATCCATCCACAGCGGAATTTTGAGGTGCGCGGCCAGTTCCATCGATTGCTGCCGCACCGCCTGCCGCAGGCTCAGCGCCATCCGCGGAGCCGTATTGGTCACATCCTCGCCCAAAACCAAAACCGCGTCGCACGCCTCCATCTCCCGCAGCGACGCAATCCGCGCCGGCCCTTGCCGCATCACCTGCAGCACCAGGCGCAGCAGCCCTGCCTCCCGCTTGCCCATGCCCGAGTAGAACCGGCTCGCCCCCACCAGTGCGCGCAACGCGAAATTGCTCTCGAGCGACGCCCGCGGTGAGCCGATCCCCACCGCCCCGTCCGCCACCAGTTCCTTCAAACGCGCCAGCGCTTCTTCGCGGGGCACGCCCTTCCCCTGGAGCCGGGCCTCCCGAATCCTCCGCGGGCTGTTCACAAACTCGTAGCCGTAGCGCCCGCGGTCGCATAAAAAATATCCGTTCAGCTCGCCGTGGTAGCGGTTCACGATGCGCCGCAGCGTCCCGTACCGCTCCGCCGCGCTGGTGTTGCAGCCCACCCCGCAATGCACGCAGATCGAGGGCCCAAACTGCATGTCCCACTTGCGCGTGTAGTGCCGCTTGGCCGTAGCGTCGGTGAAAACGCCCGTCGGGCACACTTCGGCCAGGTTCCCCGCGAATTCGTTCTCCAGAACCCCGTCGCGGTCGCGCCCGAAATACACCATGTTGCGCAGCGAAAACGAGTTCAGGTCGTTGCCGCCGGCATATTCCCGGTAGAACCGCACACACCGGTAGCACTGAATGCAGCGATTCATTTCGTGGTTCAGAAACGGCCCCAGGTACTGGTTGTGGAACGTGCGCTTCTCAAAGGCATACTGCCGGTAATCGTGCCCCGTCATTACCGTCATATCCTGCAAATGGCACTCGCCGCCTTCATCGCACACCGGGCAATCGTGCGGATGGTTGAGCATCAGTCCTTCCACCACCGCCCGCCGGAACTCCACCGCCTCCGCGTCTTGAATCGAAATCCGCGTGCCCTCGGCCGCCGGCGTCATGCACGCCATGACAATTTTTCCGTGCTGGTCGTTTTCGTCCTTGAACTGCTTCACCGCGCACTGCCTGCACGCCCCCACCGATCCCAGCGCCGGATGCCAGCAGAAGTACGGCAGGTTCATCCCGAAGCCCAGGCACGCGTGCAGCAGGTTCTGCCCGGGGTCCATCTCATACGCGCGATTGTCCACCCAGACTTTAGCCATTGGTTCTCCACGGGCACCGCTGTTCGTTGATGTGCCGCTCAAAATCGTCGCGAAAATATTGCAGCGCGCTCTGCAGCGGCTCGGCCGCCCCCGGCGCCAGCGCGCAAAACGTCTGGCCCGGCGTCCAGAAGCGCGCCTGAAACGCCAGCTTTTCCAAATCGCCCGGCCTGCCGTGGCCTTCCTCCATGGCCTTCAGAATGCGCTCCGCCCATCCCAGTCCGCTCCAACACGGCGTACACCAGCCGCAGGATTCCTGGGCGAAGAAATGTATCAGGTTCCCCACCATGCCCACCGGGCACGTCTGGTCGTCCAGCACGATCATCGTTCCCGTGCCCAGCCGGCTGCCCGCTTTCTGCACTTCGGTGAAATCCATGGGCACGTCCAGATGTTGCTCGGTGAGAAAATCGGTGGAGGCCCCGCCCGGCAGCAGCCCGCGGAACTGCAGCCCCTCGCGCATTCCGCCGGCGTGCTCCTCCAGCAGTTCCCGCACCGTGGTCCCCATCGGCAGCTCCCACAGCCCCGGACGCTTCACCTTCCCGCTCGCCCCGTACAGCTTGGTCCCGCCATCCTTGGTGCGGCTCAGCGACCGGAACCACTCCGCCCCGTGGCTCACGATGTGCGGCACATTGCACAGCGTCTCCACATTATTGATGACCGTCGGCTTGCCCCAGAGCCCCGAGACCCCTGGAAATGGCGGCTTGGATCGCGGGTTGGCGCGCTTGCCCTCCAGCGCGTTCAACATCCCGGTCTCTTCGCCGCACATATACCGCCCGGCGCTCATGTGCACATGCATCTCGAAGGAGAAGTCCGAGCGCAGAATATTCTTCCCCAGGTAACCCGCCTGGTGGGCCTCCGCAATCGCCTCGCGCAGCCGCTCCCCGGAAAGGTGATACTCGCCGCGCACAAAGATGTAGCCCACATCGCAGCCGGCCGCATAACCCGCCAACGTCACCCCTTCAATCAACTGGTGCGGATCGCGTTCCATCAGCAGCCGGTCCTTAAACGTCCCGGGCTCCATTTCATCGGCATTGCAGACCACGTACCGAGGGTGCGGCGCATCCTTCGGAACGAAGCTCCACTTCAGTCCCGTGGGAAAACCGGCCCCGCCCCGTCCGCGCAGATTCGCCGCCTTCACTTCCTCGATCACCCGCTCCGGTTGCATTCCGCTCAAAGCCTTCCGCAGCCCCTGGTAACCGCCCGCCTGTTCGTAGGAGCGCAGGTCCACCACTTCCCCGCCCGGCCGCATCTTTCCGCCTGGCCGCATCCGCCCCGTGAGTGGTTTCTCCATAACCATTTCAGCGATAGCCCTCCAGAATGCGGTCCAGGTTGGCCGGCTCCACATCCAGGTGCAGATCGCGGTCGATCATCAACGCCGGCGCGTGGTCGCAAGCCCCCAGGCACACTATCGGCAACACCGTGAATCGCCCGTCGGGGGTGGTCTCCCCGGGCTTGGTTCCCAGCCTCTCCGCGAGCCGCTGGAAATGCCGTTCGCACCCCAGGATCCAGCAGCTCACGCTGTCGCACACGTAAATCACATGCCGGCCCACCGGCTTCCGGAAGATCAGGTTATAAAAGGTCGCCACGGCGTCCAGGTCGGCGGACGACATCCCCAACAGCTCGCCGATATCGCCCAGCGCTTCATCGGAAATCCACCCGCGATGCTGCTGCACAATCTTCAATGCGTCGATGCACACCGCCTCGCGCGTCGGGTAGTGCGTGGATTCCGTTTCAATCTCAGCTCTCTCTTCAGATGTCAGCATGCCCTCGAATTCCTCACCGGTCGATATCCGCCAGCACGAAGTCCATGGCCCCCAGCACCGCCAGCAGGTCGGGAATCAGCCGTCCGCGGCACAATAGCGGCAGCATCTGGAGGTGCGCAAACGAAGGCGTCCGGATGCGCGTGCGATAGGACACCGTGCTGCCGTCGCTCACCAGGTAGTAGCCGTTATTGCCCTTGGTTGCCTCAATCGCGCCCAGCGCCTCGCCCGGCGGCAGCACCGGCCCCCAGCTCACGTTCAGAAAATGCGTGATCAGCGTCTCGATGTCGTGCATGGTGTGGGCCTTGCGTGGCGGTGTGGCCAGCGGATGGTCGGACTGGTACGGGCCCTCCGGCATGTGGTCCACGCACTGCTCGATAATGCGCAGGCTCTGCCGCATCTCTTCCACCCGCACCGCGGCGCGGTCGTAGCAATCCCCGTGCTTGCCGGTGGGAATATCGAACGCGAACTGCTCGTAGCCCGAATACGGCCGCTTCTTGCGGAAGTCCCACTCGAAACCGCAGGCCCGCAGGCCCGGCCCCGTCACGCCCCACTCAATGGCCTCTTGTTTAGTGAATGCGCCTACGCCCTGGGTGCGCGCTTTGAAGATGCGATTGCGCATCACCTCGTGGTCGTATTCCACCAGCCGCGGCGGCAGGTACTTCACAAACTCGCGGAACATCCCGTCCCAGCCGCGCGGCAGGTCAGCCGCCACGCCGCCGATCCGAAACCAGTTCGGATGCATCCGCGCGCCGCAGATGGCTTCAATAATTCCGAAGGCGCGCTCGCGGTCGTTGAAGGTGTAGAACACCGGCGAAAGCTGCCCCACATCCTGCGCGAAAGTTCCGTACCACACCAGGTGGCTGATGATCCGGAACAGCTCCGCCAGCATCACCCGGATGGTCTGCGCGCGCGGTGGCACTGGGATCCCCGCCAGTTTCTCCACCGCCGTGAGATAGGCCAGGTTATTCATGACCCCGCCCAGGTAATCCACCCGATCGGTGTACGGAATGTAGGTGTGCCAGGATTGCCGCTCGCCCATCTTCTCCGCGCCGCGGTGATGGAAGCCGATATCCGGCACCACGTCCAGAATCTCTTCCCCGTCAAGCTGCAACGCCAGCCGCATCACCCCATGGGTGCCCGGATGCTGCGGGCCGACATTGAGGAAAATAAAATCCGTGTCGTCGCCCCCCCGCCGCATGCCCCATTCCTCGGGATCGAATTGCAGGGCTTTCTGTTCCTCTTCTTCCTTCTGCTCGGGAAGCTGGTACGGCCCCATCTCGGTGGCCCGTGCCGGATGGCTCTTGCGCAGCGGATGTCCCACCCACGTGCGCGGCATCAGCAGGCGCTCCAGGTGGGGATGCCCGGTAAACTTAATGCCGAACATGTCCCACACTTCGCGCTCGTACCAGTTGGCGGCCGGCCACAGCGGCGTGATGCTATCCAGCGAGAGGGCGCTCGATGCCAGCGCCGTCTTGACGCGGAAGTAGGCATTGCGCTCGTAGGAGAACAGGTGATAGACCACCGTGAAATCGCCCGCCGGTTCCCCATCGCGGTGTGCGCGGACGCTCTCGTCGATAGCCGTCAGGTCGTACAGCATCTGGTAGCCGCCGGGAATTCCGTTCTTCAAATGCGCCAGGATGTCGGAAGTCCGCCCGCGGTCAGTCCAGACTGTCGGTATTTCGTCAACCGTGGTCTGCGTTTGGATCGCAGAACCAAATTGATTCTGAAGCTCCTCGATCGCGGTGCCGGCAGCCGTCATAGTTTTAAACTTCGTCGATCGGACGCAGGTTCACGAGTTGCTGTCGGCCGGGCCGCGCCAAATCGCGCATGGAAGGCATGGCTGGCCGCTCCACGCCCTGCGGTCCGACTACCCAGCTCAAAGGACGCCGTTCGGTGCCCACAGCTTTCTGCAGCAGTACCAAGCCTTCCATGAAGGCATCCGGGCGCGGCGGGCAGCCCGGCACATACACATCCACGGGCAGGAACTTGTCCACTCCCTGCACCACGCTGTAAATGTCGTACATGCCGCCCGAATTGGCGCACGATCCCATCGAGATCACCCAGCGCGGCTCCATCATCTGCTCATACAGCCGCTGAACCACGGGCGCCATCTTGATAAAAACTGTACCGGCGATCACCATCAAATCGGCTTCGCGCGGCGTGCCCCGAATCACCTCCGCCCCGAAACGCGCCACATCATACTTACTCGTAAGACTGGTGGCCATCTCCACGTAACAGCAGGAAAGTCCGAAATTAAAGGGCCAAATCGAATTCTTGCGGCCCCACGATACCAAGTCCTGCAACCGCGAAAGAATCACGTTCCGCTTAGTGGCCTCTTCGAGCGTGCTCTGCTCCACACGAGCCGCCGGCCGCCGTTCCGGTCTCACAATGGAAAATTGCATCTTATTCCGTACGTTCCCTAACCAAATTCCAATCCAGCGCGCCCACCCGCCATAAATACACCAGCGCCACCACCAGGATGCCCACAAAGACTACTGCTTCCCAGAACGCCGCCCATCCCAGGCTGCGCGCCGCCACTGCCCAAGCGAACAGGAATACTGCCTCCAGGTCGAAGATTACAAAGAACATCGCAATTAAATAGAATTTGGCGGACAGGCGCACCTGCGCCGACCCCTCCGAAAGAATGCCGGATTCATACGGCGCGCCTGTCGCCGGGTCGGAATGGTGTTGTCCCAATAAGTAGGAAACCGTCAATATCCCCGCAACCACCAGCACGACCAACACGAAATACACTACCAGCGTCCACATCTGCTCTTTGCTCCCGTAAGGTACAGCCTACGATAGGGGCTTTCCCATACGCTTTCCGATTTCGGTTTCGGCTGTAAATTAGCACTTCGCGGTCCAGTGTGAGACAACACGCATCCGCCCTTGCCGGCGTCGGCCGGCCGTTACGGAGTGTGCGGCTGAGGACTCGTGCCAATACGCGCTGGCCGAACATGGAAGATTGGCGATGCGAACAGCTCAATGAAAAATCCGCTGATCAATCCGGAGACGATCCAACCCCAAAAGGCCGCCCCGCCACCGTGAATCCATATCGCATCGGCTGCGCCAGGAAGACTGAAAATGATTCCCAGCACAATCCCGTGCACTGCCCAGTTAGCCCTCCACGCGCTAATCCCGAGACCAAAGCCTAGTAATCCACGCGAGAGGATCACCGTCCATGCCTCGGAACCGGGTATTCTCCCCATCCACCACCAGGTGCATAGACCTGCAATGATTCCCAAAATCGTAGTAAGCGTCAAACGTGAACCGTTAACCATACAACACCTCCCATAACTCTTTGGCAGGCGGCGGAAATGCCTCCTTCCCGATTGACCTCACCGTTCGAACGCCTGAAATGGCGGGGAGGTGCAATCCAGCCACCAGCCGCCTGAAACGTTCGTTGTACCAGTGCTGTCCCCCGCAATTGGCATAGTCCATGCTGATTCTAGAAACACATGCAGAACCACGTCTCGTCGTAGACTGCACTCAAGATTTCACTGCACGGCAAATTTTTCCATCTTTCAGCCCGCCGGTGGACGGCCGCCCCCGCATACCTCACTGCATCGGGCCGCACCGCCGGCAGGCTAAACCGGATCGGACCCAGTTCTTACTCAGTGAACTGCAGGTCGATCGCGTGGCCGCCCAGCGCAACCGATTGAATCACCGGCTGCCCGTACTGGTTGTTCACGGTCACCACCTGGTCGGTAGGATTCTTCTGAGCCATATATTCGACGGTCGCCGGCACCCTGTACGTCCTATGGGTATTGAGATTTATAAAAATAGCCCGGTCGCCTTTATGTCTGATCCTGTATGTTCCAGGAGTCAGTTCCACATTCCCCGCTTGCACCGAGTTGCCGAGTATCACTTCATACGACTTAGCATAAGCAGCCGGAAAGCTTGCCAATAGCAGCGCTCCCGCCGCCAAAACCAGTTTTTTCATGTTGATTCTCCTTATGTGGAACGTGGCCGGGCCGCCATGGCTCGGTCTCCTTCCACCCTTTGTTACCTGATTGGATGCAACAGCCGTATTCTGGTAGTTCCCTTCGAGAGGGTAGGCTAATCGCCATTTAGTTA
>Ga0335074_10004395_pt1 | contig 19426 bp, 19 predicted proteins | sample Lox_Sample_23_FD_206715 | JGI IMG/M metagenome (GOLD analysis project Ga0335074, IMG submission 206715) | Soil microbial communities from Loxahatchee National Wildlife Refuge, Florida, United States - Lox_Sample_2.3 | ecosystem: Environmental > Terrestrial > Soil > Wetlands | place: USA... | reverse complement strand
GCGAAAACAGCCGCGTCTTCGACATCCTGATCAACGGGAAGTTGGTGGCCGACGGCTTCGACATCGTTTCCGACGCGGGCGGACCGCTCATCGCCGATATCCGGGTCTTTAAAGATATTCAGCCGGGCCCGGACGGAATTCTGCGGATTGGCTTCCATGCGCGGCGTGAGCAGCCGATCGTCAGCGCTATCGAAGTGGAGCCCGCCCTGCCGCACAGAATCAATCCGATCCGGGTGGTGACGCAACCCAATTCGGTTACGGATTCGATGGGCCAGGTTTGGGAAGCGGACAATTATTATATGGGCGGCCAGGCATCCAACCATTGGAAGGCGGTCACCGGCACGGACGACCCCGATCTGTTCGGCAACGAGCGGTACGGTCATTTCTCTTATGCCATTCCGGTCGCGGTGCCGGGCGTTTATCAGGCGACCATCTATTTCGCGGAGACCTACTGGGGTAAGGAGAACCAGGGCGGGGGCGGACCGGGTTACCGCGTATTCGATATTTTCTGCAACGGATCGGCCATCGTGCGCGGGCTGGATATTCTCAAGGAGGCTGCTCCCAACCAAGCCCTGGTCAAGCGGTTCCGCGGGTTGCGCGCCAATGCGCAAGGCAAATTGATCCTCGATTTCGTTCCGGAAGTCAACTACGCGTCCGTTTTCGCGATTGAAGTGCTGGACGAGAGCCGGTGAGTTCGACATGCGATTTCGCGCCGCGCTGACTTCATCGCACCCGCATCCGATTTTCGTGCGATCTCCGCTTCCGCCGGAGGAGCCGGCTGAAACTTGGCTGCGGCCAGGATTGACCGCCCCATTGCGCGCCGCGGCGATTAGCTTGGAAGTCCGGCGTAATCTCGCAGACCGCCGCGGACCGGTGCACGGCGGCGCGTTCCTGCGCGAGCGGCGCATCGTCTTCGACGCGGAAACCGTATCCGACCCGCGGGAATTCGCGCGCATCTTCGTGCACGAGGTTTTCCATTTCGTGTGGCTGCGGTTGGGCAATCCGCGCCGCTGGTCGTACGAGGCGTTGCTCGGCGAGGAACTGCGCGCCTGCGCCCGCGGCGAACTGGGATGGTCCGCTGAATGGCGCAAACGTCGATTGGCGCCGCGGGATATGGGCCGGCGTACCGTCCGTTGGCGTGAATATTGCTGCGAGAGTTTTTGCGATACGGCCGCCTGGCTTTATTCGGGGGTCTCCGCGCATCCCGAATATTCGCTCGCGCGCCGTTTCCGCGAAGCACGCCGGCGATGGTTCGAACGCGCGGATGTATCCAAACGAATGTCGATATAATCCAAGTAGTGGACAGCGCAAAGGGGTGCGTTTCCGCGCCGCCATATAGGAAAGGAACTCCGCTGAAGAAGAGCGGCGCGGGTGACCCGTTTTGCGCGCGTCTCCAAGGTCGAGGAGGAAGGAAATATGTCCGCTCTACGGCTTAGCGTGGTGCTGGCCACCGGATTCGTGCTGGGTTGCGTCATCTACGGCTGCTCGCCGTCCCGGCCCGCGACGGCCGCGTCGCTCAAGCCTGGTAAGGAGCGGCACGTAGCGCCCGATTTCGCGCTCAAAGACGCCGACGGTAAGACCGTGCGCCTTTCGGATTACAAAGGCAAAGTGGTTTTGCTGGATTTTTGGGCCACCTATTGCGGGCCATGCAAAGTCGAGATCCCCTGGTTCATGGATTTCGAGCGCAAGGACAAGAATCGCGGTTTCGCCGTACTGGGCGTGGATATGGACGATGAAGGCTGGGAAGCCGTCAAGCCTTTCGTCAATGACATCGGCATCAATTACCGGATCGTGGTGGGCAACGATGCCACGGCTGACAAATTCGGCGGAATCGAGGCGCTGCCGACGACTTTCCTGATCGACCGCGAGGGCAGAATAGCGGATGTCCATGTGGGTTTGACGAGCAAGAGCGAATTTGAAAATGACATCGAACAACTATTGCAAGCGCCCGCGCACGGCGGGGGGATCATTGAGGGGAAGGGGCACCCGGCTGGCGCTTCTGGCCGCGTGCCTGTGGCTGCCGCGGTTGTGGGCGCAAGGTAGCCAACTCACCGTCGCGGCGCCTCCCAAAGTGGTGGTGAAGCGCGGCGCTACCGCCGAGGTCAAGATCGCCGTATCGGTACTGCCGGGCTTTCATGTCAACAGCAACAAGCCCAGCGAGGAATACCTGATTCCGTTGACCCTGAAGTGGGAGGAGGGCGGCGCGCTGGAAGCGGCTGGTCCCACGGTTTTTCCCAAGCCGCGCATGGAGAAGTACGCTTTCTCTCCCACGCCGCTCTCGGTTTTCACCGGCGATTTCGAGCTGATCGCCAGGCTCAAGGCCGCGGCTGCCGCGCCGCAAGGCCCGGGAATGCTGATCGGCAAGTTGCGCTACCAGGCCTGCAATAATAATTCGTGCTTTCCGCCCAAGACGGCGGAGGTGCGGGTTTCCTACGACGTGAAATAGGCTTGGCCGCGCTTGCACTTTCTGCGGTCCCTGCGACGTTTTTCAGCCCCGCCTGTGAGGGCGGGGGTCGCATCAGTTCAATCCGAAAGTTCTCGAGCGCAAAAGAATCCTGAAAAAATCCGGGCGCATCGGGTTGATGAGCCAGTTTGATTCGGCCGGCGCCAAGGTCGAGGGCACGATGAAAATGGCGGCGCGCATCTCCCGCACGAATAGATCGCCGATCGTTGCTAGATCTGCTGGCACGGGCGTGGCCCGCCAGTCAGTCGGCAAGCGTCTCGGGACAGAATGATTCGGGAAAGGCTTCCGGTATATCTGCCGCGAGCATTACAAGATCGCGCGGCGCATCGGCCGCCTGGATCTGCACGAAGTATTCGACCATAGCCAGCGACAGATGCTCGGATGTGTAGGCCAAGCGCGTGCCCGGACTCGACCAACGGCCCCCAAAACGATAAGAACACTCGCCATCGCGATGGAAAGCTGTTGCGCTTGGCAAACACCTGTATCCGCACCTATGACAGCGGAACGCAGTTGCGCAGCGGAAAATCAGCGTGTTTGACGCGAAAACATAAGTGGCACAGCGCGTGCCTGCCCGCCACAGCGCTATGTCCGCATCGGTTGAAACCGCGCGGGGACCGGCCATGTCCCTGGCCATTCACTGCGCCGCCGTGGCGCTGCTCTTGTTGATCGGCGCGAGTTCGAGCGTGCGCCAGACGGTCGAGTCAACCCTCGATCAGGTCAAGGTCTATATTCCGCAAATCGGCCATGGCGGAGGCGGCGGAGGCAAACACGCCCTGCTGCCGGCCAGCAAAGGGGCCGTGCCGCGGCCCGCCCCGCGCGTTTTCGTGCCACCCGCGGTGGTCATTCAGAACACTCAGCCGAAGTTGCCGATGGCGCCGGCGATTGTCTTATCCACCGAAGTGAAACTGCCCGACATGGCGGTGCTGGGCGACCCTTTGGGCCGGACGGGACCGCCCTCGGATGGCCGGGGTTGGGGCGGAGGCATCGGCGATGGCAATGGCACAGGCATCGGCAACGGCAAGGGGCCGGGGCTGGGTCCGGGAGAAGGCGGCGATACGGGCGGCGGTCCGCGCGGGCACCTGGGGACGTTTACCGAGCCAGTGGTGCTTTATCAGGTGGAACCGGAATTTTCGGAAGACGCGCGCAAGGCTAAACTGCAAGGCACCGTGATGCTCCACGGGGAAGTCGATACCAGCGGAAAATTGACGAATATCCGCGTCACGCGCGGGCTGGGGCTGGGTCTCGAAGAGAAAGCCATCGAAGCGGTGAAACGATGGCGCTTCCGTCCGGCTTATCGCGATGGCCGGCCGGTTGTGGCGCCGGCGGTGATCGAGGTGAACTTTCATCTGTTGTGAGCAGATCTTGGCCGCATAAAGGGCAGACCGCCAGCCCCCAGCCCCTGATCCCTAGCCGCGCGTGCGAAGCAGGGCTAAAACCCCTCCAGCAGATGTCCCATCTTCTCTTTCTTGGTCCGCATGTAGAGTTCGGTCGTCTCCATGGCGGGCACGATGCAAGGCACGCGCTCTTCTACGCGCACGCCGGCGGCTTCTACGGCCGCCACTTTCTCCGGATTATTCGAAAGCAGCCGCACACTGTCGAGTCCGAAATAACGCAAAATGGCGCCCGGTAATTCGTAATGCCGCAGATCGGATGCGAAGCCTAAGCGCTGGTTGGCCTCCACCGTATCCGCGCCGGCATCCTGCAATTCGTAAGCGCGCAGCTTGTTCAACAATCCGATGCCGCGGCCTTCCTGATGCTCGTAGATCAGCAGCCCGCGGCCCTCGTCCGCGATCAGGCGAAGCGCCAATTCAAGCTGCGCGCGGCAATCGCAGCGCAGGCTGTGGAACACATCGCCCGTCAGGCATTGCGAGTGAATGCGCACCAGCGGCGCGCGCGCGCCGTGCCGCAGGTCGCCCATTTCGAGCACCACGGCTTCTTCCGTGCGGCTCCCCGAGAGGCCTTCAAACCCGTAGATGCGAAAGTGTCCGAAGCGTGTCGGAAAATCCGCTTCGGCGGCCTTGTGCAGCCGCATCGCGGAAGAAGCCTGCATGGAATCTGGACTGGCGGTTTCGATAACTCTATTATAGTTATGTGCGGACATCCATGCCGGATCTGTCTCTGGTTACGCTGCTGGTCAAGCTAGGCGTGGTCGCGTCGCTGGCCAGCATTCTGGTCCGTTGGAACGCGGTGAAACGCATGCTGCTGCGCGAAAACCGCACCATGGGGCAGCGCATGAAGCTGTCGCTTTGGTTTTCGGTGGTGTTCGGCGCCAGCGTAGCGACCCGCGCATGGAGCGCCAAGTATCCGGCAGTCGATTTGGGACTCGAAGGCAGCCTGCTGGCGGGTCTGCTGGGCGGTTATGTGACTGGCCTGGTGTCGGGAATTCTCATCTCCGTCCCGGCCATGATCAACCACGAGTATCTCTCCATGCCGTTATTGGCCGGCCTCGGCGTGATGGGTGGATTGCTGCGCGATTGCGCCGCTGATCCGGAAGATATCTGGCGGTTCAGTCCTTTTTTCGATCTGAATCTCTGGCGCCTTTTCACGCAGCGCCGCTTCGACCGGCACAACGTCTTCAACCTGATATTCCTGGTCGTGATTCTGTTTGCCGAGTTTCTGCGCCAGGCGCTGGGGCAGGCCTTCGGCGGGCGCGGCCGGCTCTTCTATCTGCATCCGGAAGGACCCAACTACCTGATGTATGCGGCGGTGTATGCTACCACCCTGTTCGCGATCACCATTCCGCTCAAGATCTGGAATAACACGCGCAATGAAGGCAAGCTCGAAGAGCAACAGCGGCACCTGATGCAGGCGCGTTTGGAAGCCCTCACCAGCCAGATCAATCCGCACTTTCTGTTCAATACGCTGAATTCCGTCTCCTCGCTGATCCGCACCGATCCCAATCAGGCGCGCGTGATGGTGCTGAAACTATCGAATATTCTGCGGCGGCTGCTGCGCAAGCACGATAACTTCAGCGCGCTGCGCGAGGAGATCGCCTTCATCGACGATTATCTGGCGATCGAGGTGGTGCGCTTTGGCGACAAGCTGCGCTTCGAAAAAGAAGTGGCGCCCGACACCCTGGACATGCTGGTGCCGAGCATGCTGCTGCAGCCCCTGATCGAGAACTGCGTAAAGCATGGCTTAAGCAGCAAGGTGGAAGGCGGCACCATCAAGCTGCGCAGCCAGCGTGTGGATTCACGGCTATTGCTGTGGGTGGAGGATGACGGCGTGGGCATTCCCGAATCACGCCTGGCGACCTTGCGCGAACAGGGCATCGGGGTGAGCAACGTCAGCGAGCGATTAAATGTGCTGTTCGGCAACGCCCATAGGATGTCCATCGATAGCCAGCCGGGGCACGGCACGCGCATTGAGATCGAAATCCCGGAATTGCAGACCAGCCTGGTGGCGGCGTCTTGACGCGGGGAGCGGGGGACCGGGGCCCGGGGCCGGGGCTTAGTACCGACAGGAGCAGAAAGCCTCGCCGCTTTTCAGCCCGGCCCATCCGCGCAACGATTTACGGGTTAAAATGTCCGCTTAATGAGCGGACTGCGATTCGCATGCCAGCCCGGCTGTACCACCTGCTGCCGCCGGCGCGGATTCGTTTATCTTACCGAAGACGATATTCTGCGCGCCGCCGAATTTCTCGGAGTCGCGCCCGCTGAATTCGAACGCCAGTATGTGTACCGCACCAGGAATCTGCGCCGCCTGCGGGTCCCGCGTAGCGGTACGTGCCGTTTCCTGAAGACGGATGGCTGCGCGATTCATCCCGCCAAACCCACCCAGTGCCGGATCTTTCCTTTTTGGCCGGAAGTCACGGCCACTCGCCGCGCGTGGCGGCGCACGGGGACCTGGTGCCCGGGCATCGGCGAGGGCCCGCTGGTGCAAATCGAATCCGTGCGCAAGATGGCGGACGAGATGCGCGCCGCTTATCCCTCGATGTATCCGTAAACTCGCATACGCTGGAGACCTATGGCGAAGAATTTCAAAGACCTGACCGAGCGGGAGATTCTGGCGCTGGCCGTTTCCCTCGAAGAAGAAGACGGCCGCATTTACGGCGACTTTGTAGATGGCCTGCGCGAAACCTATCCGGCTACCGCGCAGTTGTTCGAGCAGATGCAGGAGCAGGAATCGGGTCACCGGCGCGCGCTGCTCGATATGTATCAGCAGCGTTTTGGCGAACATCTCCCACTGATCCGGCGCCAGGATGTGAAGGGCTTCGTCACGCGCAAACCCATGTGGCTGGTGCGGCCGCTAGGCATCCATGCGGTGCGCAAACAGGCGGAGATCATGGAGCTCGAGACCCGCCAGTTTTATGAGAAGGCCCAGCAGCGCGTGACCGATCCGGCCACCCGGAAATTGCTCGGCGATCTGGCGGAGGTCGAGCGGCAGCATCAGGCCGCCGCGCATTCGCTCGAAGAAAGCATGCCGATGAGCGAGCGCGAGCAGGAGGAAGCGGCGGGCCGGCGGCTGTTCGTGCTGCAGATTGTACAGCCGGGCTTGGCTGGGCTGATGGATGGATCGGTATCTACGTTGGCGCCGTTATTCGCGGCGGCCTTCGCCACCCAAACCAGCCACGACGCTTTTTTGGTGGGACTGGCGGCTTCGGTGGGCGCGGGCATCTCCATGGGCTTCGCCGAGGCGCTATCCGACGATGGCTCGCTTACCGGCCGCGGACATCCCTGGGTGCGCGGCGTGGTCTGCGGATTGATGACCACCGCCGGCGGTATTGGCCATACCCTGCCCTTCTTGATTCCGAATTTTCACATCGCATTCACCGCCGCCGTGTTGGTGGTGGCCGTGGAATTAGGCACGATCAGCTACATCCGGCACCGCTACATGGACAGTCCGATACTGTCCGCGGCCTTGCAGGTAGTGGTGGGGGGGGTATTGGTGTTTCTGGCGGGCGTGCTTATCGGCAGTTCGTAGCCGCGCGTCACGACCGATCAGGACCTCACAGAGAGATGACCTCGGTATGAGTCCCGGCATTCTTAGTCGAATTCGAAGTCTGGGACGTTGTGACAAGCCACCGTTCCTCGTCTGGCGGCGGTTGTCCTGTAGGGGGCCCTTCACCGGAGTGATCGCCTATTCCATTCAAACCCGGGCGATCGCGCGGGTGTTTTTCGGCTGTCTGCGCCGCCCGTCTCCAGACAGGCGCTCGAGCGGTCACGAGCTGAAGAAATCCGGCGGCACGAAGGTCTTCTTCTGGGGCGCGTCGAGCGCATCCCTTAGTAGCTCGCGCAGTAACTCATCATAAATGCGCGCATACCTTTCCGCGCCTTGGTCCAGATGCAGCGCGAATTCCTGCGTCAGCCGCACTTTCTCTTTGATATACGGCCGCGCCACAGCCGTGAAATGATCGAACCAATCGTCCGGCACGGCATCGTCGTATTTCAGCCGCAGATACTCGCGCAACACCCCGCATATTTCCCGATGCGCGCGCAAAGCATCACCCGTATTCTCCACGCCGAGGTCCGCGATGGTTTCCAGATAAAGCGCCCCCACTTCGTTTTCGATTGCCGCGCGCCGCAGCGCTACGCGCGGATGCTCGGATTCGGTCGCCGCCCGCTCGATCTCCAAAAGGACCGGCTCGCTGGTGAGTTCGCGCATCTTCAAATCCGGGTGTGGCGGCGCGACGCGCATCCTTTTACGCCGCTTTTCGCGCGCCGCATACACCACCGCCGCCAGCGTCAATAGAGCCAACAGCGGAACCAATTCACCAATCACGATTGCTCAAAAACCCCGTAGATGCAACGTCAAACCGATCAACCCTGCGTCCACCGCTAAAGCCCATGCTACCGTATCATCGAAATGCAGCCCCCAGGCTCAGTGATCTCTGCATAATTACAAACACAACCGAACCGGCACACGATCTTAGGTAAATCCAACAATGTGATGGAGATGCCCCAGAACTGTTGTGCACAGCGCGCTGATGGCTCCCAGGCTTAGTGAACTTTGAAAATTACAAAACGAACCCAACTGGCGCTCGATCTTGGGTAAATCCGGCTAAGTAACTGAGATAGCAAAACGCGAGCGAAGCGATCCGATCAAAACCCCGGCCGCTGGCCCCTACCCGGTGACTTCCTTCAGTGCACCAAGTCAGGGGTGGGACAGGCCATCGTTTTGTGTGGCTTGTCGTTCGCAAACGCGTGCAGACGACAGAAAACGATCGCCTGCACTACGGTGCCAAGTCACAGGTTGTTCCGCCCGGTCGCACCGGAGGCGGCGCTGCCCTGGCGAGCGGAGCAAGCTATCAAAACCACCAGCCACTAGCCATCAGCCACGCCGCCAGGCGCAGTCACATGTTGTTCCATCGGGTGCTAACCCGGAGGCGGCCCCGCTCCCCTGGTCCCAGAGCCACTGACTACTTCCCAACACGGCGCCGGGTTTTCGAGTAAGCTGAAAGCTGATTGGCATGCCTGATTGGTTGAGCATCCACGAGCCGATATTGGTCAACACCATCGGCCATTCCGCGGGCGCGGTAATCTTCGGGATGCTGCTGTACTTCTTCCTGATGAATCGCCGGCGCGCGGGCGACGAACGCAGCGGTCTGCCATTGGCCGCCGCCGCCCTGGCGATGCTTTGGAATCTCGGCTCGCTGGTCGGGTTGGCCGTCGGTCCCAGCCGCAGCCAGATTGCCGGCGCCATCGCGGCGCTCAGCTTTTCCGTGCTGAGCCTGCTGCCGGCCGTGCTGCTGCACATCTCGCTGCAATCGCGGCGGCGCGCGGTCTGGATCGGCGGCTATGCCCTAAGCGGCGCAGCCGTCGCCTTGCATTTGGCCGATTGGCTCACGCAGATTCCGGGTTTGCATTACGCCGCGCTGCTGGTGGTCACCATCGGATTCTCTGCCCTTACGATCCTTTCGGTCATCCTCGAATGGCGTCCGGAGCACCGCGCGGGCGGATCACGGTTGGCCGGCGCCATGGCTTTGTTTCTGCTGGCGATCTCGTTTGCGCATTTCGGCGCGCCGCATACGCAGCTTGCCTGGTCGAAAGAAGCGGCGCTGCATCACGCGGGGTTGCCGCTGGCGCTGCTGGTGCTGTTGCAGGATTACCGCTTTTTGCTGATGGATGCGTTTCTGCGCTTCGTGGTGAACGCCACGCTGGCCGCGGCCGCGCTGCTCGCCTCCATCCGCGTCCTCGAATCGCGGGTTCTCACCAGCTATCTGGAGCGGCCGTTCGACGCCGGCGTGATCTTCGTTTCCGCCGGTCTGCTGCTCACCTTGTTCGTCTGGGTGCACAATCGTCTCCAGCGCCTGCTGACCACCGCCATTTTCCTGCGCGCCAACGTGGATGAGGCGTTGCGTGAGTTGCAGGATCTGTCGCTGGCATCCGGCGCCGAATCCGAATACTTGCGCCTCGCGGGAGAATCCATCGCCCGGTTCCTGCATGCCGCGCGGCACGAACTGACGGACCGGAGCCCCGCGCTGCACCGTCCTCTGACCGCGCCGGTGGCAGTGCTCGACGCCGCGCATTTCGACGTTCCCGCTTGGGTGCAGGCGGTGCTGCCGGTACGCTTCGCGCGCGGTGATGCAGCCTTTCTCCTGCTCGGCCCGCGCGATGGCGGACGCCGCTATTTGAGCGAGGATCTGGGCGTGCTGGCGCGTCTCGGCGCGGCGGTCGGCGAGCACATCGAGCAGCTTCGCAGCGTGCAGATGCAAAATCTGATGTCACAGGCGGAACTCAAGGCGCTGCAGGCGCAGATCAATCCGCACTTCCTGTTTAATTCGCTGAATACGCTTTACGGCACCATTGACCGCGCCAATGCCGAGGCGCGCCGCCTGGTGTTGAATCTCGCCGACGTTTATCGTTACTTGCTGCGCTCCGAGCGCGCGCTGGTGAGCGTGGAAGAGGAACTGCGAATCGTGCGTGCCTATCTGGAAATCGAGGAGTTGCGGTTGGGATCGAAGCTGCGCACCGAAGTGGACGCAGAGCCTGCGGCCATGCGGGTAACCATTCCGCTGCTTTCGATTCAGCCGCTGGTGGAGAATGCCGTGAAGCACGGGGTCGCCTCGCGCCGCGAAGCGGGATTTGTGCGCACGCAGATTCGGGCGGCGGGCGAATCGGTTTCCGTGGAAGTTTCCAATTCGGGCGAATGGGATGGCCCGCTGGCGCCGCTGGCGCCCGAGCGGGGCATTGGCCTCGCGAATGTCCGGCGGCGGCTGGAATTATGTTACGGATCGGCCGCCAGTTTCGAGATACGCACGTCGGCGGGAGTTACCACAGTCGCGTTTGTGCTGCCCGCGCGAACGCTCGCGGCGCCGGCGGCAGGTTGATAAATCTCACGCTGGCAGAATAACTGCGAAAACCGGCAGCATGATCCGCAAACTCAAATCCGGCGAATACCGGCTGTATTCGAGGAAAGCCGATCCCAAAACCGGCAAACCCAAAAATCTCGGCACGTTTCCCACGCGCGAGGCCGCCGAAAAGCACGAGCGCGAAGTGCAGTTTTTCAAGAGCGCAAGGGGCACGACATCCCGCGCCGCCGGGTAGTGGGTTTGGTGGGGGGCTCTCATCCCGCCGCAGCCAGAGTCGCCGCCCCGCCAAATACTTAGGCTCGCGCACGGAGTTCGCGGCTGACGGCCTTCAGGTCCCGCACGAAGGCTTCGTACGCCTGATGGCGTCGCGCGGTATCGGGCGCGCGCAGCACCGCCGACGGGTGCAGCGTGGTAGTGATGCGGGAGCCATCGGATTGCGTAAAGAACTTGCCGCGATCCGCCAGGACATGGTGGGCCTTGCCCATCAGCGCCAGCGTAGCAGTCGCGCCCAAACATACGATCACCTTCGGCTTCACCAGCGATAATTCAGCTTCCAGCCAGGGCTTGCAGGCCGTTATTTCCTTGTCCGAGGGCTTCTTATGAATGCGCCGTTTGCCGCGCTCTTCAAATTTGAAATGCTTCACGGCATTAGTAACGAAGACATCGCCGCGGGCGATGCCGGCTTCTTCTAGCGCGCGGTCCAGCAACTGGCCGGCTGGGCCGACGAAGGGATGACCCGCGAGATCTTCTTTGGCGCCCGGTTGTTCGCCGACGAGCACCACCCGCGCGGCCGCGGGACCTTCGCCCAGGATAGCCTGCGTGGCGTACCGATAGAGATCACAGCCGTGGCATTGTTGGATGGCGTCCCGCATGCGCCTGAGGGTAGGGCGTGCCGGGATGTAAGAGGCGGCGCCGGAGTCTTCGTTGCGCGGTCCCACTGTTACTGAATCTGGAATGGGATGTTGCGCTCGTGATTAAGCTGCACACTCAGATCCCGGTTGACGGAAGAGAGCGGCGCTTCCTTCTGTCTGTGATTCTCATCCAGGTAATGAATGGCGCCGTTCTCGACCCAATAGGCCATGGCTGCCCGGATATTGCCGTCTTTAAATGCGATCAAATAGAGGATCGGCTGGTTTTCTTCACCGGGAGGACCAGCGGCTGGGCCTGCACTGGCAGGCGCGGGTCCGAAATCCTGCGGCCCATATTCATGGATCACCGGGTGTGCGGTTTCCGGGGGGGGCGGCGGAGGAGGATATACCATTACGACGCTGGGCCCCGAGGGCGCCGACGCATTGTTTTCCGGGCCGGCATAGCCATAATCAGGAAACGGCTCGAAGTCATCTCCCCAATAACCTAAGTAAGGATATCCGCCGTAACCATATCCATACCCATTCTGGCCATAACCAAAGCTACGTACCCGGCCGCGAAAGTTGCCGTCCAGGCGGCCGGTTCTACCCGTACCTCCGCGTCCGCCTCGCCCGCCTCCGCCACTACGTACGGCCGCGCCACCATGCACCGCAGCGCCGCCATGCGCGGCTCCGCCGCCATCAGTCCCGGCGAAAACACCTTGTGCGAAGAGGCAGCAAAGGCCGACTTGCAATAGAGCTCTCATCTCACCACCATCCATTCGGAGCTTAGCGCTAAAAAGCGCCGGTGACAAGGGAGATAAGTCCTATTGGACACAACCCGTCGGTACCGAACCCCGTTAAACTGACAGGCCGCGGATGAACTTCAGATTGCGGGTCATATCGTTTGCGACCGATCCGGAAGGGCAATCGGTCTCCAGATTGGCAAACCCGTTGAAGCGGATGTCCGTAATCGCCCGCAGGACGGCTGGAAAATCGATCTTTCCTTCGCCCAGATAGTGCGGATTATCCTTCAAGTGGATCTGGCAGATGCGGGATGCGCCCAGCCAGCGAATTTCCTTTACCACGTCAAAACCGTTTTGCGTGGAGTTGCCGACGTCGTAATACACCTTCACCGCCGGAGACTTAGTGCGCTCCATAACGCGTACGTTGTCTTCGGCCGAGATTGTATCCTCGAGGCCCAGGGTGACGTGAGCGGCTTCGGCGGCCGGTGCGATTTCTTTCAGTACGTCGGCCACGAATTCCATTTCCTGGCGGTTCGCGAGCGCGGCCGGACCAAAGAACGGCAGCAGCACCACCTGCGCATGCAGCTTTTCCGTAATCGGAATGCTGTCCGCGACCCACTTCCGGGCGCGCGGATTGTTTTTCAAGTGATCCACGTGCAGGATGTCGAGGCAAGTGCCATCGAGCGGGATTTGATGCAGTTTTGAAGCGTCCAGGTAGCGGTTCTGAATCTCGGAATGATCCAAAGGAAGCTTGCCCGAAATCGGCTTCCGCCCCAGGCTGACTTGCACTCCATCAAACCCCAACTTGGCGGCGAGCGCGACCGCTTCCACTTGGCCGGTCAGTTCCAGATTCCAGTCGGTGACCCCGATCCGCCAGCCGCGCTCACGGGACTGAGCCGACCGGAAGGTGATTCCAGAAGCCAAGGCTGCCCGCAGAATGGATCTGCGCGTCAAGCGGTATGTTGGCAATCTGGTGATGGGCTCAGGCTCCGGCGCCGGCCACGCGCCTGACGGGCTGCGCTTCCTCTTCGACTGGCTGGCCCTGCCGTTCCGCCAAAAGCAGGCGGCGCAAAGTGCGCAGGTCGTTTAAGATGCGCCGGCTGGTGGTGATGTGGATACTCAACTTGGCCAGATTGTAGCTGACCAGTTGCAGCGCATCGCGGCGCCGATCGGCCCCTTCAGCGAGCGCATCGCCGATATCCGAATCCACTTCCTGGCGGGCCTCTTCGATGGCTTCCGCCAGGAGCGCAACGTATTCTTGAGAACCCTCGATGCTATCAAACGGCGTTTCGGGATCGTAGCTCACAATGCCTCCATGCAGCTAAACTGGCGCGGAATGCCTTTTTTGGGCGTTTTCCCATTCTCGCACAAAAACCGGATCGAAGGGAGGCCGTTTCGGCCAATTTGTACCGGGCAAGACTACTTGCGCGCGCCGCGTTGCGGATTTTTCAGCTTGCTTTGGCGGATTTTGGCCTTGGTACGCTTGGGTTTACTGACGATGAACGTGCCACTGCCTACATATTCGGCCTTATATGCTTTATCTTCTGCCAATCGGATCTCCTTGTTTAGGGTAACGTTTTTATTCTAGCGCAAAGGCCTACCCGTTCCCGCGCGGCAACCCGTTAAACTATTTCGTATACCCATACGTCGAACAGCAGTTGAAGAAATTGAGAAACTCGCCAAACCTATTCACGCGTGCCTCGTGCATTAAGGCCGCCATCCTGGCTACGCTGCTGGTCGATCCGGCTGTCGCCGAGACCGCCAAACCTCCGCTGCTGGTGCTTTTGGGCGGCGGTTCGGAAATCTGGCAAAATGCCTGTAAGGAGCGCGGCTGGCAGTTTTTCACGCCGCACCTTGAGGGGAGCGGCCAAGGACTCGACGAGCGGGTGAAAGCCATCGCGGCCGAAGTAGCAGACGCCGAAAATAAACTCGGCGTGGATCCCAACCGTGTGTATCTGGCGGCGCAAGGCCCCGCGGTTTCCATGCTGTTTTTCGTGGCATCGCGCGTTCCGGATCTGTGGGCCGCGGGCGTGGCGGCGGGTGGAAGTCCGCGCGCGGCCATCGACACCAACCGGCTGTTCGCGGCGAACACCGCCAATCTCCCGGTGCTCTGGCTGTTCTCGAATAAAGATGAGGAGGATCTGGCCAAGAAGCTGCAAACTGCCAGGTTCAATCTCGAATGGCGCGACGCTTCGACAGCCAAGCCCCCGGAAATTTTCGATTGGCTCGCGGCTCGCGAACGCCCTCCGTTCCCCACCACGGCCGATTGCGAGACGGGGTCGACGTTATATACGCATTGCTATTGGATCGAAATCACGCGCTTCGATCCCGCCGAGAAAAATGATGTTTTGGATTCCACGCGCGTGGCGCCATTGGGATCGAGCGCGGTATTGGCTATCGGCCCGTTCGGCTATAATCCCACCGCGCCGGGCCCTGGGGTGTTGGTGACATCGCTGCCCGCAAAATACGCGGGTCCGCTCAAGGTAGACGACCGCATCTTGGAGTTAGGCGGCAAGGAACTGAAGAACGGCGCGGATCTGGCGGACATCTTGTATCATACGTTCGACGAAAAGCCCGTGGTGGTGATGGTCGCGCGCGGCAAGGAGCGGCTGCGCCTGGAAACCAAGATCGTGTTGGCGCCGAGATCGGAGTTGGTCACGGCGCGGGTACGCGCGCAGTTCCTGCCGAAGTGGCAAACGGTGGAAGTGGTCAGCCGCGCCATCACCCAACTGAAGCTGACACTTCCGAATGCCTGGCTGCCCGCCAAGGTCACCTGGAATGGCGCGGAAGTCGCCAACGCCACCGCGGGGGGGTGTTGGCTGCTGGATGAGGAGAAAGAGTTGCTGTCGGCCAAGCGCTGCCAGTAGCTTCGACAACTCCTCCTCAAGACTTGGCTTGGAAGGCGGCTTCCAAAGACTCCTTGGCTTCTGCGGGCCTTGCTGTAATAGGGCCCTCAGATCGGCGGAAATACGAGACCGCCGAGCAGGAGCGAGTAGCTACCTGTTGCCAGCCATGCAATAATGCGTGCTGTCGGTGACACGACTGCCGGAGATAGCCGATACCACATGAAGGCCGATGCACAAGCTGGGATCAACAGCAGTTGCCATTGCAACCGCTTGAGTACCAGTTACACTTGCCTCTAATGGAAGAGATTACAATTGAGAGCGGTTTAGGCCCGCCGGCCTTTCGGGTCCTCAAACTTTCCGGCCCATTTACGTTCAACGACATCTGGAGTTTTCAGGCCGCGGCGCGGGAGGCCAGCGAGCCGATCGCAATCGTCGACCTGACCGGGGTGCCCTTATATGAATTCCGCGGCGCTCGGTTCGCTCTTGGGATTGCATGTCTCACGCCAACGGCTTCACCATAAATACGCCGTGGTCGGCGCCAATGAACGCATCGAGACTCTGTTGAAGGTCGCCGGCGTCACGGATCTGCTGGTCCGGTATCGAAATACCCGGGAAGCTTTGAAAGCCCTCGGCGGCTGACTTACCGAGACTGCCCGGCTTTCCTGACTTGCGTCACGTTCAGGAACCTGATGAGCACGCCGTCCGCGGCTGCACGCGCCTATCCCGGTAGGTTGGGTGCGGCCTGCTGTTGCGCGCAGCCGTCGAGCAGCCTTCGCGGCGAATCGATCTCCCACGGATGTAGGGTGTGGTAAAAGGGGACATGGAATGAGCCTTTCAGACGCGGAATTAGTGTAAAGAATGTTGCCGGTCTAAAGTGTAAAGGATTTTCCCGGTCAATCAGTGCGATAATCCAAATCAGTTCGGGGAGCAAATATGGAACGCCGCGAATTTGTACGAAATGCCACCGGAGCGGCCGCGTGGACCGCTCTCTCCGCCAGCAGAATTCTGGGCGCGAACGATCGCGTCCAGGTCGCGATTATAGGGTGCGGCGGCCGCGGGCGCACGGTGATGCGCGAGATGCTGCGCGCGCCCAACACCGAGCTCGCCGCGGCCTGCGATGTCTACGATACCAATGCCGCCCGCGCCGCGCATGATCTTTCGGGTGATCGCGCCAAGACCATCAAAGATTTCCGCCGCGTGTTCGAAATGCACGAAGTGGATGCCGTGCAAATCTCGACCCCCGATCATTGGCACGCCATTCCCACCGTGCTGGCGCTCGAAGCAGGCAAGCATGTTTATGTCGAGAAGCCTTTCGCGCGCACCATCCGCGAAGGCCGCGCCATGGTGGAAGCCGCGCGGCGCACCGGCCGTATTCTGTATCCCGGGACGCAACACCGGTCGGCTCCGCACATTGCCGAAGCCGCGCGCCTGGTCGAGAGCGGCGAGATCGGCGACGTATCCCTGGTGCGCGTGTGGAATAGCGGGAACATCGCGCCCGATGTGATGAAGAAGCAGCCGGATTCCGATCCGCCCGCCGGCCTCGATTGGGATTTCTATCTGGGACCTTCCCCCATCGCGCCGTTCAACCGCCGCCGTTTTCTGACTACTTACCGCCTCTTCTACGATTACGCCGGCGGTTACATCACGGACTTCGGCAACCATCGCATCGATAGCGTGCATCAGATCATGAACGAGTCACATCCGCGTACGATTTCAGCGGTGGGGCGCCGTTTGTGTCCGGAAAATGCGGGCGACATATTTGATCTTCACGTAGTGACTTACCAATATCCTAAGTTCATCATGGAGTATGTAGCTTGCTGGGTAAATAGCAACGGCATCGGCGGACGCTCGCCCGGCCTGAATTACTACGGAATGCGCGGCGCTTACAACCGGCCGCACGGCTTCGCGTTTTACGGCACGAAAGCGGCCCTCTATGTGGACCGCATCGGCTATGAAACCTTCCCCGAGCTGGAGCCTGGGGCGCCTTATGAAACGCCCGCTCCGGGCGAGACGAATCTGAAATATCGCGCCGCGCGCAAGGCTTTCCAAGGCGCCGACGCCACATCCGTGCACGCGCAGAATTTCATCGCGCAGGTACGCACCGGCCACAAAGGCGCGGTGGACGAGATGGTGGGTCATACCGCGACCGCGGCCTGCCACTTGGGCACCATCGCCGCCAAAGTAGGCCGGACGCTTCATTGGGACGCGCAGCAGGAGGATTTCGAAAACGACGCCGAAGCTTCCGCCCTTTTGACGCGCGAACTTCGCAAGCCTTACGCCTGGATCCGGATCTAAATACGTTTCGCTAACACCAGCGGGTTACTATCATCTCTCAAGATATGCGCGTGCTATGGGCGTGTTTCATGGTGTCCTACGCCTCCGCCGCGGAGTGCGAGGGCGTGCGCCTGCATTTCTGCGCGGCGTTGGGACTCGTGCCCGGAGACCAGATCCGCGAACCGGAGTCCCTCGCCTCGAATGTTCACCGCCCGTAAGACGCCCAGTCCCGTTACGAAAAGCTTCGCACCAGCCGAAGGCGGCGTCAGAACAGAAACTTCAGAGAGAACTGAATGTGCCGTTCGGTTCCGGGCAACGTACTGGTAATCTTGCCGAACGTGGTGTCGCCATAGTTGCTATCCGGGAAATTGAACTGCGGTGTATTCGCGAGGTTGAAGAATTCCGTCCGGAATTGCAGGCTGTAGCGCTCCGTAAACGCAAAGGCTTTGAATACGGACGCGTCCAGATTCCGCAACGGCGGCCCATAGTTGGTGTTGTCGCCGACATCGCCTTCCGTTAACGGCGCGGGCGCAGTGTAATTGGCGGTATTGAACCATTCCGACGGCGTGCGGCCGCCTGAAGGTGCGGCATTCGCACTGGCGCCGGAAACGTAATCCGGGAAGCAGCCCGCCCACACGCCCTGGCAGAAGGAACCGCTGGCGCTTACCGTGTACGGTTGACCGCTATGCAGTGTCAGAATGCCGTTGACCTGCCAGCCGCCAAGCACTATGTCCGCAGCCCTGTTTATATTCGAGCCATATTGTCTGCCGCGGCCGAAGGGGATATCGTAAGTGAAACCAGTAGTGAAATTCAGGCGGATGTCCCACGCCGCAGCAGAATAGTTTTCCGCGTAGTTCAGGTTGTTCACCTGCTGGAAATTATTCGAACCGCTAAGGGTAGTGCCGCTATCCGCGAGAGCGTGGCCCCAAGTGAAGGAACTGATGAACTGTAAGCCGTTCGAATAGCGTTTCGTCAGCATGGCGGTCATGGCGTCGTAGTTGCCGTAGCCGAAGCTGGCGGTGCCCGAAACAGAGCCAATATCGGGATACGGCTCGAGCGAGGTACAGTTGATGGTCGTGTTCGTCGTCGGGTAGTTGGGACACGCGTTGGGGTTGGGCTGTAACAGTTGGTGCGATGAGTGATTGCCCTGATAGCCAAGTTCAAAGGCCATGCTATTGCCAAACTCGCGTTGAACCGAGATATTCCACTTCTGCACCATGGGATTCAAGAAGTCCGGGTACACTTCGCGCATCGAGAGCGTCGTCACAGGAAATGTGGTGAACACGGTTGTGGGAAAGCCGGCCGAGAGTTGACCGCTGAGTCCATTCCCCATAAGCGGAGTGGGCAGGAACGTGCTGACTCCCGACGGAGTGCCCAGAACCGGAGATTCATTAAATGGCGCAGACTCGCCGCGGTTGGGATTGCCGCCTTGCTGCTCCTCACCGCCGTAGAAGATACCGTAGGCGGCGCGCACTACCATCTTCGGCGCAAAGCTATAGGCGAATCCCAGGCGCGGGCCAAAATCGTGCTTATCCCAGGGGATCAGGTATTGCGAAACACATCCGCGGCATACAGTGATGTTCGGGAAAAGCGCCGGGTAAGTAACGCCATCGAACGTGTAGGGCGTATTGAAATTCGGCGGTAGCGCCGCGTTCTGGTTCGGCCCGCTGGGAATCTGGAGGGTCAGGGTATTGAAATCGAAATTCGACTGGCGTGCGAACTGCTCGCCGATGGGCGACCATAATTCGTAGCGCAAGCCATAATTGACGGTGAGCTTAGGTGTGACCTTCCAGTCGTCCTGGAAGTAGCCGTCGTAGGACTTCCGGGTCGACGAGATATAGTTGGTGGTCGAAATTTGCCCATACTGGATCGAACCCAGCAAGAACGAGGCAAATGAATCGCCCGTAGTGGCAGATGGCGTACCCGGTATGGGATCGTCGGTTTGTAGGCGGTTGAAGCTGATCTCACCGTGTGGATAGGGCACCTGGAAGAAGGGGAAC